>C687J35504_10000019_pt1 | contig 148833 bp, 135 predicted proteins | sample RifCSPhighO2_02_FD_35504 | JGI IMG/M metagenome (IMG submission 35504) | reverse complement strand
AGCACGTTCATGATGGCAAGGCAGGTGTCCAAGCCAATGAAATCCGCCAGTTCCAGCGGTCCCATCGGGTGGTTCGCGCCCAGTTTCAGCGACTCGTCGATCGATTTGACCGAGCCGACGCCCTCATACAGCGTATAGACCGCCTCGTTGATCATCGGCATCAGGATGCGGTTGACGATGAAGGCCGGGAAATCCTCGGCGCTGGCGGCGGTTTTGCCAAGGCGGCCCACCACGGCCAAAAGGCTGTCGTAGGTTTCCTTATCTGTCGCAATTCCGCGAATAAGTTCAACCAGTTGCATGATCGGCACCGGGTTCATGAAGTGGAAGCCCATGAACTTTTCCGGCCGGTCCGTGCGGCTGGCCAACCGCGTGATCGAGATGGATGAGGTGTTCGAGGTCAGGATCGTCTGCGGCCCCAGATGCGGCAAAAGCGACGCAAAGATCTTGTCCTTAATGTCCTCTTTCTCGGTCGCGGCCTCGATGATCAGATCGCAGGGACCAAGTTCGGCCAGAACCAGCGTGGTCTTGATCCGCGCCATCGCCTCGGCCTTGGCCTGCGCGGTGGTCTTGCCGCGCGTGACCTGCCGTTCCAGATTGCGGTCGATGGTGGCGACCGCCTTCTCCAGCCCCGCTGCCGAGATGTCGTTCAGCAGCACATCATATCCCGCCAGCGCAAACACATGGGCAATCCCGTTCCCCATCTGACCCGCCCCAACGATGCCAACAGTTTTGATCATAGCCCCTGCCCCGCCCGAATGGCCTGCGCCATGACCAGCCCCAGCACCCGCTGCGCCGCCCCGTCCGAGCGCGAATTCAGCAGCACCGGCACCGTCGCGCCCAGCACGATGCTGCCGGTCTGCGCGGCCCCGTGCAGCTTCCACGCCTTCACCGTGGCATTGCCCGCCTCGATGCTGGGGAAAAGGATCAGATCGGCCTGCCCCGCCACGGGCGAGGCTTGCAGCCCCTTGGCCTCGGCCGCCCGCGCCGAAAGCGCCACGTCATAGCCGAAAGGCCCGTCCACGATCAGTCCGGCCAAGGCACCAGAGCGCGATTCCTCGGCCAGCGCCGCCGCATCGCCTGTGGCGGGCTGGCGATCAGACACCTTCTCGGATGCGGCAATCGCCGCGACCCGCACCTGATCCAGCCCAAGCCCGCGAAACAGCGGCAGCGCGTTCAGCAGGATCGCCCGCTTCTGATCCAGCGTTGGCAAAGGGATGATACCGTTATCCGTCGCCCCTATCAGGCGCGGCACCGAAGGCATCTGCGCCAGCGTCAGGTTCGACAGCACCGCCCCCGCCCTGATGCCGATTTCCCGATCCACAATCGCCCGCAGATAGGCGGCAGAATCGACATGCCCCTTCATCAGCACATCGGCCAGCCCCGCCCGCACCTCGGCCACCGCCAAGACTGCGGCCTGCGCGCCCGAGTCAGCCGCAATCAGCCGCACGCGATTGCGCCACGCGTCAGGCAGCAGCGCGCGCATCACCGCCACATCACCGGTCAAGGCTGCCGAGGCAATCAACCCCGCCTCAAACCCCGAGACAACGCCCGCCATCGCTCCCGCATCATCGCCCCCCGCAACTGCCAGATGCAGCGGCGCGCGGCCCTGCATCGCGGCGCGCAGGGCGTCAAAAGACCGGATCACCATGCGGAAGCCTCCTGCGCAATCGGCCACATCATCGGGGTTTCCTGCCCCGCCAGCACCCGCGCCGCGCCTTCGGCCAGCGCGCGGGATTCGTCCGATCCGGCATAGACATGCAGGGTGCCAAGCCTGCCGCAGCGGGCGCGGACAGCCTCGACCACCCGCGCGCTATGCGCCATCCCGCCCGTCAGGATCAGCCCATCCGGCGCGAAATCCAGCACCGCCGCCATCGCCCCGATCGCACGGCCCACCTGATACAGCATCGCGTCATGGATCAGCGCGGCGTGTCCGTCCCCCGCCGCGATCATCGCCTCGACCCGGCGCATGTCCTTGGTGCCAAGATAGGCAAAGGCCCCGCCCTGCCCGTAAAGCCGCTTCATCAGCGTGGGTTTGTCATAGCGGCCAGAATAGCAAAGCTCGATCAAGGGGATAGGCGGCAGACCGCCTGCACGTTCGGGGGAAAACGGCGAAACCTCCATCCGGTTCGAACTGTCAACGATCCGCCCGCCCTTCAGCGCCGCAATCGAAAACCCCGCCCCCAGATGCGCCACAACCGCGTTCAACTGGTCAAACGGCTTGCCCAATTCGGCGGCCAACCTGCGGCCACAGGCACGGATATTCAGCGCATGGACAAAGCTGAAGCGCGGAATTTCCGGAAAGCCCGACACCCGCGCCACCGGCGGCAACTCATCCACCGACACCGGATCAACGATAAAGGCCGGACAGCCCTGCACCCGCGCAATCGCATCCGCCAAGGGCGCGCCAAGGTTTGACGCGTGGTGATAAACCGGCCTGTGCAGCGCGAAATCGACCAGATCGGCGTTCACCGCGATCACCCCCGCAGGCACAGGACACAGCATCCCGCCACGCCCCGCCACTGCCGCCAGCCGCACGCCCCCCGGCACGGCAGCAAGAAAATCCTGCAACGCCGCCGCGCGATACTCCAGTTGCGCGGCAATCGAGGGGAAGCCCGCCACCACCGCCTCGTCATGCTCCACCGTTTCTTCCAGTAGCGGCTGCACCTGACCGCTTTGCGGCGCGAACAGCCCGATCCGCGTGGTGGTGGTGCCGGGATTGATCGTCAGGATCAGGTCTTTGCCCATCGGATCACCCCGCAAAGCTGTAGCTGGTTTTGACGGTCGTGTAGAACTCCGCCGCGTGCCGTCCCTGTTCGCGTGACCCATAGCTGGACCCTTTGGTGCCGCCGAACGGCACATGATAATCCACCCCCGCCGTGGGCAGGTTCACCATCACCATCCCCGCCTTGACCCCGCGTTTGAAGGCGCGGGCATGACGCAACGAGGTGGTGCAAATCCCCGCCGAAAGGCCAAAGGGGCTGTCATTCGCCACCGCCAAGGCCTGATCGAAATCATCCACCTTGATGACGGCAGCACAGGGACCAAAGATTTCCTCTTGCGCCACCCGCATCGCGTTATCCGCCCCGATAAACAGCGCAGGAGCCTGAAAATAGCCAACACCGCCAAGCGCCTGCCCCCCGATCACGTCACAGCCTTCGTCCTTGGCCAGCGCGACATAGCGCAGGTTGCTGTCCAGTTGCGCCGCTGATGCCACCGGCCCGATCTGGCTGCCCTCGGCCAAGGCCGGCCCCACCCGCAGCGCCTGCATCTGCCGCGAAAGTTCCGCGACAAAGGCATCGTGAATCCCCGCCTGCACGATCAACCGGCTTGACGCCGTGCAGCGTTGCCCCGTCGAGAAAAACGCCCCGTTCAAACAGGCGGCAACGGCGGTGGGCAGATCGGCATCGTCCAGAACCACCATCGGGTTCTTGCCGCCCATCTCCAACTGCACCTTCTTCATCGTCTCGGCAGCGGCCCGCGCAATGCCGCGCCCCGTCGGCACCGATCCGGTAAAGGAAATCCCCGAAATCAGCGGGTCCGAGACCAGCGCCGCCCCCACCTGCGCGCCCGATCCCATCACCAGATTGAACACCCCCGCAGGACAACCCGCCTGATGGATGATCTGCGCCAGCAGGTGCGCCGTGCCGGGGGTCAGATCGGCGGGCTTGAACACCACCGCATTGCCATAGGCCAGCGCGGGCGCAATCTTCCACGCCGGAATGGCAATCGGGAAGTTCCACGGGGTAATCAGGCCCACAACGCCCAAAGGCTCACGCAGGATTTCCACATCCACATTCGGGCGGACCGAAGCCAGCGCCTCACCCGAAATCCGCACCGCCTCGCCCGCGTAGAACCGGAAAATCTGCGCGGCGCGGCGGGTTTCGGCGATGGCTTCGGGCAGGATCTTGCCCTCCTCCCGCGCCAGCATGGTGCCGATTTCCACCGCCCTTGCGTCAATCGCCGCCGCGATCCGGTCCAGCACATCGGCGCGCACTTGTGGCCCGCCGTTGAACCAAGCCGCTTGCGCCGATGCCGCCGCGGCAGAGGCCCGCGCCACATCCTCAGCCCCGCCGCTGGCATAAAGCCCGATCAGGTCGGTCGGATCGGACGGGTTGCGGTTTTCAGTGCTATGATCGGCGCCAACCCATTGGCCGGCAATCAGATTGAGATGCGGTGCAGTCATGGCAGGCCCTTTTGGCAAAAGCGGGCCTGCACGCCTGATCGGCGGTCATGCAGGCCCAGTCGGGGGGGGATAGGGTCAGGCGGCTTTCTGGATCGCCGCCTCGACCGAGGCTTCGATGATGTCCAAGGCCTCGGCCAGTTGATCCATCGGGATGGTCAGCGGCGGCAGCAGGCGGATGACGTTATAGCGCGTGCCGCAAGACAGCAGGATCAGCCCGCGCGCCTCGGCCTCGGCCACAATCGCCGCTGTCAGGGCCGCATCGGGGGCGCGGGTTTCACGGTCTTTCACCAGTTCAAACGCATTCATCGCGCCAAGGCCGCGCACGTCGCCGATGCACGCCATCCCCTGTCGTTCGGCCATCGCGGTCAGGCGGTCGCGGATGATCTGGCCAATCTCGTCGGCCCGCGCGCACAGGTTTTCGTCCGCGATCACGTCCAGCACGGCATTGGCCGCCGCAATCGCCAGCGGGTTGCCCGCATAAGTGCCACCCACGCCGCCCGGCAGCGGCGCATCCACCACTTCGGCCCGCCCCGTGACCGCCGACAGCGGAAAGCCGCCAGCCAGCCCCTTGGCCATCGTCACCAGATCGGGGGCCACGCCCGCATGATCGAACCCGAACATCCGGCCCGTGCGCGCCATGCCCGCCTGCACCTCATCCGCGATAAAAACGATGCCATACTGGTCACAAATCGCGCGAAGCGCGCGCAGGAAACTGAACGGCGCGATATTGAAACCACCTTCGCCCTGCACGGGTTCGATGATGATCGCCGCCACCCGCTCGGGGTCGACAGAGCTGGCGAACAACCGCTCCAGCGAGGCAATCGCCTCGGCCTCGGAGACACCATGGAAATCGTTCGGGAAAGGCGCATGCACAATCTCGGGCGGCATCGCGCCAAAGCCCTTCTTGTAGGGCGCAACCTTGCCGGTCAGCGCCATGCCCAGCAAGGTCCGGCCATGGAAGGCACCGGAGAATGAGATCACGCCCGACCGCCCCGTAAAGGCCCGCGCCATCTTGATCGCGTTCTCGACAGCCTCGGCCCCCGTGGTTACCAGCATGGTTTTCTTGGCAAAATCGCCTGGCGTCAGCGCGTTCAGACGCTCGGCCAGGGTCAGATAGCTTTCATAGGGGGCGACGTGGAAGCAGGTGTGGGTAAAGGCCTGCGCCTGTTCGGCCACGGCAGCCATCACACGTGGATGACGGTGGCCGGTGTTGTTTACCGCGATACCGGCGGCAAAGTCGATAAAGCGGCGGCCATCGGCATCCCACAACTGGGCGTTTTCGGCGCGGGCGGCATAGATGCCGCGGGTTCCAACCCCGCGCGCCACGGCGGCGGTCTTGCGGGCGATCAGGGCGGCGGTAGCGGTTTGGGTCATGACAGGCTCCGATGATTCACTGAAATTAGCGATAGCATCGCTCAATATTTTGAGCAACACTTTTGCATAGATTGCGCGCGTTTTTCCCCTGCCCTATGCTGGCGGTGACCAAGGGGGCGACATGATTCAAGATTTCGACGTGGGCAGCCGGTTGAAGGAAATGCGGCTGGCGGCTGGCCTGTCGCAGCGGCAGCTGGCCGAGGCATCCGATGTGCCGCATGGCCAGATTTCCATGATCGAAACCAACCGCTCCAGCCCCTCGGTGGCCTCCTTGCGCAAGATTCTGGGCGGGCTGAAGGTCACGATGTCCGAGTTTTTCGAACCCGACGCGCCACAGACCAGCGCGGTTTTCTTCAAACCGCATGAATTGCGCGATCTGACCACACGGCTTTACACCAAGACCGAGGCGACCGGCGGGCGCATCACGATGCAGCAGGTCGGCGATGCCAAGGCGCATGGGCTGCAAATCCTGTATGAACGCTATGAACCCGGTGCCGATACCGGCGAGGCGATGCTGGAACATATCGGCAATGAGGGCGGCGTCGTGATCTCGGGCGAGATCGAACTGACGGTAGGTGTGCAAACGGCGGTGCTGAAAGCGGGCGACAGCTATCTGTTCGAGTCGACCGAACCGCACCGCTTTCGCAACCTGGGCGACCGTGAGGCCGTGGTGGTTTCGGCCTGCACCCCGCCCTATCTGTAAGAAACGGCGCGCATCCTGCGAGAGCTTCAGGACACGCGCCGCAGGATCATTTCGCGATCAGAACGTCCATCGGGACGGGTTCGGAAATGCGCCATTCGTCAACACGGGCAGGCTTGCCGCCGGTGATCTCGATGATCTGCATCAGCGCGGTGTTCTGGTGGTGCAATTCGCCCGAGAAGCTGCGCGGACCAAAGGCAGTCGGCTCGTCTTGCATCTTTTCCAGTTCCGCGGTGACGGCGGCACCTTCCAGCGTGCCTGCACGTTCCACAGCCTTGGCCCACAGGTCGATCAGCACATAGCCCGGATAGGCGTATTGGCTGGCCGGACGCGCGCCGGTGGCCTTTTCATAGGCGGCGTTGAAGGCTTCCACCTCGGGGCGCGGATCGTCGCCATAGATCGACCCCTGCACCGGCACGACAAAGCCAGACAGGTCCGGCGTGGCATCCAGCCAATAGCTGCCGTCCACTGCCGATCCGTTCAGGATCAACGAGTTGATGCCCGCAGCCCGGATCTGCCGCACCGCCGCAGCCGCCCCCGGCATGACCGAGCACAGCATTATGACATCGGGTTCCTCGGCCAGTTCCTTGATCCGCGTGATCTGGCTGGCGATCGAGGCATCGTCGTTCTTGAACGTATCGCGGCCCACGATTTCCGCGCCTTCAAGACGCGGGAACATCCAGTTGAAACCGGTGCAGATGCCTTTGTTATACTCGATGAAGGTATCCTCCAGCACATAGGCCTTGCGGGCCTCGCGCTTGGAATAGGACCATTCGGCCATCGTGGCCCCCTGAACCGGCGCCAGAACCGAGGACGAGAACGCATTCGGCCCCACGCCCTGAATCCCGGCCTTCACATCTTCGGCGCAAAGGAAGAACGAGTTCATGCCCTCGCCTTCCGCCACCAGTGCGGACGGCGCACCGAAGTCATAGTCGCAGGACACAACCAGCATCTGCGCGCCCTGATCGACCAGATCAAGACCGGCCTTTGCAGCCTCGGCGCGGTCGGTGCGGGTGTCGGATTCCACCCAGTTGATCTGGTTGCCCAGAAGGCCGCCTGCGGCGTTAATCTCGTCGATGCGGATTTTCGCAGCCGTTGCAGCGGGGGTGTCATAGGCCTCCATCCAGCCGGATTTCGCAATCGCGAAGCCCACGGTAATATCTTCGGCCATCGCAGGGGTGGCCAGCGCCGCAACCAGTGCGGTGCCAAGGGTCAGGTGTTTCATGTCTCTCTCCTGTTGAGTGTTCGGGTCATTTGGTCGTCTTCGCCCGTCCCGCGACCCATGCGGCGGGCAAGCTCAGATCGCGTCCCGCCAGCAGGCCGGCGGGGCGGAAAATCAGCACTAAAATCATCGCAAGCCCGATCAGGATTTCCTGACTGCCTGCGGGCAGGGCGATCTCGGTCGCGCCAAGGGTGACGCCCTTTTCCAGCCGGACCAGCCCTTCGACCGCGATGGAAACGACAAGCACCCCCACCACAGCGCCCGAAAGGCTGCCAATCCCGCCCATCACCAGCATCGCCAGCATCAGGAAGGTCAGGCTTAGGTAAAATCCGTCGGGGTTGATGACGCCGATGAAATGCCCCATCAGCGCGCCGCCCACCCCGCAGAAAAACGCGGACACGGTGTAGGCGGCAAGGCGGTGGCGATAGCGGTCGATGCCGCTGGCGCTGGCGGCCACTTCGTCTTCGCGGGTGGCGCGCAGGGCAAGGCCCGAGGCCGAGGTGGCATAGACCGCCGCCACCACAATCGCCGCCGCCGCCCATCCCAGCCCCACCCAAGGGCTGACATAGCGCGCCAGCCCCACCACAGACGAGGTGCCGCCCGTAACAGGCGTCCAGTTCGCCCAGATCGTGTTCACCATCGCCAGAAAGGCAAAGGTGGCAATAGATGCCGCAATCCCCGACAGCCGCAGGATGGCCGCGCCAGTCACCAGTGCCAGCACCGCCGCCACCGCCCCCGCCGCAACGGCTGCGGGCAGCACATGCCATTCCGCCTGCGCCAGCCAATCGGGCAGCCCGGTCAGCAGCAGGGTTTTCATCTCGGGCTTCAGCGTGACCCAAGCCGAAACATAGGCCCCCACGCAGGCAAAGGCGGCATGGCCAAAGCTGACGACACCAGAGTTGCCGACGAATATCCAGAACCCCACCACCAGCGTGACGCGGATCAGCGTTTCGGCGGCCATGCGGCCCAAAGATCGGTCGCCAAAGGCCCCGACCAGCAGGACAAAGACGGCCAGCAGCGCGATCAGCAGCAAAGGCGTGGTCAGGCTGGCCAGTTTACGGGCTTGATGTTCGGTCATGTCAGACCCTCGGTTTGGCGCTGGCAGCGGCGAAAAGCCCCTGCGGACGCAGAAGAAGAACAAGGATTACAAGGCCGTAGAGGAAGGCATCGCGGAAGGGACGCGCCTCGATCGGCAGGGCGGCTTGCAGCGCCACGGATGCCGCCCCAAGCGCAAAGCCTGCGGCCACTGCTCCGGGCAGGCTGCCCATGCCGCCAACCACCGTGGCGATAAAGGCCACCAGCATGATCTGCCCGCCCATCCGCACATCGGCCACACCGGTTTGCGCCACCAGCACCAGCGCCACCGTGGCGGCCAGTGCGCCGGACAGCGCGAAGGCCCCCGCGATCACCGCATTTGCCCGCACCCCCAGCAGCCGCGCCATGCCGAAATCTTCGGCGGCGGCCCGCATCTCCAACCCGATGCGGCTGCGCTTCAGCATCACCGCCAGCAGGGCCAGCACCACCAGCACCGACACAATCACGATGATCTGCAGCATCGGCACCTCGGCCCCCAGCAGGGCCACGGGCTTGCCCAGTTCGGGCCACAGGCTGATCGCCTTGGGCCGCCCGCCATAGGCCACCAGCAGCCCGTTCTGGATCACCACGCCCAGCGCGAAACTGGCCACCATCAGCGCCACCGGCGAGGCGTTGCGCAGCGGGCGGAACACCAGATATTCCGACGCCACCGCCAGCCCCGCGCCCACCGCCAGAATGGCAGGCACCAGCACCAGTGCGGGTGCCGCCCCCAGTCCCATCACCGCCACCGCATCGGTGGACGGCACGATCAGCGCGAACACAGCAAAGGCGATGAACTGGCCATGGGCAAAATTCACCAACTTCATCACGCCAAAGATAAGCGCGATGCCAAGCGCCGCGATGGCATAGATGCCGCCCAGCGACAGCGCGTCGAACAGAAGTTGCAGAGTCATGGCGTGGCCTCTCCGAAATAGGCTTCCTTCAGCAGGTCATCGGCGGCAAAGGCGGTGGCATCGCCATCCGCCACGATCCGCCCGCCGCGCAGCAACAGCATCCGCCCGCCCACGCGCCCCGCCCGCGCCGAGCTTTGCTCGACGATCACCAGCGTCAGGCCGCGTTGGGCCTGAAGGCTGCACAGGCGGTCGTAAACCTCGTCCACCACGCGCGGGGCAAGGCCCAAGGATGGCTCATCCACCAGCATCAGTTTCGGGTTGGTCATCAGCGCGCGGCCAATCGCCAGCATCTGCTGCTGCCCGCCCGAAAGCGCCCCCGCATTGGCATGACGACGGGTGCCAAGGATCGGAAAGGCGGCATAGATCGCCTCCAGATCATCCGGCACCGCCGTTTTGTCACGGCGCAGACCCACCCCGACCATCAGGTTTTCCTGCACGGTCAAGGCGCGGAAAATCCGCCGCCCTTCCGGCACCATCGACAGCCCGCGCCGTGCAATGGCTTCGGGGACGCGACCCGACAGGATGTCGCCATCCATCTCGATCCGGCCATGCGCCGCGCGCACCTCGCCCGCAATCGCCGCCAGCAGCGAGGATTTCCCCGCCCCGTTCGGCCCCGAGATGAACACCCGCTCTCCTTCGGCCACCGAGAAGGAAATATCGTTGACAGCCGTCAACTTGCCGTAGCGCACCGAAAGGTCGAAAACTCCAAGTTTGGACATCATGCAGCCTCCGGATGGTCGGCGCCCAGATAGGCCTCGCGCACGGCGCGGCTGGACAGGATGGCGGCACGGTCGCCCGCCTCGATCACGCGGCCCCCGTCCAACACGACCACATGCGCGCAGACGGAAAGGACCAGCCCGACATTGTGTTCGATCAGCAGCACGCCCACGCCTAGTTCGATTGCGATGCGGCGGATCAGGGCGGCAAGATCGGCGGCCTCGGGTTCGGACATGCCCGCGGCGGGTTCGTCCAGCAGCAGGAATTGCGGCTTGCCCATCAACGCGCGGGCAATCGCCACGCGGCGTTCATCCGTATAGGGCAGCCCTGCGGCAGAGCGGCTTTGCATCCCCGTCAGACCCATCCAGTCCAGCAGGCGGATCGCCTCGACCTCGGCATGGTGGCGCGATTGGCCAAGGCCCACCCCCGTCACCGCCAGATTGTCCAGCACATCAAGGCCGGTGAACAACCGCCCCGCCTGAAAGGTGCGCGCAACGCCCAGACGGCGCAGCGCATGGGCCGAGTGTCGCGAGACATCGCGTTCGCCAAGGATCACCCGCCCCTCGGTCGGGCGCTGAAATCCGGTCAGGACATTGACGCAAGTGGTCTTGCCCGCGCCATTCGGCCCGATCAGCCCCATGACCCGCCCCGGCTGCACCGTCAGGGACACCGCCCCAAGGGCCTGGAAGCCGCCAAAGGCGACCCCCACCTGTTCCAGCGCCAGCGCCATCTTATGCAGCACCCGTCTGGGTGACGACATAAACGCCGGTCGCATCCAGCTCGACCTTCCACTCCGGTTCGATCACCAGCGTCGTGGTCACTTCCTGAATGACCGCCGGACCCACCAGCACATCACCGGCCCCCAGCAGAGCGCCGTCATAAACCGGCGTATCCTGTGCGATGCCTTCGGCGTTGAAGATCATCGGGCGGGTGCCTTTCAGTGCGGTATGCGCGCCCTGCCCCGCTGCGATCACCATCCGCGCCGGACGATCCACCGCCCCCGAAATCGCGCTTTCGACGTTCACCACCTCGACCGCGCTTTGCGGTTCGGAATAGGTGTAAAGCTCTTCGTGGCGGGCGTGGAAGGCGGCTTTCAGACGCTCAAGCGCGGCCTCGTCGATGGTGAAGGCCTCGACATCCACGGTGCATTCATGGACTTGGCCGACATAGCGCATGTCCAGACTGCGGCGGATCGAGATGCGGTCTTCGGTAAAGTTGTCCGCCTTCAGATCCTTCATGCCACGGGTTTCCAGCCCGTTGAACAACGTATCCAGACGCGCGGCAGACTCGGCCCCTTCCAGACGCACCGGCGCAGGTGCCATGTAGTTGTATTTCACATCCGACAGGATTTGCCCAAAGGCGCACAGCCCCGAGGCCAGCTTGGAGATCAGCACCTTGGTGATGCCCATTTCCCGCGCCAGCGCCATGATATGCGCGCCCGTCGCCCCGCCGGCACAGTTCAGCACGAAATCACGCGGGTCATAGCCGCGTTCCACAGACACACGGCGGATGGCGTTTACCATGTTGTTGTTCACGATGGTAAACATGCCGAACGCTGCCTGTTCCACCGTCAGCCCCAGCGGATCGGCCAGATGGGTTTTGATCGCCCGATGCGCCTTTTCGACGTTCAAAGGCAGACGCCCGCCCACCAGACCATCGGGATTAAGATAGCCAAGGATCAGGTTGGCATCGGTGGTGGTGGGCTTTTCGCCCCCTTGGTCATAGCAGGCCGGACCGGGTTCCGACCCTGCCGATTGCGGACCCATCTGCAACAGACCCATGCTGTCGATCCAGCCGATCGAGCCGCCACCCGCGCCCAGCGTTTCCACCTGAATCATCGGAATACCGATGCGATAGCGCAGGAAATCGATGTTCTTCGACACATTCGCCCGCCCGTCGCGGGTCAGGGTGATGTCAAACGAGGTGCCACCCATATCGACCGTGATGATGTTCTTCAGATCCCACGGCGCGCCGATATACAGCGCCGCCTGCGGAGCCGAAGCGGGGCCAGAGTTGATGGCATAAACCGACTGATCCGACACCACATTGCCCAGCGCAAGCCCGCCGTTCGACTGGAAATACCGCACCGGATGCCGCGCGCCCAAGGACTGGAAGTAACCGTCCACCGCCTCGACATAGCGTTGCAGGATCGGGGCCAGATAGGCATTCACGATAGCGGTCGAGGTGCGGGTATATTCGCGCACCTGCGGATAAAGCTGGCTGCCCACGGTCAGGCGGACACTCGGCATCATCTCGCGCACAATCTCGGCGGCGCGCATCTCGTGTTCGGTGTGCAGCACCGACCAGACGAAGGAAATCGCTACAGATTCAACGCCTTCACGGATAAAGTGACGGCAGGCGTCGCGCACTTCCTCCTCGTTCAGCGGCGTGTAAACCGCGCCGGTCGAGATCACCCGTTCCGACACCCCACGGCGCAGATAACGCGGCACCAGCATGGTTGCGGGCGGATATTCGGGGTCATAGCGATAGCCGTCTTCCTTGTGGCCAAGACGGATTTCGATGCTGTCCTCGTGGCCCTTGGTGGCGATCAGGCCGGTTTTGGCACCATTATGGGTGATCAGCGCGTTCAGCCCCACCGTAGTGCCGTTGATGCACAGATCAGAGTTCGAGACGATCTCGCGGGGGGAAATGCCGGTTTCCTCTTCGATCAGTTTCAGCCCGTTGCGGATGGCAAGGGTGGGATCGTTCGGCGTCGAAAGCGCCTTGAAAATCCGCACCTCGCCCTTGCGGTCGGCAAGGATGAAGTCGGTGAAGGTGCCGCCCGCGTCGATGCCAAGGCGATATTGGTTCTGCATGGAAATGATCCTTTCAGGGTATGACAGGCCAGCGGGCGCAGCGCAGCGGCGCGGCCAAACGGCAGGCTAGTCCAAGGGGTTACAGGTTCAGGCGGCGCGCAGTTTCGCGGTGGCGGCGGTATCGACCTTCAGCGTGTCGCGGTCGGTGATGACGACGCCATAGTCCAGCCGCGCGCCTTCAAGGCTGACCAGACCGTTGCGGACATCCTCGACCACCTTTTGCACATCGCGTTCAAACGGGTTGCCAAAGCCGCCGCCGCCGGGGTTGCGGTTGGCCGCGCGCTGGCCGGGCTGGATGGTTTCGATCACGTTGTCGGTGATGATTTCGGTGCCGCCGTTGCGGGTCAGTTCCAGCCGCCCGACCTTGGGCGCGATCATGGCCGATTTCGCCCCTGCCGCCCCCATTGCCGGAATACGGCGGCCTTCGCCAAAGGTGATCAGGGTCATCGGGGTGTCCAGCGGTTCCACCTCCCAACAGGTGCCGGAACCGCCACGGTTCTTGCCCGCCCCGCCGCTATCCTCCATCAACCCGTAACGGTGGATAATAATCGGATAGCTATGCTCCAGCATCTCGATATCACCGGATGTCAGCGCGCCAAAGCAACATTCCGGCCCGACCGCATGCCAGCCATCCTGCGATGCCGTGGCCCCTGCACCGGAAATGATCGAGGCCAGAACCATCGTGACATATTCCTCGTCATGGCGGTTGTCCCAGCCTGCGATGTTGCAGCCGTTGGCATGACCCCAGCTTGCACAGACCTTGGCGGGGGCGGCCTGTTCAAAAGCCAGACGCACGGCGTCGGTCAGCGTCTCCATCGGGGTGGTGGTGCAGTTCATATGCGGCGCGGGGGACTTGGCGTTGCACAGCGTGCCTTTCGGCCCCATATCGACGGTGACGCAGCGATACAGCCCCTCGTTATAGGGCGGCGGCAGTTGGGCGAACATCATCAGCCCCAGATAGACGCCGGAATAGCTGTTCCCCTCATAGCTGTTGATGAAATAGGGGATCTGCGGCGGCGAGGCGATGGTGATGTGAACGCCATTGCCCTTGATCGTCACCTCGGCGCTGATTTCAAAATCGCCATAGCCGTGGCCCGCGTCTTCCAGAATGGCCGTGCCGTGATAGGTGCCATCCGGCACTTCGGCGATCAGCTTGCGCATATGCGCTTCGGCCATATCCAGCAGTTCCGCGATGCACTCCTGCACCGTCTCTTTGCCGTATTTGTCCATCAGATTCCGCAGGTTGCGCGCGCCCACCTGACAGGCCCCGATCAATGCGTTGAAGTCGCCCTCTTGGTCGCGGCGGGCGCGCATGTTGGTCAGCAGCAGGTTCATCACGTCATGGCGCGGCTTGCCCTTGTCCCACAGCTTTACCGGCGGAATCCGCAAACCTTCGGCGAAGATCTCTTTCGCGGCGGGGTTATAGCCCGCAGGCACCGGCCCGCCGATATCGGTCAGGTGGCCCTTGCAGACGGTCCAGAACACCAACTCGCCCTGATAGAACACCGGATAATACATGCAGGTGTCGATGATATGCGAACCGCCATAGGCCGGATCGTTGTGCAGGATCAGATCGCCCTCGTGGATATCGCCCTCGAAAAAGCGCGCGACCGATTTCATCGCGGGGATCAGGCTGCCAAGGTGGATCGGAATATCCTGCCCTTGCAGGATCATTTCCGGCGTGTGGTTGAACAGCGCCGTGGAATAATCATGCGCAAGGTTGAACACCGAACTGCGCGCCGTCTGCTCCAGCGTCAGCGTCATTTCGCGCTGGGTTGTCTCCAGCACCCCCCGCACCACCGACAGCGTGATCGGGTCTACCTTGCGTTTGGTCATTTTCCGTCTCCCTCTGGAAGGAGACCGCAGAAAGGGTGCGCGGATCAGGGGCCATGCCCGAAGGCCTGACGCGATTTGAAACTCCCTGAACCGTGCCGATTCTTCGGCCTCTTGTTTGCTGGGTTCAGCGTGACGCAAACCCGCCCGGCCGTATTGCGGCCCAGTGTGCGATCTTTTGTCATTCCGCGCAGAATTTTCGCCAATTTGTCACAGGACGCACAACCATTTGTCACAGAGCGCGATGCCTTGACGCCTCCGCGAAATTTTCTTGCAAGAAAGGGGGGTGATGTTTACGCAAAACATCAGGCGAAGCGTTTTAGGGTTGGCGTTTCCATGACCATGACAGCACATAGCACTGCCATGATTGCTCCGGCACAGCGCGCGGGACATTGGAATACCGTCATCGCCGAAACCTATTTCCCGCTGCAACTGACCTTCCGCGATGCCTCTACCTTTGAAGGCCAGTTGGAACGCCGCGAAATCGGGCCGGTCTCGGTGTCACGCCTGCAAACCGAGGCGATGCAATATGAACGCCGTCCGCGCCACATTTCCGGTGCCAGCGACGAGGAATACCTGATCACCATCCCGCGCCGCAGTCCGGTTGAATTTCGCCAGCTTGGCCGCGATGTGCGCTGCGATCCGGGCGGGTTCCTGCTGGAACGCGGGGACGAGCCTTACAAGTTCTCCTACGGCGCGACCAATGATCTGTGCGTGCTGAAAGTGTCAAAGCCGGTGCTGTGCGAAAAGCTGCGCCACCCTGACCGCTTTTGCGCCAAGGTCTTTGATGGCAGCACCGGCGTTGGCGGGCTGTTCACCATGTTCGCCCAGCAGATCTACAGTCAGGCCCCCGCCGACGGCAAAAGCGCGCAGGTTCTGGGCCGCCAGTTGATCGAGCTTTTGGCCCTGTCGCTGGACGCGCAATGCGATGCCGATGACGGGGTGCGCTCCTCGGTGCGAGCGGCGCATCTGGCGCGCGCCGAAGAGATGATCCGCGCCAACCTGTCCAACCCCTCGCTGTCGCCCGATCTGGTGGCCGACGCCTGCGGCATCTCCAAACGCTATCTGCACGAGCTGTTTTCCGGCGCCAACAGCACCGTGTCGCAATATATGCGCGAACAGCGACTGATCGCCGCGCGCGACATGCTGGAAATGCCCAATGCAGCCCCGATGGCCGAAATTGCCTACCGCTTCGGCTTTTCCGATCAGGCCCAATTCTCGCGCCTGTTCAAAGCCATGTTCGGCCAGACCCCGTCGGGCTATCGGGCGCGGCAGGGTGGCGGCTTTGGCGCGATTGCCTGAACCGGCCTGCCCCCCGCGCCATCCCGTCGCTTGCCCTTGCGGGGGCGATATGTTTGACTCGACACCAAGCTATTGGTGACAGATCGCATATGCCTTTCTTTGTCGTAACATAGCGCTTGCAAACAAAGGCGGTATTGGAGCGTGAAGATTGCAATTCTGGGGGCGGGGCTGACCGGCACGCTGGCCGCTCTGGAACTGGCCGAGGCCGGCCATGACATCAGCCTGTTCGACCGTCTGGATCATCCCTTTTCGGGGGCAAGCCTTGCCTGTGAAGGCAAGATCCATCTGGGCTATGTCTATGCCTTGGACCAATCGCGCCGCACGGCGGTCAAGATGCTGCAAGGCTGGGCCGTGTTCCGCCCCTTGATCGAACGCTGGACCGGTGCCGCCCTGTTCGACCACCACCTTTCCGACCCGTTCCTCTATGCCGTGCCGAAAGACAGCCTGCTTCCGGTTGATGGCATCCGCGCGCATTTTCATGCGGTCAGCGATGCGATGACGGCGATGAACCTGCCCGCGCCCGACCGTGACTGGCACGAGATGTCGCGCACAGCCTATGCCGCCACCTTTGACCCTGATCGCGTCATGGCGGCCTTTGAAACGCAGGAACGCGCCATCGACACCGCCGCTCTAGCTGCCGCGATCCGGCAAGCCTTGGCCACCGCCCCGCGCCTGACGCTGCGGATGGGCTGCCAGATCACCGCCGTCACCCGCGCCGAAACGGGGTTTACGGTGCAGGGTATTTCCGGCGAAACTCCGTTCCTCGAAGGCTTTGACATTGTGGTCAACGCGCTGTGGGAACACCGCATCCTGATTGATGCCACACTTGGCCTGCCCGTGGACCGTCCCGTTGTGCATCGCTTCAAATACGGGGTTTTCACCAAAAACCCGCAGGTTCTGCGCGCCATCCCCTCGGTCACCTTCCTGATCGGCGCCTATGGTGACTCGGTGGCCTTTTCCGATAACGCCTATCTGTCATGGTATCCCATCGGGTTGATCAGCCAAGAGGTGGCGTTGCGCCCCACCGTGCAAGACCCCACGATTTCCGCCGATCAGACCCGGCGCATCATAGCAGGCACGCTGGAGAACCTGCGCGCGCTGATGCCCTGCACCGCCAGCCATCTGACCCATAACGAGGATGACTGGACGCTCAAGGGCGGCTTTGTCACCGCTTGGGGGCAAAGCGGCATCGAGGATGCGGGCAGCGAGTTGCACGAGCGCCATGACGTCGGTGTGTTCAGCAATGGCGATTACCATTCGATTGACAGCGGCAAGCTGACCACCTGCCCCCTTTTCGCCGCCGAGGTCTGCGCCCGCATCCTGTCCCGCCACGGAGCCGCCAGATGACTGCGACCGTCACCGTCTGTATTCCGGCCTATCGCGCCGCCAGTTTCATTGCCCAGACGGTTATCGGCGTTCTGCGCCAGACCCATTCCGATCTGCGTGTGGTGGTGGCCATCGACCCGCCCGATGACGGCGGCCCCTGCGGCACAGCCACGGCCCTTGCCCCCCTCATGGCCGACCGCAGGCTTTCGGTGCGAACCAACCCAAAGCGGTTGGGCTGGGCCGAGAATGTCAATTCGATGCTGCGTGATGTGACCACACCCTATTTCTGCTTTTTGCCGCATGACGATATCTGGTCACCGCTTTATCTGGAAAGGTTGATGGCCGCGCTTGCGGCACAGCCGCAGGCGATCATCGCCTATTGTGACATCCTGCGCTTTGGCGCGACGCCGCCAACCCGCAAAAGCGTGATCCTGCCCCAAGGCGCGAACCGCGTGACCGGACTGCTGCATTTCCTGCTACAAGGCACCGAGGCCCAGATGTGGCGCGGGCTGACCCGTGCCAGTGCCTTGGCCCGCGTGCCGGGTTTTCCGACCGACCGCCATCTGGGCTTTGTGGTGGAATGTGAATATGCGCTGGCCTTGCATGGGGTGGGGGCGGTGGTTCATGTGCCGCAAACCCATTATTTCAAACGCATTTACGCGCAGGACACTATTTCGGCCTCACGCGCGCGGATGCTCTTGCCGCTTGAGGACTGTCGGCTGGGCTGGCAAGAGCATGACCGCCGCATGCAGCGCCTGCTTGGAGAAGCCCTCGACGACATGCAGGCCGAAGCCGCCGACCGAAACCTGTGCATGGCCGCCAAAGAGTCCGCGCTGTTGCGCCGCTTCCAGCAGTTCGTGCAACCCGCGTTGACACCCCCTGAACTGTCACGAGCCGAAGCCGCACTTCAGCTTTGCGCCGCCAGCGCCGACCCCGTTGCCGGACAAGTCGCAGCCAATCTGCATCTGGTTCTGCAAGCCCATTGGCAGGCCCAAGGCAACGCCCTGAACGCCGCGGCCGCCGCGCGCGATGCTTGGCAGGCGGGGTCCACATTCGGCTCGGTTCTTGCCCATGCTCAGGCTTTGGCCCGTCAGGACCGCCCGCTTGAAGCCCTTGAACGGGCCACCGAAGCCATGCGGATCGGCCATTGCGACGATACCCGTCCGGCCCAAGTGTTGATCGACGAAATCTACGCCGGATTGGGCTGGGGCGTGCAGACCTGACGACGCATCTGCCGCCGCAAAGCCACCCTATGCCACGCCGCCCGCACAGAACGCCCCCATCGAACGGATTATCGCATGACCACGCCCCGTCCGGATATCTCGGTTGTCATCGGCGCCTATAACATGGCGCGCGAGTTGCCACGCACCCTTGAAACGCTGACCCGCCCCTATCAGCGCGGTCTTGCGGATCTGACCTGCGAAGTCATTGTGCTGGACAATGGCTCCAACCCTGCGGTGGATGCCAAAGCGATGGCACAGATCGTCCCCGGCCTGCGGGTCATCCGTCCTGCAACTGTCAGCATATCGCCTGCCGCCGCGCTCAATGCCGCCCTTGAACTTGCAACCGCTCCGCTGGTGGGGCTGTTCATCGACGGCGCACGCATGGCCTCTCCGGGCTTGCTGCATCTGGCCCATGCGGCGTGGCTGCAAGACCCAAGCCGCGCCATCGGCACGCTGGCCTTTCATCTGGGGCCGGATATGCAGATGGTGACGGTTCCGCAGGGCTATGATGCGGCAACCGAAGACCGGCTTCTGGAGTCTGTGCCGTGGCGCCGCGACGGCTATCGGCTGTTCGACATCTCGGTTCTGGCCGGATCGTCGCGGGCCGGTTGGCACGGCACGATCGCCGAAAGCAACGGGCTATTCATGGACAGCCGGATCTGGCGCGCACTGGGCGGTCTGGACACCCGCTTCTGCACGCCGGGCGGGGGGTATTGCAACCTTGACCTCTGGGAACGCGCCGTGGCCGCCTCGCATCAGGAGCCGTGGATACTTCTGGGCGAAGGCACTTTCCATCAGGTCCACGGCGGCGCGGCAACCAACGGAACCCCCGAGGACCGCCGTCTCATGGCCGAAGAATATGAGCGTCTGCACGGCCACCCTTTCGTCGCGCCGCAGTACAAACCCCGCCACCTCGGCAGCCTTGCCCATCTGCCCCCCCGACATCGCGAGTCCTGACGGTACACCCGCGCACAGGTCAAAACCTGCAAGGCATCGCTACCATCGCAGGTAGCGATGCCCCAGCAACCCGCCACAACCAGCAACGATACCGATTGCCAAACCATACCAAAGCACAAAAAACAGCGGCGAATCCTCGGTGCAGTGCAAGGCATAGCCTGCCGTGACACCCGCCCCCACGGCGATGCCAAGCAGTGTGCCGGTCAAGGCGGGCCGGATCGCCGCCCCGCGCCGCAGCATCACGATACCCACCCCCAGCGGAGTCGCGGACAAAACTGTGATCGAGGCAAGGCAGGCGAATGCGGTCTGGCCCAGCGCCTCGGCCTGCAACGATCCCTCTGCCACCTGACCGAACCGCTGTATCACCAGAAACACGCCCAGCAGCAGCGGCACAGCCAAGGGCCAAAGCACAATCCGCCCCCCCGGCCTTGAAGACCCGAAGGCAAGCCAGACCGCCGTGATGGCCAGAAAAAGCGGCAAAACCGTCTTGGCCTGCACCTGCATCAGCAGCCATGCGCTTGCCAGATCCGTGCGAATCCCGAAGACCAGCCAGAACGCGCCCAGAGAAATGCCCAGAAGGGCCAGCAACCCGCCTGCAACAACGCCGGTTCGGAACGGTCGCGGGGCGGGGCTGGCTGCAAGCTGCCTGATCAGATCTGCCGTCGTCTGTTTCGGGGTCATTTCATCATCCTTTCAGCGACATCCGACAGCCGCCGCATCGCCCGGTGCAAGGCGACACGCGCGGCGGCGGCTGTCAGCCCCACCGTTTCACCCGCTTCCTCGGCGCTTTTGCCATCCAGTGCCACCGCCCTGACCAACGAGGCCGAACGAGCGTCGATCAGGCCCAGCATCACATCCGCATCCCGCGACGACAGGGGAGTAGCGGCATTTTCCTCGGGCAGCACGTCCGCGAAATCCTCGATCGGCAGGTTGATGCTGGCCCCCCTTTTGCGGAAGGCATCCACCACCTTGTAGCGGGCAAGGGCATAAAGCCACGGCCGGACAGGTGCATCCCGCCGCCATGTCTGGCGCTTGAGATGGATCGCAAGCAGAACATCCTGCAGGATGTCTTCATGCTGGTCGGCAGGCAGCGCCTCGCCGCGCCGCCGGATCACGGCCCGCAGGGTCGGTGTCACCGCACCCAGAAAACGCGCAAAGGCCGCGCCATCCCCATCATTGGCGCGGGCAAGCAGCGTTTCCCATAGCTTGTCCTGTTGCAGCCGAACCTCCACTCTTGGCTGCATCAGCCTAACGGAACCGGATCGAGCAGCCCAGTCACAGCTTGGTGTAAAGGCAAGGGCGGCTGTCATCCGGCAACTGCCAATGCCGCATCAAACAGCGCCTTGATTTCGGCCGCGTCGGTTCCTGCAACGATGCGGCCGATCTCTTGCTGGCCCTTGAGTGCCACAAGCGTCGAACGGCGCGGGATCTTCAAGGCGCGGGACAGGTCGCCATCCCCATACTGATCCCAATCCACCACGATGAAGCGGATTTTCTGACCGTATACGGCATTCTCGGCCATCAGGGCTGCAATCACCCGCTCTTGCGCCGCACAGGTGCTGCACCAGCTTGCCCAGAAGTCGAGGATGACCACTTCGCCCGCCTGCATGGCGGTTTCTGCCAAGCCCGGAGTGTAAAAGGTGCGGTCATCGGCCCGCACTGGCCCCGCCATTACCAAGCCCGATGTGGTCAGAAGAAATATGCGCCGGTTCATTGTGAAGTCCTTTGTTCAGATGCTGACAGACAAATCGACAAGCCAAGCGGGCAGGATATGCAGCGCCCAGCCTTCAAACACATGGTTCAAGCCAAGGAACAGTGCGGCACCGACCACGATGAACACCCACCCCATCGCAGTGCGGGCGCGCAAAGACAGTGCAACCATCAGCGCCATGTTGCGGCGCATCCATCCCCTGAACCCGTAAGACGCGGCAAGGATCAGGGTTGCCACCCCGCCGGCAAAGGCTGTCATCACCGCCGCAGCGCGCCAGAGGTCTTGACCCGTGCTTGCAAGCGCAATCGCCGCCCCCAGCGTCGGACCGATGCAGGGGCTCCAGACCGCGCCAAGCAGCGCGCCGCCCCAGAACTCGGCCCCTATCCCGCGGGGAGCGGCGCTGATGCGCGCATCTGCCGCCGCCGCCAGACCCGCAGATACCATCGCAAAGCGCCGCCCGAACGCGGGAAGAACAAGCACCATCCCGAAACCCAGCATGAAAACTGCGGCAATACGGGTCATGTCGTCAGGGTAGATACCAATGGCCGGACCGATTGCAGCCACGGCAAGTCCCAGCCCGACAAAAGACACCGCCATTCCAGCGGTCAATGCCAATGGCGCACGCGGATCGGTTTGCAGGCTGGTTGCAACGACGATGGGCAGCACTGGCAGGACGCAGGGGTTAATCAGTGTCAGCAGGCCCGCAAGATAGGCAAAGACCAGTTCCATCTAGCCCTGCATCCTGCGGTCAAACCCGATCAGACTGTCCAGCGACCAGCCCCCCGGCCCGCGCGCGGCCAGCGCAAGCAGCGGCGCGGCCCAAAGCCCGTGGGTCATCCACGCATCAGGGTAGACAAAGATCTGGATCACGGCCGTCATCCCCAGAAGGCCAAGCGCCGAAAGCCGCGTCAGCAGCCCAAGGATCAGCAGGACGGGCAGCAGATGTTCGGCAACAGTCGCCAGCACGGCGGCAAGCTCGGACGGGATCAGCGGCAGCGCATATTCCTGTTCGAACAGGAACCATGTGGAGTCCTTGATGGCAAACCCCTCCACCTTGGTTTGACCCGATTGCCAAAAGACCAGCGCGGGAAAAACCCGCAGCATCAGGGCAACGGGCGCCTCGGGTATCCGGGCAATCCAGTGGTTCAGCTTGGCAAGGTTCAGCATCACTTACTCCGTTGCTTGGATGATCACGCCCGCGCGCATCAGGGCGACAAGCATGACTTGCGGGTCGTGGTTCGCTTCGGCGTTTTGCGCGGCACCGGCAGCCTGCGACAGGGTTTGCCCGCCAAGGATTGCCTGCATCATGGCGCAATCCCCCGCGCCAAGGCTTTGGACCGGCACCTGATAGGCCGCATCCCGCAAGATCAGTGCGGTTTGCGGGCCTTGCACCAGTGGCATCGCCGCGCCGCCCGGCTGGTTGCGCGCCCAGATCGCCACGGCAGGATGGCGAAGCCGCAACAGGATCACCGAAGGATGCAGCATCAGCCTGATCCGTTCAGGATCGGCCACGGCAAGGATCTCGGGCGCGACAGGCGGTGCATCGGCAGCGTGGAAGGCCCGCCCGCGTGCAAATTCGATGCGCGCCACATCGGCCAGATAGGGATAGGCCGCCAAGGGGGGGAAGCCTTCCAGAAATCCCGCAAACCCCGCACCCCACTCCGCAAGCACCGGCGTTCTGGGCCTGTCGGTTTCCGCATAAAGCCGGGCAAGCGGGGTAAAGAACGCCTCCCCCACCAGCCGCCGGATCACGGGAAAGCGCGCAGCCAGCGCCTCGGACAGGCTGACCGCCACGTTGTTACGATAGACGGCAAAGCGACGCTCCACCTCGGTCATGTCGCGCGCGATCAGGCCGGTTGGCAGCGCCCCGCCGCGCAGGGCAGCATCAAATCCGAATACAAAGTCAGGATGCGCGGGCAAGGCCAGCCCCCCTTGCCGCAAGAATGGCCCCCGCCCGCGCCGCTTCGGCCAAAAGCACAGGCCAGTCGGGCAGATTGTTGTCCCATTCAACCAAGGTCGGCAAAGGCCCGATCCTTGACACGACCTCGGCATAAAGCGACCAGACCGGATCGGCGACGGCTGCACCATGACTGTCGATCAGCAGCGGTCCAGAGGGCAACTCCTCGGTATCATGGCCCCCCAGATGGATTTCCCCAACCAGATGCAACGGAATTGCCGCCAGCCAGTCGCGCGAATTGGTGCCGTGATTTGTGCAGGACACAAAGACATTGTTCACATCCAGCAACAACCCGCATCCCGTCCGGCGCGCCACCTCGGCCAGAAATTCGGTCTCGGGGATCGTCGATTGTGCAAAACACAGATAGGTCGCGGGGTTCTCAAGCAGCATCCGCCGCCGCAACACGGATTGAACGTGGTCAACATGATCGCAGACCAGCCCAAGGGTTTCCCCGGTATAGGGCAGCGGCAGCAGATCGTTCAGATACTCCGCCCCGTGGCTGGACCATGCCAGATGCTCGGAAAAGCTGTCGGGTTCATAGCGGTCACATAGACGGCGCAGGCGCTCCAGATGATCGGCATCCAGCCCCCGCGCACCTCCGATCGACAGGCCAACCCCGTGGATGGACAGCGGATAGTCCGACCGGATCGCCGCAAGCTGGGCATGGGGCAGCCCGCCCTCGCCCATGTAATTCTCGGCATGGATTTCAAAGAAACCGACATCCGCAGCATCCTTGCGGATCGCGGCGAAATGGTCGGGTTTGAAACCCACTCCGGCCAAGGCTGGCAGCATGTCCTGTCCCCTTTCCAAAAAGCGGGCGCGCGTGTGACCGCGCGCCCATTTTCATCATGCTTTCGGAACGTCGCGCTCCAGCGCCTCAAGCGATCCGGCCCGCATCATGCCGTCTTCGGCTGCCGGCAGTTCCATCGTCAGGCAGGTGCCAGCCGGAACCAGCTTCCACGCATTGCCCTGATAATCGGCCTTCGAGGTGCCGGCGCAGGTCGTGCCAGGCCCGGCGGCGCAGTCATTCTGCCCGGCCAGTGCAACACCGAAGCATTTCTCCATGTCTTCTGCCATCACAGGCGTTGCCGCCATCGCGCCAAGCGCGCAAGCAAGCGAGGCACCAAGAACCAGGCGGGACGTCATCGCGGTCATCTCAATCTCCCTTTAGGATGGAAGGGCCTGTTTGCCCTTCATCCTACAATTCGCGGAAAGAGGCGGATGTGTTACAACGCTCGCGGCTTCGTGATCACGGGCCGCAAACCTGCCCTGAAAACCAGCGCAAAACCTGACGGAACAGCCTTGGCTTTCGCGAACGCCGCGCAAGGCGCAGAGCGGGCAATACCCCCGCATTCAGCCAAAGGCGTCAGGGACGGACGCGTTGCGCCAGAAGTTGCAGGATCTGGCGGGCGGCGCTTGGGGCGCCCACCGTCTGGAAAATGTCGCGCAACATGCCAAAATCGCCATTCAACCCCCGCAACAGCCCATGTTTGCGGGCTTTGGACGGGCTTTCAACTCTGTCCCATCGCACAACGGCGATACGTCGGGCCGAGGCGATCCAGAGCGTGTTCAGAAACACCTCGACCCCAAAGCGCGGCATCCGGTCCAACTGGTGCAGGCAACCGGCAAGCATCTCTTTCGGCATCACCCGTTCGCCCGAAATATAATCGAGTCCGATCAGCCGCCACAGCAAGGGGGCGTTGCGGCGCAGGCTGATCGCGGTATGGGCTTGCCCTGTCAGAACCGGTTGGATCAGGCGGGTCAGATCGTCATGGGTCAGACCGATCAGATCGCTGTCGATGAACATCAGCCACTCGCCCGTTGCAAGCGCGGTTCCGGCGGCCAAGGCCCGCGCCTTGCCGCCGTTTTGCGTCATGTGCAACAGCCGCACGCCCTTGCGCGCCGCAACCCGTGCGGTCTGGTCGGTTGACCCGTCATCCACGACGATAACCTCGTCCACCCACGGATGACCCAGAACAGCATCCAGCACGGCACCGATGCGCGCAGCCTCGTTATAGGCGGGGATTATGCAACTCAGGCGCATTGGTCACCTCCTTGGGCGTCTGGAACGCGGGTTGAAATCGGCCGGATCATTCTGCACTCAGCACAGGCTGGCCTGCCTCTGCGGCGGCAGGGGGGGCCATCTCCGTGCCACGCCATTGAAAGCCCCGCGCGGCAAAGGTAGTCAGCCAAAGCGGCAGGATCAGGGCGTCGCGGATCGGCATGGCCAGCAGATCACGCCAGCCGTGCGGCCACCCGCAGCGCCAGAGCAAGACAGCCTCGGCTGCATAAAGCACGCAAAGCAGCGCCGCCGCCGCGATCGGGCCAAAGCCAAGCCCGATCGCAAGGGCCGGAAGCACCGGCGTGTTCAGCACCTCGGCAATAAACAGGGTCGGAAAGCCGTCACGGCGCACACGGGACCAGCGCAACTGCCGGTCCCAGACCGCCCGCAAGCTGCGCCTGCCGATTGGCTGGGGAAAGGGCTGCGGCGTCAGCGTCACGCGGCGCGCCAGACCGCGCACCAGCTTGGTCGCACAGGCGTCTTCTGCCAGATCTTCGCCAAGCGCCCGAAGTCCGCCTGCCCTTTCAAGAATATCGCGGCGCCAGAACAGGGTCTTGCCTTGGGCAAAGCCCATGCCCAGCGAATCCGCAGCCAACTGCAACCGCGCCTGATTGCCGTTCAGAAACGCACATTCGACCGAGGCTGCAAGCCCTTCGGGACGAATACCGACAGGCGGTGCCGAGACAAGCCCGCTGTCATAGCGCCAAGCCGCCACAAGCGTTTGCAGATAATCCGACGGCAAAAGCAGGTTGCTGTCCGTCATCACGATCCAGTCGGCAGCACTGTTCATCCAGCCCTTATGCAGATTGTTCAGCTTCGGGTTTGCGGTCACGCGGCTATCGCCGACCAAAAGCCGCGCGGGCCGTTGCGGATGCTGCAAGATCAACTCTCGGACCAGCGGCACAACAGGATCATCGGCACGCGCCACGCAAAAGATGATCTCATAGCGCGGGTAGTCCTGCACAAAGCTGGAGCCAAGCGTTTCGGCATCAAAAGGGTCAAGCCCGCAGACCGGACGCAGCAGGGTGACGAAGGGCAGGTCAGCCACAGCTATATGATTGTGGCTTGTCTTGGCGCTGCGCCGCAAGACAAGGCCGGTCGTTATCAGATGGGCCGCCGCGATTGCGCTGGCAAAGGCGGCCAGTGTCAGGCTCAACATCCGCGCTCCATGGAAATCTGTGTGCTGGCCAGACTGCCAGCGGGGGAAATCTGTGTGCTGGCCAGACCGCCAGCGGGGGAAATCTGTGTGCTGGCCAGACCGCCGGCAGAGGTTGCGGCAAGGGCTGCGCGCCCGCCCAGAATGGTCAGTTGGCCGGATTGATCTTCGGCAAGGGCGGTAAAGCTGTCCACCCAATCGCCGCAATTGGCATAGATCAGCCCGTGGGTGTCATGCAGTTCAGCCAGATGGAAGTGACCGCAGATCACCCCGTCATGCCCGCCCGCACGCGCCAGCGCGACAAGGCGCTTTTCATGGCCATGCCCGAAGGCCAGCGCCGAATTGACCCAAGACAGCAAAGCCTGAACCAGACTGCGATCTTCGGGGCGAACCCGGCGTCCCAGACGGCGCAAGGCGTGGTCTGCCAGCCGCAGCAGGCTATCGACATGGCTTCCGATGCGGGTGCAAATATGCCAACGCAACACCCGCGCATCACAGACATCACCGTGCAGGACAAGAAACCGCTTTCCATCGGCAGTCTGATGCACCACCTGATCCGCGATGGTGACGGGAAACAGATGCTTGCGCGGGTCTTGCCGCATCTCGGAATCGTGGTTTCCGACCAGATAGACCAGTTGCACCCCGACATCGGCCAGCCTTGCCAGATGGGCGATGATCGCATCATGCGTGGCGGTCCAGTGGACGTGCAGCGGATGCCAGATGTCCAGAACATCGCCGACCAGATAGATGACCGGCGCCGAATTTGCCTGCAGGAAGTCCAGAACAAGATCGGCGCGACAGCCAAGCGACCCCAGATGCAGATCCGACAGGAACAGCGCGCGATGGTGGCGGGGCAAGCGATGGTCGATGGACGGAACGGTCATGCGGCCTCGCTGATGCAATCACCCTGTCAGCGCCCTGTTTTCCAGCCCGAGGGAACGTTTTTGTAAAGCATCCGTATCACTCCGATGAAGTTTGCCGCTCTGTGGTTGCAGCGCGGCGGCGTCATACGGCTGTGATCTTTCCGTGACATGCAGCGGGCGGACCAAGACCCACGCGCAACTCACTGGATTTCAGCACAGCATGACCGATGCAAAGGACTGGCTAGAGGCCGAACTGGCCGAAAGTTTCGACGAAGAGTTCGAGCTTGATCTGGAGGACGCGGTTCTGTCGCGCGAGATTTCGCGCATCTACCGTGACAATCACCCTGAAATGATTGATCGCAAGGTCTATTTCCAGTCGCTGATCCGGCTTCAGGCAGAGCTGATCAAGCTTCAGGATTGGGTGCAGTATCACAAGAAAAAGGTCGTCGTGCTGTTTGAAGGGCGCGACAGCGCGGGCAAGGGCGGCGTGATCAAGCGCATTTCGCAGCGGCTTAACCCGCGCGTGGTGCGGGTTGTCGCCCTCCCCGCGCCATCGGACCGCGAGAAAACCCAATGGTATTTCCAGCGCTATATCTCGCACCTGCCTGCGGGTGGGGAAATCGTGCTGTTCGACCGGTCATGGTATAACCGCGCCGGGGTTGAACGCGTGATGGGCTTTGCCTCGGAAGATCAGGTCGAAGAGTTTTTCCGCGACGTGCCGGAATTTGAACGGATGCTGGTGCGGTCCGGCATCACGGTGGTGAAATACTGGTTCTCGATCACCGATGAAGAACAGCAGATGCGCTTCCTGATGCGGATTCACGATCCGATGAAACAGTGGAAACTGTCTCCGATGGACCTGCAATCGCGCGTGCGCTGGGAACACTATACCAAAGCCAAGGAAGAGATGATGGCGCGCACCAACATCGCCGAAGCCCCTTGGTATATCGTTGAAGGCAATGATAAAAAGCGCGCACGCCTGAACTGCATCGACCATCTTCTGGGCCTGATCCCCTATCAGCCGATCCCGCATGACGATGTGACGTTGCCCGACCGCGTGTTCAATCCCGATTATGAACGCGCGGTTCTGCCGCCCGAGCTTTACGTCCCACCGAAATACTAATACCCCCACGCGTCGGGACCGCCTTGCTGCGTTGCCTGAAAAGGGGGGCAAATGTCGCGCGAAGCCATAGCCGAACTGCTGCGGAAGCAACGCCTTGTGGCGGGGCTGTCGCAAACCGCACGCAAGTCGGGTCAGGATGTGGTGGATTCACTGGTCCATCGCCAGCAAGCCGCAGAGCTTGAAGCCCACCTGAACCGGATGACCCCCGAAGCCATCGCCGCCGTGCTGGAAACGCTGGACGTATCGGATGCAAAGGTGCTGTGGCAATCACTGCGCTCTGCGCGCACCAGCGATGTTGCGTGGTTCCTCTCCCAACCCCTGCGCGAGCTTCTGGACGGAACCTCCGAGCCTCGCTTTGGCGAAAACCGGATCACCTTGTATGAGCGTGTGGACGGGCGTGTGCGCTTTCGCCAGATCCGCAGCGCCGCCGATTTGCAGGGGGTAACGCCGGTCTGGATCGACCTGCTGGAGGCAAGCCCTGCCGAACGACGGCTGATCGGCGCCCATTACGGCGTCGATCTGCCTGATCCGGGCGAGGAAACCGATCTGGAGGTCAGCACGCGCTTTCAGGTGGACGAGGCTGGCGCGATCCGGTTGCACTCCAACTTTCTGCTGGACCGCGAAGGCGCGTCCCGCAGCGTGCCGGTGGCCTTTGCCATTCCCGGCCAGATCCTGTTTTCGCTGCGGAACGAGGAATTGCCGGTGTTCCGCCTGTTGCGGCGGCGTCTGGCCACCCTGCCGATCGGCCAACAGCAAGATTGCATCGACCTGCTCATCGCCCTTTACGGGGCGGATGTGGAATATTCAGCGGATTCGCTGGAGGATATCTACCGCACGCTGGGCAAGGCCGGCCGTCATGTCCTGTCCGAAACCATGACCGACCAAGAGGCCGCTTCGGTGCTGTCGGAAATTGCAGAAGAGGAAGACCTGAACGGGCGTATCCGGTCCAACATCATGGACACCCAGCGCGCCATCAACTTCCTGATGCAGGCACGCACGCTGCAAAAAGGTCAGGCCACCGCTGTCAAACAGATCCTGCGGAATATCGATTCTCTGAACAGCCACACCGCCTTCCTGTTCGACAAGATCAACTTCCTGATGGATGCGACCATCGGTTTCATCAACATCAACCAGAACAAACGCGTGTCGCAGCTGACAATTTTCGGTCTGGTGTTCATGCCGATCAATATCCTGTCCGGCATGGGCGGCATGTCCGAATTCTCGATGATGACGGCAGAAATCCCTTGGCCCTTGGCCTATGGCGGCTTTCTGGTCGGCTGCCTGTTCGTAGGTTGGCTGACCTTCGTCCTGATCCGCCGCGGCGAGATCCGCCGCCTGCGGCAATCCCGCCCCAACGCCCTGAAATCACGCAGCTAGATCTGAGTCGGCGCGCTCTGCCTCGTGCACTGGACTAGGCACGGCCAGCCCGTGAGCAGTGGGGGCCACTTTGGGACTTATAAGGCGGGTCTGCCAAAAAATTCACTATTGGTGTGGGCGCAGTAATGCGCTGAGATGGTCTAAACGATTCGGATGGTTCGAGAGCGTGCGGAGGAAGCCTTGCGTCCATTGGTTTGTGTATTCTTGGCATCTGTCTTTTCGGCTTCCACGGCCAGCGCACAGTCGTGGGAATTTGAGTACGCTGTGGGTGAAAACGCCGATCAGATAACGAGTTGCAATGCCCGGATAGACTACCGAGACGGTGCGATGATTGCGCGCATATATGGCGAGGAAATGGACTTCTTCTTCATTCAGTATTCCTTAGCCCTTCCTGTCGGGCAAGTCTTGGGAAGCGTTGCTTTGGAGTTCAAGGCGGACACCTTTATTGTGTCTGCGGCTTCTGCGCCCAGCACCGACCGTGCAACTACCTCAGCCATGTTTCTCACTCCCGCGAAGTCAGACTACAAAGAAGTCTTGGATGCAATGAAGAGGGGAGAGCATCTTTCTGTCGTGTTCCCAGATGGAAGTGCTTTTAGCATAGAGCTAGTTGGCACCGAGTCAGCGTTGGAGCGGGTCGGGGAATGCTGGAAGAACCAAGCAACCGGACCTGCTGGACGAAACCCCTTCAATGCTAATGATGGCGTGAATCCATTCAATTGAAGCATTTGCGGCGATCAAGCTAGCGGCGAATCGCCACGCCCGCCCCCGTCGCCACCTGCCCCGCTTCAAGAAACTGGACGCCATGAGCCTCTAGGGCCTTTCGGATGGCTTCTGTGGCTGAAAGACTCCCGCGACCTGACCGCCCGAACTTCTAGCGCGCTTGGATTTTGTCAGGCCCGAAGGCAAGCAAACAGAAGGTCCCGCCCAGCGCAGGGCTTTCGCATCTTCCCGTCTATAAAAAGGGGGGGCAAAATTGGCACTATGCTGCCCGACGCGACAGCCTAGCGGCGCAAGGTGGGGGGTGATGTGTGGGATGCTGCAAATCCAGATCAGACTTTTCTTTAATTTATCAATGTCTTGTCTGGAATGAATGGCGGACAGAGAGGGATTCGAACCCTCGAGACGGTTCCCCGCCTACACACTTTCCAGGCGTGCGCCTTCGACCACTCGGCCACCTGTCCGTTGCTGCGGTTTATAGGGGCTGGGAGGGCGGTTGCAAGGGGGTTTGGTGAAAATTGCAGGAAAGCGTGGGCTTGCGGCAGGCAAGGCCCATGCACCAAGCTTTGTGGCGCTGCAAGGGCGGTTGCACCACAAGACTGCGGCGCGTGACGGTGGGGCGGCTGGGGATGATATGGTCACGAACATCATCCCCAAAGCCTGCGGTGATGCCGAAAATCCGGCAAGGGACGGCGCTTGATTCTGGCGCAAAACGGGCAGCCCCCGCTTCGCCTGCATGGGTGGGCGTTTTCCGGCAGGATCATCCGGCCCGCCAAGACCCATCTGCCACCCCAAACGGTTGGCCCCAAGCTTGCAGACTTCCCATGACAGCGCGGCAAAGCGCCGGAGCGGACCCTACGCCGCGCTGGCGCTCTGCCGCGAAAAACCGGAACGCGCTGCCCCGAAGTTTGCTGCAAAACACCTTGCAGCCCCGCTTTCAAAGCAAGGTCAGGCTGACCCTGCGGTTCTGGCGGCCTTTTTTCTCGATCTTGCCGATCTCGACCCGCCCGATCTCGGCGGTGCGGGCGACATGGGTGCCGCCGCAGGGTTGCAGATCAATCAGATCGGTCCCCTGCCCGATGCGGACCAGCCGCACGCGGCCCTGCCCCATCGGCGGCATCACCGACATGGTTTTCACCAGACCCGGATTGGCCAGAAGCTCCGCGTCGGTGATCCACTCATCCGTCACCGTCAGGTCGCGGTCGATCAGCGCATTCAACGCCGCATCCAGTGCTGCGATGTCCGAGGGCGGATCGGGCATGTCGAAATCAAGCCGGCCCCGCTCGGCCCCGATCTGCCCGCCTGTGACCGGCAAAGGGATCACCACCGACAACAGATGCAGCGCGGTATGCACGCGCATGTGGCGGTGGCGGCGGCCCCAATCCAGCCGTTGCAGAACCTGCGCGCCGACGGGGGGCATGGCGGCGGCCTCGGCTGGCACAAGGGCAATACGCCCGCCTTCGACCTTCACCGCCGTTGCAATCGCCAGACGGCCACCGTCCCAGTCCAGCCAGCCGTTATCCCCCGGTTGCCCGCCCGCAGTGGCGTAGAACACCGACCGGTCCACCACCAGCCCGCCCTCGGGGGTATAGGCAAGGATGGTCGCTTCGGCCTCTTGCAGATAGGCGTCGTCACGGAACAAAAGCTCGGTCATGCGGGGTCTTTCGGGGGGAGCAGGCGGGCGGAAGGGGCCAGAAGGGCGGCCACCTCGGCCTGATGCTGGCTGGCCTCGGCGGCCTCTTCAGACTCAAGGGCGGCGGCATCAGCCTCGCGTTTCAGGTGGTCGCGATGGGCGTTCGAGAACATGATGCCCTCGGCGGCAAAGCGGGCGGCGATCTGGTGGTTGATTTCCGACCGCACCTGCACCTGAAAATTCACATCGCGCAGGATCAGGCGGATTTCAAAGTTCATCGTCTCTGCGCCAAAGCCCATCAGCGCCACCACGGGCGGCGGGTTCAGCATGGCGAGGGGCTGCGCCTCGGCGATCTGGCGCAGGATGGCTTCGACTCGGCGGGAGTCGGTGGTGAACGGCACCGCCACAGGCACCACCAACCGACCTGACAGGTTGAACCGCGTCCAGTTCGTCACCCGCCCCGAAATCAGGTCCGAGTTCGGCACGATCACATCAGATCGGTCAAAGGTCTGGATGCGGGTGGACCGCACCGAGATGGATTTGACGATGCCGGTGGTCGTACCAACCTCGATCCAGTCGCCCTCGGACACGGGCCGTTCAATCAGCAGGATGATGCCCGAGACGAAATTCGACACGATGGTCTGCAAACCGAAACCGATACCGACCGACAAGGCACCGGCCACAATGGCAAGGCCGGACAGATCGATCCCCGCCGCGTTGATCGCAATCAGCGCCGACAGGAAAATGCCGACATAGCCCACGCCCGAGACGGTGGCGTTCTGCCCGCCCTGATCCAACCCCGTGCGCGGCAGGATCGAGGTTTTCAGCGCCCCCTGAAACAGCCGCGTTAGGGTGAAACCGATGCCGAACACCACCGCAAAGAACAAAAACACCGTGGGCGAGATGCGGGTATCGCCCAGTTGTATCCCCTCGCGGAACCGCGTCCACAGCTCCGTCAGATCGGCCATCCGCGCGCCCCAGATCAGCGCGAACAGCGGCAGCGTCGCCAGCGTCAGCGCAAATCCGATCAGCACCGGCACCAGACCGTCGCGCCCCTCGACCGCGCGCCGCCCCGTCAGCATGGCGTATACCTCACCGACCAGATGCTGCATCACCGACAGGATGCCCACCAGCGCCAGCGACAGCACCGCCGGAAACACCATCGCCGAGGCCGCCGAGATATAGCCCACCGCGCCCAGACTTGGGCCGATCACCCCCACCGCCATCGCGCCGCGCGCCAGTATCCCCATCAGACGGGTGCCATAGCTGCGCCCCTCATCCGTGGCCTCTTCATTGGCGACATGGCGGCGCATCAACTGGCCGATCCGCAGCAGAAGCAACCCCGTCAGCACCAGCACCGGAAAGGACAGCACCGAGGTCGCCGCCTCGGTCGCGTCCAACTGATCCATCGCCACCTGACGCAACGACTCCGTCGCCAGCAGCACCCCGAAAGCCGCCGACAGGAACCGCCCTTCGGCCCGGCGTTCGTCCGACAGGTTCAACGGCGCATAGGCGTTCTGCCCCTGCGGAAACAGCCGCCCGCCCAGCCACACCGCAGCAAAGAACATCAGCCCCATATTCGGCAGGTTATCCACGATAACCCGCCCCATCACCCCCAGCATCCCCGTCCGTGCCAAGGCCACCGACAGTAGCACCACCCCCGCAATCGGCACCACGATCTGCCCCAGCGAGGCCAGAAACGCCCAGATCCGCCGCCCCTGCTCTGACGCCCGGTCCTGCAAGCGCAGCGTCAGCGCATCGATCCACTGCCGCCCGCGCCACAGGATCGCCAGCGCCAGCGCCAGATAGGCCAGCACCACCGGCAGATTGTCGGTCAACTGCGCCCGCGCCTCATCACGCCCGATCTGCGTCTGCGTTTCCGACCACAGCGCAACGGCGGTATCCGACAGCGCCCGCAACCCGTCCGGCCAGTTCGCCGGATTGATCGGCATCGGCCATAGCTGCAAAAGCTGATCCGCCTGCCGTTCGCGCAGCACCCGGTCAATCTCGCGGATCAGACCATCGGCGCGCTGATAGGCCTCGTCCGCCGCAATCCCCGGCGCTTGCAACCGCACCAGTTGCGCCGACAATTCCGTGCGCCGCTTGGCAATCTCGGCGGCCTCTTCCTCGCCCTCGGCAGGGGGTGGCCCCAAAGCCTCGATCTGGGTCCGCAGCGTCGCAATCCGGTCCGAGTTGGAGCTTTGCGCCCCCAGCAACGCCGCCCGCCAGTCCACCAGTTGCGCGCGGATATGCTCCAGCGCCACGGATGTCGTCACCGTCGATTCAATCGCCTTTTCGGTCCGCTTGGCCATGCGGTCCCACGCGGCATAGTCAAAGGATGAAGGCGCCGCCCCGCCGCTGCCGCCCTTGGCAGGCTTGCCATTGACCGGACCCACAGGCGCATCCGCCGTCACCAGCGCGCCATCGGCATCCACGCGCGGCAACAGCGCACCGGTGTCGTCCACCTGCCGCGTTGGCCCGTCCACCGTGGCCTGCGCCCCCGCCGGAACCGGTGCCGCAACCGGCAACAGCGCCAGCATCACCGCCGCACAAGCTGCGCGCGCGGTTTCAGCCCACGCTTGCCAGTGCGGCCTCAGGGTCATGCGTCCTCGAACACCGCAGGGATAGCGCGCGGCGCGCGGTCCAGCCATTCCGGCACCGGCAGACCCTTTTCCTTCAGGAAGGCAGGGTTATACAGCTTGGATTGATAGCGGTTGCCGTAATCGCACAGGATGGTGACAATGGTCTTACCCGGCCCCATTTCATGCGCCATGCGGATCGCGCCCGCAATGTTGATGCCCGACGATCCGCCAAGGCAGATGCCCTCGTCCTCCAGCATCTCGAACACCAAGGGCAGCGCCTCGGCGTCGGGGATGCGATAGCTGAAATCGGGGGTAAAGCCTTCAAGGTTCGCGGTGATCCGCCCCTGCCCGATGCCCTCGGTGATCGAGGTGCCGGGCGCGTCAAATGTACCGTTGGTGTAGAAGGAATGCAGCGCCGCGCCCTCGGGATCGGCCAGACCGATCTTCACGCCTTTGGGCTGCAAGGCCATGCCCACGCCCGCCAAAGTGCCGCCCGACCCCACCGCACAGATGAAACCATCCACCTTGCCGCCGGTCTGTTCCCAGATTTCCGGCCCCGTGGTTTCGATATGGGCCAGACGGTTGGCCACGTTGTCGAACTGGTTGGCCCAGATCGCGCCATTCGGTTCGGTCCGCGCCAGCGCCTCGGCCAGACGGCCCGAATAGCGCACGTAATTGTTGGGGTTCTTGTAGGGAGCCGCCGGAACCTGCACCAGTTCCGCGCCCGCCAGCCGCAGCATGTCTTTCTTTTCCTGACTTTGCGTTTCGGGGATCACGATGACGGTGCGAAAGCCCATCGACGCCCCCACCAGCGCAAGTCCGATGCCGGTGTTTCCGGCCGTGCCTTCGACAATCGTGCCACCCGGTTTCAACTGCCCTTTGGCCACCGCATCGCGGATCATGTAAAGGGCGGCGCGGTCCTTCACCGACTGGCCGGGGTTCAGAAACTCGCATTTGCCAAGGATGGTGCAGCCGGTCAGTTCCGACGCGCGCTTCAGCTTCAAAAGCGGGGTGTTGCCGATTGTGTCGGCCAGATCACTGTGAATCCGCATGGGGACGCCATCCTTATTGTCTTTGTTCAAGGTTTAGGCGGGCTGCGGGGCAAACTCAAGCACTGCTGGCGCAAAACCGCGCAAGCTGGCATGGGGCGGCTTTGCGGCCAAAGGTTAAATTTCCGTTAACGCCACAGGGTCAACCCCTTGATAATGCATGCATTATAAAAGTCTCGAGTCGGGACCGCAGCAAAAAGGGGGCAAGGCATCCCCTGCCCGCCCCCATTCTGGTAGAAGATTCATCTCTTACAGCCGCCTATTTGGCAACGAAAAGCCCGTCCGCTTTCAGCCCCGCATAGCACTCATCAAGGCTCTTGCGGGCGCGCGCGATCAGCACGTCGATTTCCGCAGGCGTGATGACCAGCGGCGGCGAGATGATCATCCGGTCCCCCACATGCCGCATGATCAGATTGTTGGCAAAGCACCGCTCGCGGCAGCGATACCCGACCGTGCCGGTGTCACTGGCAAACTTCGCCCGCGTGGCCTTGTTCGGGGTCAGCGCGATGGACCCCATCAATCCTACCAGCTTGGCCTCGCCCACCATCGGATGATCCGTCAGCCCCGCCCATTTTTCCGCAAGGTAGGGATGCGCCACATCGCGCACATGCTCGATGATCTTTTCTTCCTGCAGGATGCGGATGTTTTCCAGCGCCACAGCCGCCGCCACCGGATGCCCCGAATAGGTGTAGCCATGGTTGAAATCGCCCGCCGAGCCCATCACCTCGGCGACCTCGTCGCACACGATCGACCCGCCAATCGGCTGATAGCCCGAGGACAGACCCTTTGCGATAGTCATGATGTGCGGCTTGATCCCGAAGGTGGTCGAACCGAACCAGTTGCCAGTGCGGCCAAAGCCGGTGATGACCTCATCCGCGATCAGCAAGATGCCGTATTTGTCAACGATCCGCTGGATTTCCGGCCAATAGGTCGAAGGCGGAATGATCACCCCGCCCGCGCCCTGCACGGGCTCGCCGATAAAGGCCGCGACGTTCTCGACGCCCAGTTCAAGGATCGCCTTTTCCAGCTCTTGCGCGCGCATCAGGCCGAAGTCCTCGGGGGTCATGTCGCCGCCCTGCTCCCACCAGTTCGGCTCTCCGATATGGGTGATGCCCGCGATCTTGCCGCCATGGGCGTGGATGCCCGACATGCCGCCCAAAGACCCGCCGCCCATGGTGGACCCGTGGTAGCCATTCTTGCGCGCGATGATGATGCGCTTTTCAGGCTGGCCCTTGATGTCCCAATAGCGCCGCACCATGCGGATGTTGGTGTCGTTTGCTTCCGAGCCAGAGCCTGCAAAGAACACATGGTTCATGCCTTCCGGCGCGATTTCCGCGATCTTGGCGGCCAGCGCGATGGCCGGAACATGGGAGGTCTGGAAGAAGGTGTTGTAATAAGCCAGCTCGTCCATCTGGCGCTTGGCGGCGTCGCCCAGTTCGGTGCGGCCATAGCCGATATTGACGCACCACAGACCCGCCATGGCGTCCAGAATCTCGTGGCCTTCGGTGTCCTTCAGCCAGACACCTTTGCCCGACACCATGATCCGCGCACCCTCTTGGGCCAGCGCGGAATTGTCGGTGAAGGGGTGCATGTGGTGGGCCGCGTCCAGCGCCTGAAGCTCGGCAGTCGGCATGTGGTTGGTGATCTTGTTCATCGGCGGACCCTCGCGGCTATGCTTGCGCGCCGGTCTGGCCCGAATCCGGCCAAGGCGCTTGCGATCAGGATATGATCAAACGATCCGCCGATCAAGGAATTTGATCAAATTATTTGAAGCGCGTAAATCCTCAGATCTCGCCGCGCGCCAAGGCCGCCCGCACCTGATCTACGCCTTGCGCGATATCCCGTTCCATCGCGCGGGCCAAAGCCGCCGCATCACCCGCCCGCATCGCGGCCAGCGCCTCTTTATGGGCATCGGGCAGCGCCGCCGCCCCGTTGCGCGCCGACACCACCCGCAAGGACGGCCCGAACCGCAGCCAGAGCGAGCGCGCCATATCCAGCAGCACTGCCGCCCCCGATGCCTCATACAACGCAAAGTGGAAGGCGTGGTTGCTTTCCAGATAGGCTGGCACCGCATCGGCGGCGATGGCGGCATCGACGCGGGCATCAATCGCCTCAAGCCGCGCGATCAGATCGGGGGTGACAGCGGCGCCCGCAAGTTCGGCAAGGCGCGGCTCGATAGTCAGGCGGGCAAAGGCCACCTGATCAAGGATCGAGGGCGTCAGGCGCGGCACGGTCACGCGGCGGTTGCCTTGCGGCAGCAGCGCGCCTTCGGCAGTCAGACGGCGGATCGCCTCGCGCACGGGGGTCATTCCGGCGTCCAGATCGGCAGTCAGCCCTTGGATGGTGACGGGCTGGCCCGGTTCAAGAATCCCGAACAGGATCATATCGCGCAACCGCGTATAAGTGACCTCGTGGGTGGGGATCTTGCGGGCGTCGTCGGTCATGCGGTCACTCGATGCAGAGAATGGTCCAGATATGCCGCCTGAAGCCCGTCTTGCAAGCCCGCGTTGCAGAAATGATCAAATCGCAGCTGGGGCGACACAATCGGGGCTGTGCCGCCACCCCAAACCGACCCGTAGGTCGGGGTTCACCCCGACTCTGCCCCCCCTTTTCAGCACAAAACAAAACCAGCCACCATTGACCGAGGCCCCCGCCGAGGTCACGCGCTAGGCCAGCCCCAGACCAAGCCGGTGGCCCAAAGCAACCGGCCAGCGCCCGCCGGGTCGGGCGCCGACCTATGTCGGTCTTGCTCAAACGGTTTTGCCGAGGCGTTGCGCCTTCAGGCGGGGAAAAGCAGTGCTTTTCCTTCGCCGCCCGATCCGACACTTGGCCCTATCGCAACAACGCCCGCGCCTGATCCGGCCCCAGCGCTGCGGGCCGCGTGCAGGTGGTGGTCAGGGTGATGAACTGCCCCGTCTCACCCGATTTCAGCGCCGCCGTCATCACATCGACCCCGTGCAGGGTCCGCTCCAAGGAACAGCGCGCGTCGCGGCCTTCGGTGACGGCCAGCACCATATCGGCCATGCCTGCGGTACGGTAATTCGCCAGATCCTCGCCGCGATGGCCCTTCTGGTTGATGATGCCAAAGGGGTGGTCCCACGGGGCCACCGCCTGAATCACGCCATCACGGCCTGCGATTTCCAGCGGGCCGCCGAAAAAGTTCGGGTCCGGCACATAAAGCGAGCCTTCGGTGCCGTAGAGTTCAAAATGGTTGCGCTTGTGGCTCCAGACGTCCCAGCTTGCGGAAAAGGCGATAGTGGCACCGGAATGAAACTCCAGCAGCGCCTGAATGTTCGAGGGCGTTTTCACCGGAATCTCTTGGCCAGCGCGGTCACCCGACCCGATGGTGCGGGTGGGCGTGGCGGATGAGGTCAGCGCCCCCACACGGCGGACGGGGCCAAGCAGGTTGATCAGGTTGGCGATGTAATACGGCCCCATATCCATGACCGGACCCGCGCCGGGCAGATAGAAGAACTCGGGGTTCGGGTGCCAGCTTTCGGGGCCGTGGCCTTGGATCGCGGCGTTGCCGGTGGTGATGGTGCCAAGACGGCCCTCGTCGATCAGGGCGCGGGCCTGCTGATGGGTGCCGCCCAGAAAGGTATCGGGCGCGCAGCCCACGGCCAGCCCTTTGGCGGCTGCCAGATCACGCAGAGCCACACCTTCGGCCAAAGTCAGCACCAGCGGCTTTTCAGAATAGGCGTGCTTGCCCGCCTCCAATATCCGCCGCGTGACGGCATAATGGGCGTCGGGAATGGTCAGGTTGATGACCACATCCACATCCTTGTTCGCCAGCAGATCATCGACCGACTGCGCGCGGGTGTTGAATTCCGCCGCCCGTGCTGTGGCCGCCGCCATGTTCACATCGGCCACAGCCCGCACCTCCAGCCCTTTGAACAAGGGCGCAAGCCGCAGGTATGAGGTCGAGATATTGCCGCATCCGATGATGCCGATGCCCAGATTTGCCATGTTATATCCTTGCATTAGGTGGGCTTAGTAGGATCGCGCCGAGGCCAGCGCGCGGGTGGCGAAACGGCGGTGATCGGACGGGTTGTCATGCTCCATCACGAAATTGGTCACACCGATGGCGCGCAGGGCGGGCAGGATGGTTTTCCAATCCACCGTGCCGTGGCCGACATCGGCCCAGCCGTCTTCGTTCAGGTTCTCGCCCTTGGGCGCGATGTCCTTCACATGGGCTGCCACGATGCGGTGGGCGTGGTCCTTGATCCACTCCAAGGGGTCCGCCCCGCCGCGCACGACCCAAGCCACGTCCATCTCCCATTTCAGATCGGGACCGCCATCGAACAGGGCGGTCTGGGGGATTGCACCATCGGGGGTCTTGAAGAATTCGAAGTCATGGTTGTGCCAGCCGAATTGCAGCCCCGCCGCGCGGATGGGTGCGCCCGCCTTTTGCAGCCGCGCGCCCAGCGCATGCCAGCCCGCGCCGTCCTTCGGGCGCTGGTCGGGGTGCAGCCACGGCACGATCACGGTTTCCATGCCCAAAGTGGTTGCCACCTCGATTGCCCAATCGGGGGTCTGTTCCACCTGATCAATCCCGAAATGGCCCGAGCGCATCTTCAACCCGTTGGCCTTCAGCCCCGCCGCCATCTCGGCCAGCCCCGCCTTGTCGGCATAAAGCCCGCCAAAGCCTTCGGCCCCCGCATAGCCCACCTCGGCCAGCATTTTCAGCGTGTCCGACAGCGGCGGAAAATTGCGCGAAGAAAAGAGTTGATAGCTGAACATGGGCGGCCTCCTTGGCGGTCAATGCGTCCCGTAGGTCGCGGAATGAAGATCACGGATGGTAAAGCGGGGCGCTTGCCCTGCGGTTTGGGGGGTAAAGACCACCGTCGCCGGGTGGTCGGGGAACAGGGAGAAGGCGTTGACCGAGACGCGGCCCGGCTGATCGGATTCAACCGCGACGAACAGCGCGAGGGTTTCGGCGGTCAGGGTCAGGGTATAGCGGCCGTTGGCCTCGGTCACAGTATGGGCGATTTTCGGCGGCAGCAGATCATAGTGCTTGTAGGGCTGCGGCGCGAACACATCGCCCGCGCGGGTGCCGTCACTGCCCACCCAGACAAAGGCCAACATTTCCTGCGGGCCGATCTGATCCACCGCAACCGTCTGCACCAACAGCGCCGCGTCAGCGCCGACCGTGGCCGTCATGCGGTTCAACGGGCGGGTGGTGCCGTCCATGGCAACGGCGACGGCCCCGACGGTCAGGGTGACGGGTGTGGCCGTGTCATTCGACGCGCGTAACTCGATCCCGCCTGCAACCGGAACAGCCGACACCAGCACCGGCTGGAAGAACGCTTTTGCCATATGGTGCAACAGCTTCCAGCCGCCGCCGTGGTCAAGGCTGGACCATGAACACACCGGCCAAGTGTCGTTCAACTGCCAGATCAGCGCGCCCATGCAATGCGGCTTGAGGCTGCGCCAGTGCGTCACGGCGGTCTTGATCGCAAGGCCTTGCTGCACCTGACTGAGATAGACGAAGTTTTCAAAATCCACCGGAAAGCGGAAATAGCGGAACATGGTTTCCGCAATCCGCGCATTGCCGCCCGCGTTCTTCTGGTGGCTTTCCATCACGGGGGCGGCGATGTTGAAATCCTGCGCTGCGGCAAAGCGGCGGATCACGTCAAGGCTGGGATAGCTTTGGAACCCGAATTCCGAACAGAACCGTGGACTTACATCGCGGTAGTGGTCGAAATCGCGGCCCTCGTGCCAGACGCTCCAGAAATGCATGTCGCCCGCACTGTCATCATGCCACGCATCGCCAAAAGCCATCGGGCCGGGAGAGGGGCTGGAGGGCCACCAATTTGCAGCGGGTTGGGTTTGCAGCAGGGCCGTCTCGATGGTGCGGTTCAGACGGTCATAGCTGACCAGATAGCGGTCGCGGTCCTTGCGGGATTCGTCAAACCACGTCAGCGCGCCGATCAATTCGTTGTCGCCACACCAGACCGCAATGCAGGCGTGATGGTTGATACGGGCGACCACATCGCGCACCTCGGCATCCACCTCGGCCAGAAAATCGGGGGTTGAAGGGTAAAGGTTGCAGGCGAACATGAAGTCCTGCCAGACCATCAGGCCAAGTTCGTCGCACAGATCGTAGAACCAGTCCGGTTCATACCGCCCGCCGCCCCAGATGCGGATCATGTTCATATTGGCAAGGACCGCCGATTGCAGCAGATCGCGCACCGCCGCTTGGGTGATGCGGCCATGCAGGGCATCGGCGGGAATCCAGTTGGCCCCCTTGGCAAAGACATCGCGGCCATTGACCCGGAAGCCGAAAGACCGGCCCGCGGCGTCGGGTGCGCTGACCAGATCAAGCTGGCGCAACCCGATCTGGCGGGTGGCAGTGGCATCGCCCATCGTCACGCGCAATTCATGCAAGACCTGCGCGCCCTGCCCCGCAGGCCACCACAGCACGGGGTTTGCGATGGCAAGGACCAGTCGCGCCTTGCCGCCCCGAACAGGCGCGGTCTGGCTGACGCCGCAAAGCGAAACCGTCACCTCGGAGCCGTCGGCATGAACCTCGACCGCGACTTCTGCCAGCCCGTCATGGTGGCTCTGGCTGACGATCACATCGCGGATGCGGGGGGCGACGGGTTCCAGCCGGATACCACCCCAGATGCCAAAGGGGGCCAGCGCGATGTTCCAATCCCAGCCGAAATCGCAAGCGGGCTTGCGGATCATGTTGCCGTTTGGGATTGGGCAATTCTGCGCGGCATAAGGCACATGGAACGGTTGCGCCGCCTGCAGGGCCGCGCCTTCACGCAGCACCGAGGCAAAGCGGATCGAGATGTCATTCTGCCCCGGTTTCAGGGCTTGCGACACATCCACCCGCCAGCGCCGGAACGCATTGCTGGCGTTCAGAATGACGCGACCGTTGATCTGAACCTCGGCCAGCGTATCAAGGCCTTCGATACAGAGTTCGCCAGCCGCACCGTCATGGAAAAAACTGCGCGCGATCACCCAATCGCGCCCGCAAATCCAGCGCAAATCGTATTCGTTGCGGCCAAAATAGGGATCTTGGATCACCCCTGCGTCATGCAGCGCGGAGATTCCGTCACCGGGGATGGGCATCGGCGCAGTTCTTGCCCCACCCACCTCGGCCAAGGTCCAGATCCCTGCAAGATCAAGCATGGTTCAGACCCGCTGCTCGGACGCGGTGTCAAAGATCGATGCCTTGGAAATATCGACCTTCAGATGCACATGGGTGCCGGGGGCAAGGCGACGTTCGACCGGCACGCGCACCGACATCTGGGTTTCGCCCGCTTTCAGCCATACAAGGCTGTCTGCGCCCATCGGTTCGTCAATCTCGACCAGCGCGGGGATGGTATGGCCTGCTTCGGGTTCCATCTGGATGTGCAGGTGTTCGGGGCGCAGGCCAAGGATGGCCTTGCTGCGCTCCAGCACCGCGCCACCGTCATAGCCTGCAAGATCAATGCGGGTATCGCCAAACAGGAAGGCGCGACCGCCATCCACCGTGGCCCCATGCAGGAAATTCATCGACGGGCTGCCGATAAAACCGGCCACAAACAGGTTCGACGGGCGGTTGTAGATGGTTTGCGGCGCATCTAGCTGCTGGATGATACCGCCGCGCATGACGGCAATCCTGTCGGCCAGCGTCAGCGCCTCAATCTGGTCATGGGTCACATAGACCATCGTATTCTTCAACCGGCTGTGCAGACGCTTGATTTCCACGCGCAGTTCAGAGCGGAGTTTGGCGTCAAGGTTGGACAGCGGTTCGTCAAACAGGAACACATCGACATCGCGGACCAAGGCGCGGCCAATGGCGACGCGCTGGCGCTGACCGCCCGACAAAGCCCCCGGTTTGCGGTCCAAGAGCGGTTCGATTTGCAGGATTTCGGAGGCGCGGGCGACGCGTTTGTCGATCTCCTCTTTTGGCAGCTTGGCGTTCTTCAACCCGAAAGACAGATTCCCGCGCACCGTCATCTGCGGATAAAGCGCGTAGGACTGGAACACCATGCCGATGCCGCGATCGGACGGTTCCGCCCATGTCACGTTCTTGCCCTTGATGAAAATCTGCCCGTCGGTGATGTCCAGCAGACCCGCAAGGCAGTTCAGCAGCGTGGATTTCCCGCAGCCCGACGGCCCCAGCAGCACGATGAACTCGCCCTCTGCCACATCAAGGTTCAGGGTTTTCAGCACCGAGACCGCACCGAAATTCAGCGTCAGGTCTTTGACTTGGATGGAATGGGTCATGTGTCAGCCTTTCACGGCGCCGGCGGCGATGCCGCGAACGAAAAGTTTGCCGGATATGAAGTAGATGATCAGGGGAACAAGGCCGGTCAGCATGGTCGCCGCCATGTTAACGTTATATTCCTTCACGCCCTGAACCGAGTTGACGATGTTGTTCAACTGAACCGTCATCGGGTAGTTGTCGGCCTTGGAGATAAAGACCACGCCGAACAGGAAATCGTTCCAGATGCCGGTGATCTGCAGGATCAGGGCGACCACGAAGATCGGCAGGCTCATCGGCAGCATGATATTAAAGTAGATGCCCCAGAATCCCGCCCCATCCACCCGCGCGGCCTTGAACAATTCCTCGGGGATCGAGGCAAAGTAGTTGCGGAACAGCAGGGTCAGGATCGGCATGCCAAAGATGGTGTGAACGATCACAAGGCCGGTCAGCGTGCCGTAAATCCCCATCTCGCGCAGCATCACCACCATCGGATAGAGCATGACCTGATAGGGGATGAACGAGCCGAAAATCAGGATGGTGAAGAAGACTTCCGATCCTTTGAACCTCCAGTTGATCAGGGCATAGCCGTTCACGGATGCCACGATGATCGACAGGATCACTGATGGCACAGTGATCTGGACCGAGTTCCAGAAGCCACGGCTGAGGCCATCACAGTTCAGGCCGGTGCAGGCCTCGGACCATGCCTTGACCCAAGGCTGGAAGGTTACCTCAAGCGGGGGGCCGAAGATATTGCCCAGCCGCACTTCGGGCATGCCCTTGAGAGAGGTCATCACCATCACCCACAGCGGCAGGATGTAATACAGGCTGACCACGATCAGCGTGCCGTAAAGCATCAGGTTGCGACTTGAAAAGCGGCGTTGGGGTTTGGAGCCGCGCGGCCCTGCCATCGCGTTTACACTGGCATCAACCATTCTTCTTGCCTCCGAATTCCAGATAGGCCCACGGGATCAGCACGATCAGAACCGTCAGCAGCATCATGGTCGAAGCCGCAAAGCCCTGTGCCAGATTTTGCGCCTGAAACATGTAGGAATAGACATACATTGCAGGCACTTGGGACGCATTTCCCGGCCCGCCGGAGGTTTGGGCGATCACCAGATCGTAAAGCTTGATGATGCCCGCCGCGACCAGAACCAGCGTGGTGATGAACACGGGGCGCATCATCGGGATGATGACGACGATATAGGTTTTCCATGTGCCGATGCCGTCAACGCGGGTGGCTTTCCAGATGTCCTCATCAATCCCACGCAGACCCGCCAGCATGATGCACATCACAAAGCCCGTGCCTTGCCACAGCCCTGCGATCAGCAGGCCATAAAGCACCAGATCGGGGTTGTTCAGCGGATCGAAGGTAAAACTGGTCCAGCCCATCTCGCGGATAACGTTCTGGATGCCCAGTTGCGGGTTCAAAATCCATTGCCACGCAAGGCCCGTCACGATGAAGGACAGCGCGAAAGGATACAGCATGATGGTGCGGAAGGTGTCTTCAAACCGGATTTTCTGATCCATCAACACCGCCAGCACAAAGCCGATCACGATGGTGAACACCAAGGCCAAGGCCCCGTAGATCATCAGGTTCTGGATCGAGATCAGCCAGCGGCTGTTGGACCAAAGCCTCTCATACTGGTCTAGCCCCACAAAATTCGCCTTGGGCAGCAGTTTGGAGTTGGTAAAGGAATAAACCACCGTCCAAACCGAGAACCCCGCAAAAACCACGACGGCGGTGAAAATCATCGGTATCGCTGCAATCTTTGCATTCAGATTGCGAAACACACGGGCGCCCCGTGAACTGGTAGCCATCTGCATCCCCTCCGCAGCTTTATAGATGCAAGAGCCGCCCGAAAGGCGGGCGGCTCCGCAGGTGTCAGAGGATCACAGACCCGATTGCAGGATTTCCACCCACTTGGCCTGCGCGTCTTCGGGGGACATGTCGGTCTTCCAGAATTCGACCATCAGATCGCCTGCCTGCGTCTGAACGTCGGGCGACCACACCATATCGCTGGTCGGAAGCAGGTTGCCCGAGGCCAGAACTTCAAGACCTTTCTTCATGCAGTCGTTGGCAGCAGCCAGATCGACGTCGCCTCGGATCGGCAGCGAGCCTTTCTTGAGGTTGAAGGCCACCTGCACTTCGGGGCTGACCAGAAGGGCCGCCAGACGCTTTTGCGCGGCTTCTTTTTCCGGATCATCCAGTTTCGGGAAGTAGAAAGCGTCGCCACCAGTGGACAGGTAGGCGTTCATGCCCAGACCCGGAAGGCAGGTGTAATCGGTGCCAGCCACCTTGCCTGCCACGGCGAATTCGCCCTGCGCCCAGTCACCCATGATCTGGCCGGCGGCCTCGCCGGTGATGACCATGTTGGTGGCCTGATTCCAGTCCTGCACGGTGGATTTCGCGGCCAGTTTGCGCGCATCGGCTGCGGCCTGGAACACGGCGGCCATTTCAGGTCCGGCTGCGGCCTCCATGTCCTTTTCGACGTTGACCTTCTTCCAAAGTTCAAGCCCGCCGATACCGACGGTGATCGCGCCGAAAGCAAGGTTCGACTGCCAAGGCTGGTTGCCCAGTGCCAGCGGAATCTTGCCCGCTGCTTCGACCTGCGGGGCGGTGGCGACGAATTCGGTCCAGTTGGTCGGAACCGGAATACCCAGATCATTGTAGACCTTGTTCGACAGCCACAGCCATTCCGGCGAGTGAATGTTCACAGGCGCACAGTAAACCTTACCGTCAACAGTGCAGGCATCCAGCAGCGACGGCGGGTAGATCTTGTTTTTCCAGTCATTCGCCTCGGCCACGTCGGTCAGGTCCAGCATCAGACCGGCCTCTACCAGTTCCATCGCCTGTTGCCCGTGGTTGAACTGTGTCGCCCCCATCGGATCGCCGCCGGTGATCCGGCTGATCATCACCGGACGCGCGGTATCGCCGCCGCCTGCAATGGCGCCGTCGATCCACTTGTCGCCCGACGCATCAAAGGCCTTGGCCAATTCGGCCACCGCGGCGGCTTCACCGCCCGAGGTCCACCAATGGGTGATTTCCAGATCCGTCGCAAAGCCCGCCTGCGGCAGCGCAACCGTAAGCATCAGGCCAGCGGCCAGTTTCCAAGTCTTCATGTAGTCCTCCCGGTTTATTGGTCGTTTTTGCAGTTTCTAAATCGTTATAGTTGAAATCTATAACGTTATAGTTTTTTCAATCAAGCAATCTTTTCGCTTGTCGGCGGCCCCGTTCCGGCTTTGAATACGACTTGGTATTGACCGGATGCGACACCTGCCCGACCCTTGCCGACCTTGGGAACCATCTGAAATTGCGGGGTGTTTTCACCTTGCACGGGAACCGGGGGCGGCCAGACACCCGCTGTTTTCCCGCCGTCGGAGGGCAAAGCGGAAGAATCGGGGGGCTGGAAAATTCGGGGAATACCCTGCACAACATGCGGCCTGCGTTGGGATTGGAAGTCATGACAGAATCACCCCTGCCCCTTGTCGGGACGGAACGCCCCACGCTGAAAACCATCGCCGCCGAAACCGGCCTTGCCATTGCGACGGTCAGTCGGGCGCTGAAAGATGCCCCCGATATCGGCGCGGAAACCAAGCAACGCGTGCGCGAGACCGCGCAGCGTCTTGGCTACCGGCAAAATCGCGCTGCTGTGCGCCTACGCACAGGCAAGACCAATGTCATTGCCTTGTTGCTGTCCACCGAATCCGATGTGATGAACCACACCTCAAAGCTGATCTATTCGATCGCCGAGGCGTTGCGTGGCACCGCCTATCATCTTGTGGTGATGCCGTTCTTTCCCGATCAAGACCCGTTGGACACCGTGCGCTATATCGTGGAAACCGAAAGCGCGGACGGCATTATCCTGAACCAGACCAAGCCGGACGACCCGCGCATCCGCTATATGGTGGATCACAGCTTCCCCTTCGCCACCCATGGCCGTACCGATATGGGGCTGGACCACCCCTATTTCGACTTTGACAACGAAGCCTTCGGGCGGCTTGCCGTCGAGGTTTTGGCGAAAAAAGGGCGGCGGCATATCCTGATGGTCGCACCGCCGCGCAACCATATGTATTCGCGTCACATGATCCTTGGTGCGGTCGAGGCTGCCGCCGCGCATGACCTGACGTTTGAAGTCTGCACCACCGTCACCAGTGACAGCCCCGCCGCCGATGTCGAGGCCGCGATGGCGGCGCGCTTTGGCCAACCCAACCGCCCCGATGCCATCATCTCGGGGTCCACCACCTCGGCAATCGCGGCCACAACGGGCGCGGAACATGCCGGGCTGATGCTGGGGCGTGATTTCGATCTGGTCTCGAAAGAGGCGATCCGGTTCTTGCACCGTTTCCGCAAGGAAATGATCGTTGTTCAGGAAGATGTCGGCCGCGCGGGGAATTTTCTGGCCCGCGCCGTGATGGCTGCGATCGAGGGGCGCGCGCCGGATGAAGGACAAGGGCTGGAGGTGCCGCAACTGTCGGACTTCCGCAGCGCAGTTTAGGGAGAACACCATGAAAACCATCAAAGGCCCCGCGCTGTTTCTGGCGCAGTTCGCAGGCGATGCCGCACCGTTCAACAGCTTGGATTCGATCACGAAATGGGCCGCTGGGCTAGGCTATAAGGGCGTGCAAATCCCGTCATGGGACGCCCGCCTGATTGATCTGGACAAGGCCGCCACCTCGAAAACCTATTGCGACGAGATCAAGGGCATTGCCGCAGCGAATGGCATTGAGATTACGGAGTTATCGACCCATTTGCAGGGCCAGTTGGTAGCTGTGCATCCGGCCTATGACAGCCAGTTTGACGGCTTTGCAGCGCCGGAAGTGCGCGGCAACCCCAAGGCGCGGCAGGCTTGGGCGGTGGATCAGGTGAAAAAGGCGCTGCTGGCCTCGGAAAACCTTGGCCTGACCGCGCATGCGACCTTTTCGGGCGCGCTGGCTTGGCCCTATCTTTACCCGTGGCCGCAGCGGCCTGCGGGGCTTGTGGAAGAGGCGTTCGACGAACTAGCCCGCCGCTGGATGCCCATTCTGGATCATGCCGAAGATTGCGGCGTTGATCTTGCCTATGAAATCCACCCCGGCGAGGATTTGCACGACGGCATCTCGTTCGAGATGTTCCTTGACCGTGTGGGCGGGCACAAACGCGCCAACATGCTGTATGATCCCAGCCATTATGTTCTGCAACACCTTGATTATCTTGACAATATCGACATCTACCATGACCGGATCAAGATGTTCCACGTCAAGGATGCCGAGTTGAACCCGACAGGCCGCCAAGGCGTTTACGGCGGCTTTCAGTCTTGGGTGAACCGCGCGGGCCGCTTCCGCAGCCTTGGCGACGGGCAGGTTGATTTTGCGGGCATCTTCTCGAAACTGACGCAATACGGCTTTGACGGCTGGGCCGTGGTGGAATGGGAATGCTGCCTGAAGCATCCCGAAGATGGCGCGCGCGAAGGGGCCGAGTTTGTGAACGCCCATATCATCCGCGTCACCGAAAAAGCCTTTGACGATTTCGCGGATGCTGGCACAGATCGGGCTGCAAACCGCCGCATGCTTGGATTGGAGTAAGCCATGGCCATCACCGCCGCCCATGTCGCCCGCGCCCCCCGTATCCGTCTGGGTATGGTCGGCGGCGGGCGTGGCGCCTTTATCGGCGCCGTTCACCGCATCGCCAGCCGGATCGACGACCAGTATAAGCTGGTCGCGGGCAGCTTTTCGTCTGACCCCGAGAAATCCGCAGCCTCTGCCGCCGATCTGGGCGTGGCGCGCAGCTATGGCTCTTTCGAGGAGATGGCGCAGAAGGAAGCCCGCCGCAAAGACGGGATCGAGGCGGTGGCGATTGTCACCCCCAACCACATGCACGCCCCTGTGGCGCTGCAATTCCTGAAGCGTGGCATCCATGTGATCTGCGACAAGCCGCTGACCGCCACCCTGCCCGAGGCCAAGAAACTGGCCAAGGCCGCCGAAGCCTCGGGCGTGGTCTTTGCGCTGACGCATAACTACACCGGCTATCCGATGATCCGGCAGGCGAAAGAGATGATCGCGGCGGGCGTCTTGGGCGATATCCGTCTGGTCAATGTCGAATACGCGCAGGACTGGCTGGCCGAACCGCTGGAAAACTCGGGGCAAAAGCAGGCTGACTGGCGCACCGATCCGGCGCGTTCGGGCGCGGGTGGCGCCACGGGGGACATCGGCACCCATGCCTTCAACCTTGCCAATTTCGTTTCCGGCCTGACGCTCGACAGCCTTGCCGCCGATCTGCAAGCCTTTGTTCCGGGGCGTAGGGTGGATGACAACGGCCATATCCTGATGCGCTATACCTCGGGCGCGCGGGGGATGCTGTGGTGCAGTCAGGTCGCCTCGGGTCAGGAAAACGGGCTGCGCTTGCGGATTTACGGCACCAAGGCCGGCATCGAGTGGGAGCAGGAAAACCCGAATTATCTGTGGGTTACACCACTTGGCGCGCCGCGCTATCGGCTGACCCGTGGTGGGTCCGGCACGGGTGAAGCCGCCGCCCGCGTCAGCCGTATTCCCGCAGGCCATCCCGAAGGCTATCTGGAAGGCTTCGCCAATATCTACGCCGAAGCCGCCCGCGCCATCATCGCGCGCCGTGACGGCGTGGCGCTGGACGCCGCCGTGACCTTCCCCGGCCTGAAAGAGGGGCTAGAGGGCGTTGCCTTTGTCGATGCCTGCGTGCGATCCTCGGCCAAGAACGCGGCTTGGGTGAAGCTGGCGTTGTAAGATCTGGCGCGGGGTCAGCCCCCGCGCAATTCTGCCCTGCGGGATTGCAACCAGAACGCCGTCAGAATCAGCGGTGCGTTTGACACCTCACCGGATGCAACCAGCGCCATCAGATCGTCAAATCCGATGAGGTGACCGCGAATATCCTCGGCCTCGCCTTCGACCCCGAACACCCCCGCCGACCCGTCGGGCAGGTCAGTGACTGCGACATAGGAATAGAGGTATTCGGCACAGATCCCCGGCGTCGGGTAATATTGTGCCACCGGAAGCAGCGCGCCCAAAGTCAACCCCGCCTCTTCCTCCGCCTCACGGCGCGCGGCGTCTTCGGGGGTTTCGCCAGTGTCGATCCGGCCTGCAATCGCTTCGATCTGCCAAGGCTGGCTGTCGCCCCGCGCGAAGGGGCCAGAGCGGAACTGCTCGACCACCAGCACACGGTCGCGCACGGGGTCATAGGGCAGCACTGTCACCGCATCGCCCGAAATGAACACCGCGCGGGTGACGGCAGGGCTGGGGGTGCCATCAAAACGGCGGAAGGACAGGTCGTATTCCTCCACCGCGAAAAAGCGCGCATAGGGTTCGCGCCGTGCCGCCACCTGCACATCACCTGACAGGCGTAACGTCACAGGGTGCGTCGCGCCCGCCCGCACCCGTGCCGCGCCGCGCACCAGCATCTGGGCATGGCGCGCCTGCACCGCTTGCGCGGGTTTGACGCCATAAAGCGCCATGACATCGCGGGCGGTGGCCGTCACCGTCGGCCCGAACTGTATCTCCCACTCGGTCAAAGACCATGCGCGCCCCGCAACCCACTGACCCGGATCAGGAAAATAGACCTGCGCGCGGAATGGCCCCGATGCGCTATGCACCAAGGTCTCGCGCGTCTGATAGCCAAAGCCGCCCTCATAGAAATCCAGCCGTGCCACATCTTCGGGCGACAGATCCCGCACCAGCACACCTGCCGCCTTTGCGCCGGTTTCGGCCATGATCAGCGGAAACGCATGATCTTTTGCCCAATAGACCGCATGGTCCGGCAAAAGCGCAGGCTCGGCCTGCACCTTGCGCCCCAACACGATCTGCACCAGACCGGCATGGCACAAAGTGCCATAGAAAAAGAAATCCGCCATTCTCAGGACCAGCGCCGCCCCGCCCATTCGGCGGCAATCCCCCCCAAGACCCCGCCAATCAGCAGTGTGCCAATGAACTCTGGCGATCCCATCATCTTGCCATAATAGATCACCAGATCGAACACGCCCAACAGCGCCTCCATCGGGCCGTCATACATCATCTTGGTCGAGCGCAGGATCATCTCGTAGATGGAAAAGCCCAGAACCGCCCAGAACAGCACGGTGACCGATGTGCGGATGCCAAAGCCAACCGCCTCGACATAGCCCTTACCCACCAACCGCCCCATAACAAACCAGCCGATGACAAGTCCCAGACCCGCGCAAATCTCACGCAGAAAGCCGATCTGGGTGCCTTCGGGCAAAGACGGCACATAGGCCTGCGCGGCAAGGAACCCCACCGCTGCAAACATCACGGCAGCGACAAGTTTGGCGGCGGTGGGCATGGCGGACCTCTGGAAAAGCGGGATCAGGGACGCATGATGGTAATCTGCGTCACATCGCAGTTTCCGCCCTGAAAAGAGCCAGCGCAAGAGGTCAGATAAAAGTTCCACATGCGGCGGAACCGGTCGTCAAAGCCCAAGCGCGCCACATCCGCCCAGCGCGCGTTGAAGGTTTCATGCCAGCGCCGCAGGGTCAGACTATAGCTTTGCCCGAACTCGATCGAGCCTTTCACCCGCAGACCGGCCTTTTCCACTTCGCGCCGCAGCGCCGAGGGCGAAGGCAGCATCCCCCCCGGAAAGATGTATTTCTGGATGAAATCAACGCTTTTGCGATAGGTTTCAAAGCGTGCATCTTGGGTGGTGATGATTTGCAGCGTGGCATTGGCCCCCGGTTTCAGCCGGTCGCGCACGGTGTTGAAATAGGTCGGCCAATAGCGTTCGCCCACCGCTTCGAACATCTCGATACTGGCAATGCCGTCATAAAGGCCGCGTTCGTCGCGGTAGTCCTGCAGCTTTATTTCCACGCGGTCCGACAGGCCCGCCGCCTGCATCCGCGCTACGGCATAGTCATGCTGGGCCTGACTGATGGTCAGCGCCGTCACGCGCAGGCCGCGCTCCTTGGCGGCATATTCGGCAAAGCCGCCCCAGCCGCAGCCGATTTCCAGCACATGATCACCGGGCTTTGCGCCCATCTGATCCACCATGCTGGCGTATTTCTGCTCTTGCGCCTTTTCCAGACTTTCCTGCCCGGTGCGGAACAGCGCCGAGGAATAGGTCATGCTGTCATCAAGCCACAGGCTGTAAAAATCATTCCCCAGATCATAGTGATGCGCGATGTTCTTGCGTGCCTGTTTTTTCGAATTCGACTGCATCCAGAACCGCAGCCGTTCATAGGCGCGCACCAGCCCCATGCCCGGAAAACCGTCGTAAACGTCGGCATTGCCGTCCTGCATCAGGTCCATGAAGGCTTGCAGATCGGGGGTGGACCAGCCGCCATCCAGATAGGCCTCACAAAAACCCAGATCACCATCGCGGATCAGGCGGGCGAAAATATCGGGGTCATGCACGTCCAGTTCCGCCACGGGACCGGCGGTCTTGCCTTCGATGCGAAAGCGGCGGCCATCGGGCAGCACAAAATCCAGCCGCCCGCGGTGCAGGCGCTTGGCCACCTCGAACACGGCAGCGAAATAGCGCGGCAGGCCGGTCTGGCCCTTGATCGTGGTCAGATAGTCCATGTCTCCCCCATGGGCCTTTGCCGTATCGTTCCAGATTGTCGCGGGCCGCTCAAGCATTTCGTTCTCCATAGGCAGCAAGGGCGCGGGCGCGACCTGCGGCAAGATCAATCACGGGCGAAGGGTAGGCTTGCGTCGCGCGCAGGCCCCATGCCTTTGGCACGGCATCGAAATAAGACAGCGCCGTGGCGGATGGCGGGCGGCCAAGTTCGGCCACAAAGCGGCGGATATAGCGGCTGTCCTTGTCGAATTTCTCGGCTTGACCCGCAGGGTTGAAGACGCGGAAATAGGGGGCTGCGTCGGGGCCGCACCCTGCCACCCATTGCCAGCCCATCGCATTGGCGGCAGGGTCAAAATCGGTCAGGCAGTCGGCAAACCATGCCTGCCCCACGCGCCAATCGGTCATCAGATGCTTGGTCAGATAGCTGGCGACGATCATCCGCGCGCGATTGTGCATCCGGCCTGTGACATACATCTCGCGCATGGCGGCATCGACGAAAGGTTCGCCCGTCATGCCGCGCCGCCAGCGTTCCGCGTCGGGGTTATCTGCCCGCCACGGGAAAGTCTCCCAGCCCTCGCGCCAGTTTTCGGTCAGCATTTGCGGTGCGTGGTGCATAAGATGATAGGCAAACTCACGCCAGACCAGTTCTTTCAGGAAATGCTCGGCCCCGTCTGCGCCTTGCTGGACTGCGCGCTGGCCTGCCGCCCAGATCGTGCGGGGGCCAATCTCGCCCCAGGCAAGATTTTCTGACAGGCCCGAGGTCGCCCCTGTCAACGCCGGAAAGTCGCGGTCCTGTTTGTAGCTCTGCACAGGCGCGTCAATGAAGGCATCAAGCTGGGCCAGCGCCGCAGCCTCGCCCACATGCTGATGCGGCAACATCACCGCCGCCCCGCGCCGCATTGCTGCGCCCATCTGCCAGTCATCCAGATTGTCCGACGCAGGCCAGACCGAAGGCGCGCGCAACCGCGACGGCGCTGGCAAGGGCGCTGCCACGTCACGCCCCGACACCGCCCGCCAGAACGGCGAATATACCTTGTAATAGCCACCCTGCCCTGTCTGCACGTCCCAAGGCTCGAACAGCAGCGCGCCTGCATGGCTTTCGGCAATTAACCCGCGCGCCTTAAGTGCTGCCTTCACGTCGGTATCGCGGGCCTTGGCAGCAGGATCATACATCCGCTGCCACATCACCCCCGCCGCGCCGGTTTCCGCAGCAAGCGCCTCGATCACCGGCAAAGCCGCCCCTCGCCGCAACACCAGACGCGAGCCGATGGCGGCCAGATCACCGGCAAAGCGGTCAACCGACAGCCCCAGCCGCCATTTCGGCGCGGCCCCAAGGCTTTCTGTTTCCGGATCAAGGATAAACAGGGGAATAAGGGGCCGCCCCGTCGCCACGGCAGCCGCCAGCATCGGATGGCCGGTCAGCCGCAGATCGCGGCGGAACCAGAGGATCAAAGGCTTGTCAGTCATCACGTCCCGCGCTCTTTCAAGGGTTTACGCAAGGCAGCGCGGGACGGATCACTTTCGCAAGATGTTTTATCGTGCAGAGGTCATAACACCCGATCCAGCGCCGCGATCAGACGGCTGACATCCTCGGCACTGGTGTAATGCACCGAGGACAGCCGCAGCACGCCCTTGCCCAGATCAACCCCCATCGCGGTCAGGGGTCGCACGGCATAGAAATCACCCGCCCAGCAGGCAATGCCGTCGCGCCCCAAGGCCTCCGAGACGGGCTCTGCCGCGCGGTCCAGCGCTACGGCCACGGTCGGCGCGCGATCCTCGGCACGGCGCGGCCCGATCAGCCGCAGATCGTTGCGCGCGGCCAGATAGTCCAGCAGCGGTGCCACCACGGCCACCTCTTGCGCCCGCATCAGATCATGCACCGCACGGTTGCGCGCCGCCGCATCGGGTTCCGCGCCAAAGTGATGTGCATGCAGCGCGTCGATATAGTCCGCCATCCCAGCACAGGCCGCGATCTGCGCGTGATCCGGTCCGGCAGGGGTGAAGCGTTTATAAAGGCTGCCTGCATTGAAATAATGCCCCTGCGCGGGTAGCTCTGCGCCGAAATCTTCTGCGATCACCATGATGCCCTGATGCGGCCCATAGGTCTTGTAGGCCGAGAACAGGTAAACATCGCAGCCAAGCGCGTTGAAATCGGGAAAGCCATGCGGGGCGTAGGACACGCCATCCACCACCACCCGCGCGCCTGCGGCCTTGGCCTGCGCGGAAATCGCGGCCACATCATTGATCTCGGCCACCACGTTCGAGCAATGCGGGAAACACACCAGCTTCACCCGCTCATCCGCCAGCAACTTGCCCAGATCGGCGGGGTTCAGCGATCCGGTCTGCGGATCAACCTGCCACTCCCGCACTTCGATACCCTCATCCGCCAGCCGCCGCCAAACGCCAGAGTTCGCCTCATGATCCTGATTTGTCACCACAATCGCGGCATTGGCCCCGCGCAGCCAGACCCGCACCGCCTGCGCCAGAACATAGGTATTCGCCGAAGTCGAAGGCCCGAAGGACACCTGCGGCCCCGCAACCCCCATCATCGCAGCCAGCCGCGCGCGCGCCTCGTCCATCTCGGCCCCGCCCGCCTGCGCGCCGGGATAGGGACCATAGGGCTGAACCTTTCGGTCCAGATAGAACCGGTGCAGCCGGTCCACCACCTGACGGCAGGGGTAAGACCCGCCTGCGTTCTCAAAGAAGGAATGGCCCGACAGCACAGGACTGTCAAAGGCCGGAAACTGGCTGCGGACGAAGTTCAGATCAAGTTGGGTCATCACAGAAACCATTGCATTGCGTTCCAGACTGTGGCCGGCGAAATCCCTTACCCTCGGGCAACTCCCCAAGCCGCGGCAGGTCTTCCAGCCAGCCAAAGCCCCGCAAAGGTGCCGTGGCAGAGACCGAACGGCATCCGCCGCAGGTCATCGCCGCTACCTTAACCAAGCCATTTTGCGCGGTAAACCCCCGCCGGAGACCCCGACAATTTTCCTAAAATTGTCATCCTCTTCGTTCAAATATCCCGCGGGGGGCCTGTGTTTTCTGCAAGAAAACACAGGTTTGGGGGTGTGAAACCCCCATCGCAGCCCGCCAAGCAGACGGTCCTAGCGACGCACATCCACCACGATCCGCCCCTGCACCTCGCCGCGCAGAATGGCAGCGCCCAAGGCCGGAACCTCGGCCAAACCGACCTCGGTCACCATCGCCGCCAGCTTTGCCATCGGCAGTTCCGATGCAATCCGCCCCCAAGCCCGCAGCCGTTCGGACAAGGGTGACAGCACGGAATCGATGCCAAGCAGATTGACCCCGCGTAAAAGGAAGGGGATCACCGTGGCAGGCAGCGCCGCGCCGCCTGCCAGCCCCACAGCCGCTACGCTGGCGCGGTGTTTCATCTGGCCCAAGACCCGCGCCAGCATCGCGCCGCCAACAGCATCGATGCAGCCCGCCCAAACCTCTGATTCCAAAGGACGCTTTACCGTCTCGGCCAGATCGGCGCGCGGGATGATCCGCGATGCCCCCAAAGCGCGCAGATAGGGTTCCGTCTCGGGCCGCCCTGTCACGGCGGCCACCTGATAGCCCCGCGCCGCCAGCACCGCCACGGCGACCGACCCGACGCCGCCCGCAGCACCTGTCACCAGAACCTCGCCCGCCGCAGGCGTCAGTCCGTGATCCTCCAGCGCCATCACCGCCAGCATCGCGGTAAAACCTGCCGTGCCGACCGCCATCGCGTCGCGCGTTGAAATCGTGGCGGGCAGCGGCACCAGCCAGTCGGCCCGCACCCGCGCGCGGGTGGCATAGCCGCCCCAATGCACCTCGCCCACGCGCCAGCCGGTCAGCACCACACGGTCGCCCGCGCTATAACGCGGATCGGACGATGCCTCGACCACCCCCGCGAAATCGACCCCGGCCACATGCGGATAGCTCCGCACCAACCCGCCGCCATTGGCCGACAGGCACAGCCCGTCCTTGTAGTTCAGCGTCGAATACTCGACCGCAACGGTCACCTCACCCTCGGGCAAGCGCGCCTCGTCCACCTCCTGCACCGAGGCCAAAGCCGCCCCGTCTGCCCCTTTTTCCAGCACCAAAGCCCGAAACATCGCCTGCGCCCCTTTTTCTGCCAGTATTTTCCGCGGTCACGCAGCCGAAATGCCGCCTGCGACCGTGCCTGACAAATCTTATTAATTGCATGACCGAAAACCAGCACTAAACTGTTGTCATCGTGACCGGCCCGCGCAACGGCCAAGGTCGCAAGCACAACCGAAGGAGCCTTTATGACCCGTTCCACCTATCTGCTTGCCGGAGCCGCCGTTCTGGCGCTTGCCACAGCCGCTTCGGCTGCCGATCCCGAACTGACCGTTTTCGACTGGGCCGGTTTCGAGAATCAGGCCCTCATCGAGGGCTATGTGGCCAAACATGACGACATGCCGACCTATGCCTTCTTCGGCGATGATGACGAGGCGTTCCAGAAAGTGTCGTCGGGCTTCAAGGCCGACGTGGCGCATCCCTGCTCGCAGATGGTGCAGAAATACCGTGACGCGGGGTTGATCGAACCGTGGGATGTCGCGCGTATTCCCGAATACGGCAATATCGCCGCGCGCTTCAAGGATTCCAAGATTTTCGCGGATGACACTGGCGTCTGGTATATCCCCACCGACTACGCCTACACCGCGATTGCCTATAACACCGAGCAGGTGAAGCCCGAGCAGGTCGCCTCGCTGAATGTGTTTATCGATCCGGCCTTTGCGGGCCGCATTGCCCTGCCGAACAACACCGACGATACGTGGTCGCTGGCGCTTCTGGCCACCGGCGTTTCGGATTGGTCCAACATCACCGAAGAACAATTCGCCGCCGCCGCCGCTTGGCTGCGTCAGGCCCATGCCAATGTCCGCACCTATTGGGCCGACCCTTCGGAAAACGCCCAGTTGATGAAAACGGGCGAGGTTGTGGTGTCGTGGTCGTGGAATGATGGCGTTGCCGCAATGAAGGCCGAAAATATCCCCGTAGCCTTCAACCGCACCCCGACCGAAGGTGTGGCGACGTGGTTCTGTGGTTACGTCAACTTCAAGGACGCCCCCGGCAGCGAAGACAAGGCCTATGACTTCATCAACGCTTGGCTGGATCACGGCTCGGCCAAAGGTTTGCTGGAAAACTTTGGCTATGCCCATTCCAATGATGCGGCAATGGCGATGATCAGCAATGAAGAACTGGCTGCGGGTGATGTCGATCCTGTCACCGGCACCTTGTTGAGCCAGGTTCCGATTGATCCGGCCATGCGTGATCGCATGACCCAAGAGTTTGAACTGATCAAGTCTGGCTTCTGATCTTCTGACTGTCAGCGCAATAGAACCGCCCGATCTTTCGGGCGGTTTTTTTCATGCGAATATGCCACAGGGCAAATGTGTCTTTTTCGCCCGCCACGCCTATCTCGGCCAAAACATTCAGAAATATCGTTGGACAAAGCCTGCCGCGCCGTTTGATCTTTCGAGATTGAAATTGCCCCGGAGTGCCTAATGCCGTCTGTCCAGTTTTACCCGCGTGTTGTCTGGCATCGCTTGTTGTCTTTTTGTCTGGCGGGAGCCTTGGCGCTGTCGGTTGTGATCGGTGCAACCTCGGTACAGGCCAAGGGGGCTTTGCCCGAGCCCTATGTGTCCCAAGCCCTTGATGTCGTGCTGATGCCTGTCACCAAAGAGGTGCGGTCCAAGTTCAAGCTGGGCAAGAAAGCCGCAGGCGCGGTTGTGGTTTCGGTGCAACCGGGCGGGATTGGCGAGCTTTATGGCTTTGAACCCGGCGATGTGATTTCGCAGGTCGATGGCAAGCTGATCCGCCGCCCCGTCGATGTGGACAGTATGGTGCGTTATTGGCTGAACAAGGGGAACAGCTATTTCACCTTTGACGGCACCCGCAAGAACCGCAAAAAGCGCGCCATTGTCGAGATCGCCGCCGAAGTTTACCAACAGCCCGTGGCGCTTGAAACCGTGGGGCGGTGGCGGGGATACACCTCCCAAAGCTTTAATTACATTGAGTATTATACCTATTACGAGCCGCGTTTCTACGAGATCTACGAATATTCGACCTATTATGTCGAGCAGGTGATCATCACCGAAACCTATATCACCGCAATCGAATCCACCGAAACGGTGTTCTACTATGACACCCCGTCCGATGATCTGGTGTGGCATGACGAGGATTACATCACCGAAGTGAACGAATACGTCTATTCCGAAGAATTCTATTCGGAATACACCTCGACCGAGGTTTACTACGACGATCAGCCCGAGGCGCAGGTTTACGAAGACCAAGGCTATGATGATGCCGCAACGGCAGAGCCTGATGCCGATGCTTATGACGAGGCATCGCAGGATCAAACCTATGAAGATCCTGCGACAGATGAGCAGGTGCCAGAGACTTACGACGACGCTTCGCAGGATGAAGCCTATGCGGAACCGGAAGCGGACCAAGCCTATGAAGAGCCAGCAGACGACCAAAGCTATGAAGACCCCATGCAGGAGGAATCCTACGAGGAGCCTCTTGCTGAAGAACCCGCCTACGAAGAGCCTGCTCCCGAAGAGCCAGCTCCCGAAGAACCCGCCTACGAGGAACCCGCCCCCGAAGAGCCTGCATATGAAGAACCGGCTTATGAGGAACCCGCGCAGGACTCTGGTGACGGTGGCGAGTGCTATTATGACGATGAAGGCAATCTGATCTGCTGAAGTCAGATCGTTCGGCCCGAAGAAGGCGCGCCAGATGGCGCGCCTTTGCTTTTGCCGCGAAGGGAAATTCCTACCCCACGCCGCGCGCGGGCTTGTGAAGCCGCAAGCCGCCACCTATATTGCCAGTGTCCGGAGCAATCCGGACTATGGCGATAAACGCACCCATAATAAACGGCTCGGACCCGGGGGCGGTACCCGGCGACTCCACCAACATTCCCGGCATTGCGGGCGATTGGGGTCGAAACAGGATCGACGAACGTCTAAAGGGGCCAGCTTTTGCTCGGTGAGCTACCACCGTTATCGGTGCAAACGTACAGTTGCCAATGACAACCGTGCTCCGGCATATGCTCTGGCTGCGTAAGCAGTTCGAGTAGCCGAAACTAAGTCCTTGCGCTTAGCCGCGTAAGGCGGGGTCCGCCGGAACCTGGCAACAGAATCCGGCACCTTACCCCTGATTTTGCATCGGTTTTGCGGGCGGCCTGCATCGGCTAGTGCTGTCTTCCTTCTGTCATGACCACGGCTTAGACTGCCGTCATGCAAAGCCCCAGCCTGTCCGACCTGACCCGTGAATTTGCCCGCATCGGGCTGTTATCCTTTGGCGGCCCCGCCGCGCAAATCGCGCTGATGCACCGCAGGCTGGTCGAGGAAAGGCGCTGGATCAGCGAAGCCGAGTATCTTTCGGCGCTGTCGTTTTGCATGCTCTTGCCCGGTCCCGAGGCGATGCAACTGGCCACATGGATCGGCTGGCGCACCCATGGCACGCGCGGCGGGCTGGTTGCGGGGCTGCTGTTCGTGCTGCCCGGCGCCTTTGTAGTGCTGGCACTGTCGATAATCTACGCCGCCTTCGGGCAACTGCCCTTGGTCGCGGCCCTGTTCACCGGCGTGCAGGCCGCCGTGGTTGCCATTGTGGTCGAGTCCCTGCTCCGCGTGGCCAAACGCGCTCTAAAGCGGCGCGGCCATTGGGTCATTGCGGGGCTTGCGTTCTTGGCGCTGTTCGCCTTTGCTGTGCCGTTTCCTGTCGTCATTCTGGCCGCCGGAGTTTGGGGGCTTTTATCAACACCCGGCCAAACCAGTGCGGCCCCACCCCCGCAAAATGCCAAAACAGGGCAGACGGTTGCAATCTGGCTTGCGGTTTGGCTGCTGCCCTTGGCCGCACTTTGGTTGATAGAGGGCGGGCTGCTGTTCCAGATCGGGCTGTTCTTTTCCAAGCTGGCCGTCGTGACCTTTGGTGGGGCCTATGCGGTGCTTGCGTGGATGGCGCAGGCGGTGGTGCAGGACAAGGGCTGGCTGACGCTGCCGCAGATGATGGACGGGCTGGGGCTGGCGGAAACCACGCCGGGGCCGCTGATTCTGGTGACGGAATTCGTGGGCTATATGGCGGGCTATCGTCAGGGCGGTCCGGGTCTGGGCCTGCTGGCGGCGGCTGTGGCGCTGTGGATGACCTTTGTGCCTTGTTTCCTTTGGATATTTGCCGGCGCGCCCTATCTGGCCCGCCTGACCGCCCAACCGCGCCTTGGACAGGCTTTGGCCGCCATCACCGCAGCCGTGGTGGGCGTCATCGCCAATCTGTCGCTATGGTTTGCGACCCATGTCTTTTTCGCAAAGGTCGCAATGTTCGAGGCAGGCCCGCTGCACCTGATCCTGCCAGACCCCCAAAGCCTGCGCCTTTTCGCCAGCGTTTTGGCACTTGTTGCCGCCTATCTGCTGCTTTGGCGGCACTGGCCCTTGCCTGCGGTGTTGGCCCTGACCGCCCTGACCAGCGCAGGCTTTGCGTTGATCTGACCCGCCCCCCCTTTCCTTCGGGATCGAATCCCCTATGCTGGCTGAATTGGAGAAAGGGTGCAGTATGGCGAAATCGATTGATTACGGGAACCTGATGCACCGCGCGATGCGGGGCTTGATTCAGACCGTTCTCAAGGACGTGGCTGCAAACGGCCTGCCCGGCGCGCATCACTTCTTTATCACCTTCGACACCAATGTGGCGGGCGTGAAGATCGCGGATTGGCTGCATGCGCGCTATCCCGAAGAAATGACGGTGGTGATCCAGCATTGGTTCGAAAACCTGATCGTCACCGATGATGGCTTTTCGGTCACGCTGAACTTTGGCAACAATCCTGAACCGCTTGTGATTCCCTTTGATTCCGTTCGCACCTTTGTCGACCCTTCCGTCGAATTCGGCCTGCGCTTTGAAACGCATGAAGAAGAGGACGACGAGGATGAAGAGGACGACGGACCTGACGACGATCCGACGCCGCCGCATCAGGACGCGCAGATCGTCCGGCTTGACAAATTCCGCAAGCAATAACCCGGCATTCGGGCCGCACCGATCCCTAGGAAGGCCAGAACATGCCGGAAGCTTTGCTATTTCTTCGCCAATTGTTCACCAATCCAAAGGATATTTCGGCGATTGCGCCGTCATCCCGTTGGCTTGGCCGGGCGATGGCGCGCGACCTTGGGCCGGATGTCGGACGGGTTGTTGAATTTGGTCCCGGCACGGGCCGTCTGACCGAGGCGATTCTGGCCAGCGGAGTCGCCACACGGGATCTGACCCTGTTCGAGATGAACGGTGATTTCGCTGCGCATTTGCGGCAACGCTTTCCGGGCGTGACCCTGCATCACACCGGCGCGCAAGAGGCCCCCAATCGCATCCAGGGTCAGGTTGGCGCGGTAATTTCCGGCCTGCCCCTGCTGTCGATGCCTGCGCTGATCCGCGAATCCATCGTAAAGGCAGCGGTAGATATTCTGGCCCCAGATGGCATCTTCGTGCAGTTCACCTACGGCCCGCGCCCTCCCGTCAGCGACGAGTTGATTGCGCGGTTGGGTCTTGAAGTGGACGCGGGCCGCAAGGTCTGGCTGAACCTGCCGCCTGCGACCGTCTACACATTCCGCAAAAAGGCTGCGGCAAATTCGGTATACGACGGTATGCCAATTGATTCCGCGCGGACCTGATCGTAAAAGACGCGCAACCCATCCAAGGAGGCTTGCCATGTCCGCCACCCGTACCGAAACCGACAGCTTTGGCCCGCTGGAAGTTCCCGCCGACAAATACTGGGGCGCACAGACCCAGCGGTCGATCCAGAATTTCCCCATCGGGTGGGAGCGCCAGCCCATCGCCATCGTCCGCGCGCTTGGCGTGATCAAGAAGGCCTGCGCGCTGGTGAATATCGCCCAAGGCGATATCTCGGCAGAACTGGGCAACGCGATTGCCGCCGCCGCAACCGAGGTGATCGAGGGCAAATTTGACGACAACTTCCCGCTGGTGGTCTGGCAGACCGGTTCCGGCACCCAGTCGAACATGAACGCCAACGAGGTAATCTCGAACCGCGCGATTGAAATGATGGGCGGGGTGATGGCCAGCAAAAAGCCGGTTCACCCGAATGACCATGTGAATATGGGGCAATCCTCGAACGACACGTTCCCCACCGCGATGCATGTCGCCATCGGCATGGTCGCGCGCGATGTGCTGCTGCCGGGTCTGGAAAAGCTGCATGCGGCGCTGCTGGTCAAGGTGGAAGAGTTCAAGGATATCATCAAGATCGGCCGCACCCATACGCAGGATGCAACGCCGCTGACCTTGGGTCAGGAATTCTCGGGCTATGCCAAGCAGGTTGAAAAGGGCATCGCGCGGGTCAAGATGTGCCTGCCCGACATTTACGAGTTGGCACAGGGCGGCACTGCTGTCGGCACCGGCCTGAACACACGCGTCGGCTGGGATACCCGCGTCGCGGCCCAGATTGCCGCGATCACCGGCCTGCCCTTCGTCACCGCGCCGAACAAGTTCGAGGCGCTGGCCGCGCATGACGCGATGGTGATGTTCTCGGGTGCGCTGAAAACCGTAGCCGCCAGCCTGTTCAAGATCGCCAATGACATGCGCCTGCTGGGGTCTGGCCCGCGCTCGGGTCTGGGCGAACTTAGCCTGCCGGAAAACGAGCCGGGCAGCTCGATCATGCCGGGCAAGGTGAACCCGACGCAGGCCGAGGCGCTGACCATGGTCTGCGCGCAAGTGATGGGCAATGACGCCGCCGTGGGCTTTGCCGGCAGCCAAGGCCATTTCGAGCTGAACGTCTACAACCCGATGATGTCCTATAACGTGCTGCAATCCATGCAGCTTTTGGGCGATGCGGCGGGCAGCTTTACCGACAACATGGTGGTTGGCACCACCGCCAACACCACGCGGATCGAAAAGCTGATGCAGGAATCTTTGATGCTGGTGACTGCCCTTGCCCCCACCATCGGCTATGACGCGGCCACCAAGGTTGCCAAAACCGCGCACAAGAACGGCACGACCTTGCGCGAAGAGGCGATTGCCTTGGGCTACGTCGATGCCGAAACCTTCGACCGCGTAGTGCGGCCCGAAGACATGATCGGCCCCAAGGGCTGACATGGCGGAAATCGTCAACCTGCGCGCGGTGCGGAAGGCCAAGTCCAAGGCCGAAGCCCGCGCGAAAGGTGACGAAAACGCTGCGAAATTCGGCCAGACCAAGGCGGAACGCGCCTTGGCAAAGGCGCAGGCCGACAAGGCCAAGCGCGATCTTGACGGGGCCAAGCGCGAATGAGCGGGCGGCCCGTCAAACACTCGGTCACCCTGAAAGGCCACCGCACCAGCATTTCCTTGGAAGAGGCGTTCTGGGTGGCCTTTCGCGCCATTGCAGCAGCGCGCGGGCAATCCCTGAACGATCTGACCGCCGAAATCGACAGCATGCGCGGCGATGTTGGGCTTGCCTCGGCCATCCGCGTTTTCGTGCTGCAAAACCATCGTCCGACGTAGAAGAATTTTCGACGAAAATTCTTCTGAACCCGAAAATTCTTCGTCGAAGAATTTTCTAGCGTCGCGTTATTTTCAAACGGATTCCATCCTTCGCGCGCACGGTCAGATGCGCCACCGGCACCGGTTCATCCCCCTTGATCGCCTCAAACCGGAAGGCGCGCGCGAACATAGCCAGCAGCAGCACCCCCTCTACCATCGCAAACCCCGCCCCCGTGCAAACGCGGGGACCAGAGGAAAACGGCATATAGGCATCGCGCGCGCACAGGCGGCCGGCGTCGGTCTGCCAACGGTCGGGGTCGAAATCGTCAGGCCGCTCCCATATCCGTTCATGCCGGTGCAGGTGCCACGGACTTAGCACGATCTGCGCGCCCGCCGCCACTTGCCGCCCGCGCATCTCCTCGGGGCAGCGGTTTTCGCGCACCATCATCGGCACGGGGGGGTAAAGCCGCAGCACCTCGCGGAACACATCGCGGGTATACTTCAGCTTTGACATCGCGGCGAATTCGGGTGTGTCGCCCAAATCCGCAGCCTCGGCTGCAACGCGCGCCTGTATGTCAGGATAAAGCGCCAGAAGATAAAGCGCCCATGCCAGCGCCGATGCGCTGGTTTCATGTCCTGCAAGAAAGAAAATCGCGACCTGATCGACCATCTCCGACGTTTCAAACCGCTGGCCGGTTTGCGGATCGACCGTCACCATGATCTTGGTCGCCAGATCATCGGGTGCCGTGCCTGCCGCGATTTCGGCGGCCCGACCTTCGGTCAACCGTGTGATCAGATTACGGATGACCGCTGCCGAGCGTTTGGTGGCGCGGCGGTGAAACCGCGGAACCCAACGCGGCAAAGGCAGGAAAGCCGCAAGGTTCAGAATAGGTTGCGTGCGCTGGTAGGTGCGAAACTCGGCAAAGACGGCCGAGGCGATTTCATGCTCGATGGGGATGGAAAAGAGGGTGCGGAAGATCACATCGGCGGCGGCGTGGCTCATTTCCTCTTCCACCTCAACCGTGCCTTGCGGCATCCGCGCCACCGCCGCCTGCCCCGCCGCCCACATCGCCGGATAGGTGTCGCGCAGCCGCCCGCCTTCAAAGGCCGGATCAATGATCCGGCGCTGGCGTTTCCAGACCTCGCCATTGGTCACGAAAACCGAGTTGCCAAGAAGCGGATTCAGCCCCTCGCGGATGCGGTTGGATTTGGGGAAATCATCGGGGCGCTCGTTCAACACCCGCCGCACAAGCGCCGGATCGTTGCACATATAGCTGCGGAAGAAGGGCGTGCGAAACTCGGCCATCCACGCGCGATAAAGCCGCGCGGGTTGGGCCGACAGGATGTCTTGCCTGAACAGCCGGACATAGCGCCACAGCGAAACGCGGTCAGGTCGTGGTGTTGGTTTGGGCGGGATCATGCGACGGTTCTATACCCGGACACCGCCGTTTCGATCCGGCTTTTTGACGCGGGCCGATCCCTGAAGCGTTCGGCAAGCGTCACGGGTCCGGCGGTGATGCGGAAATAATCGTAATCACGGGGGCGGTCAAAGGCGCAAAGATATTGGAAATGCAGACGAAAAAACCGCCAGCGCAGCACCTTCCAGCGTTCTGGGGACAGGGTTTGCGTAAAGGCCGCCGAGATCACCAGAGGCCAGCGCTTATCTTCAGGTGCCACGCCGCTGACAGACACCGGATCGCAAAGCGCAAAGGCACAGCCGTCGCCCGGTGCCGTCACATCTATCCAAACCAATTCGTCCCGCGCCGACAGAAACCGGAGGTCGGCGCGCAGCCGTCGCGCTTCGGGAAGGAATGACACCATCGGAACCACCTGCCCCAAGGACAACAGCGCCAATTCGGGGCGATTTTCAGGCAGGCCAGCCCGGATCATGTCCGCCAGAATCGATACTGCAAGATGTGCGCCCGACGAATGGCCAACCACCAGAACCTCATCGAAGTCGCGGGTTAGCGCCTCGGAAATGGTCTGACGGAATTGCGCCATGCGCGCCTCCAGTTCGGGCGGATTGGCTCCGCCCGCCTGTGCCGAATAGGCGTAGTCATGCATCAGATAATAGGCGAACACCTTGTTATCCCAGCGTTTGAAGGCGCGCAGCATGACCCAGATCAGCCCCAGCGCCGCCATCCAGCCCAAGACCGGATGCAGGCCTCCGACAAGCTGGCCAAGCCCCCAGCCCGCCAGACAGGCCAGCAAAAGCTGCGCCAACAAAAACACGATGGGATAAAGCGCCGCAATCATCGGCCCCTTGCGCAACCCTGCCAGCCGGAACAGCGCGCCCGAGCCGATATAGGCCCATGCCGTGCGCACCAGTTGCAGATAGGTGCCCGCGATCCCCCGCTCCATCGAGGATTTCACGATATCGGCCCAGACCAGCACCTCGATATCGGCCTGCGCCCGTGCGCCGTTGATTTCCGTGTTCACATGCCAGCCGTAGGGGCCTTTGACCTTTTTCGGCGTCAGTTCAAGGCTATAGCCCGATATCTTCGCCTGATCCTGCCCCTCGCGGCGGTAAAGCTCGCGGTAGCGGCGGGGGTGAATCGGGTCATATCCGGGAATGTAGAACACCCGCCTGCGGAACACAGGCGGGGCATCGGCGTGATCTGGAGGTGCTGCATCTGTCATGCCGGTCCTTTCGCCGCGATCATGGCAGGAAATCCGGGCAAATCTATGGGGAAAGCTTAGCCAAGATTGGCCAGAAACGGCACGTTTTCCAGCAGCCAGTACGAGAAGGACGAAAACCCGCCCGTCAGCATCAGCAAACCGATGGTCCACAGAAGCAGGCCCATGATCTTCTCGATCCGCTCGGCATGGCGTTTCAGGAAGTTGACCACCGGCGCAAGGCGGGCAAAGAAGGCGGCGACGGCCAGAAACGGCAGGCCCAGCCCCGCAGCATAGACAGCCAGCAGCGTCATGCCGCGCCCGACATTGCCCTCTTGTGCCGCCAGCGACAGGATCGCGCCCAGTTGCGGGCCGATGCAAGGCGTCCAGCCAAAGGCGAAGGCAAGACCCAGCACATAGGCCCCCAGCGCCGAGCCGCCTTGGTCGCCTGCATCCAGCCGCATCTCGCGGTCAAGGAAACCAATCCGGTAGACCCCAACGAAATGCGCGCCAAACACCATCACCACGACACCTGCGATGGTGGCAAAGGTATCGGCATTGCCCAGAAAGAACGCGCCGAAGGCCGAAGCCGCAAGGCCCAGCAGCAGGAACACCGTCGAAAGGCCCAGCACAAAGAACAGCGCCGCAAGGATGGGAGAGCGTCCACCCTTCATCTCGCCCACGGAAATTCCGCTCATATAGGCCAGATAGGGCGGCACGATGGGCAGCACGCAGGGGCTGAGGAAGGACAAAACCCCCGCCAGCAGCGCCACGATCATGGCCGGAAGCAGACTCGCGTCGAAAATATCAATGCCGAACATGATGGCTCCTTTTGGTGGGACTTAGCGCGGATGGGCGCTTGCGTCACCCCTTTGCGCGTCACATCCCCGTGCGGCACTTTCGGCTGGCGTTGGAGCCTCCGGCGGGGATATTTGGGCAGAGAGGATTTCGGATGCAGAGTGATCTTGAACTGGACTGCGCGGGGCTTTTGTGCCCGCTGCCCGTCTTGCGTGCGCGCAAGCGGTTGATCGGGATGGAAGCGGGGCAAGTGCTGGCGGTGCTGGCAACGGATGCGATGGCGGCGATTGATCTGCCGCATTTCTGCACGCAGGCGGGGCACGAATTTCTGGGGTCGGAACCCGCCGAGGGGGCCACGCGCTATCTGATCCGGCGCGGATAAGGAAAGGGCGGCGGGTTTCCCCACCGCCCCTTTATGTTCAGCGGCCCAAGGACCACCAGCCCTTGCGCTTGGGCTTGGACGGGCCGTCATCTTCCGGCGCTGCGGCTTCGGGCGCGGCGGCGACGGGGGCCGCCGCATTCGTCACCTCAATCGCCGGATCGACCGGGAAGGACGGAGCCTCGACAGGCGCTTCCACAACAGGCGCTTCAGCCACAGGAGCTTCGGCCACAACCGGTTCGGCGGCAGCTTCTGCCTTGGCTTTGCCACCACGGCTGCGGCTGCGGGCCGGTTTGGCTGCGGGTTCGGCCGCGGCCTCGTCAGCCGCGCCTTCCACCGGTGCCTTCGGCTTGCGGCTGCGCGATTTGGGCTTGGCCTCGGCCACGACCGCTTCGACGGGGGCTTCGGGGGCGACTTCGGCCTCAACCGGGGCGGCTTCGGCAGCAACTTCGGCTTCGGGCTTCACCACCTTGGACTTGCCACCACGGGTGCGGGTGCGCTTTTTGGGCGCGGCTTGCTCGGCCTCAGGGGCTGCTTCGGGTTCGGCGGCAGCAGCCTCGGCGGGGGCATCCCCTGCCTCGCTGTCGTCCTCATCCCCTTCGGCATCGCCGTCCTCATCCGAAGCGCCCGCTGCGTCGGCAGCGCCATTCGCCCCTGCCGGACCCTTGCGACGACGACGACGACGGCGCTTTTTCTTGCCCTGACCATTGCCACCATCTGCCGCAGGAGCCGGAGCCTTTTCTGCAACCTCGGTGGCCTCTTCCGCCTCTTCCACCTCGTCGAGGATATCCTCTTCGACGAAATCATCCTCTTCTTCCTCGGCCACAGGCGCGCCCATCAGGCTGGCGTTGCCCGAGATGACGGACGAGATTTCCGGTACAACCCGCGTCGCGGTCTTGAACTTTTCAATCGAGTAATCGGGGCTGATCAGCGAGGGATCACATTCGATCCGCACCGACATGCCATAGCGGGCCTCGATCAGCGCGATATGCTCGCGCTTCTGGTTGATCAGGAAGTTCACGATGCCAATCGGCGCTTTCAGCAGCACCTCTTTGGAGCGTTTACGCGTGCCTTCCTCTTCCAGCGCGCGCAAAACCTGCAGGCCAAGGCTGTCGTCCGAGCGGATCAGGCCGGTGCCGTGGCAATGCGAGCAAGGCTGGGTGGTCGATTCCAGCATGCCCGGACGCAGGCGCTGGCGCGACATTTCCATCAGGCCAAAGCCGGAAATCCGGCCCACCTGAATCCGCGCGCGGTCGGTTTTCAGCTTGTCTTTCAGCTTCTTCTCGACGGCGGCGTTGTTACGACGCTCTTCCATGTCGATGAAGTCGATGACGATCAGACCGGCCAAGTCGCGCAGGCGCAACTGGCGGGCGATCTCTTCGGCGGCCTCAAGGTTGGTCTTGACGGCGGTGTCCTCGATCGAGCCTTCCTTGGTGGCGCGGCCCGAGTTCACGTCGATGGCAACCAGCGCCTCGGTGATGCCGATGACGATGTAACCGCCGGATTTCAGCTGCACCACGGGGTTGAACATGCCTCCGAGATAGCTTTCGACTTGAAAGCGGGCGAAAAGCGGCATCTGTTCGTCGTAACGCTGCACCAGCTTGGCATGGCTGGGCATAATCATCCGCATGAAGTCCTTGGCAGTGCGATAGCCTGCCTCGCCCTCGACCAGCACTTCGTCAATCTCGCGGCTGTAAAGATCGCGGATCGAGCGTTTGATCAGGTTGCCTTCCTCGTAGATTGCAGCGGGCGCAATCGACTTCAGCGTCAATTCGCGGATCTGCTCCCACAGGCGCATCAGATATTCGTAATCGCGCTTGATTTCCGCCTTGGTGCGCTTGGCCCCTGCGGTGCGGATGATCAGGCCAGCGCCTTCCGGCACTTCGATCTCTGTCGCGATTTCTTTCAGCTTCTTGCGGTCGGCGGCTTGGGTGATCTTGCGCGAAATGCCACCACCGCGCGCGGTATTGGGCATCAGAACGCAATAGCGGCCCGCCAGCGACAGATATGTGGTCAGCGCAGCCCCCTTGTTGCCGCGTTCCTCCTTGACGACCTGAACCAGCATGATCTGCCGGACCTTGATCACTTCTTGGATTTTATACCGACGCGAACGTGGTTTACGCGGGGCCGAGATTTCTTCGGCCACATCCTCTTCGGCGATGGATTCGATTTCATCGTCAGTGTCGGAAGCGTGGTCGATGGAGCGGTAGGGCGCGCCGTTTTCTTCGGATTCAACCGGAGCAATGATGGTGTTCGAGGTTTCCACCAGCGCATCGGCACCGGTTTCCTCGCCCAGATCAACGACATCCATGCCCGAGATTTCGGCCTGCTGCACCTCGTCCCCCGACACGGCCTCGGCCTTGGCGGCAGGGCGCGGCGGGCGCTGGCGATTGCGCGAGCGTCGGTTGTCTTCTTCATCCTCGGCCCGGTTGAAAGCGCGCTCTTCTTCCAGCAGCGCTTTGCGATCCGCGACGGGGATCTGGTAATAATCGGGATGGATCTCGGCGAACGCGAGGAACCCGTGCCGGTTTCCACCGTAATCCACAAAGGCCGCCTGAAGCGAAGGCTCCACGCGGGTTACTTTGGCAAGGTAGATGTTTCCGGCAAGCTGGCGTTTGTTTACGGTCTCAAAATCGAATTCTTCGACCTTGTTTCCGTCGACCACGACCACCCGAGTTTCCTCGGCATGGGTGGCGTCGATGAGCATTTTCTTAGACATATCAATCCATTGCGCCCCAAGCGCAGGCCCCTGACCGGCGGGCCGGACGGGAGGATATACGGGATGAGGCGACTTGTTCGGGCGGTGGCGCGCGGCGCAAACGGGCGGGTCATGCCCTGTGGGCATTCCTCGTCCTGCATTGCCAATGTCGCGCACGTCATCGCGGTTCACGTCTGGCCAGCTTGCGCCGACCACCTTAAAAAGCCCGCTTTGTCATAGACTTACAGGCAATAACCCGACCTTTCGGTCGATCCGACCGCCCTGCATATCGGCGCATATGGTGCGCCAGAGCCGCAAGGGCAGAGAATTCCGTGGCAAAAACTTGCCTCTTGCGACCCTAACGGGAAAGAGCTGGCAAAGACAATGGGTGATTTGAGTAATGGCGGGGTGAACCCCGCCCTACAACAGAACCGCCGCGCCCGTTGGTCGGGGTTCACCCCGACATCAGCGTTCCGTATTGGCGGGGTGACTGACGGAGCAAAACTCCCACCCGTAGGTCGGGGTTCACCCCGACTTTGATCGCGCCGCGTGGCGGGGTGAACCCCGCCCTACGAGACGTAGTCCTGACGCTGCAGGCCATACTTGGCCATCTTCTCGTTCAAGGTCCGGCGCGGCAGGCACAATTCGTCCATCACGGCGGTGATGCTGCCCTTGTGGCGGCGCATGGTGTTGTCGATCAGCATCCGCTCAAACGCTTCGACATAGTCTTTCAGTGGCTTGCCTTCGGTGGTCAGAGCGGGGCCGGAGGCCTCGTTATCTGCCATCAGCAGGCTGGCGATCGACCCCGACCCGCGCCGGTTCTGCAAGACCGCACGTTCGGCGATATTGACCATCTGGCGAACGTTGCCCGGCCAAGGCGCTTGCAACAGTTGCGCGGCCTCTTGCGCGGTGACTTGCGGCGCGTCGCAGCCATATTCCTCGGCGAACTGTTCCGAGGCGCGGGTGAACAGCGTCAGAATATCCTCGCCGCGCATCCGCAGCGGCGGGCAGATGATCGTCATCGCCCCGAGGCGATAAAACAGATCGGGCCGCAGCACATCCTCAAGCGTCTTGTCCGGCGCGTGTTCGTTGCAGATCGCAATGATGCGGGTTTCGGGCGGCGCGCCCTGATCGTTGATCAGCGTCAGCAGTCGCGACTGCAGCGCATGCGACAGCGATTCAATGTCCTCAAGACACAAGGTTCCACCGCGCGCCTCTTCGATCAACGGGATCGCGCCGTCCTCACCGGGGCCGAACAGCTTGGCCGCCAGTTGATCTTCGGACCATGCGGCACAGGAAATCGTGACAAACTTGCGCCCTGCCCGCGGCCCCACGGCATGCAGCGCATGGGCCACCAGCGTCTTGCCCGTGCCGGTTTCGCCATCGATCAGCACATGGCTATCTGCCTGACCCAGATCAAGAATATCCTCGCGCAGACGCTCCATCACGGGGCTGTTGCCTACCAGTTTTTTCATCAGGACCGAGCCGTCCGACAATTCCCGCCGCAGCGCGCGGTTGTCCAGCGTCATCCGCCGCGCCATCGTCGCGCGTTTCGCCAGTTCGGTCATCCGGTCTGGGTTGAACGGCTTTTCCAGAAAATCATAGGCCCCGACCCGCATCGCCTCGACCGCCATCGGCACATCGCCATGTCCGGTGATCAGGATCACCGGAAGGCCCGAATCCATCCCCATCAGCTTTTTCAGAAAGGCCATGCCATCCATGCCCGGCATCTTGATGTCAGACACCACCACCCCCGGAAACTCGGGGCCGATGGCCTTCAGCGCCTCTTCTGCCGAGGGGTAAGTCTCGGTATCGAACCCCGACAGGGCCAGCCACTGGCTGATCGACTGGCGCATATCCGCCTCATCATCGACGATCGCCACTTTCATTGCGCGGGCCATATCAACCTCATTCTGCTGCTTCGATTTCTTTGCCCAAGACGGGCAGATGCACCTCGAACACCGCGCCACCGCCGTCGCCATTATGCGCCGTCAGCCGCCCGCCAAGGTCGGTCACAATGCCAGAGGAAATCGCAAGGCCAAGCCCCACGCCCTCTCCGGGCTTTTTCGTCGTATAGAACGGCTCGAACACGTTATCGAGTTCGGCAATCCCGTGGCCATTGTCGCGCACCGAAAGAACGGCGGTTTCACCGGCAGTCAACAGCAGGTCAATCTGCGGCTGCGCCACGTCTTTGGTGGCATCGAGCGCGTTCCGCAGCAGGTTGATGATAACCTGCTCCAGCCGGATGCGGTCGGCCATCACCATCACCGGCGTGCGCGGCAGGGTTCGGGTGATCCGCACCACGCGCAGCTTCAACTGCGGCTCCATCATTGACAGGGCCGAGGAGAGACAATTCCGCAGATCGACAGGCTCGAACGCCTCGCCGCCCTTGCGGGCATAGGATTTCAACTGCCGCGTGATCGCCCCCATCCGGTCGATCAGATCATCAATCCGCTGGAAAGAGCTTAACGCCTCATCAGGGCGCTTGCGTTGCAGCAGCAGCCGCGCGCCGGCCAGATAGGTTTTCATCGCGGCCAGAGGTTGGTTCAATTCATGGCTGACCGCCGCCGACATTTCGCCCAAGGCCGCCAGTTTCGACGACTGCGCCAAGGTCAGCTCGGCAACCTCAAGATTTTTCTGCACCTTCTCGCGCTCGGCGATTTCGCGCGACAGCCGCGCGTTCAGCAGCCGCAACTCGGCCGACTCGCGCCGGAACGACATCGATTGCGACCATGCCCTGCGCGAGAGAATGTAGAAGGTCAGCGCGGCCAGAATCGCAAAGCCCATGATTTCCAGCGCGATCACGCCGTTCACCCGTTCGCGCACCGAATCATAGGCGGTAAAGGTGACCATCTTCCAGCCACGGAACGGCACCCGCGCTTCGGTCCGCAGCACGGCTTCGCCGGACAGATAGGCGTCGGGCGGGTTTTGCGCCCAATCCGCCGCCCCTTTCAGCGCACGCCCAAAGGCCGAGGGGCTATCGGGCTTGCCCAATGCCTCTTCTGATGGGTGGCCACGCCAGACAGGTTCGGTCGCCAATAGAACGGTGCCTTCGGTGTCCGTCACCAGAACCGCATCCTGCAGGCCTGCCCAAGCCCGCTCATGCTTCATCAGATCGACACCCACCACGATCACCCCCAGCGCACGGCCATCGGCCTGCACCACACGGGAATAGGTGAAATTATAGCCGCCGCCTTCGCGGGGTGTTGCCGAAAACACCGTATCCCGCGTGCGCTGTGCCTCGACAAAATAAGCCGCCTCGCCATGCATGCTGCCCAGAAGGTTACGGTCGGTGGCCCCCACCGCCCGCCCGTCGCCATCCAGCAAAAGGATCGAGGCGACGCCGATTTCACCCTGCACCTTGATCAGGCGCAGCGTGGTGTCGGTGAAACTGCCCTTCAGCAGCGCATCGCGGATCGCCGGATCATCGACCAGCAACAGCGGCACCACCGAGGTCCGCTGCAACTCTGACAACATATTGCCGGAATAAAGCGCAAGCCGCAGTTCGGCACGGTTGCGGGTGGTTTCGGTAAACCGCTCGGACAGCCAGCGGTTTGTAACCAGCACCACGCCCACGGCGAGCAGAATCAGCACGCCCGCCGCAAGCCGCAACCACCAGTTCGAAAGCTGGGGCGAGTCCGGCAAAGGATTGGGAAGATTGCTCAGCTGCATAGCCGGACTTTAGGCTGCCAAAGGGGCCGCCTCAAGCCAAAGGGGGTCAGGCCAGCGCCATCCCGCCCATCAGAGCCGCAAACAGCGCCGCGCCATCGGTGCCGCCCTGAATGGGGTCTACCACACGCTCGGGATGGGGCATCATGCCCAGAACACGGCGATTTTCCGACAGCACGCCTGCAATGTCATCGACCGAACCATTCGGGTTGGACACATAGCGCAGGGCGACGCGATCTTCGCCCTTCAGGCGGGCCAGCCCTTCGGAATCAATGGTGTAGTTGCCGTCATGGTGGGCGATGGGATAGGTGATCACCTGCCCCGCCTTGTAGCCAGAAGTAAAGGCGCTGTCGGTGCTGGCCACGGTCAACTCGACCCGCTTGCAGGCAAATTTCAGCCCCGCATTCCGCATCAAAGCCCCCGGCAGCAGCCCCATCTCGGTCACAACCTGAAAGCCGTTGCAGATGCCCAGCACATAGCCGCCGCGCGCCGCATGGGTCTTTACAGCGCCGGCAATCGGAGACTGCGCCGCAATCGCACCGCAGCGCAGATAATCGCCAAAGGAAAACCCGCCCGGAACACCGACCACATCGACGCCCGCAGGCAGGTCGTGGTCCTTGTGCCAGACCCGCGCCACCTCGAAACCCGCGCGCTCGAACGCCACGGCAAGATCACGGTCGCAATTCGATCCGGGGAAAGTGACGACGGCGGCTTTCATGGGCAAACCCTTGGCTGATGTGGGATGGCGGGCGCATAGCGCGAAACGCCGCCCGCCGCTACCCCTACTTGGGTGCTGCGTGAAAATATCAGCCCGCCCAAGCGGTCAAAGTTGTGGCCAGATCGCCATAGCCGGTAAAGCGCCGCTCGTAGGTCAGTCCAAGACGGCGGGCGCAGTCCTGAGCCTTGGCATCCAGCGCGGGATCATCGGTCTGCGCCTGATAAACCAGCTTGGTGTAATTGCCGAAATACATGTCACGAAGCTGCGGATGCCGGTCCAGCCCCATCGGACGCCAGACAAAGGCATCAAACTGCCGCACCAGAAAATCAGTCAGGTAAAATGCGGAAATCTCGGACTCCAGATGTTCGGCAAAGCGATCATTGCCTTCAAAAAACGAATAGCAATGCGGGCCTGCGATCATCTCGACGCCCATTTCCTTGCACTTTTCGAACAAAAGGCCGCCGGTGCCGCAGTCGGCATAAAGGATGAAGATCGACCCGTAAGTGTCGCGGTGTTCGGCCACCGCAGCGGCCACGGCCTCGGTGATCCTGTCAGGCCACAGGTGCAGGTTGGCGGGCAGGCATTGCAGGTCCATATGGTCCCAGCCGTTCAGCCGCTTCAGCGCCACCACCTCATGCGCCAGCGCACCGCACGCAATCAGCAGCACGCGGCCCTTGTGGTCCGGCGCAAGACCAACTTCGGTCAGCGTCACGTCATCGGGGATCATTTCCATGCCACGATCCCCCGCAGCAGAACCGCCACACCCAGCGCCGCAACACCCAGCCAGACCATCGAGACGCCCGCCGCCTGCACCAAGGCAATGCTGGCCCCCGCTGCGGCAATCACAACCAGAATCAGCGCGGCAAAAGCGATCAACGGCATGGCAGCCCCCCTCATGTCCCAAGGTCTAGGTGGGAATGCAAAAGCCCCGGAACAAGTCCGGGGCCGTTGCGAAACCTGTCAGGGCAGATCAGTTGCCCAGCTGGTTATGCTTGCGTGCCACGAACTGCTTGGCGGTTTCCACAGCCACAGCTGCGTCACGGCAATAGGCGTCGGCACCGATGGCCTTGCCGAATTCCTCGTTCAAGGGCGCACCGCCGACCAGAACGATGTAATCCTCGCGCATGCCCTTTTCCTTCATCGTATCGATCACGACTTTCATATAGGGCATGGTGGTGGTCAGCAGGGCCGACATGCCAAGGATATCGGGCTTTTCGCTTTCCAGCGCTTCCAGATACTTCTCGACCGAGTTGTTGATGCCAAGGTCTTTGACCTCGAAGCCAGCGCCTTCCATCATCATGCCGACAAGGTTCTTGCCGATGTCGTGGATGTCGCCTTTGACGGTGCCGATCACCATCTTGCCCATACGCGGAGCGCCCGTGGCGATCAGCAGCGGCTTCAGGATGAACATGCCACCCTTCATTGCGTTGGCGGCCAGCAGCACTTCGGGAACGAACAGGATGCCGTCGCGGAAGTCGGCGCCCACGATGGTCATGCCCGCCACAAGCGCCTTGGTCAGCACGTCATAGGGCGCCCAGCCGCGCGTGATCAGAATATTCACGCCCTCTTCGATCTCTTCCTTCAGACCGTCGTAAAGATCGTCATGCATCTGAAGAACAAGTTCGTCGTCAGAAAGCTCGGACAGGATGATTTCGTCTTCGTCGGCCATATCAGCGCTCCTTGGGCAGTTACCCTGTGCATGAGGCCAAAGGCCGCAAAGGACTTTTCGATTTACGACATGCCCCGGATGAAAGCCGACAGCAAGGGGTCGCCCACAGAAAATTCTCTGGTAAATGTTCACTTTTCGTTCTAGATTTCGACGATGCCAGACAAGGAAACCACACTGTTGCAAGGCCAAAGGCTGCGGGCGCGCGGCACGGCGGAAAACGCTGTGGGCCGGTTCGAATCCCACGCCCGCATCAGCTTTCACGATGGCTGGGATCTGCCGGAAACCGACCGGCTGCTGCGAACCGAGGTGCGGCTTGAAACCCCGCGTTCAGCGTTGAGTTATAATCGTTCGCCCGACCTGCCGTTTGATCGATCAATCAACCCCTATCGCGGCTGCGAACATGGCTGTGTCTATTGCTTTGCCCGCCCCAGCCACGCCTTTTTGAATCTTTCGGCGGGGCTGGATTTCGAGACAAAGCTGATCGCACGACCGGGGATTTCCGCCGTTCTGGCGGATGAGTTGCGCGCCAGATCCTACCGCCCCGCCGCCATCGCCATTGGCACAAATACCGACCCCTATCAGCCCTGCGAGCAGACCCACCGAGTCATGCGCGAGATTTTGCAGGTTCTGTCCGATTGCAACCACCCCGTCGCCATCACCACCAAAGGCACGCTGGTGGAACGCGACATTGATCTGCTGGCCCCGATGGCGGCCAAGGGGCTGGTGCGGGTGGGCATTTCGGTCACAACGCTTGACGCAGACCTGTCGCGCCGGATGGAACCGCGCGCTGCCGCCCCGTCCAGAAGATTGACCACCATCCGCCGCCTGACCGATGCGGGCATCCCCGTGCGGGCGATGGTCGCTCCTGTCGTGCCGGGCCTGACCGACCCCGAGATCGAGCCGATTCTGCAGGCGGTTGCAGAGGCGGGGGCCATCGCCGCCAGTTTTATCGCACTGCGCCTGCCGCGCGAGGTGTCGGGACTGTTTCAGGACTGGCTGGCGCGTCACGTCCCCGATCGCGCCGCCAAGGTGATGGCGCGGGTGCGCGAGATGCATGGCGGGCGCGATTATGATCCGGCCTTTGGCAAGCGGATGCGCGGCGAGGGGCTTTGGGCCGATCTGATGGCGCAACGCTTTGCCAAGGCCACAGCGCGGCTGGGTCTGGACGCGCGCCAGCCTGCCCTGCGCTGCGATCTGTTCCGGCCGCCCGAGCGCGCGGGCGACCAGTTGACCCTGTTCTAGCCGCGACGCCCCCGCCGTTCCCGCTTGGGATCGCCCGAGGTATCGCCCGTGCCGTCAGATGCCGACGAGAACCCGCCCAGTGCGGCGGAAATCGTTTCAAGCGTCGGGCGCGGACCTTTGGGGCGGCTTTCCAGCGCAGCGCGCATCGCTTTCAGATGCTCCGGCACGGTGCCACAGCAACCGCCGATGATCCGCACACCCGCATCGCGGGCCAGCACGGCATATTCCGCCATCAACTCGGGCGTGCCGTCATAATGGATATGGCCGTCGTGATACTTCGGAATCCCGGCATTGCCCTTGGCGATCAGTGGGCGGCTGGAGCCAACGGCGGCAAAGCCCAAGACCGTCCGCAGCAGATCCGCCGCCCCGACGCCGCAATTCGCCCCAAAGGCGATCGGCGGGTTGGCCAGACCTTCCACCATTTCGGCCATCGCGGATGAGGTCATCCCCATCATCGTGCGGCCTGCGGTGTCAAAGCTCATGGTGCCACACCACGGCATCCCCGCCAAAGCCGCAGCCTCGGCCGCTGCCTTGTATTCTTCGGGCGAGGAAATGGTTTCCACCCACAGCACATCCGCGCCGCCCTCTTTCAGGCCTTCGGCCTGCTCATGGAACATCTCGACAGCGGCGGCATGGGTCAGCGTTCCCATCGGCTCGAAAATCTCGCCCGTCGGGCCAACAGAACCGGCCACAACCACCGTGCGCCCCGACGCATCGGCAATCTCGCGGCCCAGCGCCGCGCCAATGCGGTTCAGCTCGCGCACACGGCCCTGCGCACCGTGCAGCTTCAACCGGCTGGCATTGCCGCCAAAGGTATTGGTCAGGAAGATATCCGACCCCGACTCGACCGCGCCGCGATACAGTTTGCGGATATTGTCGGGCTGATCGACGTTCCAGAACTCGGGCGGCTCGCCCGAGGACAGCCCCATGTTGAACAGGTTGGTGCCGGTGGCGCCGTCGGCCATCAGCCAGTCATGGGTGGAAAGCAGTTTGGAAAGGGCGTCCTGCGACATGGCCTACCTCTGAAATGATGTTGCCAAAGCTCTGCCACGGGTCGGGCAGCGGTGCAATTTCATATTCCGCATGATCTTGTTCGATCAGGCTGAAAAACAAAAGGCCGCCCCTTGGAAGAGGCGGCCCGCGTGATCTGCCGTCAGGTCAGATCAGAATTCTTCCATCAGTTGCGCCTTGGCAACCGCCAGCAGCCTGCCCAGTTCGGCGCGGATGTCATCGGCGCTGGCCTTGCCTGCCAGATCACCCGCAAGCTTGCGAACCACATCTTCGATGCCAGCCTCTTCGAAATCAGCCGAGACAACTTCCATCGCATAGGCCTGGGCCTCATCGCCGGATTTGCCCAGCAGTCCGGCAGCCCAAAGGCCCGCCAGCTTGTTGCGGCGCGCTTCGGCACGGAACTGCATGTCTGCATCATGGGCGAACTTGGATTCAAAAGCGGTTTCGCGGTCGTCAAACGTTGTCATGGCTGGCCCTCTGGGTCACTGGTGCTTTCTCTCCATATGCCCCCCCCCGCGCGGCGCTTCAAGTCTAAACGCATATTCAGGCTGCGTCGCTTGCGCCCGTGTCTGTCTCTGCCTTGCCGTGCGCCGATCCTTGGCTTATAGCGCAGGCAAAGGGAGAAGGGTGGCAAAAGCCGCCCCGTTTCCTATTGGTATCGGAGCATTCATGGCGCGTCGCAAGAAGGTCTACGAAGGCAAGGCAAAGATCCTTTACGAAGGGCCAGAGCCTGGCACTCTGATTCAGTATTTCAAGGATGACACCGCCCCCACCGCGACCGAGGCAAAGCCTGCCGCCGTCGAAGGCAAAGGCGTGCTCAACAACCGGCTTTCGGAATTCTTCATGACCGGCCTGAATTCCATCGGAGTGCCGACGCATTTCATCCGCCGCCTGAACATGCGCGAGCAACTGGTGCGGATGGCCGAGATCATTCCGCTGGAAGTGGTGGTGCGGAACTTTGCCGCAGGCGAGATTTCCGAACGGCTGGGCATCCCCGAAGGCACGCCCCTGCCCCGCCCGATTGTCGAGTATTACTACAAGGACGACCGGCTATCCTCGCCGATGGTGTCCGAAGAACATATCATCGCCTTTGGCTGGGCCACACAGCAGGATCTGGATGACATCATCGCCTTGTCGTTGCGGGTGAACGACTTTTTGTCGGGCGTGATGATGGGCGTGGGCATCCGTCTTGCCGATTTCCGTATCGAAGTGGGCCGGATCTGGGAAGGCGACTTCATGCGCCTGATCGTGGCCGATGAAATCAGCCCCGATTCCTGCCGCCTGTGGGATTTGCGCGGGCTGGCCGACCGTGGCGATGGCGCGCCGATCCCCGAGCCGGGGCCGCTGGCCGATGTCTACTCGGAACTGGCGCGGCGGTTGGGTGTCATGCCGTCGAACGTCACCCACACCACGAAACCGACCCTGATCAACTAAAGCGGATCGACACAATCCGCTTTAGCCCCTTGCCGCATCGCCCCTTGGGCGGTAAGGCTCCGGCGAAATTTGCAAGCTTGGAGATGTCCATGAAAGCCCGCGTCACTGTCATGCTGAAAAGCGGTGTTTTGGATGTGCAGGGCGAGGCCGTGCGCCACGCGCTTGGCACTTTGGGATTTGCCGGAGTGAACGGCGTGCGCCAAGGCAAGGTGATCGAACTTGATCTGGCCGAAACCGATGCCGCTGCCGCCGAAACCGCCGTCAAGGCGATGTGCGAAAAGCTGCTGTCGAACACGGTGATCGAAAGCTACCGCGTCGAGATTCTCTAAGGTTGCAACCGGCCCCGCCGTCCCTGGCGGGGCTTGACCTTGGGCGGCCTTTGCGCGCCAATCCGGCAAAACACCGGAGTCCCCCATGCGCGCCGCCGTCATTCGCAGCTATAACAGCGATCTTTCCTTGGAGAGCGTGGCCGATCCGGTCTGCGAAGCCGATGGCGTGGTTCTCAAGGTGCTTGCCTGTGGCATCTGCCGCAGCGACTGGCACGGCTGGGTTGGTGAACATCCCCGCGTGAAACCCGGCGCAATCCCCGGCCATGAATATTGCGGCGAGGTGGTGCAGGCCGGTCCGCTTGCGAAATGGCGGGTGGGGGATCGGGTGATCGCCCCCTTTATCCTTGCCTGCGGGTCATGCCCCGAATGTCAGTCCGGCCAATCCACCACCTGCAAGAATCAGCGCGTTCCGGGGTTTGGCGAGCCGGGGGCCTATGCCGAATATGTCTCGGCCCCGCATGCCCATAACCTTGCCCGCCTGCCCGACAGCCTGACACCCGCCCTTGCCGCTGGCCTTGGCTGCCGCGTGACAACCGCATGGCACGCGCTGACAGGGCGTGCGGCCTTGCAGGCGGGGGAATGGCTTGCGGTGCATGGCACGGGCGGGATTGGCCTGTCGGTGCTGCTGATCGGTCGCGCCTTGGGCGCGCGGGTGATCGTGGTCGATGTGGTGCCGGAACGGCTGGACCATGCGCTGTCCTTGGGGGCCGAGATCGCCATCGACGCCCGCGACGGCGAGGTGGCCGCCCGCATTGCCGAGTCCACGGGCGGTGGCGCGCATGTTTCGGTCGAGGCGCTGGGGATCGAAGCCACCACCAACGGCTCGATCGAATGTCTGCGCCCCTTGGGTCGCCATGTGCAGGTGGGCCTGCCCACCGGCCACACCGCGCGGATGAATATCAACATGAACGCGGTCTATATGAAGCAACTGGCACTTTACGGCACGCGCGGGATGCCAAGCTGGCGCTATCCGTCGCTTCTGACCATGATCGAGACGGGCCGCATCGATGTGCGCCCCATCGTCGCGCGTCAGGTCGCGCTGTCAGATGCCAGTGCAGAGCTGCGCGCCTTCAACGCGCCGATGCCGCCCGGCGTGGCCGTGATCACCGATTTCACCCGGTAAAGCGGGCTTCGATCCCCCTGTCCTGACAGATCAAACGCCAAGACTGGCGGCACGGCAACTTGCCTTGCCGGTCGGCTGGCTTTACCCTGCCCCGATGTTCCGCCCCGAAGCCCTTTCCGATCTGCGCGCCACCCTTGGCGACCGGCTTTCCACGGCCCCGGCGGTGCTGGAGCATCACGCCCAAAGCGAATCCCACATCCGCGCCCGCAGCCCTGATGCCGTGGCCTTTCCCGAAACCACAGACGAGGTCGCCCAGATCAGCGCCATGTGCGCCCGCCATAAGGTGCCGATGGTGGCATGGGGCGCAGGCACTTCTCTGGAGGGCCATGCCTTGGCGGTTCAGGGCGGCCTCACCATCGACTTTTCCCGCATGAACAAGGTGCTGGCGGTCTCTCCCCAAGACATGCGCGCGGTCGTGCAACCCGGCCTCACCCGCGTGGCGCTGAACCATGCGCTGCGTGACACGGGTCTGTTCTTCCCCGTCGATCCGGGCGCGGATGCCAGCCTTGGCGGCATGGCGGCCACTCGCGCCTCTGGCACCGCCGCCGTGCGCTACGGCACTATGCGCGACAATGTGCTGGGGCTTGAGGTGGTTCTGGCGGGTGGCCGCGTGATCCGCACCGGCACCTTGGCTCCGAAAACCGCGGCAGGGTATGATCTGACCGCCCTGATGGTCGGGTCCGAAGGCACGCTTGGCCTGATCACCGAGCTGACCCTGCGCCTGCATGGCCAGCCCGAGGCGATCTCGGCCGCAACTTGCGGCTTTCCCAGCATCACGGCCGCCGTCGATTGTGTAATTGCCACCATCCAATCCGGTATCCCGATGGCGTGGATCGAGTTTCTGGACGAGGCCACCGTTGCCGCCTGCAACGTCTGGTCCGGCACCAGCCTGCCACTTGCGCCGCAACTGATGGTCGAGTTTCATGGCTCGCCCGCAGGCGTGGCCGAACAGGCAGAACGCTTTGGCACCATTGCCCGCGACTTCGGCTCGCACGGGTTTCTCTGGGCCAAGGCGCAGGAAGACCGCAGCCGGCTTTGGAAGATGCGCCACGCCGCCTATCCGGCGATCCTTGCTGCCCGTCCCGGCGCGGTGGCGATTGTCACGGATGTCTGTGTGCCGATTTCCGCACTGGCCCAAGCCGTAGCCGAAACACAGGCCGATATCGCCGCCAGCCCCATCCCCGGCCCGATCCTTGGCCATGTCGGTGATGGCAACTTCCACGCCATCCTGCTGATCCGGCCCGATGATCCGACCGAGCATGCCGTGGCACAGGCGCTTGCCCACCGCATGGCGGAACGCGCACTGGCCCTTGGTGGCACCATCACGGGAGAGCATGGCATTGGCGCAGGCAAGCTTGCCCTGATGGCCGCCGAACACGGCTCGGGCTGGGGTGTGATGGGCGACATCAAGCGCGCGCTTGACCCGCTGAACCTGATGAACCCCGGAAAGCTGGTGCCACAGACATGAACCCCTTTGAGTTCGCCCGCAGCTTTGCCTCCGCCTTCGCCGCTCAGGACGCCGAAGCCCTTGCCGCCCTGATCGAGACGACAGGCACCGCCCTGACCTTGACCGGTGCTTGGGCCGAAGGCCGCGCCGCGGCCCAAGACATCTTTCAGGCCGAGTTTGAAGGCATCTTTGCCCAGGCACGGCTGGTCACGGGCAAGGGTAGCCTTGAGCAACTTGGCCCAACCACCGCCCTGCTGCGGCAAAGATTCGTGGTGACAGGGGCACTTGCAGGGCCGGGCGAGGAACTGCCCAGATTCGGTGCCATGCTGGTTGCCGTTCTCCGGCACAGCCGGACAGAATGCACAGCGCTGAACCTGTCCTTCACCGCACTGACCTGACTGCCGCTCCCGTCGACCACCTCTGCCGACTGTAGCAAAGCCGCCACGAAACCGGAGGGCAAACGCCAAGCCTGACAGGATCAGTGTAGGGTGTGTGCTTGCACGCACCGCTTCGGGCCAAGGTGCGTGCAAGCACACACCCTACCCCCGCCTAGGCACCCAGCAAGACCCGTGCCGCCTCGCGTGCGGCTTCGGTGATACGGTCGCCAGCCAGCATGCGGGCTATTTCCTCGATGCGCTGACCGGCATCCAGCACGGTCACCGTTGACAGGGTTTGCCCCGCCTCGACACGCTTTTCCACCCGCCAATGATGGCCACCAAGAGCTGCCACCTGCGGGCTATGCGTCACAACCAAGACCTGCGCCGTGCCGGATAGCGCCTGCAACCGCCGCCCGACCGCATCTGCAGTCGCGCCACCGACACCACGGTCAATCTCGTCAAAGATCAGCGTCAAGCCCGGCGCATCGCCCGTCAGACAGACCTTCAGCGCCAGAAGAAAGCGCGATAACTCACCGCCCGAAGCGATACGGTTGAGCGGTCCCGACGGCGCGCCGGGGTTGGTGGCAACCGTGAAGGTCACAGCGTCCATTCCGTCCGGCCCCGCCTCGGTCACAGCGATCTCGGTTTTGAAAACCGCGCGCTCCATCTTCAGCGGTGCCAGTTCGGCTGCCATCGCCGCATCCAGCCGCACCGCTGCCGCCCGCCTTGCCAGTGTCAGAGCCGCCGCCGCGCGGGCATAGATCGCATCGGCCTCGGCCACGCTGCGCTGCAATTTGGCAAGCCCCGCCGCGCCGCCGTCAATCACGGCAAGCCGCGTCCGCAGGGTTTCGGCATGGTTGCCCAGATCATCCGGCAGCACGCCATATTTGCGCGCCAGCGCCCGGATCGCAAACAACCGCTCTTCCAGCGCCTCAAGTTCGGCCGGATTGAAATCCAACTGGCGCAAACAGTCTTCCACACCGCCCTGCGCCTCGCCCAGTTCGATCAGCGCACGGTTCAGCGCCGCCAGAGCGCGATCCAGTTTGCCCTCGGCCCGATCCGACGCGCCTTCCAGCCAGCGCAGCGCGTCCCGCATCGCACCTTCGGCCCCCTCGGCGGCAATCGCATTGTTGGCGCGTGCGATGTCGGTGCGGATGCGTTCGGCCCCTTGCATGGTGCGACGACGCGCGTCCAGCACCGCTTCTTCGCCCGGTTTCGGGTCCAGTTTGTCCAGTTCGGCGACGGCATGGCGCAGGAAATCTTCTTCGGCCTGTGCGCGGCCCAATGCGGCCTCGGCGGCTTCAAGCGCCGTGCGCGCCTGCGCCCTTGTCCGCCACGCGCTGCGCGCTTCGCCCGCATCAATGCCGCCAAACTGGTCCAGCAACACCCGATGCCCGCGCGGGTTCAACAGGCCACGGTCATCATGCTGGCCGTGCAATTCGACCAGAACATCGGACAGATCGCGCAGCACCTCGCCCGAAACCCGACGGTCATTCACAAAGGCTGTCTTTCGTCCATCGGCGGTATTGATCCGGCGCAGGATCAATTCATCCCCTGCACTGATCCCTGCAGCGGACAGCACATCCCTTGCGGCATGGCCCTCGGGCAGATCGAAAACGGCCGTGACTTCGCCCTGTGCCGCCCCCGCACGGACCAGTTCGGCGCGCCCGCGCCAACCCAGTACAAAGCCCAAGGCATCCAGCAGGATCGACTTGCCCGCGCCGGTTTCACCGGTCAGCACGTTCAGGCCAGTCCCCAGATCAAGGGTCAGCCGATCGATGATCAGCACATCCCGAATATCAAGCGAGCGTAGCACCTTATGCCCCCGAAGGGCGCGCAGTCACGACGCAGGGTGCCTGCATTACAACCACTCGCCCTTGATCATCTGACGGTAGACCGTTGACAGCCAGTTGGTGCCTTTGGCCTCGGGTGCAAGGCCGCGATCTTTCAGCAGACGGAAGCTGTCGTCATAGAAGGGGCTGGACTGATAGTTATAGCCCAGAATTGCCGCCGCCGTCTGCGCCTCGTCCGTAAGACCCAGCGCCAGATAACATTCGACCAGACGGTGCAAGGCTTCGGCGGTATGGGTCGTGGTCTGGAAATCCTGCACAACAGTGCGGAACCGGTTGATCGCCGCCGTATAGTTGCGCCGCTTCAGATAATAGCGCCCGACTTCCATATCTTTGGCTGCCAGATGATCAAAGGCCAGATCAAACTTCAGAATCGCGGATTTGGCATATTCGCTGTCGGGATATTCTTCGATCACGACCCGCAACGCCTGCAACGCCTGATAGGTAAGCCCCTGATCACGACCGACCTCATCGATCTGGTCATAATAGGACAGCGCCATCAGATATTGCGCGTAGGCCGCGTCTTCTTCGCCGGGATAGAAATCAAGATAGCGCTGCGCCGTGATGCGGGCTTCTTCGTAGTCCTTGGCCTTGTGCAGCGTATAGGTCTGCATGATCAAAGCGCGCTTGGCCCATTCCGAATAGGGATAAAGACGCTCCACCTCTTGGAAATAGATCAGTGCATCTTTGGGCTTGGCCTTGGATTCAAGGACCAACTCGCCACGTTTGTAGATTTCCTCGGGGGTGTAGCTGTCCAGCGCACGCTCTTGCGCGCCGCCGCCCGAACATGCGGTCAGCACAGCCACGAGAAGCGCCATGCCTATGACCCGCGCCGCACCCGGTTTTCCGCCTGCCATCTTCCGCCTATCCCAATTTGCCGCAACCTAGAACACCCGCAAAATGGGCGCGTCACGCTGCTGTTGTGACTGTCCTAGCACAGAAAAATCCGAGGCGCAAAACGGCTTTCATCGCTTTGTTGCGCCTTGTGTCACTGACGCGCCGGAAGATCGCCCTGATGCACCCCTACGCCGGGCAGTTTCTTGCCTGTCGCAGCGCCGCAATCATCGTACCGCCACGCATCAGGCGCGGCGAACAGCGCGCGCAACAGACGGTTGGTCAGCGCATGACCCGCGCGAATACCGGTGTAACGACCAAGGATCGGCCCGCCCGCCAAAGCCAAATCTCCCAATGCATCCAACATCTTATGGCGCACGGGTTCGTCGATATAGCGCAGGCCGCCCGGTGACAGCACACGGTCGCCATCGAATACCACGGCATTTTCCAGCGTGCCGCCCAAGGCCAGACCGCGCGCGCGCATGGCCGTCACATCATCGGCGCGGCAGAAAGTGCGGCTGTCCGACAATTCGCGCACAAAAGCGCCATTTGCCATGTTCAGCACTTTTTCCTGACGGCCAATCGCGGCCTCGGCAAAATCGATACTGAAATCAATCTCCAGATTCTCGGACGGCTCCAGCCGTGCCACCGCCTCGCCGTCGCGCACTTCGACAGGCTTCAGCACGCGGATTGTGCGAACTTGCGCGCTTTGCGCTTTCAAGCCTGCGGCCAGAAAGCCCGCCACAAACGGCACCGCCGACCCGTCAAGGATCGGCACTTCCGGTCCGTCAATCTCGATCAGCGCATTGTGAATAGCACAACCTGCCAGCGCAGCCATCACATGCTCGATCGTCGAAACACTGGTCCCCGCCGCATTCGCAACCAGAGTGCAAAGCCGCGATGGCACAACCGCATCCCAGATCGCCGGAATCAGGGCTTCGTTTTGGTCAAGATCGGTGCGACGAAACCAGATGCCATGATTGTCCGGCGCAGGCTTCACAACCATACGAACCGGCGCACCAGAGTGCAGACCAAGGCCGGTAAAACTGGCGGGGGCAACCAAGGTATTTTGCACGGCAATCCTCAAGGGTAGGCATGGCGACCATTCTGCGCCTTGATGACTGTGCTAAAACTGTGCGGCATTTATCTCAACTCACTCTTTGTAACGGAGTGTGACAGAATTTCCAACAGGTAAAGCATTGATATAAAAAGAAAAGCCCCGAACACGTCGGGGCCTTCCAATCAACTGTAACAGATCTTAATTGGCTTGGCGGCGCAGAAAGGCCGGAATTTCGATCCGTTCCTGATCGGCAGAGAGTTCCTGCTCGTCATCATAAGCCGTCACCGGAGGCTGTTGGCGTGCGGTCTGCTGCCGCTCTGGTGCCGGTTCGGCGTGGCCACCGGCCATGCGGTTGATCAGGCTGCCGATGCCAAAGCGCGGACGCTCGGCCGGTTTGGCCGCAGTGGCAGGTGCGCGGCTGGCTTGCGGCGCGGCGGGCGCAGACCGGGTTTGCTGAGCGGGCGATTTGCTGACCGCTGCCTGAAGCCGTGCAATTGCCTCGGGCGAGGGCGTGCCGGGCGCGCGCGGCCGCGGAGCGACAAAGGCCGCCGCATCGGCGTCATAATTGGCCGTGCTGGGGGCCTGACGCTGCATCGGAGCCTGCGGACGGTAGGCGGGCGGCGGCATGTCGTCGGCGGCGATAAAGTCCTCCGGCTCGGTCTGCGGGGCAAAGCTGTTTTCGCCATCCAGACCGTCGAACATCGATGGCTGCGGCGCGGGTTGCTGCGTCTGAACCGGCGTCGCAACCGGAGAAGCCGCAACCGGCACTTCACGGCGCGCAGGTTCCGGCGCGGGAACCGGTTTGCTCAGCGGTTCGACCATCTTGCGGCGGGCAATCGGCTGATCGGCGCGGCTTTGCGCGACATCGATACCGGTGGCCACCACGGAGACCCGCAGAGTGCCTTCCATTGTGGTATCCAGAGTGGAGCCAACGATGATATTCGCGTCAGGATCAACCTTTTCGCGGATGATATTCGCAGCCTCGTCCAGTTCGAACAGGGTCAGATCATAGCCGCCGGTGATGTTGATCAGAACGCCCTTGGCACCATGCAGGCTGATTTCGTCCAGCAGCGGGTTGGCAATCGCCTTTTCAGCGGCCTCGACCGCGCGGTTCTCGCCGCTGGCCTCGCCCGTCCCCATCATGGCCTTGCCCATCTCGTCCATCACCGCACGCACGTCAGCGAAGTCAAGGTTGATCAGGCCGGGGCGCACCATCAGGTCGGTCACGCCCTTGACGCCCTGATACAGCACGTCATCGGCCATGGCGAAGGCTTCGGTAAAGGTGGTGCGTTCGTTCGCCAGACGGAACAGGTTCTGGTTCGGAATGATGATCAGCGTATCGACAACCTTTTGCAGTGCTGCAATGCCTTCTTCGGCCTGCTTCATCCGCTTGTTGCCTTCGAACTGGAAGGGCTTGGTGACAACACCCACGGTCAGCACGCCCAGCTCCCGCGCAGCCTGTGCGATGATCGGGGCCGCACCGGTGCCGGTGCCGCCGCCCATACCGGCCGTGATAAAGCACATATGCGCGCCCGCCAGATGATCAACGATCTCTTCGATGGTTTCTTCCGCAGCCGCAGCGCCAACCGACGGGCGCGCCCCTGCCCCAAGACCTTCCGTCACCTTCAGACCCATCTGGATCTTTGCCGTCGCGCGACTTTGCTGCAGGGCCTGCGCGTCAGTGTTGGCGACCACAAACTCGACACCTTCAAGTTGCTGGTCGATCATGTTGTTGACGGCGTTACCACCGGCACCGCCGACACCGAACACCGTGATACGCGGCTTCAGCTCTTCACGCTGCGAGGTCATGGTCAGGTTCAAGGTCATGTGCTGTCCGCCTGTTTCTTGTTGTGCAGCTCACCTGCCGCCAGTTGCCGTTCCGGTCTGTTCTGAAACCTGTCCCAAAGTTCCAGATTGCCGAATTATCCCCGATTCTATCCACAGAGCCGGAAAAGGTCACGAAAAAAAGTCAGGCTCCCCACAAAATATGGGGAAAAACTACCGCATATCAGCGGCATTTTGCCAAACTGTCAGAATGTAGCGGTTTACCAGTTATCCTTGAACCACCGGATGGCCCGTTTCAACGACCTTGCCGGATAACGCTCGGTCGGAATGTCGAAATCCCACCATTCATCCTGCGGATGCGCCGCAAACAGGCACAGCCCCACTGCACTGGAGAACGCCGCCCCTGTCGCTGCCTGCGGCAGGCCCTGCACACGCAAAGGCCGCCCCATCCGCACCCTTTGCCCCAGGATGCGGCTGGCCAATCCGTCAAGCCCCGGAATCTGGCTGGCCCCGCCGGTCAGCACGACCTGCTGGCTGGGCAGATGGTCAAAACCCGCCACGTCCAGCCGCGCGCGCACTTCTTCCAGAATTTCCTCGACGCGCGGGCGCATGATGCCGATCAGCTCGGTCCGGCTGATCTGGCGGCGGTCTTTCTCCCAATCGCCGGAATCGCCGCCCATCTCGATCATCTCGCGGTCATCCATGCCGGTGGCATGCACGCCGCCGTGCTTGGTCTTGATACGTTCCGCCACTGCCAGCGGCACCTGCAAACCCTTGGAAATATCCGACGTCACATGATCGCCGCCCATCCGCACGCAGTCAGCATAGATCATATGCTTTTTCATAAAGATCGAGATACCGGTGGCACCACCGCCCATGTCGATGCAGGCCGCCCCCAACTCCTGTTCATCCTCAACCAGCGACGAAATCCCCGCCACATAAGCCGAAGACGCAATCCCAGCGAGTTCGAGATCACAGCGCTTGATGCAATACAGCAGGTTCTGCACCACCGACGCATCCACCGTCAGCATATGCATATCGCAGGCCAGACGGTTGCCGATCTGCCCGCGCGGATCGCCCAGACCCGTCCGGTGATCCAGCGCAAAGTTCACCGGTTGGGCGTGCAGCACGTCGCGCGCCTCGCCGATATCGGGCACATCGCAGGCGGCCATCACGCGCGCCACGTCCTGCTCGGTCACGACCGAGTCCTGCAATTCCCATTCGCCCGCAAGGCCATAGCTGCGGGGTTCCGCCCCGCTGAAGCAGGCGATCACATGATCGACCCGCACATTCGCCATCTTTTGCGCGGCCTGCACGGCGGTGCGAATGGCACGCTCGGTCTCGTTCATCACGGCAATTTCGCCAAAGCGCACACCGCGGGACCGCGTGGTCGCAGCCCCGATCACGCGGAAGGTGGATTGCCCTGCCATCGGCCCCACGCCATCAATATCGCGCATCTGCTCGAACCCGTCGAACCGCAGCACAAGACAGGCGATCTTCGAGGTGCCGACGTCAAGGATTGCCACCACACCGCGCTGCATCGCCGTCCGGCGCATGTGACGCATGGCACGCTGGGATTGATACAGGTCGGTCATAGGTCACTCTCCGTCGTCTCGATAATCCCAAGCGCGCGCCGCGCTTCGGCCAGTGCAAAGGGTGCAAGCCGCAAAACCGGCCGCTGTTCGTTTCTTAAATCCACCGCAACAAGATCGCGGGCCAGCAGGTTCTCGGCGGCATCCAGCGCCAGAAGCCGCTCCAGCGCCGCCACAGCGCCATCAGAGGGCAGCAAAATCCGCTGCTCACGATCCAGCACGATATCCCAGCGCCGGTCGCCCATCCGCACAAGCCCGCGAATACGCGGACTGATCGGCCCTGCCGCATCCAGCAATTCCAGCGCCTCGGAGGCATGGGTATCGGCCCCCTCGCCCGCCACCAGCGGCAAATCCGACCGATCCCCGCGCGCGGCCAAGCCCGCCACGCGATGCCCTGTGGCGTCCAGCAGCTCTAAACCGGTGTCGTTCCGCCAAACCAGCACAGGCGCGCGTTCGGTCAGCAACACCTGCAACACACCGCCCGCCCGCACCCGCAATTCCGCCTTCGCCACCGCATCCAGCGCTTCGGCCTTTTGCCGCAGCGCGTCCAGATCCAGATCAAACGAAGACTCCGGCAACTTGACCGCCAGCTTGGCACGCACTGCGTCCGCCAGATCACGCGACGCGCCTTCGATCGACAGATAACTGACGCGGAACTCGGGCCGGTCCTGAAACTGTTCGCTCAAACTGTCATAGGTCTGCACCAGCGCCGCGCGGCGGCTGTCATCATGCAGCACAAGCGCCGCGATCAGACCAACCGAAGCAACCGGCAGACCCACACGGAACAGCACCCGAAACAGCGGCGTAAGCCATAGCCGCTGCATCCGGTATTGCCAGCGGCTGGGGGCCGGATCGCGGCGGATGGCATGCGGGCGCTGGGGGGCGCGGCCTAGCGATTGCATGAGGCGTCCTCCACCATCCACGCGCATAATTCGGGGAACGACATGCCCAAAAATGCAGCCTGTTCCGGCGCTAGCGAGGTCGGCGTCATCCCCGGTTGGGTGTTGGTCTCCAGCAGGATCAGCCCCGCCAGCCCGCGCCCCTCATCCCAACGAAAATCGGTGCGGCTGACACCCCGACAGCCAAGCGCGCGGTGGGCGCGCAGGGCATAGTCAAGGCAAGCATCCGTAATCTCTTGCGGCAACTCGGCAGGCAGCACATGGCGGCTGCCACCGGTTTTGTATTTCGCATCAAAGTCATACCAGCCTTCGGTGATGATATCGGTCACGCAAAGCGCCCGATCCCCCATCACCGTCACCGTCAATTCGCGCCCCGGCGCATAGGTTTCCACCAGCACCACCTCGGGCATGGTTTCGGCCAGACGCGGGGCATTGCTGCCCGGATGCACGATATAAACCCCGACGGACGAGCCTTCGTTGTTCGGCTTGACCACATAGGGCGGCGGCAGGACGTGGCCTGCCTGAACCTCATCTCGCGTCGCCAGTCGGCTGGCCACGATCGGCAAACCGGCTGCGACATAGACCTCTTTCGCCTTGGCCTTGTCCATCGCAAGGGCCGAGGCCAGCACGCCCGAATGGGTATAGGGAATGTGCAGCCACTCAAGGATGCCCTGCACGCAGCCATCCTCGCCCCAACGGCCATGCAGGGCGTTGAAGGCGACGTCGGGTTTAATCTCGGCCAGACGTGCGGGCAGATCGGGGCCGCAATCGACCTCGATAACCTGATACCCCGCCTCCCGAAGTGCCGCAGCGCATGCGCGCCCAGAGACAAGCGAAACCTCCCGCTCTGCGGAAGGACCACCCATCAACACCGCCACCTTGGAGACTGCCCTGCTTGAGCCGCCTGCCATTTACTGCCTCATCCAGACCGTTTTCGGCCCATGATCTTATTTTTGCGCGCGCCGTTCCCCGACCCGCATGATTTCCCACTCTAGCGTGATACCGCTCTGTTGGAAAACCCTTTTTCTTACTTCCTCGCCCAAATCTTCCAGATCGGCGGCGGTTGCCCCATCGCGGTTTATCAGGAAATTTGAATGCATCGGCGACATCTGCGCGCCACCCAAAGTGGCCCCGCGCATACCGGCGTCGTCAATCACTTTCCACGCCTTCAATTCATGGCTGTCATCGGCATGGCCTGTGCTGGAATGACCGACGGGATTGCGGAAGGTTGATCCGGCAGAGCGGTCTTTGGTGGGCTGGCTTGCATCGCGCTTGGCGATCTGGTCGGCCATCCGTGCCTCAAGTGCGGCGGGGTCACCCGCCTCGGCGCGGAAGGTGGCCGATACGATCACCCAGCCGTCGGGCAGGTCGGTCTGGCGGTAGCGGGGGTGCAGGTCGGCGGCGGGCAGATCGACCACCTCACCCGCGCGGGTCACGCAGCGGACCGAGATCAGGTGATCGGCCACGTAGGACCCGTAGCAGCCCGCGTTCATCCGCACTGCCCCGCCGATGCTGCCGGGGATGGTGCGCAGGAAGGTCAGGTCCAGCCCCGCCTCGGCAGCTTTGCGGGCCACGTGGGCATCAAGGGCGGCGGCGCCGGCCACCACCTGCCCCTGCCCCACCGAGATCGCGTTGAAGCCGCGTCCCAGCCGGACCACCACGGCCCGCAACCCGCCGTCCCGCACGATCAGGTTGCTGCCGACCCCCATCGGGAACACCGGCACCTCGGGCGGCAAGGCCCGCAGGAAATCACGCAGGTCATCCTCGTCGGCGGGCTGGAACAGCCAGTCGGCGGGGCCGCCCACGCGGAGCCATGTCAGGTCGGCAAGGGGCCGGTTCGGGGTGAGGGTGCCGCGGGGGGTGGGGAGTTGGGTCATGCCGATGTGATAGAAAATGTGGGGGCGGCTGGCAAGGCTGCGCCAGCTTTGGCGATGATCCCAACTCGGGACCATTTTTTATCTTTCTTTATCAACGGCTTGATATGGCCCCATTAAGGAAAAATTAACGATTCCCGCCCTTTGAACGCAAAAGACGGGCAGAACTACCTTGCCCGCCCGCTTTGTCAGCCGCCCTTTGGCCCGACGCTAGTGCAGCGCCAAGGGATCGGCAGTGCCGGATTTGCCATGCAAAGCCAGCTTGTCCACGATGGTTTCAGAGGCCAGATTCATCCCGACCACCTTGACCTGCGCGCCCGCATGACGGAATTTCAGCACCACCATATCCAAAGCCGCCACCGCCGAGATGTCCCAGATGTGTGCTGCGGAAACGTCGATGGTCAGATGGTCCAGCGGTTCCTTGTAATCGAAGGCGCGGGCGAAATCCTCGACCGAGGCGAAGAACACCTGACCTTCGATCACATAGGTCCGCGCCCTGCCATCCGGCGACAGCACCGACGTGACCTGAAACAGTTGCGCGATCTTGCCGGCAAAGAAGATGCCCGACAGCAGCACACCGATGCCGACACCAATCGCAAGGTTATGGGTGAAAATCACCGTGCCGACCGTCACCAGCATCACGATGGAGGACGAGCGCGGATGCGTCCGCAGATTGGCCAATGAGGCCCAACTAAAGGTGCCGACCGACACCATGATCATGATCGCCACCAGCGCGGGCATCGGAATTTCGCCCACCCAGTCGCCCAGACCGACGCAGAACACCAGCAGCATCGCCCCCGCGACAAAGGTCGAAAGCCGTCCGCGCCCGCCGGATTTGATGTTGATCATCGACTGGCCGATCATGGCACAGCCCGCCATGCCGCCGATGAATCCGGTGAAAAAATTCGACAGGCCTTGGCCGATACACTCTTGCTTGCGGTCGGTTATGGTCTCGGTGATCTCGTCGATCAGGTTCTGCGTCATCAGGCTTTCCAGCAGGCCGACGGCGGCGACGGCAAGGGAATAGGGCAGGATGATCTGTAACGTCTCAAGCGTGAAGGGGATTTGCGGGATCAGAAAAACCGGAAGTGTATCAGGCAGTTGGCCCATATCGGACACGGTGCGCACGTCCCAGCCGAAGTATAACGTCAGGGCTGTCAGCACCACGATGGTGACCAAGGGCGACGGAATGGCCTTGGTGACATAGGGGAACAGGTAGATGATCGCCAAGCCTGCCGCGACCAGCACATAGGTCAGCATATTGACCTTGGCCGGATCAAGTTCGGGCAGTTGCGCCATGAAAATCAGGATGGCCAGCGCGTTCACAAAGCCCGTCATCACCGATTTCGACACAAAGCGCATCACAAAGCCCAGCCGCAGATAGCCCGCCGCGATTTGCAAAAGCCCCGCCAGAATGGTCGCGGCCAGCAGGTATTGCAGGCCGTGATCCTTGACCAGCGTGACCATCAGCACGGCGGTCGCGGCGGTGGCCGCCGAAATCATGCCGGGGCGGCCGCCGGTAAAGGCGGAAATGACCGCGATGGAAAAGCTGGCGTAAAGCCCGACCTTGGGATCGACGCCCGCGATGATGGAAAAGGCAATCGCCTCGGGGATCAGCGCAAGGGCGACGACAAGGCCCGACAGCAGATCGGCGCGGATGGTGCCAAACCATTCCTGGCGGTAGGTGTTCAAAGTGATCATGGTATTCCGTTCCTGACCGGTGGCGGCTTTGCGCGCGTCTGGGTGCAAATCATGGTCAGTTGAGCGGTGGTCCGGCGGATCGGCGGCCGGAAGAGCCACCCGGGAGTTGCACCCGGGTCCGGGTTGATCGGGCCGATCTAGCAGAGCGGCGCGCGCGGGCCAAGCCCTAGCGGCGTTGCGGGCGCGGGCTGAGGTGGCGCCACAGATAGACCAGCGGCCAGCGCAGCACCGATGCCGCACCAAGCAGCAAAAGCATGCCCCAGACGGGACCATCCTGCCATGTCACAAGGCCAAGGATCGGCACGCCGATGGCAATCAGCGCATAGGCGTTGCGCCAGTGATTGTCACGGCTGGGGAACATTGCGATCACATTGGCGGCGATCAGCCAAAGAAATGCCAGAACCAAAGGCCAGCTCATATTTTTCCCCTTCTTATATCTTCGACGCGTAACCCATTGGCCTTACGATAAAAATATATCAGTGGCCGTCGAAACATCGATAGAAACGCAAAAGCGCCAAACGCGGTCCAGAACCAGCCCTGTGTGGCGCCGATCCAGATCAGCAAGAGCGGTGCCATCATCAGCAGGGCCAGACCGGGCCAGATCTGGCGCGGCATCGGCAGCAGTGCCACCAGCGCCGCCGCGATCACCCAAACCGCGCCAAGGACCAGCGGCAGCATCACGCCTGCGCCAGTTTTGCGGGCAGGTTGTTGGCCCATGTCGAGATCGTGCCAGCCCCGAGGCAGACCACCATATCCCCCGGACCGGCCTGTTCGCGCACAAGGCGGGCCAGATCGGATTCATCGATGATGGCGCGGGCGTGGCGGTGGCCGTGGGCGATCAGCCCTGCCACCAGATCATCGCGGGAAGCACCTGCGAGGGGGTCTTCGCCTGCGGCATAAACCTCGGCAATGGCGACGACATCGGCCTCATTGAAGCAGGTGCAGAAATCTTCGAACAGGCTGTGCAGGCGGGTATAGCGGTGCGGCTGATGCACGGCGATAACGCGGCCCTTGGTGGCCTGACGCGCGGCTTTCAGCACGGCGGCGATCTCGACCGGATGGTGGCCATAGTCGTCGATAATGGTGACGCCGTTCACTTCGCCCACACGGGTGAAGCGGCGGTTCACACCGGCGAAACTGGCCAGAGCTTCGCGGATTTCCTCGCGCTTCATGCCAAGGTGGCGGGCGACGGCCACGGCGGACAGCGCGTTGGATACGTTGTGATCGCCGGGCATCGGAAGGGTGCAGCCTTCAATTTTCGAACCTGTCGCCTCGTTCTGAAGCAGGATGTCGAAGTGCGCTATGCCATTTTCGAACGTCAGGTTCACCGCACGCACATCGGCCTGCGCGTTGAAACCGAATGTCACCACACGGCGATCGGTGACGCGGCCCACCAGCGATTGCACCTCGGGGTGGTCGGTGCAGCAGACCGCCAGACCGTAAAACGGGATGTTCGAGACGAAATCGAGGAAGCCTTTGCGGAGGGCATCGAAGGTTCCCCAATGCTCCATATGCTCGGGGTCGATATTGGTGACGATGGCGATGGTGGCGGGCAGGCGGTTGAAGGAACCGTCGGATTCGTCGGCCTCGACCACCATCCATTCGCCCTCACCCGCGCGGGCGTTCGAGCCATAGGCATGGATCACGCCGCCGTTGATCACAGTCGGATCAAAGCCGCCCTTGTCCAGCAGCGTGGCCACCATCGTCGTGGTCGTGGTCTTGCCGTGGGTGCCAGCGACGGCGATGTTCGAGCGCAGGCGCATCAGCTCTGCCAGCATTTCGGCGCGGCGCACGACGGGGAGTTTCTTGCGGCGAGCCTCCTCCAGTTCAGGATTGCCCTTTTTGATGGCCGAGGAAATCACCACAACGGCGGCCTCGCCGATGTTCTCGGCGCGCTGGCCTTCGAACACAGTGGCCCCCAGCGACACCAGACGGTCGGTAATCTTTGACGCCTTGGCATCAGACCCCTGCACGCGATAGCCAAGCGTCATCAGCACTTCGGCAATGCCCGACATGCCAATGCCGCCGATGCCGACGAAATGGATCGGTCCCAATTCCATCGGAAGTTTGGTCGCGTTCATGGATTACCTCGTAGGGGAAAGCGCCTCGACCAGCGAGACGAGACGTGTCGTTGCATCGGGCATGCCCAGCGCCAGCGCCTTGCGCGCCATCAGCGCTGCGGCCTGCGGGTTGCCCAGAACCGTGGCCAATTGGGTGGAAAGGGAGGCGGCGTCAAGCGCCTTTTCCGGGATCAGGATGGCGGCCTGCCCGTCGACCAAGCCGCGCGCATTGGCGGTCTGATGGTCGGCGGTGGCGGCGGCAAAGGGGATCAGGATGGCGGGGCGCCCGATCACCGAGATGTCGGCGACTGAGGACGCCCCCGCGCGCGAGATCACCAGTTGGCATTCGGACAGACGGCGGGGGATGTCGGTGAAAAAGGGCGCAACTTCGGCAGGAATGCCTGCAGCGTCATAGGCTTGGACGACGCGATCCACGTCTTCTGCGCGGGCCTGATGGGCGACGCGCAGGTGTTGGCGAAGCGTTTCGGGCAGGGCCGCGATGGCGGCGGGAACCACATCGGACAGGATGCGCGCGCCCTGACTGCCGCCGATCACCAGCAGATCCATCGGGTAATCACCGGGGGCGATATAGCCTGCGGCGGCGCGGTCCAGCACGGCCTGGCGCACGGGGTTGCCGGTATGCTCGCCCGTCACACCTGCGGGCAAGGTGGTGGGCCAAGTGCCGCAAGCCACCTTATCGACGCGGCGCGCAAAGACCGCGTTCACGCGGCCCAAGACGCCGTTCTGTTCATGGATCATCCGCGGGCGCCGCAGCACCCATGCCGCCGCCAGCGCGGGGATCGAGGGATAGCCGCCAAAGCCCACCACCACCGCAGGCCGGTCGCGCAACATGGACCCCAGCGCCGCCAGCACCCCGCCCGCGATGCGGAACGGCACCGCCAGCTTGGCCAGCACCCCGCCACGCGCGAAGGTGGCCGACGACAGCACCACCACCTGCACGGCATCAGGAAAGCCGCCCGCATAACGTGCGCCACGGGCATCGGTGGACAGTTTCACCCGCCAGCCTTTGGCAACCATCGCCTCGGCCAAGGCCTGCGCGGGGAACATATGCCCGCCCGTGCCGCCCGCCGCGATCAGGAGAAGCGGGGCCATCACCGCCCCCGCCGCAGGAAAATATCGCTCATCTGGCCTTGGGGGCGCGCACGGGTCATGGCCAGCAGCATCCCTACGGTGATACCCGCCGCGATGACCGAACTGCCACCATAGGACACGAAGGGCAGCGTCATGCCCTTGGCGGGCAGCAGACGCACGGCGACGCCCATGTTGATCATGGCCTGCACGCCAAAGATGCAGGCAAGGCCGGTGCCTGCCAGACGGGTGAAGGGATCACGCTCGCGCGTCAGACGCGACAGGCTGCGGACGACGACGGTGGCATAAAGCGCAAGGATCGCCAGCACCAGAACCAGCCCGTATTCCTCGGCGGCCACCGCAATGATGAAATCGGTATGCGCGTCGGGAAGGGTCCATTTCACCTCGCCCGCGCCGATTCCGACGCCGAAAAAGCCGCCCTCTTGAATGGCGTTGGTGGCATAGCCAAGCTGGCTGCGCGGGTCGATATCCGAGGCCAGAAAGCCGTCAATCCGGCGCGCAAGGTGTTCGGACATGCCATAAGCCACAAAGCCCGCAGCACCGGTCGAGGCGATGATCGAAATGATCAGCCACATCGGCGCACCAGCGACGAAATAGATCACGCCCCAGCCGAACAGCACCAGAAGCGCCTGACCGAAATCCGGCTGCAAGGCCAGAAACAGCACCACCGTCACCGCAAGGCCGAACGAGACCAGCTTGCCGGGGGGACCGTTCAGATCAAGGCTGGCGGCCATCAGCCAAGCCACCACGATCATGAAACCGGGCTTCAGAAACTCGGACGGCTGCACCGAGGCAAAGCCGAAGCTGAACCAGCGGATCGCGCCCTTGCCGAAATCGGTTCCGAAAACCGGAAGCAAGATCAATGCGATAAAGGAAATCCCAAAGCCCAGCACCCCCAAGCGCCGCACCATGTCGGGCGACATCATCGAGGTCGCCACCATCGCCGCCATCGCCAGCCCGCCAAAGAAGGCCTGCCGCTGCACATAGTAATAGGGGTCCAGACCGTTGCGCTCGGCCAAGGGAACCGAAGCCGCAAGCCCCAGCAACAGCCCGATGCCGAACAGCACAAGGATTGCTGTCATCGACCATTTGTCGATGGTGCGCCACCAGCGGGGAAGAACCGGCTCGGATACCCGTGAGGGCATGGAGCCATAGACCATCTCAGTCATGGGAAATCCGCCTGTTTGCCGTCTGCTCTGCCGATATGCCGGGTATGTCCCGATCTGTGGGCAAGACTAGCCAATATCAGGCGCGATGGCCAGCACAAAGGCGGGGATAACCCGCAGGGGACAGGCAAGAAACTGCCGCGGGCCTCAGGTCTGCGCCGCGCGCGCCTTCATCGCCTCGCGGCGGGCTTGGGCAGCGGCGGGCCAGATATCGCGCAAGGAATAATAGCCGTCAAATTCCGGCACGGTCCCGTCCAGCACAACCCAAGGCAGTTTGGTTGCGGTGTAGATATGCACCTGTGGCGGGCAGGTGGCGGGATGATCCAGCGTTCCCACCCGCACAAAGGCGGCCAGCCGGCCTGCCCCGGCGTAATGGCTGTAAAGTGCCACCTTGCAGGCCGGACAGCGCACCACCTCTTGCCCCTTGCCCGAGGCGGAGGGCAGACCGATCCTCTCGACCGCCCCTGTCACCTCCAGCCGGTCCGTCTCGATGATCGCGTTCAGCGCAAAGGCCGATCCGGTTTCGCGCTGGCACCACGAACAATGGCAGCAATTCACGAACATCGGCGCCTCGGTCATCCGATAGCGCACCGCCCCGCATGTGCAACCGCCCTGCATCTTCTCTCCCCCGATCCTCTTCGCTTAAATATCCCCCGCGGAGCGTCCTTTGCCTGCCAAGGATCACGCCGTTACAGGATTGCCTTCACCAGCGCGGTGAAATCTTCGCCGCGTTTTTCAAAGTTCGGATATTGGTCAAAGCTGGCGGCTGCGGGGGCCAGAAGCACCACCTCGCCCGCCTGCGCCTCGGCGGCGGCACGTTCCACTGCGCGGGCCATCGTCTCGCAGATCTCATAGGGCGTGGCCCCCAGTTCCAGCGCGAAATCGCGGGCGGAGTGGCCGATAAGGTAGGCTTTTTGCACCGAGCCTAGATAAGGCACCAGCCCAGCAATACCGCCGTCCTTGCCCAAGCCGCCCGCGATCCAGCGGATTTTCGGGAAGGCTTGCAGGGCTTTGGCGGCAGAATCGACGTTGGTGGCTTTGGAATCGTTGATGAATTTCACCCCCGCCTTTTCGCCGATCAACTGGCTGCGATGCGGCAGACCTGCGAAGGAGTGGAACGCGCCTTCGATCAGCTTCGGTGCAATCCCAAGGCTGCGGCAGGCAGCATAGGCGGCGCAGGCGTTCTGGTGGTTATGCGCGCCGGGCAGGCCCGCCACCCCGCGCAGATCGATCGAGGCCACCTGCTTGCCGCGCCGCCATTCGGCCAGAAAGCCTTTGCGCGCGAACACCGACCACGCGAAATCCTCCAGCTTGGTGCCGGAGGAAATGCGGATCACGCGGTCATCTTGCGGGCCTTCGGCAAGCTGGTTGGCCAGAAAGCGGCCTTCCACCTCGTCCACGCCCACAACGGCGCGGTCGGGACCGCCTTCGGCGAACAACCGGCGTTTGGCGGCGAAATAGCCGCCCAAGCCGTTGTGGCGGTCAAGATGATCGGGCGACAGGTTGGTGAACACCGCCACATCCGGCGTCAGGCTGCGGGCCAGATCGGTCTGGTAAGAGGAGAGTTCCAGCACCACCACCTCGCCATCGGTGGCGGGATCAATGTCCAGCACGCCGCGCCCGATATTGCCCGCCATCTGGGTGGGGCGGCCTGACACGTCCAAAATATGATGGATCAGCGCGGTGGTGGTGGATTTGCCGTTCGATCCGGTCACACAGACCACGCGCGGGGTGGTTTCAAAATTGTCCCATTCGGGACCGGCATAGCTGCGGAAGAACAGGCCGATGTCATTATCCACCGGAATCCCTGCCTCAAGCGCGCGGGCGATCACCTTGTTGGGATTCGGGTATAGATGCGGGATGCCCGGGCTGGTGATCAGGGCGGCCACGCCATCAAAGGCAGAGGCGCGGGTCAGATCGGTGCAGGTAAAGCCTTCGGCCTCGGCCTTGGCGCGGGCTTCGGGGCTGTCGTCCCACAAAAGCGGTTCCGCCTCGCCCGCCAGCAGCGCGCGGGCGGTGGCAAGGCCGGACCGGCCCAGACCAAGGACCGCAACCTTTTTGCCTGCATAGCCTTTAACGGGGATCATGGCGCGCCTCTTTCTTGGATCAGGCTTTGGCATAAAAGAAGACGGGGCAAAGTGGTAGGGGTAAGGCTTGACCATTCACGGTGCTACGGCTTTGTTACGCCCAGTTTACATGCAGGAGCCTGCCGATGCCCGTCACCATCCGCCCCGTCACCGCCGCCGACCGCCCTGTATGGGAGGAGATGTTCGACGCCTATGCGGCCTTTTACAAGACCAGCGTTTCGGCCGAGGGCAAGGCCGCCACATGGGGCTGGATTCATGATCCCGATGAGGATTTCTGGTCGGATCTGGCGCTGGATGATGCGGGGCGCGTGGTGGGGATGGTGCAGTATCAACTGATGCACCGGTCGCTTTCGGGGCAAAAGGTGGTCTATCTGTCCGACCTTTATGTGCGCCCCGACATTCGCGGCGGCGGCTTCGGGCGGGCGATGATCAACCATGTCATCGGCTTTGCAAAGGCGCGCAAGATTTCCAACGTGCGCTGGCTGACGCAAGAGTTCAACTATGCCGGTCGGCAGTTGTATGACAGCTTCCGGCCGAAATCGGATTTCATCCTGTATTCGGTTCCGGTGGAAGGCTGATTACCAAGGTTTCGGCGCGCGGTTTTCGAAAAAGCCGCCGGTCGGGCCATCGTCGGGCAACATGGCCAGCCAGACGGGGGTATCGGCGCCCTCTTCCACCGTGCGGGGCGCATTCTTGCCGCCCATGCGGGTGGCGACCCATCCGGGGTGGCAGGCGTTGATCTTGACGCCTGCAGGCAGGTCACGCACCAGTGCGCGGGTCAGGGCGTTCAGCGCGGCTTTGGCCACGCCGTAAGCCCCCGGACCGCGCAGACCTTCGGCATGGGCGCCAAGGCCCGAGGACAGGTTGACGATCCGCCCCCAGCCGGTTTCGCGCCAATGCGGGACGTTGAGGCGGATCAGGTCCAGCGGGGCTGCCACCATCACCTCCATCGCCTGATCGAAATCGGATTTCGGCGACAGCAGGGAAACTTCGTTCAGGGTACCGGCGTTGTTGACCAGAATGTCAAAGCCGCCTGATTGGGTTATGGCATCGAAATAGCTGTCGGGGTCGGTCAGGTCGATGCGGACAAAAGCAACGCCCAGATCGGCGGCGGCGCGGCGGCCTTCGTCCTCATCGCGGGCGGCGAGCGTCACGGCACAGCCTTTGGCCTTCAGCCCCGCCACGATGGCCCGCCCGATGCCGCGATTCCCGCCGGTGACAAGGGCGGTTGGATGCAAGGGGCGGGGCATATCTAGCGCACCTTGAGCGTGGCCAGACCGATCATCGCCAGGATCAGCGAGACAATCCAGAAGCGGATCACGATCTGAGGCTCGGCCCAGCCTTTTTTCTCGAAATGGTGGTGGATCGGGGCCATCAGGAACACGCGCTTGCCGGTGCGCTTGTAATACAGCACCTGAATGATGACCGACAGCGCCTCGACCACAAAGAGGCCGCCGACGATGGCCAGAACGATCTCGTGCTTGGTGCAGACGGCAATCGCACCCAGAGCGCCGCCCAAAGCAAGGCTGCCGGTATCGCCCATGAACACGGCTGCGGGCGGGGCGTTATACCACAGGAACCCCAATCCCCCGCCGAACAGGGCGGCGGCGAAAATCAGCAGCTCGCCCGTGCCGGGGACGAAATGCACGCCAAGGTAATCCGAGAAGTTGAAGTTGCCCACGACATAGGAAATCACGCCCAAGGTGCCTGCCGCGATCATCACCGGCATGATGGCAAGGCCGTCAAGCCCGTCGGTCAGGTTCACCGCATTGGCCGCCCCCACGATCACGATCATGCCGAAGGGGATGAAAAACAGCGACAGGTTGATCAGGGTGTTCTTGAAGAACGGCAGCGCAAGCTGGTTGGTCAGCTCTGCCGGATGGAATTGCGCGGCGGCATAGGTCGCCAGTGCGGCAATCGCCAGACCGGACACAAAGCGCACACGGCTGGAGACGCCCTTGGTGTTCTGCTTGGTGACCTTGGCGTAATCATCGGCAAAGCCGATCAGCCCGAAGGCCAGCGTGACCAGCACCACGATCCAGACATAGGGGTTGTCCAGACGCGCCCAAAGCAGGGTGGAAAACATCAGCGCCGACAGGATCAGAAGGCCGCCCATCGTGGGGGTGCCGGCCTTGGCAAAATGGCTTTGCGGGCCATCATCGCGGATCGGCTGGCCCTTGCCCTGCTTGCGGCGCAGCAGGTCAATCAGCGGGCGGCCAAAGATAAAGCCGAAGATCAATGCGGTGACAAAGGCCATGCCAGCGCGGAAGGTGATATAGCGGAACAGGTTGAAAAAATCACCGCCGTCGGAAAATCCGGTCAAAAGATACAACATTCAGTGATCTCCCTGCTTGGCATCGGCGCTCGCATGGCCCAATTTCCGCAGGGCGTCAACGACCAGACTGACTTTTATCCCCTTCGATCCTTTGACAAGAACGATGTCGCCCGCGTCAATCAGCGACCGCGCGCGGGCGGCGAGTTCGGGGGCAGTATCGACCCATTCGCCGCGCTGGTTGCGCGGCAGCGCGCGCCACAGCATCCGCATCCGCGGGCCGACGCAGTGGATCACGTCGATGGTGTCAAGGTTCGGGTGGCGGGCAATGGCCTCATGCAATTCGATCTCGGTGCGGCCCAGTTCCAGCATATCGCCAAGGATGGCGATGCGGCGGCCACGGCCCACGCGGCCCACGCCGTGCTGCGGTTCGGCGGCGATCAGCACATCAAGCGAGGCTGCAAGCGAGGCAGGGTTGGCGTTGAAGGCATCGTCGATCAGCTCGAAAGCGGTTTCGTCGACGCGGTCAAGGATGATCTTGTCGCGGGTGCCGCGCCCTGCGGGGGGCGCCCAGCGGCCCAGATCGGCGGCGGCAATCACCGGATCAAGCCCCAGCGCATCGGCCACCGCCAGCGCGCCAAGGCCGTTTTCGGCAAAGTGGCGGCCCGGTGACATCACCTTGTAAAGGAACGCCGCGCCGTGGCGGGTGGCTTTGACGATGGTGGCCAGATCACCGATCTGCACATGGGTCAGTTGGTAATCGGCATTTTTGGTGCCGAAGGTCACGGGCTTGGCCCCGACAGCGGCGGCTTTGGCCAGCAGGATCGGGCTGACCTCCAGATCGGCGGGCAGGATGGCGGTGCCGCCCGCAACCAGCCCGTCCATGATCGCGGCTTTTTCACGGGCGATGCCTGCGATGTCGTGAAACGCCTCAAGATGTGCAGGGGCGACGGTGGTGATCATCACCACATCCAGCCGCGACAGGATCGCCAGCGGCGCGATTTCACCGGGGTGGTTCATGCCGATCTCGATCACCGCGAAATCGGCGTCGGCGGGCATGCGGGCAAGGGTCAGCGGCACACCCCAGTGGTTGTTATAGCTGGCCTCGGCGGCATGGACGCGGCCCTGCCCCGACAGGATGGCGCGCAGCATCTCCTTGGTCGAGGTCTTGCCGACCGACCCTGTGACGCCGATCACCTTTGCGGTGGTGCGCGCACGGGCGGCGGTGCCAAGACGTTCAAGGGCGGCCAGAACATCATCGACGATCAGCAAGGGCGCATCGGCGGCGACGCCTTCGGGGATGCGGCTGACCAGCGCAGCGGCGGCGCCTTTGGCAAGGGCGGCTGCGACAAAATCATGACCGTCGCGGACATCTTTCAGCGCGACAAACAGGTCGCCCTTGGCAATCGTGCGGGTGTCGATGGACACACCATTTGCGGCCCAGTCAGAGGTTGCGCGCCCGCCGGTGGCAAGGGCTGCGTCTTTGGCGGTCCAGAGTGTCATATCAATCCATCCAGTGCGGCCACGGCGACGCTGGCCTGTTCCACATCGTCAAAGGGGTAGACATCGCCCTTGATGATCTGCCCTGTCTCATGCCCCTTGCCTGCAATCAGCAGGGCATCGCCCGCCTGCAAGGCATCGACGCCGCGCAGGATGGCCTCGGCGCGGTCGCCCACCTCATTTGCATCGGGGCAAGCGGCCATGATCTCGGCCCGGATGGTGGCGGGGTCTTCAGAGCGGGGGTTGTCGTCGGTGACGTAAAGCACATCGGCATTGGCGCGGGCGGCGGCCCCCATCAGTGGGCGTTTGGTGCGGTCGCGGTCGCCGCCTGCCCCGAACACCACGATCAGGCGGCCCATCACATGCGGGCGCAACGCGCGCAGGGCGGTCTGGATGGCGTCGGGTGTATGGGCATAATCGACAAAGACCGAAGCGCCGTTCCGCCGCGTTCCGGCCAGTTGCATCCGCCCGCGCACGCCTGACAGATGCGGCAGGGCGGCGATGACATCCGAGGCCGCCTCGCCCGCGCCGATCACCAGACCGGCGGCAAGCGCCACATTCTCGGCCTGAAAACCGCCGATCAGGTTCAGACGCACCTGATAGGGGGTGCCGCGCCATGCCAGACGCACATCCTGCCCCGTAGCATCAAAGCGCTGTGCCAATATACGCAGATCGCAGTCGGCGGCGTGGCCCACGGTGATCAGGTTTTGTCCGCGCGCCACGGCGATGGATGCCATCGCCGCACCCTTGGGATCGTTCATGTTGATCACGGCCACACCGTCTTCGGGCAGCACGCGGTCAAACAGGGCGGCTTTGGCGGCGAAATAGGCGTCGAAGGTCTTGTGATAATCCAGATGGTCTTGGGTAAAGTTGGTGAACCCCGCCGCGCGCAGCCGCACCCCGTCCATGCGGCGCTGATCCAGCCCGTGACTTGAGGCTTCCATCGCGGCATGGGTGACACCTTCGGCGGCGGCTGTGGCCAGCATGCGGTGCAGGGTGATCGGGTCGGGCGTGGTATGGGCAGAAGGCGCGGTCCATGCGCCTTCCACCCCCGTGGTGCCGATGTTGATCGCGGCATGGCCCATTTGCATCCAGATCTGGCGGGCAAAGGTGGCCACGGATGTTTTGCCGTTGGTGCCGGTCACGGCAACCATGCAGTCGGGTTGTGCGCCGAACCAAAGCGCCGCAGCACCGGCCAGTGCCTCGCGCGGGTCTTCGGCTATGATCAGGGCAACGTCTGCGCCTGCGAGAAATTCGGCGGCGATCTTTGCGCCCTCGGCATCGGTCAGGATCGCGGCGGCCCCCATGCGAAGGGCGGGGCCGATGAATTCGGCGCCGTGCATCATGGCTCCGGGCAGGGCTGCGAACAGGTAGCCCTCTTTCACCGCGCGGCTGTCCACCGTCAGACCCGTCACCAGCATCCGGCGATCCCGCGCCGAGCGAAGCCTGCCAAGCGTCGAGCGGCGCTCATCCACTGTCAGCCCCCCCCGCGCGGTCAGGCCCAACTCTGTCAAAGATTTCGGCCTGTCCATGCTGGTTGCCTCGCTGTCCTAGTTGTTGACGGCTGTTAACCCATCCAGCGAGGCGGCTTCAACCTGTGGCCGCATGCCCAGCAAGGGTGCCGTGCGGCGGATGATCTCGGCGGCGACGGGAACGGCGGTCCAGCCTGCGGTGCGGCGCGGCTTTGGTCCCGAGGTTTCAACCGGTTCATCCAGCGTGACCACCAGCACATATTTCGGATCATTGGCGGGGAAAACGCTGGCGAAGGTGTTGACCACCTTGTCCTCGTAATAGCCGCCGCCGCGCTTGACCTTGTTGGCGGTGCCGGTCTTGCCGCCCACCGCATAGCCCGGCACATCGCCAAGGCTGGCGGTGCCATCGGTGACCACGCGGCGCAGCATGGCAACCGAGGCCAGGGCGACCTCTTCCCGCATCACCCGTTCGCCCATCATCGGCGCGGTGCGGTGCAAAAGCGTCGGCGTCACCTTGATGCCGCCATTGGCGATGGTGGCGTAGGCCGAGGCAAGGTTCATCGGGCTGCCCGACATGCCGTGGCCATAGCTGGCGGTGATGGTGACGATTTCAGGCCATTTAGCCGGGCGCAGCGGCTTTGCGCCCTTGGCCTCGACCAGTTCAAGCGGCGCGGGGTCAAACAGACCCATCGTCTTGAGGAAGGCCTGCTGGCGTTCGCCGCCGATCATCAGGGCGATATGCGCCGTGCCGACGTTGGAGGATTTGGCGATCACATCCGATACCGAAAGCAGCGGGCCATAGTTGTGGCCTTCGAATTCGTCGATCTTGTGCTTGCCCCAATACATCGGCGCATTGGCGTCGACCATGCTTTCGGGATTGACCAGACCCAGTTCCATCGCCTGCGCGACCGCGAATATCTTGAAGGTAGAGCCGAGTTCGTAAATCCCCTGCACCGCGCGGTTGAACAGCGGGCTGTCGGACGGATCGCCCGAGGTGGGGTTGTTCGGGCGGTCATTGGGATCAAAGGTCGGCAGCGCGGCAAGGCTGACGATCTCGCCGGTGTTCACATCCATCAGGATCGCGGCACCACCCTTGGCGTTCATCATCGAGATGCCGGTGGCCAGCACCTCTTCGACAGTGGCCTGCACGGTCAGATCCAGCGACAGTTGCAGCGGCTGGCCCGATTGCGCCGGATCGCGCAGGCGGTCATCCATGAATTTCTCGATGCCGGCGGTGCCGATCACTTCGGCGGAATCAACGCCTTCGTTGCCAAAGGACGCGCCCCCCAGCACATGCGCGGCCAGCGTGCCGTTGGGGTAAAGCCGCATCTCGCGCGGGCCGAACAAGAGGCCGGGATCGCCGATCTCATGCACCAACTGCATCTGTTCGGGCGACAACACCTTGCGGACCCACAGGAAACTGCGCCCGTCGGTAAAACGGCGCAGCAGGGTGTCGGCGTCCAGTTCGGGGAAGATCGCGGCCAGTTCGGCGGCCACTCGCGGCGGATCGATCAGATCGCGCGTCTGCACATACAGCGCATGGGTCATCATGTTGGTGGCCAGAATCCGGCCTTTGACATCGACGATATCGGCGCGGCCCGCCTGAATTTCGATTCCGGCAGAGGCGTTGCGCGGCTCTACCGCTTCGGTTCCGGCCAGCATCCCCATCCGCACCCCGATCAGGGAAAACGCCGAGAAAAAGCAGGCCGCCAGCAGGGTAAGCCGGAATTGCGCCTGCCCGCGGGCCTTTTCACGCATCGCATCGTGACGCTGGCGCAGGTTTTCCCGCTCGATCAGTTCGGGATTCTCACCCTTGGCGCGGGCGTCCAGAATACGCGCCAGCGGGCGCAGGGGGGTGCGGGTCATGGCACGGCCTCGCCTTCGGGATCGGCGGGGGTGATGGTCGAGATGTCAAGCATCCCCATCACGTCTTGCGGGTTGTTGATGAACAGGTCTTCGGCAACGGGCGGCGGCGGCATGGATACCTGCGTGGCATCCCCGAATTGCTGCGGCTCCATCGGCAAAAGGCCAAGGCGGTCAAAGTTCAGCGTGGCCAGCTCGCGCAGGCGCGCGGGGCGGTTGAGGTAGGCCCATTCGGCGCGCTGGGTGGCCAAGGCATCGCGCAGGGTGGCGATTTCGTTTTGCAGATCCGAGACTTCGCGCAGGGCGGCTTGGGTGGCGTAATTCTCGCGGTAGGCCCAGAACCCAAGCGCGATCACGGCCAGAAACGACAGGGCATAAAGCACAGGGCGCATCATCCGCGGCGTCCCTTCTTGGTCTGGGGCAGATCGGGGGCATCCAGCTTGGCGGCATCGGGGGCCATGGCAGGGGCAGCGGTGCGACGCGCCACCCGCAGCTTGGCCGAGCGTGCGCGGGGATTTTCTTCCAACTCCTGATCGTCGGGACCGACGGCCTTGCGTGTCACCAGTTCAAACCGCGCTGTTGTGCCGGATTTGGCAGGGGCATAGCGGTTCGAGTTCGGCTCTTCACCGGATGCGGCCTGAAAAAAGCGTTTGACCACACGATCTTCCAGCGAATGAAAGGTCACAACCGCCAGCAGTCCACCCGGTTTCAGCGCGCGTTCGGCAGCGCCAAGACCCTGCACCAGTTCAGAAAACTCGGCATTCACCGCAATCCGCAGTGCCTGAAAGCTGCGGGTGGCAGGATGGCTTTGCCCCGGTTTCGGACGCGGCAGGCATTTCGAGACAATCTCGGCCAGCCGCAGGGTCGTGATGATCGGATCGGTGGCGCGGGCGGCCACAATCGCATGGGCGATGCGGCGCGAGGCGCGCTCTTCGCCAAAGTGATAGAGGATATCGGCGATGCGTTCTTCGGATGCGGTGTTGACGATATCGGCAGCGGATTCGCCGGATTGGCTCATCCGCATGTCAAGCGGGCCGTCTTTCTGGAAGGAAAAGCCGCGCTCGGCCATGTCGATCTGCATCGAGGACACACCTAGATCCAGCACGACACCATCCAGTTGCGCGCCTGCATGCTGGTCAAGTTCGGAAAAATTGCCCTGCACCAGACGCAGGCGGTCGCCATAGGCCCCCGCCCAAGGCGCGGCCAGTTCCAGCGCCAAAGGATCGCGGTCCACCCCGATCACGCAATCGGCCCCAGCCTCCAGCAAGCCGCGGGTGTAGCCGCCCGCGCCAAAGGTGCCGTCCAGCCAAAGCCCCCGCACGGGGGCCACGGCAGCAAGCAAAGGACGCAGCAGCACAGGAATATGGGGAGAGCGATCGGCGGCAGGATCGCGGGCAGCGGTCATCTATTCCGCCCTCGCAGCCCTGCCGACCAAGGCCAGCGGATCAACGCCATCATCGTCGTCCTCGTCGGCCAGCTCGGCGTCATAGACATCGCGGCGGAACAGTTTGAAACGGTTGGTGAAACCGGCAAAGGCAGCCTCGTCGCCCTTGGCCAGATCATCGCCCACAAAGCCCATCTTGGCGCGCACTTTGGCGGGCAGCACGATGCGGCCATCGGGTTCGATTTCCACCATGACAGAGCGGGAGATCAGGTCACGTTCGGCGCGGTCGCGCGCGGGGCTGCCAAGTTCCATCGCCTCGATCTTGGCGGCAAGGGCATCGGCCCCCGCCTTGGAATAGCATTCGACAAAATTGCGGTGCTTGCCGCCATAGACCATGTAGACACGCGCGCGGGGAAATTCGGCGCTGGCGGGATCTTCGGCCTCCAGAATACGGCGGAAGGCGGCGGGAATGGACACCCGCGCCTTTGCGTCTACCTTCTGGTAGAACTCGCCTCTGAAAGCCTCGGTCAGCATGGGCCTTGCGGCTCCTTCGTTCACGTTCGGGGCGGTGGAATAGGAAAAGCGGATCAAGCTGCTGCCACTGCTTGATCCGCTTTCTGTCCCATCGCTGGGCGTCCAGCTACGCGCGCCACCTGGGGGAGATGTCTGCTCGCTCGCGCGCCGGATCTCTGATTTGGGATGAGGCGGGTGCCTGTATGAGCCTGTCTTTTTCGCCTGTTCGGGGTCTTAGCTGCCCCTGCTTTTGATTGCCCGTCTCATCTTCGTAGGGAAAGGGATGACATGGGATTTTATGGGAAGCAATGGAAATTTTCGGGAAACCAGACCGAAGATATTGCGCCAAGCCCCGACACAAAGCAGCATTTGGTAGGGAATCGAGACAGGCAGGGCAATCACTAGGCGGTAACGCCGCCGTTACCGCTATATGTAGTCCAATCCATGCCGCCCCAAGCCCACCCATGCATTCCCAAAAAATCTTTCGGTAGTGTGGTGTGGCGTGGTGATTTTGCGGAAAAACTGGTGGCTGCAAGGCCCTGAATATCGAAAAACCGGACACGAGGCCCGGCTTTCCCATGATTTCCCAGATGAGGTGATTCGGGCTGGTCTCAGGCCATCCCGCCCGCCACCAGACGCGCGGCAAGGCGGGCATAGGCCTCGGCAATCGGGCCATCGCCTGCGGCCACGGGGGTGCCACTGTCTCCGGCCAGCCGCACCGACAGGTCCAGCGGCAATTCGCCAAGGAAGGGCAGATCCAGCCGCGCTGCTTCGGCGGCCACACCGCCATGCCCGAACAGATGTGCCTCATGGCCACAGTTCGGGCAGACATAGGTGGACATGTTCTCGATCAATCCCAGCACGGGCGTTTTCAGTTTCTGGAACATGTCCAGTGCCTTGCGCGCATCCAGCAGCGCCACGTCCTGCGGCGTGGACACCACAATCGCGCCGGTCAGATGCGTGCGCTGGCACAGGGTCAATTGGATGTCACCGGTGCCGGGGGGCAGGTCGATCAGCAGCACGTCCAGTTTGCCCCATGCGACCTGCGTCAGCAGTTGTTGCAGCGCGCCCATGATCATCGGGCCGCGCCAGATCACAGCCTCGTCCTCTTTCAGCATCAGGCCAATCGACATCATGGTGACACCATGAGCCACCAGCGGCTCGATGATCTTGCCGTCGGGACTGGCGGGGCGTTTGGTGACGCCCATCATGCGCGGTTGCGAGGGACCATATATATCGGCATCCAGCAGGCCGACGCGACGGCCCTGCTTGGCCAAGGCCACCGCAAGGTTGGAAGAGATGGTCGATTTGCCCACCCCGCCCTTGCCGGACCCGATAGCAATGATGCGGTCTACCCCTGCAATACGGGCAGGCCCGCCCTGTTGCGGCGTGGGGTGCTGACCGATCTTCAGCGTCGGCGGGGCGGCCTTGGCTGCCGGACCATGCGCCGTCATCACCGCCGAAACCGCTGTCACCCCCGGCAAGGCCTTCAGCGCGATTTCCGCCGCCGCCTGTGCCGGACCAAGGCCGCGCGCCTCGTCTGGCGTGGCGGCTTCGATCACAAAACGAATCTGTCCGCCTTCGATCACCAGCGCGCGCACAAGATCGCGCGAGACCAGATCACCGCCCCCCGGCGTTGAAATCCGTGACAGCACCGCTAGAACGTCGTCCCGCGTCAGGTCCATATCTTCATTCCCCGCATAAGTTTTCCGCAAAGTTGTTTGGTTTGGGGCAAAGGGCAAGTGCGTCTTGACCATTTGCTCAAAGATTCAGCGAAGATGCTGTATTTGATGAACTTTTTGTGACGACGAGCCATGCGCTTGCTGCATGGCAGCATTGACTCGGCAGGCCATTGTGCAGTCGCAGCATTTGCCCCATGTTACCCCTAACAGCGAGCAAGACGTGATCGACATCCGGTCGGAACGCCCTCGCCAAGTAAAAGACTGATGAGGCTATCATGGCATATGTGAATTCGACCCGCGCTACCACTGTTTCGATCTCGGACCGTTTTGGTTCGCTGGTTGCGGGTGTCAAAGCTGCTCTGGCCCGCCGCCGCGTCTATGACCAGACCGTGCGTGAACTGGCTGCGCTGAGCGATCGTGATCTGACCGATCTGGGCATCAGCCGCTCGGTCATCGCCCAAGTGGCTTCGGAAGCCGCTTACGGCAAGTAATTCCTGACACGGGTCCCAACCTCCTCCCTGGGGTCCGTATGAAGGCGCGGCGGCGCTGTTCCTCCTCCCTGGCGTCGCCGTTTTTTCTTGCTTTCGACCGGCCCTCTCCTCCTCCCTAGGGCCGAGCGATCCGGTGGCGATCTCAACCTCCTCCCTGAGATTGCCGCCACTCCTTTCGAACGGCCCCCTCCTCCTCCCTGGGGTCGAACGATCCGGTGGCGATCCCCTCCTCCTCCCTGGGATCGCTGCCCCTCCTTTCGAGCGGCCCCCTCCTCCTCCCTGGGCTGAACGATCCGGCGGCGATCTCCTCCTCCTCCCTGAGATCGCCGCCCCTCCTTTCGAACGGCCCCCTCCTCCTCCCTGGGGCCGAACGATCCGGCGGCGATCTCCTCCTCCTCCCTGAGATCGCCGCCCCTCCCCCCCTGCTTGCATCCCCCGCAAAGCCCCCCGATAGTCCGGCGAAACGACAGGGGCGGTTTCATGCGGCTTTCACTTTTTTCGCCTGCGCTGGTGGCGGCGCTGGTTGGCTACGGCTCGACCATCGCGCTGGTGCTGTCAGCGGCGGCGGCGGTCGGGGCGACAGTGGCGCAAACCGCAAGCTGGGTTTTCGCCATCTGTCTGGCCAAAGCGGTCGGGTCTGCGTTTCTCAGCATCACGCAGCGGGTGCCGGTGGTTTTGGCGTGGTCCACCCCCGGCGCTGCGCTGATCGCCGCGACATCCGGCATCACCATGGCCGAGGCGGTGGTGGCCTTTGTGCTGGCAGGTGCGTTGGTTGCCCTGACCGGCGCGCTGCGGCCCTTGGGGCGGTTGGTGGCGCTGATTCCCGATGGCGTGGCGTCGGGGATGCTGGCGGGTGTGCTGCTGCCATTTTGCCTCAAGGGCAGCGCCGCCGCGCAAGCGCTGCCTGCGCTGGTGTTCCCGATGATCGCGGTGTTTCTGCTGGTGCGTCTGAAGAATCCGGCGCTGGCGGTGCTGGCAGCCTTGGCGACAGGGTTGAGTCTGGCCTTTACCTTCGGCGGGTCCAGCCTGCCCGCTCTGGCGCTGCCCCTACCCACCCTGACCTTCATCGCCCCCAGTTTCCGGCCCGATGTTCTGATCGGGCTGGGCGTGCCGCTGTATCTGGTCACGATGGCCTCGCAGAATCTGCCCGGTTTTGCCACCCTGCGCGCGGCGGGATATGAGCCGCCGGTGCGCGCGGCGCTGGCGACGACGGGGGTTTTGTCGGCGATTTCGGGGCTGTTCGGCGCGCATACCATCAGCATGGCGGCGATCACGGCGGCGATCTGTCTGGGTGAGGATACCCATCCCGACCGCGCCCAGCGCTGGAAAGTCGGGGTGGCCTATGCCGGATTCTGGCTGCTGCTGGGCTTGGCGGGGCCGCTGATCCTGACGATTCTGACCGCCCTGCCCCCGCCCTTGATGACGGCGCTGGTGGCGCTGGCGCTGCTGGGGCCGCTGATGGGCGCGCTGACGGGGGCTTTCACCCCGCCCGCCACCCGCTTTGCCGCCACCATCACGCTAGCCACCACCGCCTCGGGCGTGGCGGCTTTTGGCATCGGGGCTGCGTTCTGGGGATTGCTGGCAGGGCTGGCCGTATATGCGCTTGAAAAGACGATGAAACCTTAGCGTTTCATCTTGGCCGAAATACTCCCGCCGGAGGCAACCAACCGTTAAGCCCGCGCCGACAGCGCAGGGCTAGAACGGCACGTCATCCACCTGATGCGCCGGCACAACCCAGCGGGCGACGATCTTTTTTGATCCGGCGTGATCGAATTCGACATCCAGCTTGTCGCCTTCAATCGCAATGATCTCGCCATAGCCGAATTTCTGGTGGAACACCCGTTCACCGATGACAAAGGACGACACCGCCTCGGCGTCGATGGTCATGTGGCGGGATTCGCGCGGTTGGGACATCGGGCGCTGCGCGCCACGATCCTGCATCCGCTTCCATCCGGGCGAGTTGTAGACATCAGCTTTGATCGCCCGATCTTCCAGCGCCGCGCCATAGGATGAGGCCGCTGCGCCAAAGCCGCCACCGTAAAGGCCGGGGGGCGTCAGGACTTCGACATGCTTTTCCGGCAATTCATCGATAAATCGGCTGGGAAGCTGGCTTTGCCACTGCCCGTAAACCCTGCGGTTCGAGGCGAAGGAAATCGTGCAAAGTTCCTCGGCCCGCGTGATGCCGACATAGGCAAGGCGGCGTTCTTCCTCTAGCCCCTTCTTGCCCGATTCATCCATGCTGCGCTGGCTGGGGAACAGCCCTTCCTCCCAACCGGGCAGGAAAATCACGGGAAATTCCAGACCCTTGGCGGCATGCAGCGTCATGATCGACACCTTTTCGACCGCCTCTTCGGTGTCATTCTCCATGATCAGGCTGACGTGTTCGAGAAAGCCCTGCAGGCTGTCGAATTGCTCCAGCGCCTTGACCAGTTCTTTCAGGTTCTCCAACCGGCCGGGGGCCTCGGGCGTCTTGTCGTTCTGCCACATCGAGATATAGCCGGACTCTTCAAGGATGATCTCGGCCAGCCGGACGTGATTCAGGTCGTTGGCGGGGGGCGTGTCGGGCAAGAGGGGTTCAACCACGGCATCCTCGGGCGGTGTTGCGCGTGCGCCCAGAAGGGCTGCATGCCAGCGGTCCACCCCTTCGACAAAGCCGCGCAACTGCCCAGCGCCCTTGCCGCCGATGCCACCGCGCGCGATCAGGCTGCGCGCGCCTTCCAGCAGGGGGAGGCCCTGCGCGCGGGCCTCGCGCTGGATGTCCTGTTGCGCCTTGTCGCCAAGCCCGCGCTTGGGCAGGTTGACCACACGTTCAAAGGCCAGATCATCCTCGGGCGACACCGCAAGCCGGAAATAGGCCATCGCATCGCGGATTTCCTGCCGTTCATAGAATCGCGGCCCGCCGATGACGCGGTAGGGCAGGCCAATGGTCAGGAAGCGGTCTTCAAAGGCGCGCATCTGGTGGCTGGCGCGGACCAGAATCGCAATTTCGTTCAGCGACACCGGATCAATCGCACGCCGCCCGCGCTGTGCGGCTTCGATTTCCTCACCGATCCAGCGGGCCTCTTCCTCGCCATCCCAATGGCCGATCAGCCGCACCTTTTCGCCCTGTTCGCCTGCGGTCCACAGGGTCTTGCCCAGACGGTCGGCATTGGCGGCGATCACGCCTGAGGCCGCCGCCAGAATATGCGCGGTCGAGCGGTAATTCTGTTCCAGCCGCACCACATGCGCGCCGGGGAAATCTTTTTCGAACCGCAGGATATTGCCCACCTCGGCCCCGCGCCAGCCATAGATCGACTGGTCGTCATCGCCCACGCAGCAGATGTTTCGGTGCCCCTGCGCTAGCAGCCGCAGCCACAGATATTGCGCGACGTTGGTGTCCTGATATTCGTCCACCATAATATAGCGGAACCAGCGCTGATACTGTTCCAGCACGTCGGGGTGACGCTGAAATATGGTGACGCAATGTAGTAGCAGGTCGCCGAAATCGGTGGCATTCAGGGTTTTCAGACGTTCCTGATATTGTTCATAAAGTTCGGTCCCGCGGTTGTTGAAGGCGCTGGCCTCAGACGCAGGCACACGGTCGGGCGTCAGGGCGCGGTTCTTCCAAGTGTCAATGATTCCGGCCAGAAGCCGCGGCGGCCAGCGTTTTTCGTCGATATTGGCGGCCTGAACCAGTTGCTTCAGCAGGCGCAACTGATCGTCGGTGTCCAGAATGGTGAAGTTGGATTTCAGGCCCACCAACTCGGCATGGCGGCGCAGGATCTTGACCGAGATCGAGTGGAAAGTTCCCATCCAGCGCAAGGGTTCGGGCAGGTTGAACGGCGGCGCGGCAAGGCGGTTCTTCATCTCGCGCGCGGCTTTGTTGGTGAACGTCACCGCAAGGATCTGGTGCGCCTGTGCGCGCTGCGTTGCAATCAGATGCGCGATCCGTGCCATCAGCGCCTTGGTCTTGCCCGTCCCTGCCCCCGCCAGCATCAGCACAGGACCATCCGAGGCCAGAACCGCCTCGCGCTGCGCGGGGTTCAGATCGGCCAGATAATCGCCCTGCACGCCACCAACAGCACCAGGCCGCGCGGCCATCGCACGTTGGGACAGCGGCACCGCCGCCTCGAAAGCATCTTCTTCATCGGACCAGTTCATAGCCCCACCCTAACCCGAGGCCGCGCGGAATTAAAGAAGTGTTCCGCATATGTTCCGACAGATTTTCATCCCCTTTGCAACGACCCGATGTTAGCGCAACACCAGTCGCAAAACTGTGATAATTCGGCGTTTCAGCCCCTTGCGCTGCACCGCAGCACCCCTAGAGTGCGGCGCAATGACGCCCCCTCACCCCTGACCGGAGTGCTGCCAATGACCGAGTTCAAGAAAATCCTTGTCGCCAACCGTGGCGAAATCGCGATCCGTGTGATGCGGGCAGCCAATGAAATGGGCAAAAAGACTGTCGCGGTCTATGCCGAAGAGGACAAGCTGTCGCTGCACCGCTTCAAGGCGGATGAGGCCTATCTGATCGGGGAAGGCCTGTCGCCTGTGGGCGCCTATCTGTCGATCCCCGAGATCATCCGCGTGGCGCGGGCGTCGGGGGCGGATGCGATCCACCCGGGCTATGGGCTTTTGTCGGAAAACCCCGATTTCGTAGAGGCTTGCGATCAGGCGGGCATCACCTTTATCGGCCCCAAGGCCGAAACCATGCGGGCTTTGGGCGACAAGGCCAGCGCGCGGCGGGTGGCTATGGCGGCGGGGGTTCCGGTCATTCCGGCGACCGAAGTTCTGGGCGAGGATTTCGACGCCATCAAGAAAGAGGCGGCAGCGGTGGGTTATCCGCTGATGCTCAAGGCGTCCTGGGGCGGCGGCGGTCGCGGCATGCGTCCGATTCTGTCCGAGGCCGAACTGGTCGACAAGGTGCGCGAGGGTCGTCGTGAGGCCGAGGCTGCCTTTGGCAATGGCGAGGGCTATCTGGAGAAGATGATTCTGCGCGCGCGGCATGTCGAAGTGCAGATCCTTGGCGACAAGCACGGCGAGATTTATCACCTTTATGAACGCGACTGCACCGTGCAGCGCCGCAACCAGAAGGTCGTCGAACGCGCGCCTGCCCCCTATCTGACCGAGGCCCAGCGCGCCGAAGTCTGCGATCTGGGCCGCCGCATCTGCGCCCATGTCGGCTATGAATGTGCCGGCACTGTCGAATTCCTGATGGATATGGACAGCCAGAAATTCTACTTTATCGAGGTGAATCCGCGCGTTCAGGTCGAACACACCGTGACCGAACAGGTCACCGGCATCGACATCGTGCAGGCGCAAATCCTGATTGCAGAAGGCAAGCCGCTGGCAGTGGCGACCGGCATGGCGCGGCAGGAGGATATCCGGCTGCACGGCCATGCGCTGCAATGCCGCGTCACCACCGAAGACCCGCAGAACAACTTCATCCCTGATTACGGGCGCTTGACGGCCTATCGCTCGGCCACCGGCATGGGCATCCGTCTGGATGGCGGCACGGCCTATGCGGGCGGCGTGATCACGCGCTATTACGATTCGCTGCTGGTCAAGGTGACGGCCTGGGCGCCGACGCCGGACCGTGCGATTGCGCGCATGGACCGCGCGCTGCGCGAATTCCGTATTCGCGGCGTGTCCACGAACATCGAGTTCGTCATCAACCTGCTGAAACACCCGACCTTCCTGAACGACACCTATACCACCAAGTTCATCGACACGACGCCAGAGCTGTTCCAGTTCAAAAAGCGCCGTGACCGCGCGACCAAGATCCTGACCTATATCGCGGATATCACCGTGAACGGGCATCCCGAAACCGCAGGCCGCGCCAAGCCGCATGCCGAGGCGCGTATCCCCAAAGCCCCGAAAGCCTTGGCGGAACCCTCGATGGGCACGCGCAACCTGCTGGAGCAAAAAGGCCCGCAGGCGGTGGCGGACTGGATGTCGAAACAGCAAAAGGTGCTGATCACCGACACCACGATGCGCGACGGCCACCAGTCGCTTCTGGCGACGCGGATGCGCTCGATCGACATGATCAAGGTGGCCCCCACCTATGCGGCGAACCTGCCGCAACTGTTCAGCGTCGAGTGCTGGGGCGGGGCGACGTTTGATGTGGCCTACCGGTTCTTGCAGGAATGTCCGTGGCAGCGCCTGCGTGATCTGCGCGCCGCGATGCCCAATGTGATGACGCAGATGCTGCTGCGCGGATCGAACGGGGTGGGCTATACCAACTATCCCGACAATGTGGTGCAGGCCTTTGTCAAACAGGCGGCGGCCACCGGCGTCGATGTGTTCCGCGTGTTTGACAGCCTGAACTGGGTCGAAAACATGCGCGTCGCGATGGATGCGGTGGTTGAGGCAAACAAGGTCTGCGAAGGCACCGTCTGCTATACCGGCGATATTCTGGACCCGACCCGCGCCAAATATGATCTGAAATACTACGTTGCCCGCGGGCAGGAATTGAAGGCGGCAGGCGCGCATATCCTTGGGTTGAAGGATATGGCGGGGCTGCTGAAGCCAGCAGCGGCGCGGATTTTGGTCAAGACTTTGAAGCAAGAAGTCGGGTTGCCGATCCACTTCCACACCCATGATACCAGCGGCGCGGCGGCGGCGACGATTCTGGCCGCCTGCGACGCGGGTGTGGATGCGGTAGATGCGGCGATGGACGCGTTCTCGGGCGGCACCTCGCAGCCTTGCCTTGGCTCGATTGTCGAGGCGCTGCGCCATACCGACCGCGATACCGGGCTGGATATTGCCGCGATCAGGGCGATTTCCAACTATTGGGAAGGCGTGCGCGGGCAGTATGCGGCGTTTGAGAGCGGCCTGCCCGCCCCCGCCTCGGAAGTCTACCTGCATGAGATGCCCGGCGGCCAGTTCACCAACCTGAAAGCGCAGGCGCGGTCCTTGGGGCTGGAGGAACGCTGGCACGAGGTGGCGCAGGCCTATGCCGATGCCAACCAGATGTTCGGCGACATTGTGAAGGTTACGCCATCGTCCAAGGTCGTGGGTGACATGGCGCTGATGATGGTCGCGCAAAACCTGACCCGCGCGCAGGTCGAAGACCCTTCCGTTGACGTGGCCTTCCCCGATTCCGTCGTGGACATGCTGAAGGGCAACCTTGGCCAACCGCATGGCGGCTGGCCTGCGGGGATTTCCAAGAAAGTGCTGAAGGGCGAAGTGGCCTCGACCGCGCGCCCCGGCGAAGGCATGGCTCCGGTCGATCTGGAGGCGGTGCGCGCGAAGTTGTCGGGCGAATTGAACGGGCTGAAGGTCGATGACGAGGATCTGAACGGCTATCTGATGTATCCCAAGGTGTTCCTTGATTACATGGGCCGCCACAAAGCCTATGGCCCCGTCCGCACCCTGCCGACGCGGACCTTCTTCTATGGCATGGTGCCGGGGGAGGAGATCACCTCGGAAATCGACCCTGGCAAACTTCTGGAAATCCGCCTGCAAGCCGTGGGCGAGACCACCGAGGATGGCGAGGTGAAGGTGTTCTTCGAGCTGAACGGCCAGCCCCGCGTGATCCGTGTGCCGAACCGCGCGATCAAGGCCAAGGCGGCTGTGAAGCCCAAGGCGCAAGACAGCAACCCCGGCCACATCGGCGCACCGATGCCCGGCTCGATTGCCTCCGTAGCCGTGGTGGCGGGGCAGAAGGTCAACGCAGGCGACCTGCTTTTGACCATCGAGGCGATGAAGATGGAAACCGGCATCCACGCCGACCGCGCCGCCGTGGTCAAAGCGCTGCATGTCCACGCCGGCAGCCAGATCGATGCCAAGGATCTGCTGATCGAGTTGGAATGAAAAAGAAGGGTGCGTGACAAGCACGCACCCTACCCTTGCAGCTTCATCTTGGCCCAAATACTCCCGCCGGAGGCACCTGACGTTGGCAGCGGGTGCCTCCGGCGGGAGTATTTGGGCCAAGATGAAGCCAAAACCGCCCGTTTCAGATTTTCCGCAGAACGGCGGGCTTAGCGCTTTTTGACGAATTCGGTCAGGATGACGATGCGCTGACCTTCGACGCGACCTTCGATCTGGGCGGCGTTGTCGGGGACTAGGGCGATGCCGCGCACGGCCGTGCCGCGTTTGGCGGTGAAGTTTGCGCCCTTGACCACCAGATCCTTGATCAGCACCACTGTATCGCCTTGGGCCAGCAGCGCGCCGTTGCTGTCGCGGTGTTCCACGGCCAGCGGAGTTTCGGACCAGCCCTGCACTTCGGGCAGCAGGGTCATGCCTTCGCGGGCCTCGGCGGCCCATGCCGCGTCGATCGTGCCGAGTTTGCGCCAGACCGCCAGTTGCACCGCCGGTTCTGCCGTCCATGCCGCGCCTTCAAGGCAGCGCCAGTGGTCGGGCTGCACATCTTCTTCGCCACGGCAGGCGGGGCAGAGGGCGATTTCGCCTGCGGGGGCGATATCGACAGCCTCAAGCCCATCGCCCGCACCACAAAATTCGCAGGCATTGCCTGCCCGTTGCAGAATATCCTTGAGTGCCATGTCTTGCCCCTTTGCGCTTTGGGTCTGCCTAGACCCCGCCCCGCCGGAAGGCAAATGCCAATTCTGCGGCTAAAGCACGCGCAAACTGACCCCGAGCCACGGCCATTCCGCGCGGGCGGGGGCGACGACGGCATCTTCGATCAGGCGCGTCAGGTGCGCCGCCACCTGAGCCGGCACATCGCGCAACACGCCTGCGCGGGCTGACAGGGACAGCGTGCGCTCCAAGGGGGCGAAGGGCAAGGGCGCGACATCGACCGCGCCGCGAAAGCGGGCGGCCTGATGCAGGGCAAGCGGGGTCAGGATCGTCCAACCCTGCCCGCCCGCGACCATCGCCAGAATGGCGTTATAGCTGTCCAACTCGAAGCGATGCGCCAGCCGCAGGTTCAGCCGCGCCAGATGGCTGGCGATCTGCCGCCCCATCAGGTGGCGCGCGGTATACTGGATCAGCGGCAGATCATCGGGTGTGCGGCCCTTGGGCGTGACGGCCAGAAACGGTTCGGCCAGCAGGGGATGCACTTCGCGCCAGCCATCATCGGCGGCCTCGCTGCCCAGATCGGCGGCGACGACCATATCCAGCGCGCGGGATTCCAACTGGTCCAGCAGGCGGTGGCTGGCACCGGTTTCCAAGAGGAAGCGGCAGCCCTTGAGATCCTGCGCCAGTGCCGACAGCAGACGCGGCGTAACCTCGGCGTCGAAATCTTCGATCATGCCAAGGCGCAGGGTGGTCAGGCCTGACAGATCGGCCAGCCCCAACTCGGCCCGCGCTTCGGCTTCGGCATTGAGGATGGTCTGGGCGTGGCGGCGAAACATTGCCCCTGCGGGTGTGGGGCGCATCGGGCGGGCGGATCGGTCCAGCAGCACGGCCCCCAGCGCGGTTTCAAGCCCCGTCAACTGCTGGCTGATCGCCGAAGGGCTGACGCCCAGCCGTTTGGCGGCCGCCGAAATCGCGCCCTCTTCGGCGACGGCCAGAAACACCTCGATCCCCCAGAGCGTGACGCGCCCTTGCACTTCGGGCATGGCCACGCCCCCACCTCAGAGTTTCGAGAGCTTTTTCTGCAATTCGGCGAATTGCTTTTTGATCTCGGCCAGTTCATCCGCGACAGCCTGCGGGGTTTGCGGTTCTTCCGACGCCGGACCAGAGCCGCCCCAGCCGGGAACGCCGCCCATCATGGTTTTCATGAAGGCTTCCTGCTGCTTACGCATCATGTCAAAGCCCGGCATCGCGGTCAGCGGGTTCGGGATGGTGCCAAGGTTTTCGATCACCTTGTGCTGGCCGTCGCGCAGCATCTCAAAGCTGGCGGACAGGAATTGCGGCACGACTGACTGGATATTGGTGGTGTAGGACCGCACCAGATCGGTCAGCACATTGGTGGGCAACACGGTGTCGCCTTTGGATTCATGCTCGGCCACGATTTGCAGCAGGTATTGGCGCGTCAGATCATCGCCGGATTTCAGATCGACGATCTGCACCTCGCGCCCTGCGCGGATGAAGCCTGCGATGTCTTCCAGTGTCACATAATCCGATGTCTCGGTGTTATAGAGACGACGGCTGGCGTAACGCTTGATCAACAGCGGCTTGGCAGTATCGGCCATCACAGACTCCCCGGTCTTCATGCAGTTTTATTGCAGTGCAGAGAAGTCTAGGGCAGTGCAGAAAAAAAAGAAAGGGCGGGCTATAGGCCCGCCCATGCGCATCATCCTGTGGGGGAGGAAAGGAGACGCGCGATCCTAAAGGATCACTTGGCAGCAGCGGCTGCTTTTTTCGCAACGTTGGTTGCTTCGGTCGCGGCTTTCTTCACGGCTGCGGTTGCTTCTTCCGAAGCGTCCTTGCCAGCGGCCAGCAACAGTTCAACGGTTTCGGACTGCACTTTTTTCGCAACTTCAGCGAAAGCAGCCAGATTTTCGGCAGCCAGTTCAGCAGCGGCCGATGCGAAGTCGGTTGCGGCTTTGGTGTAATCGGTCGGCTCGGCTTTGGCTTTGGCAGCAGCCGACAGCTTGGCGATGGTTTCTTTCGCCCATTTGGACGAGATTTCGGTCGACTTTTCAGCAGCTTCCAAAGCGACTTTGGACAGCTTCTCGCCGAAAGCGGCTTGGGTTTTGAACGCGTTCTGGAACGCGGTTGCGTCCACGGGGAACGAAGCCATTGCGTCTTGGAATGCTTTGGTGAAATCCGGGGTCTTGGTCATTTGATTTGCTCCTAAGGGTTTCGGGTTCCGCCCGTTTCCTGATGATCAATATATACATGCTGCAGTGCAGCATTTCAAGTAAATCTTCTGCAACGCAGCGATGACAGTGACGCAGGGCTTGACGCGGGTAAAAAGCTCTGTCCGCTCAACCAGTTGGCTGAGCGGTCACATAGGTGCCGGGCGCGGGGCATAGCACGGGATGCACCGAATCACCGGGGACGCGGGCCTTTATTTGTTGGCCGGACTGCGCCGACAGCCATGCGCCCCAGCGTGGCCACCAGCTTCCCTGATTGAAGGTTGCCCCTGCCAGCCATGCCTCGGGGTCGCCCGAAACGGGGGCGGCACTGGTGTAGTGGCCATATTTGCCCTTGGAAGGCGGGTTGATGATGCCCGCGATATGGCCCGACTGCGACAGGATGAAGGTCTTATCCTCGGACCCCATCTGTTTGATGCCGTTAAAGCTGCCACGCCAATGCGCGATATGGTCGGTTTCGCAGGCGATGGCGCAGAGCGGCAGCTTGATGTCAGACAGGCTGACAGGCCGCCCGAACACCGGAAACGCGCCCTTGGCAAAGCCGTCCTGCTGGCACAGCCCGCGCAGATATTGCAGCGCCATCTTGGCCGGAAGGTTGGTGCCGTCGCCGTTCCAATAGAGCAGATCAAAGGCGGGCGGGGCCTCGCCCATCATGTAGCTTTTGATCGCGGGCTGATAGATCAGGTCGTTCGAGCGCAGGAAGGAAAATGTCCGGCTCATGAAGGTGCGCGCGAGAATCCCGTCATTGTTGGCCTGCCGTTCGATGCCATCGACAAAATCATCGTTCAGGAATACGCCCACCTCGCCCGGATCGGAGAAATCGGCCAGCGTGGTGAAGAAGGTCGCGGTCTTGACCGATTGATCTCCCGCCTTTTGCAGATGCGCCAAGGTCAGGCCCAGCGTGGTGCCTGCGATGCAATAGCCCACGGCATTGATCTGCTTTTCGCCGGTGATGCGGCGCACCTCGGCCATCGCGGTCAGATAGCCTTCGCGGATATAGTCATCCATCCCGACATCGGCGTAAGATGCATCGGGGTTGACCCAAGACACCACAAACAGCGTAAAGCCCTGATCGACAATCCATTTGATCAGGCTGTTCTGCGGCTTCAGGTCCATCACGTAGAATTTGTTGATCCACGGCGGGAAGATCAGCAAGGGCGTCTGGTAGACGGTTTCCGTGGTGGGGGTATACTGGATCAGCTCGAACATGCGATTGCGGTAGACCACCGAACCGGGGGTAGAGGCGATATTCTGGCCAACGTGGAACGCTTCGCGGTCAGCCAGCGTCACCAGCAATTCGCCGTTATTCGCCTCGATGTCGCGGACCAGATTTTCAAGCCCCTGCACCAGACTTGCGCCATCGGTCTCGACCGCTTTTTCAAGCGCGTCGGGGTTGGTGCCAAGGAAATTCGTCGGCGCCATCATATCGACGATCTGGCGGGTGAAGTATTCCACACGGCGCTTGTCGCCCGGATCGATGGCGTCCATCGCCTCAACGGAATTGTGAACAGCCTCGGCGTTCAACTGATACTGCTGCTTGAGGTAGTTGAAGGCGGGATGGGTTTCCCACAGCGGGTTGGAAAAGCGGCGGTCCTTCGGGAAGGGATCGGCAGGGGCCTTGAATTCGCCCGAGGCCAGCGCCTGCTGCGCCTCGACATAATGCTTCAGGGTTTTGCCCCAGTAGCTTACCTGATTTTCCAGCACCTTGGCCGGATCTTGCATCATCGCCGCGATATAGGCGGTGGCGGCCTTCATATAGATGTCATTGCCCGGCCCCTGCACACCGGGGTCCGAAGGCTTGCGCGCGGCCAAAGCGGCCATCAGGCGGGCAGACAACGCTTCTACTTTCGCAAGATTGGCATTCAATCTTTCCAATTTTGCGCCTGCGTCGTTGTCTTCAGTTGTCATGTTAAACTTTCGCCCCTATTCTCGCTGCTGTGCAGCATAACTTCGCCCTGCCCCTAAGGGTATGCGGCAAACGGGCCGTGGCCCTTTTCCACGCAAGGAGACGCCGATGAAGTATATGACCACCTATGACCTTATGGAAAGCATCCGTAACACAAATGAGTGGATGGGTGCCACCGCAAGGGCAATGGCGTCTTATCCGGCGTTCTCGATGTCGTTCAGCCCGATGCTGCAACTGACCGCAGCCTGGGGCGAAGTGACCGAGCGCAGTTTCCGCCGCATGGTGGCCAAGCCGGATTGGGGCATCCGGTCGATCCCCGGTCCCGACGGGCAGGATCACCTTGTCGATGTGGTTAATGTGGTGGACAAGCCCTTCGGCAGCCTGATCCATTTCCATGTCCGCCGCCGCGCACCGATGACGCGCAAGATTCTACTGGTGGCGCCGATGTCGGGCCATTACGCGACGCTGCTGCGCTCTACCGTCTCCAGCCTGTTGCCCGATGCCGATGTCTATGTCACCGACTGGCACAATGCCCGCGATATTCCGGTGTCGGAAGGCAAGTTCGACATCGAGGATTACACGCTTTATCTGGTTGATTTCATGCGACATCTTGGGCCGGACACCCATGTGATCGCCATCTGTCAGCCCGCGCCGCTGACCCTTGCCGCCACCGCCTATCTGGCAGGCGAAGACCCAGCCGCACAGCCGCGCAGCCTGACCCTGATCGGTGGGCCGATTGATCCCGATGCCGCCGCGACAGACGTGACCGACTTTGGCCGCCGCATCACCATGGGGCAGTTGGAACAGATCGCCATCCAGCGCGTCGGCTTCAAATACAAGGGCGTGGGGCGGCTAGTCTATCCGGGGCTGTTGCAGCTTCAAAGCTTTATGTCGATGAACGCGGAACGCCACACCAAGGCCTTTACCGACCAGATCATGCGCGTCGCGCAGGGTGAGGCTTCGGATCACGACGCCCATAACCGGTTCTATGATGAATATCTGTCGGTGATGGATATGACCGCCGAGTTCTATCTTTCCACCGTCGAGCGGATCTTCAAAAACCGCGAAATCGCCAAGAACGAATTCGTCGTGGCGGGCAAAAAGGTGGATATCGGCGCGATCACCCAAGTGGCGGTGAAGACGGTGGAAGGTTCGGAAGATGATATTTCCGCGCCGGGCCAGTGCATCGCGGCGCTGGATCTGCTGACCGGCCTGCCTGATTCGAAAAAGGCCAGCCACCTTGAACCGGGCGCGGGCCATTACGGCATCTTCGCGGGCAAAAGCTGGCGGTTGAACATCCGCCCGCTGGTGCTGAACTTTATCGACGCCAATTCTGGCGCGCCGAAAGTGGCCAAGATCGAAGCTCCCAAACTGGCAGCCGTGAAGTCAGCGCAGTAGCACCGGGCCTTTCAGAAAGGCCGCCAAAGCCTCGCTGACAGCTTCGGGCTGTTCCAGCGAGGCAAGATGGCCTGCATCGGCAATCACCTGCAACTTGCCAAAGGGCATCAGCCCTGCGGTGAATTCCGACCGCCGCATCGGCACCAGCGTATCCGCCGCACCTGCGATCACCAAAGCGGGCAGTTTCACCCGCCGCATCGTCTTTTGCTGATCTGGGCGGCGTTGCAGCGCGCGGGACTGGCGCAGGAACGCCCCCTCCCCCAAACCCAGCGCCATATCCTGCACAAGCGCCAGAATCTCGGCCCGCCATTCGGTATCGGCCAAGGCAGCGGGCGGGATTTCCTCATGCATCGCTTGCCCAAGACGGCCCGACCGCGCGGCCACGATCCGCATCTCGCGCGCGGCGGCACTGGCGGGCGGTTCGGGCAGAGGATCGGTGGCCATCAGGATCACACGGGTCACCCGATCCGGCACACGACGGATCAGATCCAGCGCAATGTCGCCGCCCAGACCATGCCCGAGCAGCGCGAATTTCGGCGGCAATGCGGGCAGGATGGCCTCGGACATCTGCTCGACCGTTTCGCCGCGGGTGGGCAGCACAACCAGCATGGCCCGATCCGCCCCCAGCTGCACCATCTGCGGCAGGAACAGCCGTGCATCCGCCATCAGACCGGGGATCAGGACAAGCGGATCATTCATGGCGGCGTTTGTCCTGATGTTAAAGCTGGCAGCAGATTATTCGAATTTCACAACCTGCATAGCTTGGATTTCACACGAAGATACTATTCAGACTTATTCAGAATGAAGGATTATCTTGAATCCTACCCGAGTCTTGTCTGGTTACGAAATTTCACCAAAATGCAGAAAAAGTGCAAAGGTGTAATCAGGCCAGAACGTCGTCAATCGCTTGCGTGATCATTGCCAGACAGTCCGGCGTGGAAAAGCGGTGGTCCGCGCCTTTGACCAAGGACAGCCGGATGTCATCGCCCGAGGCATGGGCCAACAGTCGCAGCGCCACCTCTTGCGGCACATCGACATCTGCCGTGCCTTGCAAAAGCCGCACCGGAAACGGCAACGCCAGAGGGGCGCGCAAGACCAGATGATCCCGCCCATCCTCGATCAGCCGCCGTGTGATGACGTAAGGGGCATCGGAATATTCCGACGGCAAAGCCACCTGCCCCGTCGTCGCCATTTCCGCCCGCTGTGCCTCGGTAAAGCCTTGCCACATGCTGTCTTCGGTAAAGTCAGGTGCCGACGCGATCCCCACCAGACCCGCCACCCGATCCGGCATCGCCCGCGCCAGCAGCAACGCGATCCAGCCCCCCATCGACGAGCCGACCAGAACCTGCGGGCCTTCGGTCAGCGCTGTCACCGCCGCCCGCGCATCTTCAAACCAGTCGCCAATCGCGCCCGCCAGAAAATCACCCGAAGATTGGCCATGCCCCGAATAGTCAAACCGCAAGAAGGCCCGCCCATTCCGTTCGGCCCAATCCTGCAAATAGACCGCCTTCGTCCCCTGCATATCGGATTTGAACCCGCCCAGAAACACCACCCCCGGCCCTTGACCGGCAGTCTGGTGATAGGCAATGCGCCGCCCCTGCGGCGTGGTCAGATGGTCCGGCCCGCTCATGTCGCCCCCTTGGTTTTTTTCCTGATATAGCAACAGCCCTCAAAGCCGGACAGGTCTTTCTGGCCGTTTCGTCTTGGCCCAAATACTCCCGCCGAAAGCTCTTTTCTTCACGGTAGGCCCCCACCCCGCCACGCGCGGGGCGTTCGACGCTGAAAAGGGTCCACCGGACCCTTTTCCGGGCGCGCCTCACCCTCCGGCGGGAGTATTTAGTCCAAGATGAAGCTGGGAGGCTGGTTGACAACTCTGCCCGCGCGCGCGAAAACGCCGCCAACATAACCCGCAACCGGGCGTTTCGTAGGCGCCAAAACGACGAGGAGGACAGCATGTCCCAGATTTCCCTGACTTTCCCCGATGGCAACAAGCGCGAATTCGCAGCCGGTGTGACGGCTGCCGAAGTGGCGGCGTCGATTTCGACCAGCCTTGCCAAGAAGGCGATTTCCGCCACGGTGAACGGCGCGCATTACGATCTGCAATGGCCGATCCCTGCTGATGCGACCATCGCCATCCACACCATGTCCGACGATGCGCAGGCGCTGGAGCTGATCCGGCATGATCTGGCGCATATCATGGCCCGCGCCGTGCAGGAAATTTGGCCGGATGTGAAGGTGACCATTGGCCCCGTGCGCGATTACGGCTGGTTCTATGATTTCGACCGCGAAGAGCCGTTCTCGCCCGAAGACCTTGGCCAGATCGAGGCCAAGATGAAGCAGATCATCAACGCGCGCGAGCCGGTGAAAACCGAAGTCTGGAGCCGTGCCGAAGCCATCGAATACTATCGCGGCAAGCACGAGCCGTTCAAACTGGAACTGATCGAGCGTATTCCCGAAGATCAGGACATTCGCATGTATTGGCACGGGGCTTGGCAAGACCTGTGCCGTGGGCCGCATTTGCAGCACACGGGTCAGGTTCCGGCGGATGGCTTTAAGCTGACCCATGTGGCGGGGGCCTATTGGCTGGGCGATGCGTCCCGCCCGATGTTGCAGCGCATTTACGGCGTGGCCTTCAAGAACCGCGACGACCTCAAGGCCCATATGACCATGCTGGAAGAGGCCGCCAAGCGCGACCACCGCAAGCTGGGCCGCGAGATGGAGCTGTTCCACCTGCAGGAGGAAGCCCCCGGCATGGTGTTCTGGCACCCGAACGGCTGGACGATCTATCGCGGGCTGGAAGACTACATGCGGGGCCGTCTGCGTACCGCCGGCTACAAGGAAATCAAGACGCCACAAGTGGTTGACCGCATCCTGTGGGAGAAATCCGGCCACTGGGAAGCCTACCGCGAGAACATGTTCATCGTCGAGGTGGACGAGGATGGCGCCAAGGAAAAGCGCATCAACGCGCTGAAACCGATGAACTGCCCCTGCCATGTGCAGATCTACAATCAGGGCATCAAATCCTACCGCGACCTGCCGCTGCGGTTAGCCGAGTTCGGGTCTTGCCACCGCTATGAATCGTCAGGCTCGATGCACGGGCTGATGCGGGTGCGCGGCTTTACGCAGGACGACGCGCATATCTTCTGCACCGAAGATCAGATCGAGGCCGAATGTGCGGGCTTCATCGCGCTGCTGTCCTCGGTTTACAAAGACCTTGGCTTTGAAAAGTTCGACATCAAGCTGTCTACCCGCCCCGATGTGCGGGTTGGCTCGGACGAGGTCTGGGACAAGGCCGAAACCGCGCTGCAAAAGGCGATTGAAGGTCTGGGCCTGCCCTATACCATCAACCCCGGCGACGGCGCCTTCTATGGCCCGAAGCTGGACTTCAAGCTGACCGATGCGATTGGGCGCGAATGGCAGTGCGGCACGTTCCAGGCCGATTTCAACCTGCCGGTGCGGCTGGATGCGGAATATGTCGGCGAGGATGGCGCAAAGCATCGTCCCGTCATGCTGCACCGCGCCGTGCTGGGGTCATTCGAACGCTTTATCGGCATCCTGATCGAGAACTACGCGGGCAAACTGCCGTTCTGGCTGGCGCCGCGTCAGGTTGTGGTGGCGTCCATCGTGTCAGACGCCGATCCCTTTGTGCATGAGGTCAAGAACGCCCTGATCAAGGCGGGCGTGCGGGCCGAGGCCGATACGCGGAACGAGAAGATCAACTACAAGGTCCGCGAACATTCGGTCGGCAAGGTGCCGGTGATCCTTGCCATCGGTATGAAAGAGGTTGAGGACCGCACCGTTTCCGTGCGCCGTCTGGGCGATCAGCGGACCGAGACCATCAGCTTTGATCAGGCCGTGGCAGAGTTCGGTCTGGCCGCCCTGCCCCCTTCGGGCAACTAGGACGGGCCAAGAACTGACCCCAAAAGCGCCGGTTTTGCCGGCGCTTTTTTCAATGGGCGTCCGGCTGCTTTGCCACAAGCGCCAAAATCCCGCCCAAGCCGCACATCGCAATCGGGAACATGGTGAACACGTTGAAGCCGAAGGCGACAAGGATCGCCACGGACGAGGCCAGCATCAGCACGCCCGCAGGCACATTCTGCGACCGCGCCATCGCCGCCCCCGCAATCGCAAGGATCGGAGCCAGAAAGCTGGCCAGTTTGATCACCATAGGATGATCGACTTGGCTTGCGAAATCGCCGATCTCGCCGTTGTTCTCGATGAACTCGGTGTAGCCAAAGCCGAAAAAGCCCACAAACATGGCCAAAAGGCCGCCAATCAAGCCCAAAGTCAGTGCTGCGTTTCTCACCCGAATCTCCGTGCTTGATTTTCGTCTTAGGTTTGGCATGATTTGGCTTGTGACGACAGACTTTCTGACCGGCTATCGAAGGCCCTGGAAGACCTGGCTTGCACGGCCCGCGGCAATATCGCCCCGGGAGGGTTGAGATAGGAGATGCGGCATGCCGACCGGCACCGTGAAATGGTTCAATAGCACCAAGGGCTATGGCTTTATTGCGCCCGATGATGGCGGCAAGGACGTGTTCGTTCACATCTCGGCCGTTGAACGCGCCGGGCTGAAAAGCCTGAATGACAATCAGAAGATCGGCTACGAGCTTCAGTCGGGCCGTGACGGCAAGCAATCGGCGGGCGACCTGCGCCTGTTGTGATCTTTGGTCAATTTATCGGAACGGCCCGCGCATGGCGCGGGCCGTTTTCATGTAAGGGCGGCCTCGGTCGCGGCGTCCCAGCCCAGATACCACTTGGCGCCGTCATGGATCACAGGACGCTTCATCACGGTGGGCTGGGCAGCAATCTGCGCTTCGGGGTCAGAGGCCTTGAGGAAATCGGAAAAGCTGCGGTAGGTGGTCGATTGGCGGTTGATCACGCGGTCACCGAATTCGGAGATGATGGTGTCAATCTCGGCCTCTGTCAGCGGGTCTGACCGCACATCGCGAAAGGTCACGTCCTTTCCCGCCGCAGCAAGGGTTTTCAGCGCGCGGCGGCAGGTGTCGCAGGTGGGGATGCCGTAAAGGATCATGTCAGGCCTTGAAAATCAGTCGGGTCAGGAACAGCCCGCCCCATGCCGAGGCGGAGGTCAGGATCGTCCCCCAGATCAGGTCTGTCGCAACCATCTGCGGGCTCCAGCCCTTCATAATGGCGTAGCTGGTGAATTCATAGGTTCCATAGGCCATCGCCCCCAAGATTGCCGCAGGGATCAGCACGGCGCTGCCGGTTTTCAGCGCCGGATAGCTGACCAGATAGACCAACCCTGCAATATAGGCGGCGTAAAAGGCAGCAGCCGGCAGCAGGCGGATGTTTTCCAGCAAAAGCGGACCGATATGGCGCTTGAACAGCGGCTGCATGTGCAGGGTCAGCATCAGGGCATCAAGCACCAGAAACAGGGTCAGCGTCGTCAGGTAGAGGGTGGCGATTTGCATGGGCGGCGCTCCTTTGCACAGCAGTTAGGGCGCAGGGGCCGGTTGGGTAGTGTCCAGTAGCGGGACATTTTCAGAATCTTCCAAGACAGTTGGGGGATGCGGGTTTACCGGAGTTTGCACCGTCTTGCAGTCGGAAGGGATTTGTTAACCCCTGCGCGCTAGGCTTTCCCTATATCCGACTACCTTCGCCCCCGCCTGCCCGGTGCCTCGATCTTCTTTACCGTGGCCTTGGCCGCGCGCGACTCGGATCTGTTGCTTCGCAATATCGGGATCTTGCGGCAGTCCGTGCGCGTGACGCGCGCCGAAAGGCCGTTCAGGATCAACGCCTGGGTGGTTTTGCCGGATCATATGCACTGTGTCTGGACTTTGCCTGAGGACGACGCGGATTACTCTACCCGCATGGCTGCAATAAAGGCGCGGTTTACGATGACGGTGCGTAGGTCGGGGTTCACCCCGACCTACGCCCACCAACCCCTATGGCGCGAAGGGCGGGCGCAGCCGCATCGGCACAGAGAAAAGAGTCGGGGTGAACCCCGACCTACACAAGGACGAGGCACCGATCTGGCAGAAACGATTCTGGGAACATCATCTGCGGGATGAAGCCGATTTCCGCGCCCATATCCGATATTGCTGGATCAACCCTGTGAAACACGGGCTGGTCGGGCATCCCCGTGACTGGCCCTATTCGTCGTGGCATCGTGATGGATCAAAGGATCTGCACTTGTAGGGCGGGGTTCACCCCGCCATTGCGCGGGTGTGTGGGGGAGAGTCGGGGTGAACCCCGACCTACGGTTTTCAGGAGGGGTCAGTTACCCCCAAACCTCCAGAAACTCGCGCCATTCGCCCTTACTCATGCCTGACTCGGGCTGCTCGACCACCTCGCCCGCCAAGCGCCGCTTCAGGACGGCAATCGCTTTGCCCGACAGCGTGACACCCCCCATGCGGTAATCTTCAAAGGCAGCAAAGGCGAGCGGTAACCAATCCTTGGTGATTTGCGCGATAATCTCGGCATAGACGCGAATCTCGTATTGGGCATGGGCGTCTGCGCGCAGGCGGAGGAAGTGGAACAGGTTGTGCAGATCGGTTTTCCAATACCACTGGGTATAGATGTTCATCGGCAGGTTCATCCGCGCCAGTTCGCGCGCCAGTCCCTGCTGGCCGTCTTGCGACAGCATCGCCTCGTAATGGTCATAGGACCGTGCGGCGTCGGATTTCAGCATCTCCAGCACGCGGGCGGATTCCGCGCCCGACAGCACCTCGCCGCGCCCCTGATTGTTGACCACCGATTGCGCCGCCAGTTGCGACGGTTCGGGAATATAGAACTCGCGGTCAAGGATCGAATAGCGGGCGGAGTATTCGTTGACGTTGGCGGTGCGGTGCCTGATCCACTGACGGGCGACAAAGACCGGAAGTTTGACGTGCAGTTTCACCTCGCACATCTCGAACGGGGTCGAGTGCCAGTGCCGCATCAGATAGCGGATCAGCCCTTCGTCGTTCTGCACATGCTTGGTGCCGGCACCATAAGACACGCGGGCAGCCTGCACGATGGCGGAATCGTCGCCCATATAATCGATGACACGCACAAGCCCGTGGTCCAAGACCGGATGCGCGCGATAGAGATGCGCCTCCATCCCTTCGGAGACGGCACGCAAGGTCGGACGCGGATTGCTGCGGGCAGCCTCGATTTCGGCCAGTTGTTCAGGGGTCAGCGGCATGGCGTGGCCTTTCGCGGCAAAGGGATGAGTCGAAGCCGACTATATCTGGTGGGGCCGCTTTTAGGAACCGCAAGCTACGGCGTGATGCAGCGCGGCCACGGACGGCCCGTCAGGTATCGAATGGGGGAATAATCTTTGACTTTCAATATCTTTCAGCACTATCTTAATCTGGTTTTGACCAAAAGGATGGATGCGGCATGTCGGGTTATCGGGGCGCTTTGTTGGCGGTTTTTCTGTTGGCTGCATGTGATGGCAACCCCTTTGCGCCACCCGCCCCTGAGCCGGTGGGCGATACGACGGTTTCCCCGCTTCCCGGCACCACGTCCCCACGCGCGGCAACCTCGATTGCGCGCTATGAGGATGAAAACGGCGATGGCGATGGCTTTGTCAAAGATACCGACATCACCTATGACGCCGAAAATGATGAATTCCACGTCAACAATCTGGCCTTTGACGGCAACAACACCTACCCCCGCTCGACCGTCACCTTTGCCGGAACCGGAAAACCTGCCGGAACCTTGGGCGATTTCGCGGTTTATGAGGCGGTGCCGGTGCCGGGAGATCTGTCGCCGACGCTGCAATACCGCGCCTTGCGCGGGGTCAGCAGCAGCGGCAAGACCCAGTTTGCCGTGGTACGCACAGGATCATTTGCCGACTATGGCTTTGGCGGCTTTGTCCTGTCGCGCGACGGTGGGGTGACACTGCCGCAATCCGGGCGGGCGACCTATGAGGGGGCTTATGCCGGCCTACGCGATTTCGTCGGTCAGGGCGATCTGGAATATGTCAAAGGCACGATGGATCTGTCCATCGACTTTGGCGATTTCGACAGCGGGCCGGGCGTGGTTGGCACGGTTCGGGATCGGCAAATCTTCGACATCAATGGCAATAACATAACGGCTGACGTGCTGGCAGGGCTGGCACCAGACCCCGACAACATTCCCACAGAGTTACCGGTGTTTCAGTTCTTCCTTGGTCCCGACACCATGGACCAGAACGGCGAGCTTTACGGCAACGTCAAAAGCGAGATCGATAATGGCGATGGCAGCTTTTCGGATTACGAGGACGGCAACTACTATGCCATCGTCGCGGGCGACAATGCCAGCGAGGTGGTGGGAATCATCGTTGTCACCTCGTCCGACCCGCGCACGACTGGCGTGACCGTGCGCGAGACCGGCGGCTTCCTGCTGTATCAAACCCAACTGATCGAATGACCCCGCGCGCGGCCCTGATTGCTGGCATACTGGCCACGGCGTTGGGGCTTTCGGCGCAGGCCGAGGGGATTACGGTATCGCCCAAGGATTTGAGCAAACTGGCGGCGGTGGCGCTTTCGCAGCAAGACCCTGCGACGGCGCTACGTTTTACTGCGGCGTTGCTGACACGCGATGCACAGGATGCCACCGCGCTGATCCTGAAATCGCAGGCCGAGCGCGATCTGGGCCGCAACGCACAGGCGCGGTTGTCGGCCAAGGCGGCTTGGGCTGCAGCGCAGAACGATCAGGAAAAATATGGTGCGGCGATGGCGATGGCGCAGGCGCTGTCGTCCTCGGGGCGGCGGACGGCGGCGCAACTATGGCTGCGCCGCGCAAGCGAAGTCGCCCCCAGCGACATAGCCCTTTTGGTGGCCACGCGGGATTTTGACTATGTACGGTCGCGTAACCCCTTGAGTTTGCGCTTTGATATAGGCTTGCGGCCATCGTCCAACCTCAACAACGGCGCGACAAACCCGATGTTCGAGTTCATGGGCTTTCCGTTTCAACTGTCGGGAGACGCGCTGGCCCTGTCGGGGGTCGAGGCCTCGGCGGCACTGTCGGGGCAGTTCCGGCTGGCGGACTCCGAGCAAGGCGCGACGGATTTGCGTTTTGCCGGATCACAAAAGCTGGTCTGGCTGTCGGACAAGGCGCAGGCCCAAGCCCCCGAGGCGCGGAACAGCGATTATGCCTTTGCCGGCATAGAGCTTGGTCTGGCGCGGCGTGGCAAGCTGGGTTTGGGCGAGGTGATCTATTCGGCCTCGTTGGGTGCGGGGCATAACTGGTATGGCGGGGCCGACCTGACCGATTACGCGCGCGCCGATCTGGGGCTGGAGGCACCGATCGGACGCAAGGCCACTGGCTTTGCCCTTGTCAGCGCCGAGACGCAGCACAGCCTGATGGCGGGCCAAGGTTCGGCGCAGATTTTCGGGCTGACGGGTGGCGTGATGGCCAAACGGGGCAATGGCGACACGGTGAAACTGGCGCTTGATCTGGGGAAAACCCGGTCCGACATCGCCCCCAGCAGCTATGACGCGGTGGGGCTGACGCTGGATTATACCCGCGCGCGTCCGGTGCTGGGGGTGGTTCTGGCGGGCAATCTGGGACTCGAGGCGCGGGATTATCCGGTTTCCCCCTATGACATCGGCGGGCGGCAAGATTTTCGGCTGTCGGCAGGACTGTCGGCGACGCTGACGCAGATCAGCTATATGGGGTTTTCGCCGGTGCTGTCAGTCACGATGGCGCAGGCGCGCTCTACCGTGGCGATTTACGAAACGCAGACGCTCGGTGTCGGGTTGAGCGTGCGCTCAAACTTCTGACCCCTTTCGCCGGAGGGGATTGGCCTGCTAGACTGGCGCGATAACCGCAAATGAGGCGCCAATGTCGATCCGCTATCTGCACACCATGGTCCGCGTGCTGGACCTTGAGAAATCCATCGCGTTTTACAATCTTCTGGGGCTGCAAGAGACGCGCCGGATTGTCAATGAGGGCGGTCGCTTCACGCTGGTGTTTCTGGCCGGACCGGATCAGCCGGAATGTCCGGTCGAGCTGACCTTCAACTGGGATGGCGATGCGGGCCTGCCCAGCGACAGCCGCCATTTCGGGCATCTGGCCTATGAGGTTGATAATATTTACGAAACCTGCGCGCATCTGGCCGCCAATGGCGTGGTGATCAACCGTCCGCCGCGCGACGGGCATATGGCCTTTGTCCGCAGCCCCGACAATGTGTCGATCGAGTTGCTGCAAAAGGGCGAGTCGCTGCCTGCTGCCGAGCCTTGGGTCAGCATGGGCAACACCGGAAGCTGGTGATCAGTGCGGCCCGCCGCGCAAGCGCCAGATATGCATGACATCTTCGCCCGCGACACGCAGGTCTGACAGCACATAATCGGGCGCATGCAGGGTGGGGGTGCCAGCAAGCGGCCCCACGGCAGGCGTGCCGTTTGATCCGAACACACGGCCCGCGCTAAAGGCGATGATTTCGTTCGCATGGCCGCCCGCAATCAGCGAGGCGGCCAGCGTGCCGCCGCCTTCGCAGAAAATCCGCGTCAGGCCCGCTGCGGCAAGCCGTTGCAGCGCGTCGTAAATATCCACCCTGCCATCCGGCCCTGTGGCACAGGGGATCAAGGTCAGACCCTTGTCTTGCAGGCGTTCGGGAACGGATGCCCCTTTGGCATGGCACAGCCAGACCGGCACTTCGCGGGCAGTTCGCACAAGGCGGCTGTCTGGCGGCAGGCGCAGGCCCGAGTCGATGACGATGCGCAAGGGCTGATGCGACACACCCAGATCCCGCACGGTCAAATCGGGATCATCGGCCAGAGCCGTGCCAATCCCCACCATCACCGCATCATGGGTAGCCCTTTGGGCATGAACCTGACGCCGTGCCGACGGTCCGGTGATCCAGCGGCTTGCCCCAGCGGCATTGGCGATCCGGCCATCCAGTGTCAAAGCCAGCTTCATCGCGACATGCGGCACCCCTGCCGTGACACGGCTCAGAAAACCCACGTTCACGGCAGCGGCCTGATCGGCCAGCACGCCTTCGGTCACAGCAATGCCAGCCGCGCGCAGCATGGCATGGCCCTTGCCCGACACGCGGTCATCTGGATCGGTCAGCGCGCTGACCACGCGCGCCACGCCCGCAGCGATAAGGGCTTCGGCACAGGGCGGGGTTTTGCCGTGATGGGCGCAAGGCTCCAGCGTCACATAGGCCGTCGCCCCGCGCGCGGCGGCTCCGGCCTGCGCCAGCGCCATCGTCTCGGCATGGGGGCGGCCTCCGACCTGGGTCCAGCCGCGCCCGATGATCTGGCCATCCTTCACCAGAACACAGCCCACAGCCGGATTGGGCCAAGTGCGCCCCAGCCCCCGCGCGGCAAGGCGCAGGGCGTGGGCCATATGGTCTGCGCCACTCACCCAAACGGCCTTATTCGTCGGGCAAGGTGCCGGGGCGCAGTTCCGACACAAAGCGGTCGAAGTCATCTGCCGCCTGGAAGTTCTTGTAAACGCTGGCAAAGCGGACATAGGCCACGGTATCGATCCGGGCCAGCGACTCCATCACGATCTCGCCGATCACTTTGGACGAGATGTCGGTATCGCCCAAGGATTCCAGCCGCCGCACGATGCCGGAAATCATCTGGTCGATGCGGTCGGGATCAATCGGGCGTTTCTGCATCGCAATGCGGATCGAGCGTTCCAGTTTGGAGCGGTCGAAATCCTCGCGCTTGCCGGAGGTTTTCACCACGACCAAATCGCGCAACTGCACACGTTCATAGGTGGTGAATCGCCCGCCACAGGCCGGACAAAACCGCCGCCGCCGGATCGAGACGTGATCTTCGGCCGGACGCGAGTCCTTCACTTGGGTATCGATATTCCCGCAGAATGGGCAGCGCATGGCCCCCTCCTTGCTTGTTTTTTGATGACTGCCTCGACCCCCGGTATAGATCCGGGGTTATCCACAGACCCTAGCCCAGTGGTCTAGCGCTATACCAGCACCAATTCGCCGCTACTGCATATAGGGCGGCAGGTGTGGCGGTCAGGACTCAGGGGGAAGGGCGTTTCGGGGGGTCAGGCGGTGGCGATTGCTGCAGGAGCGTCGCAAGCCTCGGGGCGCAAGGTGCCGCGATAGCCGATCAACTGGCCCAGAACCGGCAATTCCGCCCCGATGTCGAAAATCACCGCACCCGACGCATCAACGCTTTCATAGGACGGGTTTTTCGGCAGCAAGCGGCGCGGCAAGGCAAAGCCAAGGCAATGGATCGCCACCACAGGAAACGAAAGGCTGGTCGGGGTGGCCACGGGCTGCATGGTGATGTGGAACGGGCCAAAGCGTTCGACGACCTGCCCCGCTCTGCCCGCTCGCAGCCGCGATTGCGTGACATGGCCATCAAAATCGCGCGCCCAAGCCTCGCCCTGCGCGTCGGGGGTGATGGTAAAGCGCAGCGGCAGGCCAGAGCCTTGGGGCGGAAAGCCACCAAGCCGGAGCAGGATTCGCGCGATGACCGAAGGTCCGTGCCTGACAACGGTGCGCCCGGAATAGCGGCGCACATCGGTGCCAGAATGCAGCTTTTGCAGGGCGTTTGGCAGATCCGCAAAGGCGGGACCAAGGGCTGCGACGATGGGGTTCTGGACTGTATTCATCACTCTTGCCATGAGCGACCTGCTCTTGCGAGTTGCGCTTTAGTCGCAACCGCAGGCGGGGGCAAGGCGGCGCATCGCCGCGCGACGCGGCTAGGTCAGTTGCGTGGCAATCCAGGCGCGGAAGGACAGCAGCGGCGCACGGGGCGGTATGTCGCGCGGCCAGACCAGATAATAGCTGCCCAGCGCGCGGATCGGGCCGCCGTAGACCGGCACAAGCCTGCCTTCCGCCAACTCGCGTCCGATCAGGAACAGCGGCAATAGCGCCACCCCCAGACCGTGCAGCGCGGCCTGTGTCATGGTGGCGAACTGGTCAAACAGCATCCCCGCCGGGCGCTGCCCCGCCTGTCCGTGATGTGCCAGCCAGCGGCCCCAATCGCCGGTGCGGCTTTCCAGTTGCAGCAAGGGCAGGCCCAGCACGTCTTGCGCGGCGTCCAAGGGCTGCGGCACCAAGGCGGGGGCTGCCACCGCCAGAACCTCTTCCTCCATCAAGGGCAGGTAATCGACGCCCGCCCAATCCTGCCGTCCGTAGTGGATCGCCGCGTCAAAGCTGGTGTTGGCGAAATCAAACGGCGCAAGACGGGTGGACAGGTTCACCGTCACCTCGGGGTGGCTGGCGGCGAAATGCGCCAGCCGTGGCGCAAGCCAATGCATGCCAAAAGCGGGCAGGATCGCAAGGTTCAGACTGCCGCCCAAAGGGTTTGCCCGCAGCTTGAGCGAGGCCTGCGACAGCGATTGCAGCGCGCGCCGCACCTCGCGCACATAGTCCTGCGCGGCGGGGGTCAACCGCAGGCGATGCTTGTCACGCAGCAACAATTGCACCCCCAACTGCCCCTCCAGCACCTGCAACTGGCGGCTGATCGCCCCTTGCGTCAGGTTCAACTCATCCGCCGCAGCCGAGGTGGTGCCAAGCCGCGCCACCGCCTCCAGCGCCAGCAGGGACGGCATCGACGGCAGGTAGCGGCGCGAACCGATCATATGAGTTTTCCTCATCATTGGGCGATGCCGTTTCGTTAGGCTGTTACTGCGATTCATGCAATAGAAGGCCACAGAAATGAGTTTTCCACCAAGGAGCCGCCATGACCGAGAAACCTTACCTCAAAGCCAAAGATGCCCCCGATCTGGGCCGTTTTGATTGGGAAGACCCCTTCCGGCTGGAGGATCAGCTGACCGAAGAAGAGCGCATGCTGCGCGATGCCGCACGGTCCTATGCCCAAGAGAAACTGCAGCCGCGCGTCGTTGCCGCCTACCGCGAGGAATCCACCGACCCCGCGATCTTCCGCGAGATGGGCGAGATGGGCCTGCTGGGCGTGACCGTCCCGGAACAATACGGCGGGCTGGGATCGTCTTACGTCGCCTACGGCCTGATCGCGCGAGAAGTTGAACGCGTGGACAGCGGCTACCGCTCGATGATGTCGGTGCAGTCATCCTTGGTGATGTATCCGATCTACGCCTATGGCACCGAGGCGCAGCGGATGAAATATCTGCCGAAACTGGCGACGGGCGAATGGATCGGCTGCTTTGGTCTGACCGAACCCGATGCCGGATCGGACCCTGCTGGCATGAAGACCGTGGCGAAGAAAACCGCCAATGGCTATGTGCTGAACGGCGCCAAGATGTGGATTTCCAACGCACCGATCGCGGATGTGTTTGTGGTCTGGGCGAAATCCGAAGCCCATGGCGGCAAGATCAAGGGCTTTGTGCTGGACAAAGGCACCAAGGGTCTTAGCGCGCCGAAGATTGGCGGCAAGCTGTCCCTGCGCGCCTCGATCACCGGCGAGATCGTGCTGAAGGATGTCGAAGTCTCCGAGGACGCGCTGCTCCCGAACGTCGAAGGCCTGAAAGGCCCGTTCGGCTGTTTGAACCGCGCGCGCTATGGCATCTCGTGGGGGGTGCTGGGGGCTGCCGAATTCTGCCTGCACGCCGCCCGCCAATACGGTCTGGACCGCAAGCAGTTCAACAAACCGCTGGCGCAAACCCAGCTTTACCAGTTGAAGCTTGCCAATATGATGACGGAAATCTCGCTGGGCCTGCAAGCCTCGTTGCGCGTCGGTCGCCTGCTGGACGATGCCAACGCCGCACCCGAGATGATCTCGATCATCAAGCGCAACAACTGCGGCAAAGCGCTGGACGCCGCCCGCCACGCCCGCGACATGCACGGCGGCAACGGGATTCAGGAAGACTTCCAGATCATGCGCCACATGGTGAACCTTGAAACGGTCAACACCTATGAAGGCACCCACGACGTCCACGCGCTGATCCTTGGCCGCGCGATCACCGGCCTGCAGGCGTTCTTCTGACCCTGAGCAAAGGTGCGTGACAAGCACGCACCCTACCCTTTGGGTTCACCTTGGTTCAAATACTCCCGCCGGAGGCTCTTGCCATGACAGCCAGAGCCTCCGGCGGGGATATTTAGGCAAAGGGGATGAGCGGAACTTTCAGAACAGGGGTAGGGTGCGTGGTCTCCACGCACCCTTTTTATCACAGAAGCGCGGCCTCTTCGGCGCGGCGGCCCTCGGCCTCGCGGGCGGCTTCGATCCGCGCTTTGCGGCGGCGGTTCAGTTCATACCAGACGGCAAGGCCAAGTGTGAACAGGATCAGCAGCAGCGCAAGGGCGTTGATGGTAGGGGTGATGCCCGACCGCACTTTCGAGAACACATAGACCGTGAGCGTATCGGCATTGCCGCGCGTGAACAGCGTGATGTTGAAGTTCTCGATCGACTGGAAGAAGGCAATCGCCGCCCCTGCCCCGATGGCGGGGTAAAGATGCGGCAGCATGATGCGGCGCATCACTTGGGAATGCGTCGCACCCAGATCCAGTGCCGCCTCTTCCAGCGAGTGGTCAAAGCTTTGCAGCCGTGCCAGCACCAGCAGCATCACGAAGGCCGCGATATAGCTGACCTGCCCCAGCACCGACAGATGCAGCCCCGCCGGCACCGAGAACTTGTTCCAGAACAGCAGAGTCGAGATGCCGATCACAGCGCCGGGTGCCAGAATTGGCGCCACCATGATCCCGTACAGTGCCGAGCGGATACGCCCGCCCAGCGAGTTGATCAGGATGGCCGCCGCCGTGCCGATGGGAACCGAGATCGCCGCCACGGCCACCGCCACAAGGATGGTGTTGCGGAACGCGATCCAGATGCGGTTGTCGTTCCAAAGATCAATAAACCATTGATCGGTATAGCCCTTCCAAGGGTAGACCGTCGGCAGCTTGCTATCGTTGAACGCCGCCCCGCCCATGATGATCAGCGGGATCAGCAGATAGGCCAGAAACAGCGCCATATAAAGGTGAAAGGCCAGATTGCGGTTCTTGTGCATGATCTTGCCCCCTTATTTGGCGATGTCGGACAGTTTCACGCGGAAAATCCGCATGACGACGCTGACAAAGACCGTGCAAAGGATCAGCAGCATGAAGGCATAGGCCGCCCCTGTGTTCCAATCCAGCGCTTCAAGCATCCATTGCTGGATGGTCTGGGTGAACCATTGCGCCGAGGTCGACCCCAGCAGCGTCGGCACCAGCAAGGAGCCCGCGCACAGCATGAACACCATCACGGATCCCGAGGCGATGCCCGGCTTGGCATGGGGCAGGATCACGCGCTGGTGGATGCGCCACCACGGCGCGCCAAGGTCTTCGGCGGCCTCGATCTGGTTGGTGTCCAGCGACTGGATCGCGTTATACAGCGGGAACACCATGAACAGCACATAGGTGTAGACCAGACCGACGATCACCGAGTTATAGCCGGAAATCCAGCGGACCGGCGCGTCGATCAGGCCGATGTTCAGCAGCAGCGCGTTCAGCGGGCCTTTGAAGGCCAGAATGATGAACCACGCGAAAGAGCGCAAAATCTCGGACACCCACAGCGGCACGAACAGCAGCAGGAACAGCGTCGGCAGCGATTTGGGCGAAACCACCTTGGCCAGATAATAGGCCAGCGGATAGGCAAGGAGGAAGGTGATCACTGTCACCAGCGTCGAGTAGTAGATCGTGCCGAAGAAGATCTTGATATGGACCGGCACCTGAAAGGTCATCCACAGCACCGACACATCGACCGGCACGCCGAACACTTTCATGTAGTTGTTCAGCGAATAGGTATCCAGCGGCCCGCCGACATCCACCACCGGCAGATAGGGGCGGAACGAGCTTTCGAACAGGGTGACGTTGGGCAGGATGACAAGGATCAAAAGCCAGAACGCGGTCAGGCCGATGAACGCCGCCGTCAGGCCCACGCCATAGCGGCGAAGGAGTTCCTGCATGGCCGTTACCCCCGCCCGCCCACGGCATCCGGCAACAAGGCCGAACGCTGGGCGTCAAAGGTCATGTGCAGCTTTGATCCCGTGGCCGGAACCGTGGCTGCGCCATCGTTGCGAAGTTCGGCCACAAGAGTGGTGCCGTTTTCGGTCTGGGCCTGCACGGCGATGAAATTGCCCTCGAAAGCCACATCGCTGATGGTGACGGGGACCGAGTTTTCCTTACCGGGAATTTCGGACAGCGTGACGTGTTCGGGGCGGATATAGAGCTTGACGGGCTTGCCATTGGCACCATCGACAAGGCGGGCGCGGAATGTGCCGATCGGGGTGGCAAAGCTGGCCATACCATCGGCTGCATTTTGCACGGAACCTGTCAGGATGTTGTTCTCGCCGACAAAGCTGGCGACAAAGCCGTTCACCGGATTGTTGTAGATGTCGCGCGGGTTGGCGACCTGTTGCAGGCGGCCCTGAGACATGACGCCTACACGATCCGACATGGCCAGCGCCTCGCCCTGATCATGGGTGATATAGATGAAGGTCACGCCCGTGCGCTTCTGGATGGCGCGCAACTCGGCCCGCATGTGCTGGCGCAGTTTCAGGTCCAGCGCCGACAGCGGTTCGTCCAGCAGCATCACCGCCGGTTCCACGGCCAAGGCGCGGGCGATGGCGACGCGCTGTTTCTGGCCGCCCGAAAGCTGGCTGACCATCTTGTCGGCGGCATCTGGCAGATCAACCAGTGCCAGCAATTCCTCGGCGCGTTTGCGGCGGGTGGCCTTGTCGACGCCGCGCACTTCCAGCCCGAACGAGATATTCTCCCAGATCGGCATCAAGGGAAACAGCGCAAGGTTCTGGAAGATAAGCGCGGTGGGGCGCTGGTTAGGGCGCTGGCCGCGCATATCCTTGCCGCCGATGCGGATGACACCTTTGGTTGGCTCGTTGAACCCCGAAATCATCCGCAGGATGGTGGTCTTACCGCATCCCGACGGCCCAAGGAACGAGAAGAACTCTCCGGGCTGGATGTTGACGTTTACATTGTCGACGGCGCGGAAATTTCCGAAGTCGCACACGACATTTTCAAGCTCGATCCCAGCACTCATCAGATCGCCCTTTTCCCTGGTCTTTGTTGTTATGGTTTTTGAAAGCCTAGCAGGCCGCGTCATGATCCTGATGGGTAGCGCCAGATCAATCACGCGGATCGGTCCAGATATACCCCCGCAGAAACGCAACTCGCCGGGCCTTGCAGACCCGGCGAGCCGTCAAAGCGACGCTGATCAGGCGGCTTTATACTTGTCAGAATATTCCGCGCGCTTGGCGAGGAAGTCCGCCGACTGGTCCGGCCACCACCACAGGGCAGCCAGTTTGGCGTCATCGAAAGCGGCGTTGTAATAGGCCGACACTTCCGGATCGAGCAGATCGGCTGCGCCCTTGCCAACCGGGTTGGACGAGAAGGCCGTTGCCCAAGCGGCGGCACCTTCTGCAGAGGATACCCACTTGGCAAATTCATGGGCCTGATCGACGTTGACGGCATTTGCCATCAGCACAAAGCCCTGATGCCATGCGAAGGCACCTTCAACCGGCGCGGCATAGCCGTAGCCGTCATTGCGAAGGTTGTAGCCGGTCGAATCCCAGCACAGTCCCACGGTCGCGCCGTTGGCGGTAAAGCCGGCATTGGCCTCGTTTTCACCCGACCAGAACTGGACCACGTTTGCCTTGGCCTTGATGGCTTCGGCCAGAGCGATGTCCCACAATTCGACCATGGCGGCCGGATCGCTGTAGCCGTCCATCCACGGACGCGGCAGCTTGCCGGTGGCGTCCAGCCAGCGGCCCATCGCAGCAAGGGCCGAATGCGGACGCAGCACAACCTGATTGGCCGGATCGAACAGCGCGCCCAAGGACGCCGGATCGCCCAGAACGGCAGCTTCCTTGTTATAGACCAAAGCCTCGGTTCCCCAGACAGAGGGAACATACATCAGCTTGCCATCGACGCGCGAACGCTCGCCCGCGGCACCGTCGGCCAGACCGGGCAGATAGTTGCCCATCGCCAGCTTGGCTTCGTCAAACGCACCCAGAAGGCCGTTCGACGCCCAGGCGCCGACGCGGTCAATGGTCGGTTCGATCATATCGATCCCGCCCGATTGCAGCGCCACCTTGCCTTGGGCGAACATGGTGTCCTGATCGGGCTGTTCGGTGAAGTTCACCGTGATGCCCGTGGCGGCGGTGAAGGCCGGAAGCACTTTTTCCGCAAGGGCGGGATAGCCGGCCCAACCGGTGAAATTCAGTTCGCCCGACGAGGCCAAGGCCTTGGACGAGATCAGCGCGGGGGCAGCCAGTGCGCCCACACCTGCGGCCGAAGTTTTCAGAAAACTGCGGCGGCTGACAGATGCATTCTTTTTCACGAAAGTCTCCCTGTTGTTGGTCCGCTTGCGCGGTAACGTGCGGGGTCCGTTGATCGGACCCCATCTTTAAGAGCGCCCCGGATTCGCCATGTAAATGGCCTGCCAAGGCTGATCCCTGCTTCACCTTACTCTGTGCTGGGGGCGCTGTGTCAACTGGCCTGTTACAAATGCGACGCGGGTAAAAATGTTTGTGTAGATACGACTGTGACAAAGGGAAGAATTCGGCTGAATTGCCGCAATTTAGAGCAGATTTGCGGCAGGCAGGGGCCAGCCGATCCGCGCTTTTGCGGGGGAATCATCGCGCGGGATGGCCCTGTCAGACCGCCAGCGTCGCCTGCACCGCCCTGCCCCAGCGCGCATAACGTGCGGCACGGGTCTGCGGCTCCATCTGCGGGATAAAGCGCCGCTCCAGCGCCCAGCTTTGTGCAAAGACTTCGGGCGCGGGGCAGACCCCTGCCCCAAGGCCAGCCAGATAGGCCGCCCCCAGTGCTGTGGTCTCGGTCACGCGCGGACGGTCCACCGGCGCGCCCAGAATATCGGCCAGAAACTGCATCGCATAGCCTGAGGCCACCATGCCGCCATCCACCCGCAGCACGCCTGCCTGCGCGTTCGGCCAATCGGCGCGCATCGCCTCCAGCAGATCGCGGGTCTGGTAGCCGACCGATTGCAGCGCGGCGCGGGCAAATTCGGCGGGACCGGAATTGCGGGTCAGGCCAAAGACAGCGCCACGAGTTTCGGGGTTCCAATAGGGCGCACCAAGGCCGGTAAAGGCAGGCACAAGGATCAGGTCTTGCGACGGGTCGGCGGACTCGGCCAAGGCCTGAGTTTCCGCGGCATGACCGATGATCCTAAGCCCGTCGCGCAGCCATTGCACCACCGCCCCCGCGATGAAGATCGAGCCTTCCAGCGCATAGGTAGGCTTGCCGTTCAACTGATAGGCGATGGTGGTCAGCAGGCGGTGCTGCGAGGCGACCCTCTCCGCGCCGGTGTTCAGCAGGGCAAAGCAGCCGGTGCCATAGGTGGATTTCATCATGCCGGGTTGGAAACAGGCCTGACCCACCGTCGCAGCCTGCTGATCCCCCGCCACGCCCCGGATGGGGATGGCATGGCCGAACAGGGCGGGATCGGTCAGCCCGTAATCATCCGCCGAGTCCTTCACCTGCGGCAGCAGGGCCATCTGGATGTCCAGAAGAGCGCAAATCTCGGCGTCCCAGCGGCCTTCGTCGATATTGTAAAGCAGGGTACGGGCGGCGTTGGTGGCATCGGTGGCGTGGGTCTTGCCGCCCGTCAGGTGCCAGATCAGAAAGCTGTCCACGGTGCCAAAGGCCAGCTCCCCGCGTGCCGCGCGGTTGCGGGCGTCGGGGAGGGTGTCGAGCAGGTATTTCAGCTTGGTGCCGCTGAAATAGGGGTCCAGCAGCAGGCCGGTTCTGGCGGTGATCATCGGCTCATGCCCTGCCGCGCGCAGGGCGGCGCAGGTGTCGGCGGTGCGGCGGTCTTGCCAGACGATAGCTTTGTGGAGCGGTTGGCCCGTGGCGCGGTCCCACAGCAGGGTCGTCTCGCGCTGGTTGGTGATGCCGATGGCGGCCACCTTGGCGGGATCGGTGCGGGACAGGACGGCGCGGACGGTCGAGAAGGTTGTGCGGATCAGGTCGGCGGGATCATGTTCGACCCAGCCCGAGGCGGGGAAATGCTGGGGGAATTCCTCTTGGGCCTGAGTCACGGGCGTCAGGTCTTGGGAAAACAGGATCGCCCGTGTCGAGGTGGTGCCTTGGTCGATGGCAAGGATCTGGGTCATGGGGCGGCCTTTGGCGGTCCCGGTGCGGGACTTTGGATTGTTGTTTGATTTCAACGGGGGGTGGGGGTGCGGTTAAGGGATTGTTAGGGGTTGGGGGGGG
>C687J35504_10000011_pt1 | contig 189162 bp, 198 predicted proteins | sample RifCSPhighO2_02_FD_35504 | JGI IMG/M metagenome (IMG submission 35504) | reverse complement strand
ACATCATTCGGATTCTGCGTCAGATAAACCGCAATCCGCTGATACGTCTTGCTCATGTCCTCATACCTATCATGAATCACACGGATCAGATCTTCATAGCTCCGTGGAGGAAAAACGTCGGTCATATTCACGTCCAGTTTGAGGTCGCCAAACCTTGGCGGCAATAGCTGCAGCCCGCAATCGCAATTTTCACTGCAAGGGCAATCGGCGTGTCGTAGCCACGGAAACCACTCAACGGGTCCGCGCGGCTTGTGCGGGCGCAATCGTGCAACTTGCCTTCGCAGGCGCTGTCATGCTTATTTCAACCCAAGAAGGCCGATCTTCGCGACTGTGCAGCAAGGGCAAGCACATGGCACCAGCCGATCCAGCCCGACGCGCCGTGCTTCGCGCCGAAGCGATCTCGAAAGTCTATCGCACGGGCTCGGTAGCGGTGCAGGCGCTGCAATCGGTGGATCTTGCCCTGCAAGAGCAAGAGATGGTTGTGCTTTTGGGTGCCTCCGGATCGGGAAAATCCACCCTTTTGAATATTCTGGGTGGGCTGGATCGGCCCAGCGCCGGGCGGGTATGGTTTCATGACCAAGAGTTGACCGCCCTGCCGGATGCCGCATTGACCCGCTATCGCCGCGACAATGTGGGCTTTGTGTTCCAGTTCTACAATCTGGTCCCATCCCTGACCGCGCGTGAGAATGTGGCGCTGGTGACAGAGATTGCCGCCCATCCGATGCGCCCCGAAGAGGCATTAGAGCGCGTGGGTCTGGGGCAGCGGCTGAACCACTTTCCGGCCGAATTATCGGGCGGTGAACAGCAACGCGTCGCAATTGCCCGCGCGATTGCCAAGCGTCCCGCGCTTTTGCTGTGTGACGAGCCGACGGGCGCGCTGGACAGCAAGACCGGGATCACCGTGCTTGAGGCGTTGGTCGAGGTGAACCGTACCTTGGGGGCGGCGACCGTGCTGATCACGCATAACGCCGCGATTCAGGCGATTGCCGACAGGGTGATCGTGATGGCAGACGGCAGGATTTCCAGCGACTTCCGCAACCCCTCACCCGTCGCCCCCGCGCAGGTCAGTTGGTGATGCGCGCCCTGGATGCCAAGTTGCTGCGCGATCTGCGACGCATCTGGGCGCAAACCATTGCAATCGCGCTGGTCTTGGGCTGTGGATTGATGGTGTTGGTCATGGCCAATGGCACATTGCGATCTCTGTCGGAAACCCGCGCTACGTTTTATGAGCGGCACCGTTTTGCCGATGTCTTCGCCGGAGTAACCCGTGCGCCACGCAGCCTGCTGGAGCAGGTCTTGGCGATTGATGGTGTTGCCCAAGCCGAGGCGCGGATCGTGGTGCCTGCCGTTCTGGATCTTGCAGGCATGACGGAGCCCGCGACCGCCCGCGTGCTGTCCTTGCCCGATGCTGCAAGCCCCCGGCTCAACCTGCCTTTGCTGCGATCAGGCCGGATGCCCGATCCGCAGCGGCCAGATGAGGTCTTGCTGTCAGAACCCTTTGCCGAGGCCAATGGGCTGGTTCCGGGTGATCCTTTGGCAATCACCCTGAAAGGCCAGCGCCGCCTGCTACGGGTGTCGGGGCTGATCCTGTCGCCAGAGTTCATCTATGCCATCGGGCCGGGATCGATCATGCCTGACGACCGGCATTTCGGCCTGATCTGGATGAACGAGACGGCTATGGCCACCGCCACCGATCTGGATGGGGCTTTCAACGATCTGACATTAAGTCTTGCACGCGATGCCGATGAGGATGCCGTTATCGCGGCGCTGGACCGCCTTTTGGCCCCGCATGGCGGCACGGGTGCATATGGTCGGGATCGCCAGACCAGCCATGTCTTTCTGAACAGCGAACTGCAAGAGTTGACGACCATCGCGGTTTTTATGCCGCCGGTCTTTCTGATCGTTTCGGCCTTTCTGGTGAATATGGTTCTAGGCCGCCTGATCGCGCTGGAGAGGTCGCAGATCGGGCTACTCAAGGCCTTGGGCTATGCCACCTCTGACATTGCCGCGCATTATCTGAAAATGAGCATGGGTATCGGGGTGTTCGGCGTCGGGCTGGGCTTGGCCTCGGGCTGGTGGGCGGGGCAGTGGATGACGGGCATGTATCGCCAGTTCTTCCGCTTTCCGTTTCTGATCTATGACCCCGGCTTTGGTGCGATCGGGTTGGCGGCGATTCTGGGGATGGCGACGGTGGTGCTGGGGGCGCTGCGAGCGGTGTGGTCCTCGGCACGGCTGGCACCGGCGGTTGCGATGTCCCCCCCCTACCCCGCCAGCCTTTCGGCGCGGTTGGGTGGACCGGATGGGGCATTGGCTGGCGCTGCGGCAAACGACCATGATGATCCTGCGCTCGGTCACCCGCTGGCCGGGGAGGGCGGCTGTGACATTCTTTGGTGTGGCCGCGTCGGTCGCCGTGCTGGTGGCGTGTTTTTATATCTTTGACGCGATGGATCTGCTGATGGACGAGGTTTTCGTGCAGTCCAACCGACAGGATATGACATTGATGCTGGCGGCCCCGGTGAACGACATTGCCGTGATCGAAGCCTTGCATCTGCCCGGTGTGCGGGTTGCCGAGGGTGGGTTTGCCCTGCCAGTGCGGTTGGTGCATGGCGCGGCCAGCCGCTTGACCACGTTACAGGGGCGCAACGAGGACGCTGAACTCACCCGTGTTTTGGGTGCAAACGGACAGGTTGCGGCGCTGCCGTCCGAAGGGTTGATCCTGCCGGAGCGCCTGGCAGAGGTGTTGGGCGTCGGGTTGGGCGCACACTTGGAGGTGGAATTGCTGACCCCACCGCGCGAGGTTTGGGACGTAGAAGTCAGTGCTATAATCCGCCAAAGCCTTGGCGAAGAGGTGCATATGTCTGCGCCTGCGTTGTTTCGGCTGCTGCGGCAACCGCCGCAGGTCAACCAGTTGCATCTTCTGATCGATCCGCTGGCGCTGCCCGCACTTTATGCCCGCGTGAAAACCACACCTGCGATTGCGGGGCTGACACTGTGGACGGATGTGAAGCAACAGATCGATGCCACGATGGCCGAGTCAATCCGCATCGTGACGGTGATCTTTTCCTCGCTTGGCATGCTGATCGCTGTCGGAGTGGTTTATAATGCCGCTCGTATTCAACTTGCAGAGCGGGCGCATGAACTGGCCTCGCTGCGGGTTTTGGGATTTTCACGGGCCGAGGTGGGCTATGTTCTGGTGGGCGAGATGATGTTTCTGACGGTCTTGGCGATTCCGCCAGGCTGGGGGTTGGGTTATGGTTTTGCCGCCTTGGTCCATAGCGGGTTTTCGACAGATATCGTCAGCCTGCCGTTTCGGATCACCTCTGACAGCTATGCGCTGGCCTCGGTTCTGGTGTTCGTGGCAGCGCTGGTCTCGTCGCTTTGGGTGCGGCGGCGACTGGACGGGATCGATCTGGTAATGGCCCTGAAGCAGAAGGAATAGGGCGATGCGGGCAATAAAGGCGGTCATGGCGGCAGGAACGGCGCTGGCGGTGGGTGCGGCGGCGGTCTGGGTGCTATGGCCTGAACCAGTCTTGGTTGATCTGGTGGCTGTGCAGACCGCACCGATGGAAGTCACTGTTGCCACCGAAGGGGTCACCCGCGTGCGCGAGACATGGACGGTCTCGACCCCGATTGCCGGCACACTGGCCCGCTCTGAGTTGCGCGAAGGTGATCAGGTCGTGAAAGGTGAAACCGAGGTTGCCCGAATTCGCCCTGCAGTGCCACCCTTCCTTGATGCCCGCGCCCGCGCCCAAGCCGAAGCCGCCGTCACCGAGGCCGAAGCCGCACTGCGCTTGGCCGAAGTGGTTTTGGCCCAAGCGCAGGCAGATGCCTCGCTTGCCGAAGCCCAGCTTGCTCGCAACCGCGCGCTGGCAGAGCGCGGAACAATCGCGCAACGCATATTGGAAGACAGCGTGCAAAAGGCCAGCGCGGCATCCGCCACGCTGGAAACAGCGCGGTTCGATCTGGACCTGCATCGCGCCACACTGGCCCGCATGCAGGCGCAACTCTTCGGGCCGGAAACTGCGGCTGCCGAGATGGCAGCGGGGGATTGCTGCATCAGGATCACCGCGCCGCAGTCCGGTACGGTTTTGGCTGTGACAGACCTGAACGCCCGTCCGGTGCAGGCAGGCGAGGTGCTATTGGCCATCGCGGACCTGCAAGATTTGCAGATCGAGGCTGATCTGTTGTCCAGCGATGCGGTGCGTGTGCCGCCGGGCGCGCAGGCCCACATCGACCGCTGGGGAGGCGACAATCGGCTTGATGCCAAGGTTGCCCGAATTGATCCGACCGGCTTTACGCGGGTTTCGGCCCTTGGCATTGAGGAACAGCGCGTGCGGTTGCATCTGGATTTCACTACCCCCGCCGAAGCCCGTTCCGGTCTGGGCGATGGCTATCGGGTCTTCGTGCAAATCGTTATCTGGTCTAGCCCAGCCAGCCGTCAGGTGCCTCAAAGCGCACTGTTCAGGCAGAACGGCGCATGGGCCGTTTTTAGGGCGGTAAATGGGTATGCGGTAATGACACCGGTTACGATCGGGCATTCTGCCGAAGCGATGGCCGAGGTGCTTTCCGGACTGGATGACGGCGATCAGGTCATCGCTTACCCGGGCAACCGGATCAGCGATGGCGTACGGATTGCCGCGCGCATCGCGCCCTGACGGGCCGTTTTGGAGGGATTTCCGGGTCTTTCAGAACTGACAAAGGAATAGAAAGCCCGCGACACTGGCGCGCCGCAGACCTTGCTAGGGATCAACCGTTGACAAGCGTGTCCATCACCTTGGTGATCGCACCGGATGTCGGTTTTGTGTTTGATCCCCAAGCCTGCACAAATTTACCATCCGGCCCAAGCAGAACCTTGTTGAAATTCCAACCCGGAACAAAGCCGTGCTGGTCGCGCACCCAAGCATAAAGTGGATGAACATCGCCCTCGGCAACGTGCTGAATGGTGGCCATCGGCAGGGTCAGGCTGTAGTTCAACTCGCAGAATTCTTTCACCTCGGCATCTGTGGCGTATTCCTGATTGAAATCATCCGATGGCACTGCCAGCACAATTGCCCTGCCTTCATACTGATCGGAAAGCGCCTGCAACTCGGTATATTGCGGTGTATAGCCACACATTGAGGCGGTATTGACCACCAGCACGGGCTTGCCGCGCCAATCAGCCGTGTTCAGCGTTCCGCCATCGATGTTGGGGAAACTGAAGGCGGGTGCATCGGTTTCGGCCTTGGCCAAAGGCACAGCGGCGACGGCAAGTGCAAGTGTCAGTCCAAGGCGCGAAAGAAGCTGCATCGATGTATCCTTTGCTTTTGCAAAAGATACGCCGGAAATGACGATTTGGATCATCACAGATAGGTGCGTGAAATCACGCACCCTACACCGGCCGGGCTGCCCCCGGTCAGTCGCGGATGGTATCGCCCTTTTGCAGCGTGGGAAACAACTCAATCACCTCGCCGCCGACAACGCCATTCGGGCGCTTGCCTGCGATAATCTCAGCGGCGCGACGGCCAATCTCGAGGCGGCAGGCATCCATCGTGGCCAGTTTGCGCGGTAGCCCGTCCAGCAGCTCTACTCCGTTAAAGCCTGCAAGACCGATGCGGCCCGGAACGTCGATGCCTTTGTGCAGGCAATACAGCAACCCACCCGCGCCGATCATATCATTGGAGTAATACAGGAAATCGACCTGCGGGCTGCGGGTTAGCACCGCTTCGGTCATCTCGCGGCCCTTCAGCAAAGCCGAGCCGCCCGAGTAGAATTCGCGGTCCACCAGCGCAAGGCCAGCCTTGGCCAGTGCCTCTTCAAAGCCCTCAAGGCGTTTGCGGGCGCGGTGGTCATAGGGCATCATGGTGCCAAGGAAGGCAATGTTGCGATAGCCTGCGGCGATGATCGCCTCGGCCATCTTGCGGCCCGCGCGGCGGTGGGAAATACCCACCGCGCTGTCAACCGGCGTGCCGTCGATGTCCATGATCTCGACAATCGGGATGCCGGCTTGGGCCAACATGGCCTGCGCGGCTTCGGTATGTTCCAGCCCTGCGATGATAACGCCCGAAGGCCGCCACGACAGCATCTCATACAGCACCGATTCTTCGCGGTCAGGCGAATAGTTGGTGACACCCACGACGGGTTGCAGACCGGTATCTTCCAGCACCTCGGAAATACCGGTCATCACTTCGGGAAAGACCATGTTCGACAGCGAGGGGATAATCACGCCGACAAGGTTGACCCGCTGGCTGGCAAGCGCGCCTGCGATCTTGTTCGGCACATAGCCAAGGCTGCGCGCGGCCTCCAGCACCTTTTCGCGCGTGGCCTCTGACACATCGCCGCGATTTCGCAACACGCGACTGACAGTCATCTCCGACACGCCCGAGGCTTCGGAGACATCCCGCAGGGTCAAAGTGCGGCGGGGATCGGGAATTGGCGGCTTTGTCACGGCGAGAACTGCCCTGTGCATAAGGTCTTTCCCCTTGTTAGCGCCAAAACACCCCTTGTCCAACCCCGCAAAATGCGATATGTTAGCGGTAACAGCCAAAGTGCTGGCGATATCCTGCGCGTCCTGCAAGCTCTCAACCCAGACGCAACGGACCCTAAGGGGGGGTGGTGGGCCAAAAATTCACTCCCCCTTAAATTCCCCCTCTATAGCGCTGTTGCAACCGATCCGATTTTTCCGCATGTAGAGCGCATGGTCAGTGAACCGGCCTCGTAGCTCAGGGGATAGAGCGGCCGCCTCCTAAGCGGCAGGTCGATGGTTCGAATCCATCCGGGGTCACCAAATCTTGCTTGAATGAAAAAGCCCGGCAATTGCCGGGCTTTTATTTATCAAACAATCCTGCCGTGACAGTGTTTGAATTTCTCGCCAGAGCCACACGGACAATTGTCGTTGCGGCTGGGGTTGCCCCATGTGGCAGGGTTGGTTTCGTCAAAACCGGCAAGGCGGGTGCTGGCAGGTTCGGACGCTGCAGGTTCAGCGGCCTGCGCCGGTTCGGCAGGGGCTGGAGCGGGATGTTGGGCGGCTTGCTGTTGGGCAAGGTATTGCGCCAGCATCGCTTGCTGTTCTTCTTGCGACAACGGCCGGATCTGGGCCAGCTTTTGCGTAACTTCCACGCGCAAGGAATTCAGCATGGATTCGAACAGCGTAAAGGCCTCGGTCTTGTATTCCGAAAGAGGGTCACGCTGGGCATAGCCACGGAAGGACACGACCGAGCGCAGGTGTTCAAGACGCAGCAGATGTTCGCGCCATTTCGCATCGATGGTTTGCAGCAGCAGTTGCTTCTCAACGGTCCGCATCGCGGTTTCGCCAAAGGCTTGCAGCTTTTCGTCCATCATCTTGTCAGAGGCTTCGACCAAGCGCTCGCGCACAACATCTTGGTCGACGCCTTCTTCGGTGGCCCAAGCGGCAACCGGCAAGTTCATGTTCAGCTTTTCGATGACAGCGGCGTGAAGGCCCTGCACATCCCATTTGTCAACGTAGGACTTGGGCGGCAGGTGGCCATCGACCAGATCATCAATGACCTGATGCCGCATATCCTGCACGATTTCTGCCAGATCTTCTGTTTCCATGACTTCGCGGCGCTGACCGAAAATCGCCTTGCGCTGGTCGTTCATCACATCATCGAATTTCAGCAATTGCTTGCGGATGTCGAAGTTGCGGCCTTCGACCTTAGCCTGCGCGCGTTCCAGCGATTTGTTGACCCACGGGTGAACAATCGCCTCGCCCTCTTTCATGCCCAGCTTGGACAGCACGTTGTCCAGACGCTCCGAGCCAAAAATCCGCATCAGATCGTCTTCCAGCGACAGGAAGAACGCCGAGCGGCCAGGGTCGCCCTGACGGCCCGAGCGGCCACGCAGCTGGTTGTCGATACGGCGGGATTCGTGGCGTTCGGTGGCCAGAACAAACAGACCGCCAGCGGCCTTGACCGCCTCTTCATCGGCCTTGTGGTCGGCCTCGACACGGGCGCGCACTTCGTCAGGGTGCAGGTGCGGGTCGACAGTAATCGCCTCCATCACCTTGAATTCGACGTTGCCGCCCAGTTTGATGTCGGTGCCGCGTCCGGCCATGTTGGTGGCGATGGTCACTGCGCCCAGCTTGCCAGCGTCGGCGACAATCTGCGCCTCTTGTTCGTGCTGGCGCGCGTTCAGGACGTTGTGCGGAATACCTGCTGCTGTCAGAAGCCCCGAGAGAAATTCGGATTTGTCGATGCTGGTGGTGCCGACAAGGATCGGCTGGCCCGTGGCATGAGCCTCTTGGATGGTTTTAACGATGCCTTCGAATTTCTCGCGCGATGTGCGGTAGACGGCGTCATGCTCGTCTTTGCGCTGCACCGGGCGGTTGGTCGGAACCTCGACCACGCCCAGTTTGTAGATTTCCATGAATTCGTCGGCCTCAGTGGCTGCAGTGCCGGTCATGCCCGCCAGTTTGTTATAAAGGCGGAAGTAGTTCTGGAAAGTGACCGAGGCGAGGGTGACGTTTTCTGGCTGAATCGCCACGCCTTCCTTGGCCTCGATTGCCTGATGCAGACCGTCCGACAAGCGGCGGCCCTTCATCATGCGGCCAGTGAATTCGTCGATCAGCATCACCTCGCCGTCCCGGACGATATACTGCTGGTCCTTGGTGAACAGCTTGTGCGCGCGCAGGGCTTGGGTGACGTGGTGGACGATAGTGGTGCTTTCGGGATCATACAGCGATTGGTCAGCGGGCAGGATGCCCACGGCATGCAGCGCCTGTTCGATGAACTCGTTGCCGTCTTCGGTATAGGTGACGTTGCGGGTCTTTTCGTCCAGCTTGTAGTGATCTTCGGTCAGCGACGGGATCAGTTTATCGACCTGCTGATACAGTTCCGAGCGGTCCTGCGACGGGCCGGAAATGATCAGCGGAGTCCGCGCCTCATCGATCAGGATCGAGTCGACTTCATCGACGATGGCAAAGAAATGGTCCCGCTGGGCCATTTCTTCGATGCTGCCCTTCATGTTGTCGCGCAGATAGTCAAAGCCCAACTCGTTGTTGGTGGCATAGGTGATATCGGCCTTGTAGGCGGCGCGCTTTTCGGCGTCGGGCTGATAGGGGTAAACCACGCCGGTGGTCAGGCCCAAGGCACCGTAGACCTTGCTCATCCATTCGGCGTCGCGCTTGGCCAGATAGTCGTTGACGGTGACGACATGCACGCCCTTGCCCGCCAGCGCATTCAGATAAGCAGGGAAGGTGGCGACAAGGGTCTTGCCCTCACCCGTTTTCATCTCGGCGATGTTGCCCTGATGCAGAAAGATGCCCCCCTTCAACTGGGTGTCAAAGGCGCGCAGACCCAAGGCGCGCTTGGCAGCCTCGCGGCAGTTGGCAAAGGCTTCGGGCAGCAGGGTATCAAGGCTTTCGCCGCCTTCCTGCACACGCTTTTGAAACTCGGCCGTTTTGGCCTTGATGTCGTCATCGGACAGCGCCGCGAACTGCGGTTCCAGCGCGTTGATTTTGGCGACCAGCGGGCGCACCGATTTGACCAGACGGTCATTCGGGGTGCCGAACATCTTCCGAGCAAGCGTACCAAGACCCAGCATGTTTTCTCCGCCTGGTCGTTTCTAACAGCATCGTGTGAGGCTGCGGTCTTGCCCGCCTTCGAAGCCTTCCCTAGAAGGGCCAAGAAGGCCGGTCGGCCCCGTCGCACGCGACCGTTGCGATGTAAGGGGAAGGCCCGCCATAGTCAACGTCGCGCAAGGAAGCGGCACGATCAGGAGAGTGTGAGATGGCAAAAGCGATGCGGTTTCTGGCAGGAATGGCCCTGTCTATGGGTCTGGCGCTGCCGGTTTTGGCGCAAGAGCCTGCTGCAGATACCGTTGTGGCCGTGGTGAACGGCACCAACATCACGCTGGGCCATATGATTGTGGCGCGCGAAAGCCTGCCCGAACAGTATAAAACCCTGCCGAATGAGGTGCTTTTCAAAGGGATTCTGGACCAGTTGATCCAGCAGACCGCGCTGGAACAGTCGCTGGCCGACAAGATCACCAAGGCCCAAACAATCCAGATCGAAAATGACCGTCGTGGCTATCTGTCGAACATCGCGCTTGAGGCCGTAGTGTCGACCGCCGTGACCGATACCGCGCTTCAAGCCGCCTATGACGCGCGGTTCAAAGATGCCGCACCGCAAACCGAATATTCGGCGGCACATATTCTGGTGGACAGCGAAGAAAAGGCCAACGAGTTGAAAACTCAACTTGATGGCGGTGCGGATTTCGCAGAACTGGCAAAGGCAAACTCCACCGACACCGGTTCGGGCGCCAATGGCGGGGATCTGGGCTGGTTCGGTCTTGGTATGATGGTCAAACCGTTTGAAGAAGCCGTTGTGGCTGCCGAAATCGGCAAGGTGGCCGGCCCGATCAAAACCGACTTCGGCTTTCATTTGATCCTTGTGAACGAAACCCGCGTGGCCGCTCAGCCGACCTTGGACGATCTGCGCGACGAACTCGCATCCGAGATCGAGCAAGCTGCCGTCGAAGCCTATGTGAAATCGCTGACCGACGCGGCGACGGTCGAGAAGCCCGGCGAGGGGATTGACCCCGCCGTTCTGAGCGATCTTACTCTGCTGGACAAGTAATCAAAGGGCGAGGGCAGATCATGGCCAAAACCGATTGGAAAGCCGAGGCGAAAGCCTTGAAAAAGCAGCTCAAGCTTTTGCGCGCCGAGTTGGGCGCCAAACCTGCCAAGGCGGCCAAACCGGTCTCGCCCCTTGCCCCCGCGTCTTTCCCCAAGATGCCACGTATTGCCGGTGTCGAATTTGCGGCCGTTGGCGCTGGTATCAAATACCAGAACCGCAAGGATGTGATGCTGGTCCGCCTTGCCCCCGGCACCGCGATTGCGGGGGCATTTACGCGGTCGTCCACCCGGTCTGGCTGCGTGCGCGACTGCCAGGAAAAGCTGGCCACCAAGGTTCCCGCCGATGTAGGGGCCGCGATCGTGGTGAACTCGGGCAACTCCAACGCCTTTACCGGCAAGGTCGGGGATGAAGCAGTGGCCGCCGTGACAGGTGGCGTCGCCGCCGCGCTTGGCATCCCCGCCAGCCGTGTGTTCTCGTCCTCGACCGGCGTGATCGGCGAGCCGCTGCCCTATGAAAAGATCACCGCGATCATCCCCGATCTGGTGGCTGGCCTGACCGAAGACGCCATTGATGGGGCTGCAGAAGCCATTATGACCACCGACACCTTCCCCAAGGGCGCGGTGGCGACCGTGCAGGGCGATGGCGGCGTGATCCAGATCGCAGGCATCGCCAAAGGGTCTGGCATGATCGCGCCGGATATGGCGACGATGCTGGTCTACATCTTTACCGACGCGAAAATCCCTGCGACCACCCTGCAAAAGCTGGTCACGCGCAATGTCGATGCCAGCTTCAACTCGATCACAGTGGACAGTGATACCTCGACCTCGGACACGCTGCTGGTTGCGGCTACCGGCAAATCCAGCGCGGCCGAGGTAAAAGGCCCTGTCGCCAAGGCTTTCGAAGCCGCCCTGCGCGATGTGATGATGAACCTTGCGCATCAGGTGATCCGTGACGGCGAAGGCGCAACGAAATTCGTTGAAGTGCGGGTGACAGGGGCCGCCTCCAACAGCGACGCACATCGGGTGGCCTTGGCTATTGCCAACTCGCCCTTGGTCAAGACAGCGGTGGCAGGCCAAGACCCGAACTGGGGCCGCATCGTGGCCGCTATTGGCAAATCGGGGGCCGAAGCGGACCGCGACCGGCTGACGATCAAATTCGGCGACATATTGGTTGCTGAAAAAGGCTGGCGAAACCCCACCTACAAGGAAGAAGACGGTGCGGCCTATATGAAGCAGCCCGAACTGGTGATCGGCGTAGACCTTGGCCTTGGCAATTCCGCGCGCTCGGTCTGGACCTGCGATCTGACCAACCGCTACATCGAAATCAACGCGGATTACCGGTCCTAGAACGGTTCCTGCCATCCTCTATGCAAAAATATCCTGGGGGTCCGGGGGCCAGCCCCCGGCCATTTCCACTGGAGCCGCCCAATGAAAATCATCCTCGTCTCTGCCGTCGCCCTGATTGATCCCGATGGCCGCGTTCTGCTGGCGCAACGCCCAGAGGGAAAATCTCTGGCGGGGCTGTGGGAGTTTCCGGGCGGTAAGCTCGAGCCGCACGAATCACCCGAGGCTGCCTTGATTCGTGAGTTGAAGGAAGAATTGGGCATCGACACATGGAAAAGCTGTCTGGCTCCGTTAACTTTTGCCAGCCATAGCTATGACGACTTCCACCTCTTGATGCCGTTGTTCGCTTGCCGCCGCTGGGAGGGAATCGCCCATGGGGCCGAGGGGCAAAATCTGGCTTGGGTGCGGCCCGAAAAGCTGCGGGATTACCCGATGCCGCCTGCCGATTTGCCGTTGATTCCGATCCTGCGCGACTGGCTGTGACGTAACGTCACTTTTGTTTGTATCTTTCGTAGGCCCGCGTGAAATTGCGGTGGACTGTTGATGAATCCGCGCTAACCTGCCCCCACTGCGCTAGTTTGGGGGGATTGGCAAAATGCTTCGCACTATTGCGATTGGAAGCTGCGTATCTATTCAAGGGTTGGTGGTTGGCCAACTGGATGACGGTAAGGTTTTGGTCAAGGTTGACGATAAAACCTATGCCGGTTTTCCGGTGGCCTCTGTCCGCAAGTCCTGACAGAGATCACAAATAACGAAAAGGGCCGGGTTTCCCCGGCCCTTTTCGTTTTCTATCCTGCAGATCAAGCCAACTTGCGCTGGATTTCCTCGCGTTCGAAAATCTCGATGACATCGCCTGCGCGAATGTCTTCGTAACGTTCGAAGGCCATACCACATTCCTGACCCGAGATGACCTCTTTGACTTCATCCTTGAAGCGCTTGAGCGTCTTGAGCGTGCCTTCGTGGATAACCACGTTGTCGCGCAGCAGACGGACGCCAGCAGACCGGCGCGCCACACCTTCGGTAACAAGGCAACCGGCGACCTGACCGATACCCGTAACCTTGAACACCTCTTTGATCTGCGCGTAACCGATAAAGGTTTCGCGGATCTCAGCCTTGAGCAGGCCCGAGGCGGCGGCTTTGATGTCATCGACCAAATCGTAGATGATCGAGTAATAGCGGATCTCGACACCCTTCTGGTGGGCCGAATTGCGGGCCGAGGCATTGGCACGCACGTTGAAGCCGATGATCGGGCACTTGCTGGCTTCGGCCAGCGAGACATCCGTATCGGTGATCGCACCGACGCCATAGGACAGCACACGCACGCGGACTTCGTCGTTGCCGACTTTTTCCAGCGCCTGCACGATAGCCTCGGCAGAGCCTTGCACGTCGGCCTTGACCAGAACCGGCAGTTCGGCAACCGACTGGTCCGCCTTAGCCTTGGCCATAAGCTGTTCCAGCGTGGTTGCAGCGCCGATGGCGGCCCGTTTGTCCTTGGCGGCTTTCTCGCGGTAATCCGCGATCTCGCGCGCTTGGGCTTCGGTTTCCACCACGTTCAGAGTGTCACCTGCAGACGGCGTGCCGGACAGGCCCAGAACCTCGACCGGAACCGACGGACCGGCTTGGTCAACGCGCTCACCCTTGTCGTTGATCAGGGCGCGCACCTTGCCCCACTGCTCGCCGACGACAAAGATGTCACCTTTCCGCAGGGTGCCATTCTGCACCAAAACCGTGGCGATCGGGCCGCGGCCCACGTCCAGCTTGGCTTCGATCACGGCACCGGATGCGGCACGATTCGGGTTGGCGCGGAGTTCAAGAATTTCTGCCTGAAGCGCGATGGCCTCCAGCAGTTCATCCAGACCCTGACCGGTTTTGGCCGAGACTTCGACATCCTGCACTTCGCCCGACATCGCTTCGACGACGACTTCATGCTGCAACAGGTCCGTGCGAACCTTGGTCGGATCGGCGCCGTATTTGTCGATCTTGTTGATCGCCACGATCATAGGCACCTTGGCGGCTTTGGCATGGGCAATCGCTTCAACCGTCTGCGGCATCACCGCGTCATCGGCGGCAACCACCAGCACGACAATATCCGTGACTTGCGCGCCGCGCGACCGCATCGAGGTAAACGCCGCGTGGCCAGGGGTGTCGAGGAAGGTCAGAACCTGACCACGCTCGGTTTTCACCTGATACGCGCCGATATGCTGGGTGATCCCGCCCGCTTCGCCAGACACGACGTTGGCTTTGCGGATGGCATCCAGCAACGAGGTTTTGCCGTGATCGACGTGACCCATGATCGTGACGATCGGGGGGCGCGAGATCAGGTTTTCGTCCGAATCCTTGACCGATTCGATGGCCTGTTCCACGTCGGCATCCGACACGCGCACAGCGCGGTGGCCGAATTCCTCGATCACCAGCTCGGCGGTGTCGGCATCGATGGCTTGGTTCATCGTTACCATCATGCCCATCTTCATCAGGCTCTTGACCACATCAGCGGCACGTTCGGCCATCCGGTTGGCAAGTTCCGACACAACAATGGTTTCGGGCAACTGCACGTCGCGGGCCTGCTTTTCGGGCTTGCTAAAGCCCATGGCCTTTTGACGGGCCTTTTCCTGCTTGCGCTTCATGGCAGCAAGGCTGCGCGTGCGCCCACCTTCACCGGCCAGCGCATCGTTCAGGGTCAGCTTGCCCGTGCGGCGCGCGTCTTCACCCTGCTTTTTCGCGCGATCACGGTCGGTCGCACGGTCATCACGTTCGCGGTCGGTCTTGCGCGGGGCAAGGCCGGGCTTGGCACCAACGGGCGCGCGGGCCGGATCGGCACCAGCAGCGGGCGCTGCGGGAGCGGCGGCATTGCTACCACCCGCACGGGCCGGACGCGCAGCCGGAGCTGCCGATGGTTCGGGTGCAGGCGGAGCAGGTTGGCGCCGTTGAGTGGACAGAACGTCCGACTTGCGCGAGGCGGCAGCGGCAATAGCTGCAGCAGCGGCTTCGGCCTTGAGCCGTTCTTCTTCTTCGGCCTTTGCACGGGCGGCGGCAACGCGTTCGCGTTCCTCACGCTCTTTCGCATCAAGCTCTTCGCGTTTGCGGGCGCGCTCTTCGTCGCGCAGGCGTTCATCTTCGGCGCGGCGGGCGGCGTCTTCGACTTCACGCGCCTTTGCGGTCCGCAGAGCGGCGAGACGGCGCTCCATCTCGGCGTCAGAGATACCAGCCGGGCGCTTGGAGGGATCGCCCAGATGCGAGGCACCGCCCGACGCCGCAGGGGCGCCGGCCGTGCCGGGTTTCGTTGTTGTCGGCACCACCACGCGTTTGCGTTTCGTCTCGACCACCACGCTTTTCGTCCGGCCATGGGAGAAGCTTTGCTTCACCTGACCGGAACGAGGGGCGCCACCACCGAGGCCGAGGGGTTTCTTGCCGTCTGTATCGCTCATGCGTCCTACGTATCCTTCAAGGCGGTCTCGCCGCCATCCTGCTGAACCGTTTGCCCACGCAAACCACCCAGCCTTGCCGCTTCCTCTACAACACGCGTCGTGAGTCCGCCAGCCGCAAGCGCGGCGTGTATCGCACGTTCGCGCCCGAATGCCAAACCCAATTCCCCGGCAGTGATAAAGCCGATGTATCGGCCCTCACCATCGGGCGGGCGCAGCTTGGTTTTGCCACGCTCGGACCCGTCTGATGCCTGAACAAGAACACGCGCCTTGTCCTTCATCAGCCATTCTTTGACCTTTTCGTAACCCATCACGGCACCAGAGGCCTTGCGGGCCAACGAGATCAGATCAATCACCCGACGCAGCAGCAGCTCTTCGACCAGATCGGCCAGATTGTCCGGCACCTTGACCGGCTGGCGGGCGGCGCGGGCAAAGAGACCCTTTTTCGCTGCCTTTTCAATCGCCGCACGGTCTGCCGCGACATAGAATCCCCGACCCGGAAGGCGGCCCAGAATATCCGGCACCACCGTATCATCCGGCCCGACGCAAAAGCGGATCAGACCCGCCTTTGGCTGAACCTCCCCGGTCGCAATGCATTTGCGTTCGGGGTCGTCCTGATCCTTTTCACGGCCACCGCGTGTCACGGCTGCTTCTCCGAGGCCTGCGATCAGGCCTCGGCCTCCTCATCGTCGGTTTCTTCGGCTTCGGCGGACTGCAATTCCGTCGGATCGACCCAGCCCAGAAGGACTCGGGCGGTCATAACCAGAGTTTGCGCCTCTTCCAGCGAAACGTCGAACTTTTCCAGCACGCCTTCGTCTTTTTTGCGCTGGCCATTCTCGGTGGTCCAGCCGCCAGCCAGTTCCCAGTCGGCGCAGGTTGCGAAGTCTTCCAGCGTCTTGATGCCGTCCTTGGCAAGGGCTTCAAGCATTTGCGGCGTCAGGCCATCGAATTCGACCAGCGAATCCTCGACCCCCATCGCGCGGGCATTGGCCAGTGCCTTGGCATTCGCGGCCTCAAGATAATCCCGCGCGCGGGCTTGCAACTCGCCAGCGGTGCCTTCGTCAAAGCCGTCGATCGACAGCAGTTCGTCGGTATCGACGTAGGCGACTTCCTCAAGATTGGTAAAGCCTTCGGACACCAGAAGCTGCGCCATCATCTCGTCGATATCCAGCGTGTCGATGAACAGCTTGGTGCGTTCGGCGAATTCGGCCTGTCGGCGTGCGGATTCGTCAGATTCCGTAACAATATCAATATCCAAAGCCGTAAGCTGGCTGGCAAGGCGCACGTTCTGGCCGCGACGGCCAATGGCCAGCGACAGCTGTTCGTCCGGCACCACGACCTCGATCTTGCCTGCTTCTTCGTCGATCACAACCTTCGACACTTCGGCAGGCTGCAGCGCGTTCACAAGGAAGGTCGCCTGATCCTGATTCCACGGAATGATGTCGATTTTCTCGCCCTGAAGCTCGTTCACAACGGCCTGCACACGGCTGCCGCGCATACCGACGCAGGCGCCGACCGGATCAATCGAGTTGTCATAGGAAATCACGGCGATCTTGGCGCGCGAACCCGGATCACGGGCCACGGCCTTGATCTCGATGATGCCGTCATAGATTTCCGGCACTTCCATCTTGAACAGTTCAGCCATGAACTGCGGATCGGTGCGCGACAGGAAGACCTGCGGGCCACGGGCCTCGCGGCGGACATCCTTGATGTAGCAGCGGATACGGTCGTTCGGGCGATAGGATTCGCGGCCAATCTTTTCGTTCCGGCGCAGGATCGCTTCACCACGGCCAATGTCGACGATGATGTTGCCGTATTCCTCGCGCTTGACCTGACCGTTGATGATCGTGCCTTTGCGGTCACGGAATTCTTCATACTGACGGTCGCGTTCAGCTTCGCGGACCTTTTGCAGAATCACCTGCTTGGCCGATTGCGCGGCGATACGGCCCAGATCGACGGGCGGCACTTCGTCGATGATCTCATCCCCGATCTGCGGGTCTTTCAGGTGGGATTTGGCCTGCTTGACGGTCAGTTGCGCGTGGTGGTTTTCCACGGCATCGTCTTCGACCACGGTGCGGATGCGGGCAAAGGTGGCGCGACCGGTCTTGCGGTCGATCTTCACACGGATGTCCATTTCCGCGCCATAGCGCGACTTCGCCGCACGGGCGAGGCTGTCTTCCATCGCCTGGATCACAAGATCCGGGTCAATCATCTTCTCGCGCGCAACCGCCTCGGCGGTCTGGAGAAGTTCAAGCTGGTTGGCAGAGGTAATCGCCATAATTCAACTCCCAGTCTTCGTGTTTCAGTCTTAGTGTTTGGTGACTTCGGGGGCGTCTTCTTCTTCGTCGCCCTCGGATTCCTGAATTTCGTCGAACTGTGATTCGTCCACCACGCCGCTGGCTTTGCGCTGCCGCAGCATTTCGGTGATCAACTCATCGGTCAGAATCAGCTTGGCATCCGACAGCCAGTCGAATTGCAAACCAATGGTCACAGCGCCCGACGGTTCTTCGATTTCGATCAACACTTCGTCGCCTTCGATGCCCGCCAGCGTGCCTTTGAAACGGCGACGGCCATCGATCAACTCGGTGGTTTCAACGCGGGCTTCCCAGCCTTTCCACATCTCGAAATCCTTGAGGCGGGTCAGCGGGCGGTCGATGCCGGGGCTAGAGACTTCAAGCACATAGTTTTCTTCGATCGGGTCTTCGACGTCGAGAACGGCAGAGACTGCTGTCGAGATTTCGCCACAATCATCAACTTCGATCCCGCCTTCGGGCTTATCGGCCATGATTTGAAGCGTGCGAGTCGCTCCGCCCATCAGGCGAATGCGGACAAGTTCAAAGCCAAGGCCCTCGATCACGGGAATTATGATGTCCGCAAGGCGGCGGTCCATGGCGGTTTTGGCGATCAGGTCAGACATGTGATGCCTTCAAAAATAAAAAACGGGCCGACAGGCCCGCCGTGACTTTCGGTAGCTTCAGGTATGGACCCTGAAACCGCTGTTGAGGTCCATATAAGCGCACGCCCCCGTTTCCGCAAGGGGAATGCGGACAAGGCCTGCGGGGCAAGTGTAGGGTGCGTGCTGGCACGCACCTAACCCAAGGTTTTGCTCAAGGGCGGCGGTCGGGCAACGGCCAACAGCTCTGGTCGCATACAGGGCCAGACAGTCCAAGCCTTACCAGTGCCGGCTTGGCGCGCAAGCAGATTGGGGCTAGGCAGGCAGCAATTGCATCACGGGGACCACAGATGTTGATCGCCTATGACCATGTCGAAGCGCGGCTTTTGCCTCTGCCATCGGGAACAGACTTGAAACGGGCGATGTGGATCGACCTTTTCAACGGTTCGGCCGACGAGGTGGCGCAGGTAAATGCGTTGGGGTTCGAAGTTCCGACGCTGGAAGAGATGGAAGAAATCGAGGTCTCGAACCGGCTGTATCACGAAGGCGACGCCGATTACCTGACCATGGTTCTGCCCGGCCAGACAGCCGCTGGCGAGCAGGCGATGAGCCCGGTCTGTTTTATCCTGACGGCGGATCATGTGGTGACTGTGCGTCACCATACGCCGCGCCCGTTTGAAACCTACCCGCCGCGTGCGGGCAAAAGCAGTCTTGGCTGCACCACGCCCGACCGGATTTTTCTGGGGCTGGTCGAAGAGGTGATCGGACGGCTGGCGGATCATCTGGAGATCGCGGGCAAGGGTTTGGATCAGGTGGCGCGCACGATCTATCAGCCAGAGCAGCGCGGCCATCGCCCCGATGACTTAAAGGGCGCGCTGGCCAGTCTGGGCGCGGAAGGCGAGCGGTTAAGCCGTGTGCGGTTGGCACTTCTGACGCTGGGACGGGCGTTGAATTATGTGGATCAGCTTTTGGGGCATCGTCTGTCGGGCGAGGGTCTGGGTACGGTGCTGAAAGGTCAGTTGCGCGACATTGATGCGCTTGAGGTCCATGCAGATTTCCTGTCCTCCCGGCTGGGCTTGGCATCGGATGCGACCTTGGGAACGATCAACTTGTCCCAGAATGCGACCGTGCGGATCGTGTCGGTGGTGGCCGTTCTATTCAGCCCGCCCACACTGATCGCCAGTATCTACGGGATGAACTTTCTTCACATGCCGGAATTGCCACAGATCTGGGGCTATCCGATGGCTTTGGGGGTGATGGTCGGCTCGGCGGTGGTAACGTGGGCGGTGTTCCGCTGGAAGGGCTGGCTCTAGTGTCAGGACAGCGCCGCCAGCAGATCCATCGCGGTGATCTGGTCAAAATGGACATGGCGGGCCATCAGTACCTCGGCCCCTTCGGAATCGCGGGCAAAGATCAGAGTCGCAATCGCGCGGTGTTCGCGCGCCGAAGTGGCAATCGCCCCCGCATAGCGATAGCGGGCGCGGTAATAGGCCAGCAGTTTGCGTGCGTTGGTCTTGATCATCTCGGTCAGAAAGCTGTTTCCAGCCGCAAGCGCCACGCATTCGTGAAAGCGCAGGTTCAACTGATAATAACCATCGGGATCAGCGTCGCCATGCGTGGCGGCATGGGTTTCGCAAGCGACCACCACCTGCTCCAACGCCTCGGCCCAGCTTTTCGACAGCCGACGGGCTGCCAGCCCCGCCGCCTGGCCCTCAAGCTTGGCATGGACTTCGAGGATAGCCAGAAACTCCTCAAGCGAGGGCCGGAACACGGTGGCCCCCTTGCGCGGCAAGCGGCGGATCAGGCCCATTGCCTCAAGCTGCAACACCGCTTCGCGCACAGGGGTGCGCGAGACACCAAACTCGGCCACCAAGGCGGATTCATCGACGACATCGCCGGGATTCAACCGGCCAAGGTCGATCCAGCTTAGGATCGTGGTGATCAAGGTTTCGGTCTGTCCTGCCATGCGTGATGGAAAGCGGGAAACAGCGGCAAGGTAAAGGGGATTAGCGGCAAACGCGGACCAGATCCGCGCCAGATACAGCAAATGATTTCCGAATATCCGCAACATACTTGGAAACCTGCCTTCGAGAACGGACGTCAGGCCCGCTCTGAACAGGCAGGGTCAGGCTGTGGGGCGATGCGGCCCACAAGCGTTGGTCAGGATGCGCTAATTGCCTAAAACTCTAGGCCTTAAGCAGCCGTAAAGCCTGTTTGGCTATATCTGGTCCCGGGTGTGAAACATGGGTGTGTGGATGGCTGGGCAATCAAATGCCGCGCCAGTCATCATCAAGCGGAAGAAAATAATCCAGAGCGGCGGTCATCACGGTGGTGCGTGGAAAGTGGCCTATGCTGACTTTGTGACGGCCATGATGGCCTTCTTCATGCTGATGTGGCTGCTGAACGCGACAACGGAAAAACAACGCAAGGGCATTGCGGACTACTTCAATCCGACGATTCCGGTGAACCGGATCTCCGGTGGGGGCAACGGATCTTTTGGCGGCGAATCGATATTTTCAGAGCAAACGCTGACCAAGAACGGCACAGGCGCAAGTAATGTTCACCCTACCGCAGAGTCACAGGCGCGCGGCGACAGTGGCACCGTAGAGGGTCACGGCATTGCCGAGGCCCAAACGATCGCGGCCGTGGAACAGGCCTTGGCGGGGCGCAGCGGTGAAAGCATGACGATGGAGCGATTGATGCGCCATGTGGTCACCCGCGTCACCGACGAAGGGCTGGTCATCGAGGTATTCGATTTGCCAGACGTGCCGCTGTTCGGTGAAAACTCGGCGGAACCTGCAGGGGCAACACGAAAAATTGCAGCACTTCTGGCAGAAATCCTGATGCTGACAGAAAACCAGCTTGCGGTGGACGGGCATGTACGGACCTATCCGATCACGGTAAAAGACAACCCAAGCTGGGATTTGTCAGCAGCCCGCGCGCAGTCGATGCGCGCCTTGCTGGAAGCAGCAGGTGTGCCAACCGAACGCATCGCCCGGATCAGCGGCCACGCGAACCGCAAGCCCGCAACTGCCGACCCGGCTGCCGTGCGGAACAATCGGCTGGAGATCATCTTGCTGCGCCGCGACCGATAAAGTTCAAATTTTATCCGTTAGGGTGATCTTAACGCGGTTGTCGCACGTTCGGGGCATCAAGATCGAAGCTCCAGAAAGGTGCAACCGATGACGATCTCTTCTTCGCTGAACGCGGGGGTGGCAGGACTTAATGCCAATGCCAATCGCCTTGCGACAATCTCGGACAACATCGCCAACTCTTCCACCTTTGGCTATAAACGGGCGCAGTCGGATTTCCACTCGGTGGTGACCCACGGCAATGCCCGCGCCAGCTATTCGGCGGGCGGCGTGCGGGTTTCCAACATGCGGCTGATCGATGACCGCGGACCGCTGATTGCCACCTCAAACCCCACCGATCTGGCAATTGACGGGCGCGGCTTCATCCCGGTGACAACGATCGGGGCGATCAACGGTATGGACAATTCTTATCCGATTGCGCTGGCGACAACGGGGTCTTTCCGGCCGGATGAAACCGGCATTTTGCGAACGGAAACAGGGCATGTTCTGATGGGATGGCCCGCAAACCCGGATGGCACGCTTGACACCTATCCGCGCGACACGATGGCAGCGCTTCAGCCTGTCCGGATCAACGCGAACCAATATATCGGCAATCCCACATCGGAAATGCACTTGGGTGTGAACCTGCCAGCAACGGCAGGACAGGCGGGCGCAACGGGCGACCCTTTTCACCTGACGGTGGAATATTTCGGCAACCTTGGCACGTCCGAATCGCTGAATTTCACCTTCACGCCAACAGTGCCTGCATCCGGCACGTCGAATACTTGGACAATGCAGATTACAGACACTGCCTCGGCTGGGGCGGTGGTGGGAGAATATGCACTGACCTTCAATCCGAACCAGATCGCAGGCGGGACTTTGGATAGTGTCACGGTCGTATCGGGGGGGGCCTACAACCCGTCGGATGGCGTGCTTTCGCTGACTCTGGGCGGCGGGAACATCGCCCTTGATATCGGCAAACCGGGTGAGCCGAACGGCATGACCCAGCTTTCAGCCACTTTTGCTCCGGTGGCGATCAGCAAGAACGGCTCTCCTGTGGCCAGTCTGACTTCGGTTGAGGTGGATGAAAAAGGCTTCCTCTCGGCAATTTACGACCAAGGCTTTACCCGCCGGATCTACCAGATTCCGGTGATCGATGTGCCGAACCCCAACGGATTGATCGCGCTCAACAACCAGACCTATCAGATCTCGCCGGCCTCGGGACCATTCTACCTCTGGGACGCCAGTGATGGACCCACGGGCAGCATTGTCGGCTTCTCGCGTGAGGAATCGGCGACGGATGTTGCCGCAGAATTGACCCAACTGATCCAGACCCAGCGTGCCTATTCGTCAAACGCGAAGGTAATCCAGACCGTGGAATTGTCCTTGGCATTCGCCACCGATTTCCCCGTCGAAATCTCGGACTGGGTTTTGTTCATGTTGGCGTTGATGCTTTTCATGGTCTGCAGCGCGACCATTGCGCTGGTGTTGGTCATGATCGACGACATATCGTTTCCTTCGCGGTCAGCCGGCGCTTTGCGCGCGGCGGGTTGCACCATCGTGAGACACGACGGCAGAACGGTCTTTCTGTCCGGTGCGCCGGTCCACATGGTCCGACGCGCCACCCCATCGGGGATGCCTGTCCATCAAGCCGCTGGAAGTTCTAAGCGAGTGCTAACGCCACTGAGTCGATTGTCACGCATTTGACTAAAATCTTGCACTTAGGCGGCCATGTCCGCCGGTCTCAACCCGCCGCCCTTTGCCGTCATATGTGGCCAGTCCGGTAGCTGCACGCCGCACCTCTTGCAGGCGTCGCAGGGCAGACCGGATTCCACGACCCGCCGCCTGAAGACAAATCGCATTGCGTTCTGCCTTGCGTTGCAGATGCAAAAGCTGCGCCTGATCCTTCGGTGGCCCAAACTGTGCGAGAGCCTTTTCGATTTGCGCGTCAATCGCCTCCAAGGCGGCATAATCGGCTGCCATAACCGCAGCAAAAGCTTGATCAAGCAAGCTATCCAGCAGGTGATCACTGCCCATTTCAAGCCCCGCCAGTCATTGAGCGAAAAATCTTTTCAGCTAATCCGATGCCGCCCTTGGCAACCATCCTTTCGGCCTGCTCTTGTCGCAGGAATGAGGCAAACTGCTCTTCCCCGATTCCGCCACCAAACGCCTCTTGGGCGGCCCCCATTCCGGCATAGGACAGCATCTCGGACAAGAAAGACGCCTCCAGCGCACGGGCCTGCACCATCAAGGGATCATCCTTGGGCTTGAGGCGCGGAACGGGCGCGTGAACTGACTCTGGTGAAATCTGCATCGGATTCTCCGGACGGGGTGAATTTTCTGCAGTCTGACGGCTGGCGGTAAACAGGTGGTAACCAGTTGCAGGAAATAGTGGCCGGACAACGACAGAAGTCGAGCCACAATGATTCCCCAGTTTCAGACCCTGCGCCCCCTTTCTCAGACCGAGGCTGCACCACAGATTGGGCAAGGCGTCGCGGATGTCGAATTTGCTGACATCTTCACGATGGAAGATGAGGCGCAGACCAAAGCGGAGCCTGCAATTGATACTATTATGCCTAATCTGCTGCAGGTGATGATACTGGCAATGCCCCCTGCCAACAGACCCACGGCAGATCAGCATGCTTTTGTAACTGAGAGTTCGGCTGATCTTTTGCCCCCTGTATCAACCGATCAGACTCAGTCCGCGGCACTCTCGCCGATAACAACAAGCGCAATTGACACATCCGCGCCAGACGTCCCTGAACTGGATGTGAGGGAAATTGGCGCGACGCCAAGCTTGCCAAACCTGCCCATGCAGCCCACAGCAGACACTGCGGTCCCAGCGATAGATCAAAATCTGTCTTCGGCGGCACCTCGCGCCGATGTCCTTACAGACATGTTGCAACTCTTGCCTGAACAGAAAGAACCAAGCGCTGTGGCCAGCGCTGTCGCCGTGACAGACGCCAAGATCACCTCGCAGGCAGTGCCATCATTGCAGCAATTGGCGACGTTAGCCCGTGCAATAACAGAGCAGGAAACGGTCGCCACGATCAAAGCCGCAGAGGAGCAGGCTAGCCAGATTGCCCACGACCTCTCGGTTCAGAAAGATGACACCACCGGATCGGCAGATTCAAACCTGCCTGAGCCTTTTGACGCTGATTTTCTGATTTCTGAGACGGTACGGCCTGAAGCGAACCAGACCAAGATCACACTGATACCGCCCAGCACTGCAAACTTGGCGCAGGTTGCCCCGCCAACAACGCCACCGCTTCTGCATGCTTCGCCCGAAGCAGTAGCTTCCATGATCATTGCACATACGACCCGACCGGAGTCTGGTCCTGTAGAGGTGATCTTGAATCCACAAGAACTCGGACATTTACGTTTCATGATTCGCCACGATGGCGATCAGGTGAAAGTGATCTTGACCGTCGAACGACCCGATACGCTGGATTTGATCCGACGGCATGTCGAGCAACTTCTTGCTGACTTGAGGCAGGCTGGGTTTGCTGACGCCACGCTGAGTTTTGGCCAATGGCAACAAAGCGGTGGCGGTGAAAACCGTCAAACCCCTCTGCTTTTGGACGAACAAACCCCGCCTTCCTTGCCCGACTCTGTCTTTTCCCCCACGCAGCCTTGGCCCAGCCGTTCCGATTTGGGCGGGCATGGGCTTAACCTTCGCTTGTAGGAGACTTCATGGTTACCGCCGCAACCCTTTCACCCGGCACAACAACAGCCGCTACTACCCCAAAGGCCAATGCCCTGAACGCGGATTTCACCACGTTTCTGAAGATGCTGACCACACAAATGAAGAATCAAGACCCGATGAACCCCGTCGATTCGGCGGATTATGCAGTGCAACTGGCCACCTTTTCCGGCGTCGAGCAGCAGATGAAAACCAACCAGTTGCTAGAGGGGCTGAATGGCCAGTTCGGGGTGCTGGGCATGTCGCAGCTGGCAGGATGGGTTGGACAAGAGGCGCGGTCGGCTGCGCCCGTCTATTTGGGCGATAGCGCCGTAACGCTGACCTATGCGCCATCCACACAGGCCGATCGGGCGGTTCTGGTGGTCAAGGATTCCAGTGGCGCGCTGGTCGCACGAGAAGATGTGCCTTTGTCTACAGCGCCTTATGAATGGCTAGGGGCGGATGCTTTGGGCAACCGATTGCCGAACGGCATGTATACGCTGTCGCTGGAAAACTATCGCGGAGAAGAATTGCTTGGCGTTGGCGAGGTGGAATCTTACGCTCAAATCTTGGAAGCGCGCGGCGGGGCTAACGGGACAACTTTGGTTCTGGAAGGCGGGGTCGAGGTTGATGCGACCAAGATCACCGCCCTGCGCGTGCCGTGATTACAGGAATGCAGCACCGATCCACAGGCCCGCAGCAAACAGCACCGCAGCCAGTAGCGCCAGAGAACCGCGCGACAGCAGCGGTTTCGTGACCGTTGTATGTGGCACCTCGGCCTGACGGATCAGCGCGGCTTCGACCAGACGCGGCAGGCGGGGGCCAAACCGCCCCAGAACCCGCGCGGTCTGCGCCAGATCGCGCAACAGCGCCAGCGGCCCGACATTTCGGCTGACATAGGATTCGACCACCGGCTTTGCGACCTGCCAGATGTTGATATGCGGGTCCAGGCCGCGCGCAACGCCTTCGACCACCACCATCGTGCGCTGCAGCAGGATCAGTTCCGTGCGGGTTTCCATGCCGAACCGCTCGGTCACTTCGAACAGATAGGACAACAGGCGGGCCATCGAAATCCGCGTGGCATCCATCCCAAAAATCGGCTCACCGACGGCCCGCAGGGCGCGGGCGAATTCGTCGATATCGCGGTCGGCGGGAACATAGCCCGCCTCGAAATGCACCTCGGCGACGCGGCGGTAGTCCTTGGCGATAAAGCCCATCAGAATCTCGGCATAGACGCGGCGGGTGTATTCGTCGATTCGGCCCATGATCCCGAAATCATAGGCAATAATGTCGCCGCTGGCCGAAACCTTCAGGTTGCCTTGATGCATGTCGCCGTGGAAAAATCCGTCGCGCAGGGCGTGGCTTAGGAACAGTTGCAGCACCCGCGCACCCAACGCCCGTCGGTCCAGCCCCGCCGCGTCTATGGCGGCATTGTCGGCAAGGTTGATTCCTTCGGCCCAGCCCAGCGTCATCACCGACCGACCGGAAAGCTCCCATACAGGGGCTGGCACCTGAAAACCGACGTCCGTTTTGGTGTTATCGGCAAATTCGGACGCAGCCGAGGATTCCAGCCGCAGATCAAGCTCGCCCATCACCACACCTTCGAAATGAGCGATCACATCCATGGGGCGCAGACGGCGGGATGAAGGTGACAGGAATTCAATCGTGCGGGCGGCAAAGTAGAAGGCGTCGATGTCCTTGCGAAAGGCACGCTCGATCCCCGGACGCAGCACCTTCACGGCCACATCCTGCCCGGTTTCGGCCAAGGTCGCGCGATGCACTTGCGCGATGGACGCCGCCGCAACGGGTTCGGAGAAAGAGGAAAACACCTCATCCACGGGAAGGCGCAGTTCTTCGGCCACCATCGCCTTGGCGATTTCGGTCGGGAAAGGCGGCAGGCGGTCTTGCAGGTATTTCAACTGTTGCGCCAGTTCCTCGCCAACCACATCGGGACGAGTGGACAGAATCTGCCCGAACTTGATGTAGGCCGGACCAAGCGCGGTCAGCGCCCGCGTCACAGGTGGCAGCGCCAGATCGCCCTTCAGGCCCAGAAATTTGAACGGCCACCCCAGCATCCGCGCGGCAAAGCGCAGGCGCGGCGGCACCTCCATCGCCTCAAGTGCCACGGCCATTGCGCCCGTGCGTTCAAAGGTGGCGCCAGTGCGGATCAGCCGCCACAGATTATGCGGACCCCTCACAGCTTCCAGCCCGAATGAAGGGCGGCCACGCCCATCGTCAGATTACGGTATTTCACCTGATCGAAACCGGCCGTGCGGATCATCGAGGCAAAGGTTTCCTGATCGGGGAACTTGCGAATGGATTCAACCAGATACTGATAGCTGTCACGATCGCCCGCCACGATCTGCCCCATCACGGGGATCACGTTGAAGCTGTACTTGTCATAGGCCCACTGCGCCAAGTCATTGGGAATACGCGAAAACTCCAGCACCATCAGACGGCCACCGGGGCGCAGCACGCGGTAAGCCTCGCGCAGCGCATCGGCCACGCGGGTCACGTTCCGGATGCCAAAGGAGATCGTGTAGACGTCAAAGGTGTTGTCGGCAAAGGGCAGCGCCATCGCATCGCCCACCACCCAGTTCAGACGGTCAGCCATGCTGTCGGCCTCGGCCCGCTGACGGCCCGACACCAGCATCGATTCCGTCATGTCCAGCACTGTCGCGTGCGCCCCCGGCGCGCGCTTCAGGAACCGGAAGGACACATCCCCCGTCCCGCCCGCCACATCCAGCAGCTTCTGATCAGGCCGCGGGGACAGCCAATCCATCATCGCGTCTTTCCACAGCCGATGCACACCGCCGGACATCACATCGTTCATGATGTCGTATTTGCTGGCCACGCGGGTAAAGACGCCATGCACCATTCCGGCTTTTTCAGCCTCAGGCACGGTTTGAAAGCCGAAATGGGTGGTGTTTTCGTCGGTCATGGGGTCTTGCCGTCCTTGGTTCTGCGCCACCTTATAGAGAGGCGGGGCAAAGCTGCAATGCGCCGAACTGTCCATAGGTATCCGATGCCCGAACTGCCCGAAGTTGAAACCGTCCGCCGTGGGCTTTTGCCCGCGATGGAAGGCCGCGCGATCGAACTGGCCGAAGTGAACCGCCCCGATCTGCGCTGGCCCTTGCCCGAAGCTATGGCGGATCGGCTGACCGGCAAGCGGGTTTTGGCGCTGCGACGGCGATCCAAGTACATTCTGGCCGATCTGTCCTCGGGCGAGACGCTGCTGATCCATCTAGGCATGTCGGGGCGGATGCTGATTTCGGGGCAGGTGATTGGAGATTTCCACCATGACCACCCCGCGCCGCAAAAGCATGACCATGTCGTGCTACATATGGAGGGCGGCGCGCGCGTGACCTTCAACGATGCCCGCCGCTTTGGCGCGATGGACCTTTTGCCGACCGCAACAGCAGAACAGCATCCCCTGCTGGCCGAGATCGGGCCGGAACCCTTGGGCAATGCGTTCAACGAGTCTTACCTTGCCGCGCGGCTGAAAGACCGGAACACCCCGATCAAATCCGCGCTGCTGGATCAGCACTTGGTGGCGGGTCTGGGCAATATCTACGTTTGCGAGGTGCTTTACCGCGCCCGAATCGCCCCTGACCGCAAGGCAGGCGCGGTGCGCGACCCTGCCGCCTTGGTCCCGATCATCCGGCAGGTTCTGGCTGAAGCGATTGAGGCTGGCGGATCATCCTTGCGCGATTACCGGCAGGCGGATGGAGAGTTGGGCTATTTCCAGCACGCCTTTCAGGTTTACGGACGCGAGGGCGAACCCTGCCTGACACCCGGTTGCCAGTCACATATCGCGCGCATCGTGCAATCGGGGCGGTCGTCCTTCTATTGCCCTGCCTGCCAGACTTGATACCAAGGCGAAAAGGGAGAGCATCATGGCCTATCAAACCATCCTTGTGGAACAGCACGGCACCACCGCCCTTATCCGCCTGAACCGGCCCGAGGCGCTGAACGCGCTGAACCTGACGTTGATGGGGGAACTGGCGCAGGAAATGGCGCGGGCCGATGCCGACCCTGCGGTGCGCTGCATTGTGCTGACCGGCTCGGAAAAGGCCTTTGCCGCTGGGGCCGATGTGCGCGAGATGGCGCAGAAATCCTTTACCGATGTCTTTGCGGGTGACCTTTTTGGCCCCGAATCCGAAGCCATCCTGCGCGTGCGCAAGCCGGTTATCGCCGCTGTTGCAGGCTTTTGCCTTGGGGGCGGCTGCGAATTGGCGATGATCTGCGATTTCATCATTGCCGCCGATACTGCCAAGTTTGGTCAGCCCGAGATCAATCTGGGGATCGTCGCTGGCATGGGTGGCACCCAGCGGCTGACCCGTTTCGTCGGCAAGTCGAAGTCGATGGAGATGCACCTGACCGGCCGCTTCATGGATGCCGCCGAGGCCGAACGCGCAGGGCTGGTCAGCCGCGTGGTTCCCGCCGCTGAACTGGTCGAGGATGCCCTGAAAACCGCCGCCAAGATCGGTCAGAAATCCCAGGTCGCGGTGATGGCGGTCAAGGAATCGGTCAACCGCGCGCAGGAAACCAGCCTGCGCGAAGGGCTTTTGTTCGAACGCCGCATGTTCCACGCCATGTTTGCGACCGAAGATCAGAAAGAGGGCATGGCCGCTTTCCTTGAAAAACGCCCCGCCGCATTCAAGGACCGCTAAGCGCGCAATTGCTGTTCCCTTTCCCGCGCAATTACCCTATAGGCCTGCTTTACATGCGTGTGGGCCCGCTTTGGCAAGAATCATTCCCATCATCTTTGATGGGGCCTTGGGGCTTTTGCGCGACATTTTGCAACAGACCCAGACCCTAGGGAACCACACCAATGGCAAACACTGCCCAGTCCAAAAAGCGCGCTCGCCAAGCTGAAGCTCGTCAAGACATCAACAAAGCCCGCCGCTCGCGCATCCGCACCTTCCTGCGTAAAGTGGAAGAAGCTTTGGCCACCGGCAACCAAGCCGCTGCTGCCGAAGCCCTGAAGAACGCTCAGCCCGAACTGGCACGTGGCGTAACCAAAGGCGTTCTGCACAAGAACACCGTGTCGCGGAAAATCTCGCGCCTTGCATCGCGTGTGAAGGCCTTGGCCACCCCCGCAGCTTGATCTGACGACGATTCTTTTCAACAGGCGCGCCCCGAAACGGGCGCGCCTGTTGTCATTTTCAAATGTCTTTTTGGCCCCTGCGTTGCCGATTTGCACAGGCTGGGGGATTCGATTTGGCAAAGGTCTGTCAAGCGACAAGTTCGGTTGCGGTGGCCTGTTGCGGCTTGGTAGCTTTGGGGTGCGATTCACTTCGTCTTGGGGGACAGGACATGATCGCAAACTGAGTCTCTTGGGCGGCGCTGCCAAGCTTTGCCAGAAATAACTTGAGAAATCTGTTTGTGATCAATCGCTTGATGGGCGGCGACTCTTTTGTGCCACCTGACAGGCCTACGCCGAATCCGGGGTAACACCGGAGATTGGCGCTGTTGTCACGTCCCTCCGCGGCCCATTGCTACGCCTTGCTGCGCCCGCATCCAATGCGGTCGTTCAGGTGTGTCTTTGTCGTCGCGCCGATGCTGTGAAGCCCGCAATGGATGCAGAAAGACAACATGGCGCTGCCGGGGCTGCCCGGATCACAAGACGCCTGGGGACGGAACGAAGAATGACGATGGAAGCCTGGGGCAGGGTGAAAGATTCGCTGGTCAAGCGGATTGGTAAGAACAACTATACGACTTGGATTGAACCGCTGCGCTTGGCCGATCTTTCGGAAGGCGTCGTGCGTTTCGAGGTGCCGACCACCTTTTTTGGCGATTGGGTTTCGCGCAATTTTGCAGACCACATCCTGTCTTTTCTGAACGCAGAGGGCCAGTCCGTCGGGCGGATCGAATTTCTGGTGCCAACCCGTCCCGCCGTCTCCGAACCTGCGAAACCTGCTACCCGCGCCAAACCCGCCGCACGCGCCCGTGCCGTGCAGGATGATGAATTGCCCGGTGCCAGCCTTGATGCCCGCTTTACCTTTGACAGTTTTGTTGTAGGCAAGCCGAACGAACTGGCCCATGCCGCCGCGCGCCGCGTGGCCGAGGGCGGGCCTGTCACCTTCAACCCGCTGTTTCTGTATGGCGGAGTCGGCCTTGGCAAAACCCACCTGATGCACGCGATTGCCCATGAATTGCAGGCTCGCCAGCCGCATCTGCGCGTGCTGTATCTGTCCGCCGAACAGTTCATGTATCGCTTTGTCCAAGCCCTGCGCGACAAGCAGATCATGGATTTCAAAGAGATTTTCCGCTCGGTCGATGTGCTGATGGTTGATGACGTGCAGTTCATAGCCGGCAAGGACAGCACGCAGGAAGAATTCTTCCACACCTTCAACGCGCTGGTTGACCAGAACAAACAGATCGTTATTTCGGCAGACCGCGCGCCGGGCGAGATCAAGGATCTTGAGGACCGCATCAAATCGCGTCTGCAATGCGGTCTGGTGGTCGATCTTCACCCCACCGATTACGAACTGCGCCTTGGCATCCTGCAGCAGAAGGTCGAGTTTTATCGCCAGCAGTATAAGGGCCTTGAAATCTCGTCCGGTGTGCTGGAATTCCTTGCCCACCGCATCACCACCAACGTCCGTGTGCTGGAAGGCGCACTGACCCGCCTGTTCGCCTTTGCCAGCCTTGTAGGCCGCGAAATCACGCTGGAACTGGCACAAGATTGCCTTGCCGACATCCTGCGCGCCTCGGATCGCAAGCTGACGATCGAGGAAATCCAGCGCAAGGTGGCCGAACACTACAACATCCGCCTGTCCGACATGATCGGGCCAAAGCGGCTGCGGAACATTGCGCGGCCCCGCCAAGTGGCGATGTATCTGGCCAAACAACTGACCCCGCGCAGCTTGCCCGAAATCGGGCGGCGGTTTGGCGGGCGTGATCACACCACCATCATGCATGGCGTGCGGAAAATCGAAGAACTGATGACCAGCGATTCGCAGCTTTCTGACGACTTGCAGTTGCTTCGACGCCTGTTGCAGGGCTGAAACTCGGCAGGGGTGCTTGACGCCCCCGACAATCCGCCACAAAGTCCGCAAAATGCTTGTGAAGCCGTGGAAAACGGCTAGTTTTGTCGTCCCCGCAGGGGGTTCGGCTTAGGGATGGAACAGATGAAGATCAGCATCGAACGCGGCACGCTTCTCAAGGCCCTTGCTCAGGCCCAATCGGTGGTCGAACGTCGCAACACCATTCCGATCCTTGCCAACGTGCTGATCGAGGCCGAGGGCAATACCGTGTCTTTCCGCGCCACCGACCTTGATATCGAGGTGGTCGACCGCGCCCCCGCCATGGTTGAGCGTGCCGGTGCCACCACGGTTTCGGCCGTCATGCTGCACGAAATCATCCGCAAGCTGCCCGACGGGTCGCTCGTGAACCTGACCGAAGATGCCGCCACGGGCCGCCTGACCATCGCCGCCGGACGGTCAACCTTCAGCCTTGCTACGCTGCCGAAAGAAGACTTTCCGGTGATGGCAACCTCGGAATATTCCTCGAACTTCGCGGCCCCTGCCCCCGTGCTGCGCAGGTTGTTCGACAAGGCAAAATTCGCAATTTCGACCGAGGAAACCCGTTATTACCTGAACGGCGTTTACCTGCATGTCTCGACGGGTGAAGTCGGTCCGGTTCTGCGTTGTGTTGCCACCGACGGCCACCGCCTTGCCCGCATCGACGCGCCTTTGCCCGATGGAGCGCAGGGGATGCCCGGCGTGATCGTGCCGCGCAAGACTGTGAACGAATTGCGGAAACTGCTGGACGATGACGAGGCCACGATTGCCGTTTCCGTTTCGGAAACCAAGGTGCGCTTTGCGACGCCCCTGATCACGCTGACGTCGAAGGTCATCGACGGCACCTTCCCCGATTACACGCGGGTTATTCCCACCGGCAACACCCGCCGTCTGGAAGTGGACGCGAGTGAATTTGCAAAGGCGGTTGACCGTGTCGCAACCGTGTCCTCGGAACGCTCGCGCGCGGTGAAGCTGTCGCTGGACGAAGACCGGCTGATCCTGTCGGTGAACGCGCCGGATTCCGGGGCCGCCGAGGAAGAACTGGCAGTCGCCTATGGCGATGAGCGGCTGGAGATCGGTTTCAATGCGAAATACCTGCTGGAAATCGCGTCTCAGGTGGACCGCGAGAATGCAGTGTTCCTGTTCAACTCGTCCGGCGACCCGACCCTGATGCGCGAAGGCAATGATATGTCGGCTGTTTACGTCGTCATGCCGATGCGCGTCTGAGACGGCGGCGGGGGGCTTGCCCCCCGGCTCCCCAGAGTATTTGAGCCAAGATGAAAGGGATAGCGTGAGTGGTCTGGCGATAACCACGCTGAACCTGTCGCATTTTCGCAGCCACCGTGTCGCGCGGCTGGCCTTTGACGGGCGGCCTGTGGCGATTGTTGGCCCCAATGGCGCGGGCAAGACCAATATCCTTGAGGCGGTGTCGCTGTTGTCGCCGGGGCGGGGTTTGCGCCGTGCGGGACCGGATGAGATCGCGCGACGCCCCGAGGCCTTGGGCTGGAAGATCACTGCCGAAGTGCGTGGCCTTGGTGCGAATCATCAGGTTGAAACATGGGCCGAGGGGAGCGCGCCGCGCGTGGTGCGGATTGACAGCAAAGCCGCCACACAGGCCGCCTTGGGCCGGATTTTGCGTGTGCTGTGGCTGGTTCCCGCGATGGACAGGCTGTGGATCGAGGCCGCAGAAGGGCGGCGGCGGTTTCTGGACCGCATCACCCTGTCTTTCGCCCCTGATCATGCCGAGGCGGTTCTGGCCTATGACAAGGCAATGCGCGACCGCAACCGACTGCTGAAAGACCAGGTCAGTGATCCGCATTGGTATGCCGCGCTGGAATCGCAGATGGTGAACGCGGGTGTGGCCATTACCGCGAACCGGCGGGCGGCTTTGGCGCGGCTGGCCTTGGCGCAAGAGGGGGCCGAGACGGTGTTTCCCAGCGCCGATCTTGCCCTGACCGGCCCCGAGGGGCAGGCAGAGCCGGATGATCTGGGGCAGGCGTTGGCAGAAGGGCGCAGGCGCGATATGGCGGCGGGGCGCACGCTGCAAGGTCCGCATCGCGCCGATCTGATGGCAGTTTATGCGGCCAAAGGAGTGGCGGCGGACCAGTGTTCGACAGGTGAGCAAAAGGCGCTGCTGATCAGCCTGATCCTTGCCAACGCCCGCGCCTTGGCCGCTGATCTGGGGGCGGCGCCCATCCTGCTGCTGGACGAGGTGGCCGCCCATCTGGACGCGGCCCGCCGCGCCGCACTTTACGACGAGATTTGCGCCTTGGGCGCACAGGCGCTGATGACAGGAACCGAGGCCGCGCTGTTTGACAGTCTGGGCAATCGCGCCCAAACATTCGTCATCGCCGACGATGGCGGCCAATCACGGATAGACAGATGACACCCCAGCGCGTGACCTTGATAACCTTGGGCGTAGAAAATCTGGCAGATGCGCGGGCGTTCTATGGGCGGCTTGGCTGGGTGGAACACCGTGAAAGCCAGCCGGCAGTTGCGTTTTTCCAGATGCATGGCGCGGTCTTGGGCCTGTTCGGGCGCGCGGATCTGGCTGCTGATCAGGGCCGCGCGGGGGCGCCGCTTGGCACAGGTGCGATCACGCTGGCGCAGAACTTTGCAACCGAAACCGAAGTGGACGCGGCCTTTGCCGCGGCACTGGCGGCAGGCGCAACGGCGTTGAAGCGCCCCGAAAAGGTGTTCTGGGGCGGATATTCGGGCTATTGGGCGGACCCCGATGGCCATGTCTGGGAGGTGGCGATGAACCCGTTCTGGCCGCTTGCGCCAGATGGCAGCCTGACTTTGCCGATCTAGCGCCACTGAAAAATCCGAGACCCCAAAACCCTGCCTGAGGCCTGCATGACTGTTACCTTCACTGAACTCGCCCTTTACGCGCTTGGTATGGCTGGGCTTTGGATCATCCCCGGCCCGGTTTGGGTCGCGCTGACCGCCCGCGCATTGACGGGGGGCTTTGCCTCGGCTTGGCCCTTGGCGGTTGGCGTGGCGTTGGGGGATGTATTCTGGCCTCTGGCGGCAATCTTTGGGCTGACATGGATTTTGTCGATCTACGGCGGCTTTCTGGAAGTTCTGCAATGGGTCGCAGCAGTGGTTTTCATCGTCATGGGCATTTTGCTGATGCGAACCCCCGCCACCGCACCAAAGGCAGACGGCAGGCTTACCAAACCGGGAATGGCAGCGGGATTTGCCACTGGCCTTGCCGTGGTAATCGGGAACCCCAAAGCGATCCTGTTTTACATGGGGGTGCTGCCCGGCTTCTTTGACCTTAGCCGCCTACAAACACCCGACATCATCGCGATTCTGGCGATCTCGGGGCTTGTGCCGATGCTGGGAAACCTTGCACTGGCTGTCTTTCTGGACCGCGCACGGCAGCTTCTGTCCAGCCCCGAAAGCATCCGCCGTGTGACCCTGATTTCGGGTCTTTTGTTGGTCGGTGTCGGCATCGTTATCGGGGTGATGTAACCGCTAAATAATGTGTCCAAGACGTGACATCCCCCCCCCGAACCGCTATAAATCGCGGACAATTCAAGGGGTAAGTTACCTATGGCCGAAGAAGCCAATAAGACCGAAAGCTACGGCGCCGATTCTATCAAGGTTCTCAAGGGCCTAGAGGCCGTTCGCAAGCGTCCGGGCATGTATATCGGTGACACCGACGACGGGTCGGGCCTGCACCATATGGTCTATGAGGTCGTGGACAACGGCATTGACGAGGCGCTGGCCGGTCACGCCACCGCCGTCACCGTGAAAATCCACGCCGACAGCTCGGTTTCGGTGCGCGACAACGGGCGCGGTATCCCTGTCGACATGCACAAGGAAGAGGGCGTTTCGGCGGCCGAGGTCATCATGACCCAGCTTCACGCGGGCGGGAAATTCAACAACACCGATGACAGCGGCAACGCCTACAAAGTGTCGGGCGGTCTGCATGGTGTTGGCGTTTCGGTGGTGAACGCGCTGTCGGAATGGCTGGAACTGACCGTCTGGCGCAACGACATCGAATACCGCGCACGGTTCGAACATGGCGAATGTGTCGTCCATGTTCACGAGGTTGGCCCCGCCCCCGGCATGCGCGGCACCGAGGTTCGGTTTCTGGCCTCGGCCAAGACCAACATCCCTGAAGGCACGTTTTCCAACCTCGATTACAGCTTCAAGACGCTGGAAAACCGCCTGCGCGAACTGGCCTTCCTGAATTCGGGCGTCCGCATCATCATCGAGGATGACCGCCCCGCCGAACCACTGCACACCGAGCTTTTCTATGAAGGCGGCGTGAAAGAGTTCGTTAAATACATCGACCGGTCGAAATCCTCGATCATGGCGGACCCGATCTATATGATCGGGGAACGCAACGGCATCACGGTTGAAGTCGCGATGTGGTGGAATGACAGCTACAACGAAATGGTGCTGCCCTTTACCAACAACATCCCGCAGCGCGACGGAGGCACCCACCTTGCGGGCTTTCGCGGCGCGCTGACCCGCACAATCAACGCCTATTCGCAGTCCTCGGGGATTGCGAAAAAGGAGAAGGTTGATTTCACGGGTGATGACGCCCGCGAAGGGCTGACCTGCGTGCTGTCGGTCAAGGTGCCTGACCCGAAATTCTCCAGCCAAACCAAGGACAAGCTGGTTTCGTCCGAAGTGCGTCCGGCGGTGGAAAATCTGGTCAACGAAAAGCTGGCGGAATGGTTTGAAGAAAACCCCGCCAATGCGAAAATCATCGTCGGCAAGATCATCGAGGCCGCCTTGGCCCGCGAAGCCGCCCGCAAGGCGCGCGAACTGACGCGGCGCAAGAACGTGCTGGACGTGGCGAACCTGCCCGGCAAGCTGGCCGATTGTCAGGAAAAAGACGCCTCCAAGGCCGAGATTTTCCTCGTCGAGGGGGACTCGGCGGGCGGTTCGGCGAAACAGGGACGCTCACGCAACAATCAGGCCGTGCTGCCCCTGCGCGGCAAGATCCTGAACGTCGAGCGCGCGCGCTATGACCGAATGCTGGGGTCGCAGGAGATTGGAACGCTGCTGACCGCCCTTGGCACCAGCATCGGTGAGGATTTCGACATCAAGAAACTGCGCTACCACAAGGTCGTCATCATGACCGACGCCGATGTGGATGGCGCGCATATCCGCACGCTGCTGCTGACCTTTTTCTTCCGCCACCTGCGGCCCTTGGTCGATGCCGGTCACGTCTATATCGCGCAGCCACCGCTTTATAAGGTCGCGCGTGGCAAGTCCGAGGTTTACCTCAAGGATCAGGCGGCGCTGGACGATTACCTGATCGAGATGGGCATCGAAGGCGCGGTCCTGAAGCTGACCGACGGGACCGAGATTGCTGGGCTGGACCTTGCCCGCGTAGTCGAAGGCGCGCGCGCCTTCCGCCGTGTGCTGGACGCTTTCCCCACCCATTACCCGCGCGGGATTCTGGAACAGGCAGCACTTGCCGGTGCCTTTGACGCGGGCCGGATCGATGGCGATCTGCAGGGCGTATCAGATACGGTCGCGCTGCGCCTGAACATGATCGCCGCCGAATATGAAAAGGGCTGGACGGGCCGCATCACCCAAGACAACGGCATCCGCCTGTCTCGTATCCTGCGCGGGGTTGAAGAATTGCGCACACTGGATGGCGCGGTGTTGCGGTCGGGCGAGGCTCGGCGGTTGGCGGCGATTTCGAAAGACAGCCGCGACGTTTACCGCGACCCGGCCCGACTGATCCGCAAAGACCGCGAACAGTTGGTGCATGGCCCGATTGACCTGCTGAAATCCATTCTGGCCGAAGGTGAAAAGGGCCTGTCCCTGCAACGCTACAAGGGCTTGGGCGAGATGAACCCCGAACAGCTTTGGGAAACCACGCTTGACCCCGAGGCCCGCACCCTGCTGCAAGTCAAGGTCGATGATCTGGCCGAGGCTGACGACATCTTTACCAAGCTGATGGGCGATGTCGTGGAACCGCGGCGCGAGTTCATTCAGGCCAACGCGCTGAACGTCGAACACCTCGACGCGTAACGCTTACGCCCGCCAGAGCCGTGCTTTGGCGGGCAAATCCGCGAAATCGGCAAAGCTGATCTGATGCGGCATCTGCGCCACCGGAGTCTTGCGATAGCCTTCGGTGAACAGCGCGAAATCGATGCCCGCACGGACAGCACATTCGGCATCCACCTCGCTATCGCCCACGAACAGCGTTTGCGGATCACCCAGATCGGCAATCGTGGCCAGCAAAGGCGCAGGATCAGGCTTGCGCTGCGGCAGGCTGTCACCGCCATAGATCGCGGCGAACAGGTCCAGCAACCCGAAATGCGCCAGCACCGCGCGAGCAGGGGCGACGGGTTTGTTGGTGCAGATCGCCAGCACCCAACCATCGGCCTGCAAATCCCGCAGCGCCGCTTCAACGCCGGGATAAAGCGTCGTCAGACCGACAGCGGTTTCATACCCCTCCAGAAACCGCCGATACATCCGCGCCTCAAGCACCGGATCGGGGGCCAGCCCGCAGGCCGCAATCAGCCGCTGGATATAAACCCCCGCACCATTGCCAACAAAGCTGCGCGATTGCTCCAACGTTACCGGCGGCAGGCCTTCGACGGCCAGAACGGCATTCCCCGCCGCATGAATATCGGCGGCGGAATCGATCAGCGTGCCGTCCAGATCGAAAACGGCGGCCTTCACTGGGCAGCCTGCGCGGCCTCGCGGATCGCACGGATATTGGCGCCATAGGGGGCCGGATTGCCCACCGACCCGCCCTTGAACACCGCCGATCCGGCCACCAGCACATCAGCCCCGGCAGCAGCCACCAAAGGCGCGGTTTCCACCGTCACACCGCCGTCAATCTCGATATGGATGGGCCTGTCGCCAATCATCGCGTGCAGTTTGGCCACCTTGGCAATCTGGCTGTGGATGAACTTCTGCCCGCCAAATCCGGGGTTCACCGTCATCACGCAAACCAGATCGACCATATCCAGCAGATACTCCAGCGCCTCAACAGGTGTGCCGGGGTTGATCGCCAGACCGGCCTTCACCCCCGCCCCACGGATCGCCTGAAGCGTGCGGTGGATATGCGGTCCAGCCTCAAGATGCGCCGAGATCACGTCGGCACCGGCCTTGGCAAACGCCTCGATATAGGGATCAACCGGCGCGATCATCAGGTGAACGTCCATCACGCCCTTGATATGCGGACGGATCGCGGCACAGGTCGCGGGGCCGAAGGTGATATTCGGCACAAAATGCCCGTCCATCACATCCACATGCACCCAATCCGCGCCCTGCGCCTCAATCGCCTGACATTCCGCGCCGAAATTGGCGAAATCGGCGGACAGGATCGACGGCGCGATTTTGATCGAACGGGAGAAGGTCATGTTATGCCCCTTTGCCATGGCAATTGCGTGCAGTTCTCATCCTAGATATTTGCCCCCAACGCAATCCATCACTGGGCGGCAAATTATGGCCCAAGCGCGGCGCATTGGATGACAATTCCAATCTAAACTCTTCTCAAGATGGAAACATTCCATAATTTCGCCATGCCGCCGCCTGCTTTGAACAGCAGGGTGGCCAAGTCGAATTCCTGCGGAGAAACGATCATGGATATCAAACGCACGGCAACGCGCGGCATAGCCATTCTGGCTGTTGCTTTGGCGGCGGGTCATCTGGTGCAGACCATGGCGAAAAACAAGGCCGCCGAACGCGCACTTGCCCAAACTACCCCGCAGCCAAAAGAGATCGTCCCGCTTGCTGCGGGGGCCGAAGCTATAGCGGCTACCCCGAAGCCAAAGCCGGACGTGGGACTGACCGTTGACCTAGCTGCCTTCCCTCCGCTTCCGGCACAACTGCCCGCTCCGGTCATCGCGGCCACCACCACAGAACCGGCACCCGTGGTTGCCGATGCCTGCGCCACCGCGCTTGATCTGCTGGTCGAACCGCCCGCGCTGATCGGCCTAACCCTTTCCGCGCCCTGCAATATCAACGAACGGGTTGTGCTTCGCCACGCTGGATTGGCCATAACCGCCCGCACCACTGCCACCGGCGCTTTGTTTGCGACTTTGCCCGCGCTGGACAAGGCCGGAGAGATCGAAGTTCTCTTCGCGGATGGCAAAACCGCGACCGCCGTCATCGAAGTTCCCGAATTGGCGACTCTGCACCGCTTTGCTGTGCAATGGCAGGACAAAGATGCCTTCCAGCTTCACGCTTTCGAAGACGGTGCCAGCTATGGCCAGACCGGCCATATCTTTGCCGATGCCCCCCATCAACCCACCGCGGGCATTCCCGTCAAAGGTGGCTTCCTGACCCTGCTGGGCGATGCTGAAACCGAGATGCCGCTTCTGGCGCAAGTGTTCACCTTCGCAGAAAATCCGACCACCAAGACCAAGCTGACCATCGAAGCCGCCGTCACCGACGCCACCTGCGACCGCGAACTTCTGGCTGAAACGCTGAACTCGGTCGCTGGCCGAACCGAAGTCACAGATCTGACGCTGGCAATGCCTGCTTGTGATGCGGTTGGTGATTATCTGGTGTTGAATAATCTGGCGCTGGACATGAATATCGCCGCTGCAAACTAAGGGTCAGGCGGGCGGTTTATGGGTATGGCGTGGCGCGCGGCGGTTTTCGCCGCGCTTCTTGTTCCGGGTTGGGCGCAGGCCCAAGACGTCACGCTGACCTCGCGCGACGGGGCGCTTGCGCTGTCGGGGTCTTTGCAGGGCTATGACGGCGAATTTTACCGGATTGACAGCAAATATGGCCCGCTGACCGTCGATGCCATGGGTGTGATCTGCGATGGCCCCGCCTGCCCCGATCTGACCGCGCCAAAATCGGTAATCCGCATTGTTGGGGTGGCTGATGCCGGTGCTGCCCTGCTGCCCCCCTTGATTGCAGCCTTTGCACGGTCACGCGGACTGACACTGGTGCAGGGCGATCCGGTGATCCTGACCGATCCGACAACGGGTAAAACTCTGGCCGAGTTCAGCTTTCTGGCCAGCACGCCAGACGATGCCCGCGCCACTCTCAAGGCCGGGCGGGCCGAGCTGATCCTCGCCGCTGCGACAGAACCCGATCTGGGCAGCCGTGCAGTTGCTCTTGATGCGCTGATCCCGATTGTCGCCCCTGATAACCCTGTGCCTGTCATCAGCACCCCGGATCTTGCCCGCGCTCTTTCGGGTGAAATTTCGAACTGGTCCCAGATCGGCGGGCCTGACATGCCCTTGGTGCTGCATGCGCTGGCTGCCGACAGCGATCTGCAGCGCGCCCTTTCCGCCCGCCTTGGGCGCGGGATTGCCGCCACCGTCACGCATCCCGATCTTGCTTCTCTGGCTCTGGCCGTTTCCCGCGACCCGTGGGCTTTGGCGGTTACGGGGCGCGCGGCGGCGGGCGCGGCCCGCACTTTGCCGCTGTCCGATAGCTGCGGCTTTCCGCTTCTGCCCAGCCCCTTGGCGGTGAAGGCCGAGGATTACCCGCTGTCCTTGCCGCTCTATTTTCTGACGCCCCGCCGCCGCCTGCCCTTGGTTGCGCGTGAGTTCCTTGAATTCATCGCCCTGCCCGAAGCCCAAACGGCCATCGCAGCCGCGGGTTACGTCAACCGTCTGCCTGAACGCCAACCGATGACCGCCGACGGCCTGCGACTGATCAATGCGATTCAAGGTGCGGGCGAGGAAACCACACTGGCCGATCTGAAACGGCTGGTAGATCTGATGGACGGTGCGGATCGTCTGTCGCTGACCTTCCGGTTCGAAGATGGCTCGACCGAATTGGACGCGCACAGCCGCAACAATCTGGCCGATCTTGTACGCCTGCTCGAAGCCGGCCAGTTCAAGGATCAGGCGCTGATTCTGTCTGGCTTTTCAGATGGTTCCGGCGCCGCCAAAGCCAACCTTGATCTGTCGCTATCTCGCGCCGCAGGTGTTTTGGCCGCGTTGCGCGCCGCCGCCCCCAGCCTTCCCGAAACCCGCCTGCCCCGTGTCGAAGCCTTTGGCGAGGCGCTGCCGATGGCCTGCGACGAAACCGCCGCCGGTCGCCGCCTGAACCGTCGCGTCGAGTTGTGGATAAAACCCGCCTTCACCGCGCCCAAGCCCGTTGCCGAATAGCCAGCGCCACTTTAGGTTGATCTCAAAACCGGAACGGGCAACTTGATGTTCAAAGACCTTCTGCGCGATATGGCCCAAAGCCAGACCCCCGATGTTCCGGTTGAAATCATCCCGGACACCCACCGTTGGAATGTAATCGACAGCCTGACGGGCCACGAGAATATCGGGATCGAATTGGGCGTCGCGGCCGGCTCTTTTTCTGCGCGCATGGTCCAATCGGGCAAGTTCCACCAGTTCTTCGGGGTCGATGTCTATGGCGATACGCACGACATCACCGAATACAAAAAGGCGCTGCGGACTGTGGGGTTGCGGTCGAATTATCATCTGTTGCGAATGACATTCGATGACGCGCTTGACGTTTTCCCCGACAATTTTTTCGATTTCATCTACGTCGATGGTTATGCCCACACCGGCGAAGAGGGCGGGCGCACCCTGATCGACTGGTATGCCAAGCTGAAACCGGGCGGCGTGATGGCGGGCGATGATTATGACGCGCAGAGATGGCCGCTCGTGGTCTGGGCGGTGCATCACCTTGTGGCGCAGCTTGGCCTGTCGCTGAAGGTGACGGATCAGGTGCAAGACGCGGCATATAACAAATTCCGCTCATGGTTTTTTACCAAACCTGTGGATGTGGCAGCCGTCAGCCTGACCGCTTCGCCCGAGTTGGTGAACCTTGGCGATATGGAAAAAGCTGCCAAGGCAGAAGAACGCAAGAAGCGTCAGGCAGCGCGCAAGGCTCAGAGATAACCGTTTGACCGGAAAGACAATTCACGCGATTTTCCGATGATCAGATGATCGTGCAGTGTGATCCCCAGCACCTGTGCCGCGTCCCGCACCTGATGCGTCATCGAGATATCGGCATCCGACGGTGTAGGGTCACCCGAAGGGTGATTATGCACCAGAATGATGGCACTGGCATTCAACTCCAGCGCCCGCTTTACCACCTCACGCGGGTAGACCGGCACATGATCGACGGTGCCTTTCGCCTGTTCTTCGTCCGCGATCAGAACATTCTTGCGGTCTAGAAACAGGATGCGGAACTGCTCGGTTTCGCGGTGCGACATCGCCGTGTGGCAGTAATCCAGCAGCGCATCCCATGAGGACAAAAGCGGTCGGTTCATCACCTTTGCACGCATCAGGCGTTGCGCCGAAGCCTCGATCACTTTCAACTCCAACACCACAGCGTCGCCCACGCCTTTGACCATCAACAGCCGCGCAGGGCTGGCCGAGACCACGCGGTTGAAATCGCCAAACGTGTCCAGCAACAGCCGCGCCAAGGGTTTCACATCTTGCCGTGGAATGGCGCGGAACAGCACCAGTTCCAGCAGTTCATAATCGGGCATCGCCGTCGCCCCACCCTCCATGAACCGTGCGCGCAGGCGTTTGCGATGATCGCCGATGTAGGACGGCAGCTTGCCACTTAGCGTTGCGCCAGCTGCTTCATCTTCATCCCCGTCGGGGGCGAAGAGAGAGGGGGCAGAATCGTTGAAACCATGCTGTGCCATTGGCAAAGGCTGCCACAGTTTCGGTGAACAATCCGTTAACGCCAATAAAAAGGCCGGATCATAGATCCGGCCCTCTGCACCCCGAACGAAAGGTTTTACCCCTTCATCCCGTCCCAGAACCCTTTGACTTTCGAGAAGAAAGACGACCCCTCGGGGTTATTTTCTTCCGACAGATCAGAGAATTCGCGCAGGATTTCCTTTTGCCGTGCGGTCAGGTTGACCGGCGTTTCCACCGCCAACTCGATCAGCATATCGCCAGATCCGCCACCGCGCAGGGCAGGCATCCCCTTGGCGCGCAGGCGCATCTGCTTGCCGGTCTGGCTGCCCGCAGGAACCTTGACGCGCGACTTGCCGCCATCGATCGTCGGCACCTCGACCTCGCCGCCCAGCGCCGCCGTGGCGATGGAAATCGGCACGCGGCAGAACAGATGCACGCCGTCACGTTGGAAGATCGCGTGGTCCTTCACCTCGATAAAGATGTAAAGGTCGCCTGTCGGGCCGCCGCGCATGCCGGCCTCACCCTCACCCGCCAGACGGATTCGGGTGCCGGTTTCCACGCCAGCCGGAATGTTCACCGACAGCGAGCGTTCCTTTTCCACCCGACCATGGCCCGCGCAGGATTTGCACGGGTTTTTCACGATCTGGCCCATGCCGTTGCAGGTCGGGCAAGTGCGTTCAACCGTGAAGAAGCCTTGCTGCGCGCGCACCTTGCCCATACCCGAACAGGTCGGGCAGGTCACGGGTTCGGCCCCGCCTTCGGCACCCGTGCCACGGCAAGTATCGCAGGCCACCGAGGTCGGCACCGAGATGGTTTTCTGAACACCCGCAAAGGCTTCTTCCAGGGAAACCCGCAGGTTATAGCGCAGGTCAGAGCCGCGCTGCGCCCGCGCGCGACCACCTTGGCCGCCACGCCCGCCCATGAAATCCCCGAACAGGTCCTCGAACACATCCGAGAAGGCCGACGAGAAATCGCCTTGCCCGCCGCCATAGCCGCGCTGACCACCTCCGCCGCCACCTTCAAAGGCGGCATGGCCATAGCGGTCATAGGCTGCCTTTTTGTCGGCATCCTTCAGCACGTCATAGGCTTCGTTGATCTCTTTGAACTGGGCCTCGGCGTTGGGGTTGTCAGAGTTGCGGTCGGGGTGCAACTCCTTGGCCTTGGTGCGGTAGGCTTTCTTCAATTCCTCTGCCGACGCCCCTTTCGAGGCCCCCAACAGATCGTAATAATCGCGCTTTGCCATCGCAAAATCCCTTTACGGGAACGCAGCAGGGCGGCCCTGTTGTGGGCCGCCCTGCTTTGGTTCCTGGCGGCTTACTTCCGCTTGTTGTTCCCGAGATCTTCGAAGTCGGCGTCGATGATGTCTTCGTCGACACCGCGCTGATTATCCTCGTCCTTGCCCTCGGCCTGATCGGCAGTGGCTTTGTAGATCGCCTCGCCCAGTTTCATCGCGGCTTCGGTCAGGTTCTGGATGCCGCCTTTGATCTTGCCGGCATTTTCGGTCTTCAAAGCGTCTTCCAGCGCAGACATCGCCAGTTCGATCACCTCGACAGTGGACGGGTCCACCTTGTCGGAATGTTCGGACAGCGACTTCTTGGTCGAGTGCAGCAGGCTTTCGGCCTGATTCTTGGTTTCCACCAATTCGCGGCGCTCTTTGTCGGCCTCGGCGTTGGCCTCGGCGTCCTTGACCATCTTTTCGATGTCCTCATCAGACAGGCCGCCCGAGGCCTGAATGGTGATCGCCTGTTCCTTGTTCGTGCCTTTGTCCTTGGCCTTCACCGTCACGATGCCGTTGGCGTCGATGTCGAAGGTGACCTCGATCTGCGGCAGACCGCGCGGGGCGGGCGGGATGTTTTCAAGGTTGAACTGGCCCAGCATCTTGTTGTCGGCCGCCATTTCGCGCTCGCCCTGGAAGACACGCAGGGTCACGGCGTTCTGGTTGTCTTCGGCGGTCGAGAAGACTTGCGACTTTTTGGTCGGGATCGTGGTGTTGCGGTCGATCAGACGGGTGAACACGCCGCCCAGCGTTTCGATGCCCAGCGACAGCGGGGTCACGTCCAGCAGAACCACGTCCTTGACGTCGCCTTGCAGGACGCCCGCCTGAATGGCAGCACCGGCGGCCACAACTTCATCCGGGTTCACGCCCTTGTGGGGCTCTTTGCCGAAGAACTTGGTCACTTCCTCGATCACGCGCGGCATGCGGGTCATACCGCCGACCAGAACAACCTCGTCAATGTCGCCAACCGATAGGCCCGCGTCTTTCAACGCAGCGGCGCAGGGCTTGATCGACTTTTTGATCAGGTCATCAACCAGCGATTCCAGTTTCGCACGGGTCAGCTTGACCACAAGGTGCAGCGGCTGGCCGGTGTTCTTGTCCATCGAGATGAACGGCTGGTTGATTTCGGTCTGCGAAGACGACGACAGTTCGATCTTGGCCTTTTCAGCCGCCTCTTTCAGGCGCTGGAGGGCCATCTTGTCCAGTGACAGGTCGACGCCGTGCTCCTTTTTGAACTCGTCCGCCAGATAGTTGACGATGCGCATGTCGAAATCTTCGCCGCCAAGGAAGGTATCCCCGTTGGTCGATTTCACTTCGAACAACCCGTCATCAATTTCCAGAATGGTGATGTCGAAGGTGCCGCCGCCAAGGTCATAAACCGCGATGGTTTTCGATTCCTTGCGATCAAGGCCATAGGCCAGCGCGGCTGCGGTCGGTTCGTTGATGATACGCAGCACTTCCAGACCGGCGATGCGGCCTGCGTCCTTGGTGGCCTGACGCTGGGCGTCGTTGAAATAGGCCGGAACGGTGATAACGGCCTGCGTAACGGTTTCACCCAGATACGATTCAGCAGTTTCTTTCATCTTTTGCAGGATGAAAGCCGAAACCTGGCTGGGCGAATACTTCTCGCCGCGCACTTCAACCCAGGCATCCCCCGAACCGCCGTTGACGATCTTATAGGGCATGTTCTTCTGGTCTTTGATGATGACCGGATCATCATGGCGGCGCCCGATAAGGCGCTTGACGGCGAAGATGGTGTTAGAGGCGTTGGTCACGGCCTGACGCTTGGCGGCTTGGCCGACCAGACGTTCGGTTTCCGTAAAGGCAACGATCGACGGCGTGGTGCGTGCGCCTTCCGCATTCTCGATGATGCGCGGCTGCGAGCCGTCCATGATGGCGACGCAGGAGTTCGTGGTCCCGAGGTCGATCCCGATGATTTTGGCCATAGGTGGTCCCTTTCTTGCGGCGATGATATGGGCGGAACCCGTAAAGGCATTCCATCCCGATCCCTAGTGAGACCCGGACAGACAACGCCTGTTCCGGCTTCTGGGCGTATATAAGGAGGGGGCTTGTGGCCTGCAAGCACTGCCCTTGCGGGAAATTTGGATGAGACGGTGGAATCTTACGTGCCACCGCGTCACGCTGCAGTCTAGCGGCCCGCCCCCCAGCTTGCCGAGGCATGTTTACGGGTGAAATTCTCACCCATAAGCCCCAGAACAATCAAAACCGCCGTCACCACAACCGGATAGGTGATATTGCTGTAATGCGGGTGATAGTTCTGAAACATGAATCCGCGCGTCTGGTCGATGCAGTGGAACAACGGGTTCCATGTATACATCGCCAGAATGTAGCTTGGCGTGGAATTGGCCAGCGTCATCTTGCCCGAAAAGATCATATTCGCGCGGGCGTAGATCGTTGTGATGATTCCGAACAGCTCTGGCTGCCAAGGCGTTGCGGCCTTTAGAATCATCCCCACCCCGATCCCCGAGGCCCATGACAGCAAGAACATCGCCGCCACGCCGACGGGTTCGTAAATCGTGATCGGGGTCCACAGCACATGATAGACGAACAGGATAACCAGAACGGACAGGGTTTGCAGATAAAGCGTCCCCAGCGCCGCAGCCGCAATCGACACGATGGTATTCATCGGCGAATGCTTCATCATGGCCGAGGTCGGCCCATCCGACCGCGCAACCGCACTTAGCGTTTTGGCGTGGGTGGCATAGTTGAAAACGCCCGTCATGATATACAGCACGAAATCGCCGCGCACCGCCGAGCCACGCATGCCCAACAGCGTGAACATGAACACCATCACCACGACCATGATCACCGATTGCAGCATCGCCATCAGCAACCCGACCACAGCGTTGCCATGGGTCTTGCGTATATTCCGCACCGCCGCATGGAAGATCAGCTCCAGCATGGCAAAGCCACTGCCCGCGCGGGTCACTTTGGCATCGGGCCGAAACATTCTCTGCTACCTCATGGACGGTCTACGGCCATTATGCGCCGGGAAATCTTGCCGTTCCCTTTAAGCCGGATGATAAGATCAAACAGCTTACTAATCAATAACGCGGCGCAAACGGCTGCGCGCGGGCAGGAGACGCCATGAATTTCGACACACTTATCCCCCTGATCCGCCGCTTGGCGCTTGAGGCAGGGGATCGCATCATGGAGGTCTACAATGGCCCCGATTTCGAGGTGAAGTCAAAATCTGACGCCAGCCCCGTCACCGAGGCCGACGAAGCCGCCGATGCCATCATCTCGGCCGGTCTGCGTGCGGCCTTTCCCGATGTGACCCTGATCACCGAGGAACAGGCCGACAGCCACAGCCTGACCGCCAGCACTTTTCTGATCGTCGATCCTCTGGATGGCACCAAGGAATTCGTGCAGCGGCGCGGCGATTTTACGGTGAACATCGCCTATGTCGAAAACGGGGTTCCCCTGCGCGGCGTGGTCTATGCGCCCGCCAAGGGCCGGTTGTTCTACACCCAAGCTGATGGCAGCACCGTTGAGGAAACCGGCGATTTCGCCAAGGATGCCGCTGGCCCTGTCACCAAATTGTCAGTGTCCACGCCCGACAATGCCGCGCTGATGGTGGTAGCGTCGAAATCCCACCGCGATGCGGCCACCGATGATTACATCGGCAAATACGCCGTGCGGGATATGACCTCGGCAGGGTCCAGCCTGAAGTTCTGCCTGCTGGCCACCGGCGAGGCCGATCTTTATCCCCGCCTTGGCCGCACGATGGAATGGGATACAGCCGCCGGAGACGCCGTTCTGCGTGGTGCAGGCGGGCATGTGGTGCGCTTTGATGACCATACCACTTTGGCCTATGGCAAGGTGGGCTGGGACAACCCCTTCTTCATCGCCTATGCCCCCGGTGTGACGCTGCAAAAATGAAGACCCTGATCGCCATTCCCGCGCGCTATGCCAGCAGCCGCTATCCGGGAAAGCCGCTGGTTTCCCTGCGCGGGCCGGATGGCGACAAGACCCTGATCCGCCGCAGCTATGAGGCTGCGATGGCCGTGCGCGGGGTGGATCGTGTGGTGATCGCCACCGATGACGCCCGCATCCGCGAGCATGCCGCAGCCTTTGGCGCGCAGGTGGTGATGACCTCATCCACCTGCCGCAATGGCACCGAACGCTGCGCCGAGGTGGCGGCAAACCTGCCCGGTTACGATATCATCGTGAACCTGCAAGGCGATGCCCCGCTGACCCCGCCATGGTTTATCGAAAACCTGCTGGCTGGAATGGCCGCCAACCCCGACGCCGATATAGCCACCCCAGTTCTGCGCTGCGATGGCCGCGCACTCAACAGCCTGCTGGCCGACCGCCGCGCGGGCCGCGTGGGTGGAACCACTGCGGTTTTCGGTGCGGGCGGGCGGGGGCTGTATTTCTCGAAAGAGGTGCTCCCCTTTACCGGCCAGACCTATGCCGACACCGACGAAACCCCCGTCTTCCACCATGTCGGCGTCTACGCCTATCGTCCCGCCGCCCTTGCAGCCTATCCCGCATGGCCCATCGGCCCGCTGGAAACGCTGGAAGGGCTGGAGCAACTGCGCTTTCTCGAAAACGGGCGGCAGGTTCTGTGCGTTGAAGTGCAAGCCAAGGGGCGTCAGTTCTGGGAGTTGAACAACCCCAGCGACGTTGCCGTGATCGAAACCATGCTGGCAGACATGGGATGACCACCCAGCCCATCAGCGTCATCATCGTCAGCCGCCACCGCGCGGCGGCCCTGATGCGCTGCCTGACAGGGCTGACCCAACAGGACCACCCAGCGTTCGAAGTGATCGTCGTCACCGACCCGCAATCGGCAGACACGGTGCAGCATCTGCCCATTAAACTGATCCGCTATGACCAGCCCAATATTAGTGCCGCGCGCAACTTTGGCCTGTCTTTGGCAGCCGCCGCCGTGGTGGCCTTTATCGACGACGACGCCGTGGCGGAACCGACTTGGCTGACCCGCCTGACCGCCCCTTTCAACAACCCGCAGGTCGTTGCATCAACCGGATATGTCATTGGCCGCAATGGCATTTCCTTTCAGTGGCAAGCCTCCGAAGTGGACAACCTTGGGCAAGACCACCCGCTCGTCATCACCGGACAGACGCTGCGTTCCGGCACACCGCAGCGCGCGGTGAAAACCCAAGGCACCAACTGCGCCTTCCGCCGTGATGCCCTGCTGTCCATCGGTGGCTTTGATCCGGCCTATCGCTTTTATCTGGATGAGGCGGATGTCAACCTGCGCCTAGCCCAACATGGCCTGACCGCGATTGATCCTGCGGCCCAAGTTCACCACGGCTTTGCTGCCAGCGTCCGCCGCCGCGCCGACCGCGTGCCGACCAGCCTGCACGAGATCGCCGCCTCAACTGCCGTTTTTCTGCGCCGCCACGCGCCCGATGCCGGTCTGAACGCCGAATGGCAACGCTTGCTCGCCCATCAATCCGCCCGTATCACCATCCACCGTGATGCCCACAGGATCACGCAGGCCGAGGCTGACGCTTTGCTGGCCACCCTGCAATCGGGATGGCAAGACGGGATGGCGCGCGCGCTGCCCAAACTTCCGCCGCTTTCCCCTGTAACCTGCGCCTTCTCTGCGCTGCCCAATACCGGCCCGCGTGGCGGCGTGGTGCTGTCAGGCCGCATCTGGCAAAAAAACCGGCTTTTGCGACAGGCCAGCGCCGCCGTAGCGGCAGGACAAATTGTCACGGTGATCTGCCTGTCCCCGAGTTTGCGCGCACATCGGATGGCCTTTCACCCCAAGGGCTTTTGGCTGCAACAAGGCGGGCTTTTCGGCAGATCTGACCGAAACACCCCGCGCTTTCGCCTGATCAGCTTTGCCGCGCGCGTCGCCGCCGAAACCGCCCGCTTGGCAAACATCCGCCCAACACAGCAAAACCGGCGCTGACGTGCGTGAAATTCGAACAAATACAGGTTTCTGCCGATTGAAATCTGGCAAAAGATCGGTAACAAGCCCCTTCCGTTAAGGTCTGACAGATTGATCTGTTAAGAATTGAAGATTAGGTTCTTGCCTACGTCCAAAAGATAGCTGGACCCAAGCTCAGAGTGGAAAGAATGAAACCCAAAAAGGTCACCAAGGCCGTGTTTCCCGTTGCTGGCATGGGAACCCGTTTCCTGCCTGCCACCAAGTCGATCCCGAAAGAGATCATGACGCTGGTTGACCGCCCGCTGATCCAATACGCCATTGATGAGGCCCGCGCGGCCGGCATCAAGGAATTCATCTTTGTTACCTCGCGCGGGAAATCCGCGCTTGAGGATTACTTTGATCACTCGCCCGAGCTTGAGAATACCCTGCGTAAGGCAGGCAAGGATGACCTGTTGGAAATCCTCAAGGAAACCAACATGGATTCGGGGGCCATCGCCTATCTGCGGCAGAATCGCCCGATGGGTCTGGGCCATGCTGTCTGGTGCGCCCGCCGTCTGATCGGCAACGAACCCTTCGCCGTGCTGCTGCCCGATGACGTGATCGCCGCCGAAAAGCCCTGCCTTCAGCAGATGATGGAAGCGTATGAGCAAACCGGCGGCAACATGGTCGCCGCAATGGAAGTATCGCCCGACCGCGCCTCGTCCTATGGTGTGCTGGATATTGGCGAAGACATGGGCGCCATCGTCAAAGCAAAGGGCATGGTTGAAAAACCCAAGGCAGGCGAGGCTCCGTCGAATCTTGCGGTGATCGGGCGCTATATCCTGTCGCCCAAAGTGCTGACCAACCTGAACAAGATGAAGCAGGGCGCGGGCGGCGAGATTCAGTTGACCGATGCGATTGCCGAAGAAACCAAAGCAGGCAACGTCTATGGCTATCGCTTCCGCGGGCAGCGCTATGATTGCGGTTCCAAGGCCGGATTCTTGCAGGCCACCGTGGCCTTTGGTCTGGCCCGCCCCGATCTGCGCGACGAATTCTCGGCCTATCTGAACGACATGCTCGCGCTGCAAAAGGCGGCACAGTAACAGGTGGTTCCGGCGCGGCTTCTTGACCTGACGCGACTGGTGTCGCGCTTGGGAAAGGGGCCGCTGACCGGCGTTGACCGGGTTGAATATGCCTATCTGTCTCATCTTCTGACACTGGATCAGCCCCTGTTCGGGCTGATCCGCACCAACCTTGGCTTTCTTCTCTTGAACCGTGTAGGGCTTGACCAACTGCCCGCATTGGTGCGTGGAGAGACTCCCTTGAGGCAACCCGATCTGTTGGGTCTGCTGTCGCACGGGAAGGACCCAATCCGCGCGCGGGCCGAAGCCACGTTGCGCCGCCTTGCCATCGCCCGCGCGCCGCATCCCCTGCTGCAACGCCTGTTGCGCCGCCACCTGCCAGTCGGCAGCAGTTATCTGAATACTGGTCATGCCAACCTGACCGACCGATCCCTAAGTGCCGTCCACAAGGCCGGTCTGCGGATTACCGTGCTGATCCACGACACGATCCCACTGGACCTTCCGCAGTATTGCCGCGCAGGAACGGCAATGGATTTCCAACGCAAACTGGCTGCCGTGTCCCACCACGCCGATCTGGTGATCCACACCACCCAAGACGCCCGCGCCAAGACCGATGCCCATCTTGCCCGCCTTGGCCGCTGCCCAACGGGCCTTGTCGCCAAGCTTGGCGTGCCGATCCCGCAGCCTGATGACAGCGAACCACCGCACGCTCCCTATTTCGTTACCCTTGGCACCATCGAGCCGCGCAAGAACCACGCCCTTCTGCTGGATGTCTGGGAAAAGCTGCCCGCACCCAAGCCGATGCTTTATATTCTGGGCAGCCGTGGCTGGGAAAACCACGCTGTTTTCGCGCGGCTTGACAGTCTGCGACCCGATGCAGGCATCACGGAACTGCACGGGCTGACCGATGGCGCGGTGGCGGCCTTGCTCGCCGGTGCGACGGCTTTTCTGTTTCCCAGCCATGCCGAGGGCTTTGGCATTCCCCCGATTGAGGCCGCAGCCCTTGGAATACCGGTGATTTCATCCGATTTGCCCGTGATCCACGAGCTTCTCGCCGACTACGCAGTTTACCTTGATCCCTCAGACGTTTATTCTTGGTTGGAAACAATCACGGCACTGGCGAAGACACCCAAAGCGAAACACGGGCAAAAAAGGCGGATCGACCCGCCAACTTGGGCGGATCACTTCAAGGCCGTCTTAAACCTTGCCTGATATTTTGGCTCTGGACAGAACAACGGCAGGTCGAAGGGGTAGGGGTGAGCGTCTTTTCACGATACATCTTGCGCCTTGCCCGTAAGCGGTGGCGTATCCGGGCGTTCCGCAAACGCCGGGATCTGGCTTCTGTCGTGGATCGCACCAGCCTTATCCGCCCCGAAGGCATCCTGCTGTTCTCCACCCTGCGGAACGAGAAAATTCGCCTGCCCTATTTTCTGGAATATTACCGCGATCTGGGCGTGAATCATTTCTTGATCGTGGACAATGACAGCACTGATGGCAGCCGCGAATATCTGGAAATGCAGCCCGACGTGTCGCTATGGACCACGGCGCACAGTTATAAACGCGCGCGCTTCGGGGTGGATTGGCTGAACTATCTGCAAATGAAATACGCGCACGGGCATTGGGCGCTTGTGGTCGATCCTGACGAATTCTTTGTCTATCCATTCTGCGACACCCGCCCGCTGCGCGCGCTGACCGACTGGCTGGATGCCTCGTCGATCAAGTCGTTTTCGGCGATGCTGCTGGATATGTATCCCAAAGGCCCGTTCGACATTCAGCCCTATCACGAAGGTCAGGACCCGTTCGAAATCGCCCCCTATTTCGACAGCGGCAATTACACGATCAGCCGCAATCAGCGCTATGGCAACCTGTGGATTCAGGGCGGCCCCCGCGCGCGGATGTTCTTTGACGATCTGCCCGAACGTGCGCCCGCACTGAACAAGATCCCGCTGGTGAAATGGGACCGTGAATACGCCTATGTCAGCTCGACTCACATGCTGCTGCCGCGCGGGCTGAATCTGGTCTACGATGAATGGGGCGGGGAAAAGGCCTCGGGCTGTCTGCTGCACGCCAAGTTCCTTGATACTTTCGCGGTCAAAGCCGAAGAGGAAATGGAACGGCGCCAACACTACGCCAACAGCCACGAATACCGCGCTTACCGCGCCGCCGTCAGCACCCAGCCCGATCTGTGGTGCAAGTGGAGCGAGAAATATATCAACTGGCGCCAGCTTGAGATTCTGGGTCTGATGTCGAAAGGCAACTGGGCATGAGCGTCGGCATTGTCATGCTGTGTCACACCGCCCTTGACCGTGCCGCCGAGGTTGCGCGCCATTGGGCCACGCGGGGTTGCCCCGTGGTGATCCACGTTGATAAGCGCGTCAAACGCCGTCCCTTTGACGGTCTGGTCAGATCACTGGCCGATTTGCCGAATATCCGCTTTTCGGGCCGTCATGCCTGCGAATGGGGAACATGGGGCATCGTCGCCGCCACCCAAGAGGCCTCCACCATCCTGCTGCGCGATTTTCCCAACGTGCGCCATGTCTACCTTGCCTCCGGCTCGTGCCTGCCGCTGCGCCCCGTGGATGAAATGGTAGCCTATCTGAACGAACGCCCGCGCACCGATTTCATCGAATCCGTCACGACCGAAGATGTCGGCTGGACGATCGGCGGGCTGGATGTGGAACGCTTTACCCTCCGCTTTCCCTTTAGCTGGCGCAAACGGCGGCGGCTTTTTGATGGCTACGTAAAACTGCAACGCCGTTTTGGCTTTCGGCGACGAATCCCTGCCGGAATTATCCCGCATCTGGGCAGCCAATGGTGGTGCCTGACGCGGCAAACCCTGTCCGCGATCCTTGAAAACCCCGACCGCGCGGAAATCGACCGCTATTTCCGCCGCGTCTGGATTCCAGATGAAAGCTATTTTCAGACTATGGTGCGGCAGGTGTCGGCCAATGTCGAAAGCCGCTCTCTGACCCTGTCGAAGTTTGATTTTCAGGGCAAACCGCACATCTTTTACGACGATCACCTGCAACTGCTGCGGCGGTCCGATTGCTTTGTGGCGCGCAAGATCTGGCCCCACGCGGGCAAGCTTTACAAGGCCTTCCTGTCCGATGACGCAGGTGGTCAGGCCGCCGCCGAACCGAACCCCGGCAAGATCGACCGGCTGTTTGCCAAAGCCGTCGAGCGCCGCACCAAGGGCCGCCCCGGCCTTTACATGCAGTCGCGCCATCCGAACGAAAACTGGGAAAACGGGCGCACTGCCGCACCCTTTTCGGTGTTCGAAGGCTTTTCCGATGTATTCGAGAATTTCGAAACATGGCTCAGCAAGGCAAGCGGCACCCGCGTGCATGGCCATATCTTTGCCCCTGACCGCGTGCATTTTGCGGGTGGCGAACGGGTTTACAACGGCTCGATGTCAGACTCTGCCGCCATGCGCGACTATAACCCCATGAGCTTTCTGACCAACCTGATCTGGAACACGCGCGGCGAGCGTCAATGCTTCCAGCACGGGCCGAACGACAATCAGGCGCTGAACTGGTTCATGGCGGGCGATCCGAACGCACAAATATCTGTGATATCAGGCGCTTGGGCGATTCCACTGTTCCATTCCAACGCCAACTTTTCCGATATCCGCAAAGATGCCGCCCGCCTGCAAAAGATCGAGGCTGATTTCCTGCATGCGCTGCGCCTGCCTTGGGTTAAGGCACGGGTGCGGATATGGACTCTGGCGGAATTCATCGAAAACCCGATGGAACCGCTGCAAACCATCGTCGACGAAATCAGTCCCCGCTCGATGCGCCGCCTGACCGAGGCTCCGCGCCTTGCCGATCTGGCCGGATTTGGTCAATTCCTGCAAAACCTGCGAAATCAGGGTATGCAACCTGTGCTGATGGGCGATTTTCCCACGGGTGACGGTGTCAAACCCAATTCCTCGCGGCGTGGCCGCCCCTATCTGGTGAAGTAATTTGGCGTCTCGCTTTCATTCCTTTGTGGTTCTGGCCGAAATGCGGACAGGATCGAACTTCCTTGAAGCCAACCTGAACGCGCTGGACGGCGTTTCTTGTCTGGGTGAGGCGTTTAACCCCTTCTTCATCGGCGGCGAGGGCAAGCAGGAAATGCTGGGCGTCGACATGGCCGCGCGCGAGGCGAATCCCGCGCGTTTCCTGCGGGTGATGCGCGAACAGACCCACGGACTTTCGGGCTTTCGCTATTTCTCCGACCATGACCCGCGCGTGTTCGATCTGGTGATGAACGACCCCGCGTGCGCCAAGATCATCCTGACCCGCAACCAGCTTGAAAGCTATATCAGCTGGAAAATCGCGGTCGAAAGCGATCAGTGGTGGTTGGCCAACACCAAACACCTGAAAACCGTGCGTCCCCGCTTTGATCTGGCCGAATTCGAAGAACGCCTGACCAAGCTGCAGGCGTTCCAGAAAACCATCCAGCATCGCCTGCAAGTCACCGGACAGACCGCCTATTACATCGATTACGATGACATTCTGGATCTTGAGGTGTTGAACGGTCTTGCCGCCTTCCTTGGCGTTGACGCCCGTCTTGCCAGCCTTGATTTCCGCTTCAAAAAGCAAAACCCCGAAGCCATACGCGACAAGGTGCAAAACCCCGCCGAGATGGAGGCCGGGCTTGCCACCGTTGATTGGTTCAATATTCAGCAGACTCCGAATTTTGAGCCCCGCCGCAACGCCTCGGTGCCGCAATATATCGCTTCGGTTGGCGCGCCGCTTTTGTTTCAGCCGGTGAAATCCGCGCCCGAGGCACAGCTTCGCAAGTGGTTGTCATCCTTTGGCGAAACGGTCACGGGCTTTGACCGCAAGACCCTGAAAGCGTGGAAAGATTCTCACCACGGCTTTCGGTCTTTCACCGTGCTGCGCCACCCCTTGGCCCGCGCCCATGCCGCATTCAGCGACTATATCGCGCGGGAATATATCGCCGAACTACGCCCCTATCTGAAGCGCGTCCACCGCTTTCAACTGCCCGGCAAGGGCAAGGGGTTCGAGTCTCCCGAAGCCTTTCGCGAAGGCTTTGTGGTGTTTCTGGATTTCCTGAAACACAATCTGAACGGGCGCACCGAAATCCGCGTGATGCCGCAATTCGCCACCCAAGGCACGATTCTGCAGGGTTTTGCCCATCTGCAAAGCCCCGACCACGCCTTTCGCGAAGACCGCCTTGCCGAAGGGCTGGCGTTTCTGACTGCCGAAATCGGCCTGCCCTGCCCGCCCCTGCCTGCGAACCCCGAAAAGCACCCCGTCGCCTTGGCTGACATCTGGGGCGAAGATCTGGAAAAGGCCGCAGAAGAGGCCTATTGGCGCGATTACGCCGCCTTCGGCTTTGGCCGCTGGAAGGCTTAGGCCGCCTGCGGGTTGCGAATTTCGGTCAGGATCGCATAAAGCTTGGTCGGATCAGCATTGGCGCGCAGTTTCGCGCAGATGCCCTGATCGCGCATGGTCCGCGACACCAGCGCCAGCGCCTTCAGATGGTCCACACCGGAATCCTTGGGCGCGAACAGCCCGAAGATCAGATCGACCGGCTGCCGGTCAACGCTTTCATATTCCAGCGGTTTTTCCAGCCGGATGAACACGCCGATAATCTTTTCCAGCCCTTCCAGCCGCGCATGGGGCAGAGCAATGCCGTTGCCCACCCCTGTTGGCCCAAGGCTTTCACGTTCCTGCAGTCCGTCAATCGCGGTGGCTGCATTCAGCCCATAGGCCTGCGAGGCAACCTCTCCCAGTTCCTGGAAGAGGCGCTTTTTGCCGGTCATCTGACCCATAATCCGGACGGCCCCCGGAACAAGCAATTTCGACAGATCCATCAGGCCATCTCGTTCCTGCGCGCCCTTCTCAGGCTGACGCTACTTGCTGTTGCGCGGATCGATCCAGCCGATATTCCCGTCGGTGCGACGGTAAACGACGTTAACGCCCGCGTGTCCTTCGTTCCGGAAGACCAGAAAGTTCTGGCCCGACAGTTCCAACTGCATCACGGCTTCACCCACGGTTATGGAGGGAATCTTGGCCTCCATTTCCGCGATGATGATCGGCTGCAGCGGTTCGTTGATATCGTCTTCCGGTTCTTCGGTTGGAGCGAGGATATAGGCCGACCCCGCGCCGAATTCAACAGGGGCAGGACGGTTCTGATGGTGGTTACGGATACGGCGCTTATAGCGACGCAACTGCTTGTCCATCTTTTCACGGCACGACTCGAAGGCCGCATAAATCTCGGTCGCGTGGCCCTTGGCTTGGGCAGTCAGGCCGGTGGAAAGATGCACCACCGCTTCACACACAAATTCATGCGCTGATTTCGAAAAGACGATGACGGCCTCGGTCGGGCGTTGGGCGTATTTCTCGACCACCTCGCCTAATTCGGCCTTCACATGGGTCTGCAAAGCCTCGCCGATGTCGATCTGTTTTCCGCTGATCTGATAGCGCATGATGCCTCCTTTTGCGCGTAAAGCCACCGCCCTCCGTGACACACGGAAAGGTTGACTTGTCTTGGTTTAGAGAGAGTTAGCGAGGCAAATCGCCCCCCGTCGCGGGGCCAGTGGCTGGCCGCTTCGGTCGGGGTGGGCAAGGCGATATGTTCCCGCATCCTTTATATTTGGGGATGCCTTGGGGGCCTTGTCAACAGTGCTGAAGGCTTGGGCGAAAAGATCGGCTAGATGATGCGGAAATTCTCGCCCAGATAAACCCGGCGGACCATTTCATCGCGCACGATTTCGTCCGTCGTGCCGGTTTTCAGCACCACACCATCATGCAGGATATAGGCACGATCGACGATTTCCAGCGTCTCGCGCACGTTGTGGTCGGTGATCAGAACACCGATTCCGCGCGCTTTCAGATCGTGGACAAGGTGGCGGATTTCCCCGACGGCAATCGGGTCCACCCCAGCAAAGGGTTCGTCCAGCAGCAGATACTTCGGATCAGCCGCCAGACAGCGCGCGATTTCAACGCGACGACGCTCGCCACCCGAAAGGGCCAGCGCAGATGCACGGCGCAGGTGGGTGATCGAAAATTCGGACAGCAGTTCTTCCAGCCGCTCGCGCCGCTTGTGGCGATCATCAACGCGGATTTCCAGAACGGCCATGATATTGTCTTCAACCGACAGCCCGCGAAAGATCGAGACTTCTTGCGGCAGATAGCCGATGCCCAGCCGCGCGCGGCGATACATCGGCAATCCCGTCACATCCCGCCCGTCAATCAGAACCTGTCCACCTTCGGGCGTCACCAGCCCCGCGATGGAATAAAAGCAGGTGGTTTTGCCGCAGCCGTTGGGGCCAAGCAGCGCCACCACTTCGCCCCGCATCAGATCAATGCTCACATCGCGGATCACCGGGCGGCGTTTGTAGCTTTTGCGAAGGTTGCGGATTTGCAGGCCGCTGCCACCCTCGGTCACGGTCAATTCGGGCTGTGCCATCAGTTGTTGTCCGCCGGCGTAAAGGTGGTGGTCACACGCCCCTCCATCCGTCCGGTGCCTGCGGTGATGTCGATGATCAGCTTTTCGCCCGAGATTGTGGTCTGACCTTGGGTCAACAGCACACCGCCGGTCAGCACCACTTCGCCCGCTTCGATGGTATAGACGGCCTCTTGCGCTTCGGCGGCATCAGTAGCGTTAACCAAAAGCACCTCGCCGCTGGCGATCAGCTTTTCGATGCCTTTGCCTTCTTTGGCATAAACGACGGTAATTTCGCCCGCCGTCAGCCGCAAATCGCCCTGAATGACGATGACATTACCGGAAAACACCGCGCTGCCGTCGGACTGGTTGACGGTCAGATTGTCGGCGTTCACCTCGACCGGCAATTTATTGTCGCCCTTGATGCCATTGAAGGCAACATTGGTGCCTTGGCCATGCGCCACCTGTGCGAACAGGGTTGCCAAGGCAAGAAGGGTGGAAAGGGCCGTGCGTCGTATCGCCATCAGGAAGTTCCTGTCACTGCTGAGGCTGGTATAGCAGCCTGACACCATTATTGAAAACCAGAACATAATTCGCCGCACCTTCGGGCGTTTCGCTGCGGCTGAGGCGCACGGCACCTGCCGTCAATTGCCCGATCGGGCCGCTGGCACTCACGGACCCACGGCTTTCAACCAGTGTGCGGTCGGTGGCCACGCCAAAGCCCTGCGCCTGCACCACCAGCCCCGCGCTGGTGGTCAGCTCTACCCCATCCGACAACTCCAGCATGCCCGTCGTCTGCTCCAGCCGCACCGAGACTGCAGCAAGCTGAGTTTTCGCGCCATCCGGCGTTTCCAGTGTGCCGATCACACCCCGCGCCGTGGCCTTGCCATCCACCCCCGGCACCGCCTCGGCGGCACTCAGGCTTAAAGACGCGCCATCCTCGGTCATCCCGGAATAACCCGCGCCCGTCATACGCGGTTCGCGCAGACGGTCGGCGATATCGACATCGGCATAGGGAATCGCATCCTCGGGATTGATCCCGCGCGAGAACAGGAACAGCGATGACAGGATCGCCAGCGCCAGCAGCGGCAACGCGACTTTCAGGATCGCCACCAGCCGCGAGTGCAGGTTATCGCCCAGCGGTCGCGCCATCACACCACACCCGCCCGCAAACAGTCGTGGATATGCACGATCCCCAAAGGACGCACGGGGTCGGCAGGGCTGACGACAAACAGACAGGTGATCTTGTGGTCATTCATCAGCGCCATCGCCTGTTCCGCCAGCGCCTCCGGCCCGATGCTGCGCGGCGCGGGCGTCATCACCTGCCCCGCTGTCAGCGCCAGCAGCCCATCCATATGCCGCCGCAAATCCCCATCGGTGATGATCCCGCACAGCGCCCCGCCCCGCGTCACCCCCACCACACCAAACCCCTTGGCCGAGATGGTCAGCAACGCTTCGGACATCGGACGGGCGGCATCTATCAATGGCACTGCATCATGCATCAGATCGCGCACCTTCAGCAGTTTCGCGCCCAGCTTGCCCCCCGGATGGAACAGCCGGAAATGATCGGGGGTAAAGGCGCGATGCTCCATCAGCGCAATCGCCAGAGCATCGCCCAGCGCCAGCATCATCGTGGTGGATGTGGTCGGCACGATGCCGGTTTCGCAAGCCTCGGGCGCATCGGGCAGCAGGATAGCCACCTCGGACTGCCGCATCAGCGTGCTGTCGGCCTTGCTGGCCATCCCGATCAGCGGAATCCCGAAGCGCCGCGTATGGGCGACAATATCCGCCAGCTCCGGCGTCTCGCCCGAGTTTGACAGCACAAGCGCCACGTCGCCCTTGGTAATCATCCCGAGATCGCCATGCGATGCCTCGGCGGGATGCACGAAATGCGCGGGCGTGCCGGTGCTGGCCAGCGTGGCGGCAATCTTGCGGGCAATATGGCCCGATTTCCCCATCCCCGACACGATCACACGGCCCTTCGCCGCAAGGATCATCCCCACCGCGTCGGAAAAGCTGCCATCCAGAACCTGACCCAGCATTGCCAAAGCCTCTGCCTCACGCGCGATGACGCGGCGCGCGGTCGTCAGAAATCCGGCGGTCTGGAAGTCAGTGGTGGAAGAGGTCATTCGGCTCCTCCCAGCCCAGCAGATCAAGCTCGGCGCGGGTGGGCAGGAAATCGAAACACCGCTGCGCCAGATCAAGCCGGTCTTCGCGGATCAGAATAGCCTCAAGTGCAGCTTTCAGCTTGTGCAGATACAGCACGTCGGACGCGGCATAGTCCTTTTGCGCCTCGGTCAGATTGACGGACCCCCAGTCACTGGTCTGCTGCGCCTTCGATACATCTGCCGCCGCGTATTCCATCAGCAGGTACTTCAGCCCGTGGCGGTCAGTATAGGTGCGGATCAGCTTCGACGCGATCTTGGTGCACCACACCGGCGCAGTCAGCACGCCAAACGCCTGTTTCAGCGCGGCAATATCAAAGCGGCCAAAGTGGAACAGCTTCAACACCGCCGGATCGGTCAGCAACCGTTCCAGATTGGGCGCGGTTTTCTGGCCCTTGGCAATCTGCACCAGATGCGCGTCGCCCTTGCCATCCGAAAGCTGCACCACGCACAGCCGGTCCCGCATCGGGTTCAACCCCATGGTTTCGGTGTCAATCGCAACAACGGAACCAAGGTTCAGCCCGTCGGGCAGGTCATTCTTGTGCAGGTGGATCGCCAAGGCTTCATTCCGTTCATCAAGGGATGCACCCGAATTAGACCCGCAGGGGGCAAGGGTCAACGCAGCAAGGCCCGGAAAAGCAAAAGACCGCCCGAAGGCGGTCATTTGAAGTATTGGTGCCCAGAAGAGGACTCGAACCTCCACGTCTTGCAACACTGGTACCTGAAACCAGCGCGTCTACCAATTCCGCCATCTGGGCAGATGTCGTGGGGGCGATGTAGCCAAGCCAGCGGGGGGTGTCAACGGGGCGAGCCGCACTTTTTCGGAAAATTCGTCGCGGCGGATTGGCCTTGCCGCTTTGACCCATGACGATTATTCAGGCGACAAAGCCAAAGTTGGCCAAAGGGGTTCCTTCATGAGCAAACTTGTCACGATCTATGGCGGTTCGGGTTTCGTCGGCCGTTATATCGCCCGCCGCATGGCCAAAGAGGGCTGGCGCGTCCGCGTCGCCGTCCGCCGCCCGAACGAGGCGCTGTTTGTCAAACCTTATGGCTTTGTCGGTCAGGTGGAACCGGTGTTCTGCAACATCCGCGATGACGCTTCGGTGCGCGCGGTGATGCAAGGCGCGGATGCGGTGGTGAACTGCGTCGGCACCTTTGACCGTGGCGGCAAGAACAACTTCACCGCCGTGCAGGCCGAAGGCGCGGGCCGCATTGCGCGCATCGCTGCCGAAGAAGGCGTGGCAAATCTGGTCCACATCTCGGCCATCGGCGCGGATGTAAATGGCGCCAGCCTTTACGCCCAGTCCAAGGGCGCGGGCGAGGCGGCCGTGCTGGCCGCCTTCCCCACCGCGATGATCCTGCGGCCTTCGGTGATTTTCGGCAATGAAGACGGGTTCTTCAACCGTTTCGCCGGCATGGCCCGCTTTGGCGCGGTGCTGCCGGTTGTCGGCGGCGCCACCAAATTCCAGCCGGTCTATGTCGACGACGTCGCGCAGGCCGCGGTCAAGGGCATCACGGGTCAGGCCACCGGCATCTACGAACTCGGCGGTCCCGAAGTCGAAAGCTTCAAGGGCCTGATGAAAAAGATGCTGACCGTGATCCAGCGCCGCCGCTTGGTCCTGAATGTGCCGTTCTTCGCAGCCAACGCCATCGGCAACGTGCTGGATTTCGTGGCCTTCGCAACCGGTGGTCTGATCAGGAACAGCCTACTGACCCGCGATCAGGTGCTGTCTTTGCGGTCAGATAACGTTGTGTCTGCGGGCGCGAAAACCCTGGCCGATCTGGGGATTGAGGCCACGAGCTATGACTCGGTGATCCCCGAATATCTGTGGCGCTATCGCCCCTCGGGCCAATACGCGGCGATCAAGGATTCTGCAAAGAACCTCAAGAAAGCCTGACTTTATGGAAAACACCCTGATCGCCGGACTTCTCGGTCTGATCGAGGGGCTGACCGAATTTATTCCCGTCTCTTCCACGGGGCATCTTCTGTTGGTGGGCCATTTCCTTGGCTTCCAAAGCGCGGGCAAAACGTTCGAGGTGGTGATCCAGCTTGGCGCGGTTCTGGCGATTCTGAGCGTCTATTTCGGCAAGCTTGTCACCGTGTTCGGCACCGCGCACCGCGATCCGGCGGCGCTGCGGTTCATCGTGTCGGTGGCGCTGGCCTTTGTACCCGCCGTGGTGATCGGCGTGCTGGCGCATGGCTTTATCAAATCGGTGCTGTTCGAAACCCCGATGCTGATTGCTGTGATGCTGATCCTTGGCGGCGTGATCCTGCTATTTGCAGAACGCATCGCGCCAGCCCCCCTGCATGATGATGCTACCGCCATCCCCTTTCGCAAGGCGCTGGCGATCGGCTTTATCCAATGCCTTGCCATGGTTCCCGGCGTGTCGCGGTCTGGGTCCACCATCGTCGGCGCGCTGATGCTGGGCATATCGAAACGCGCGGCGGCTGAATTTTCGTTCTTTCTGTCGCTGCCCACCATGGCGGGGGCCGTGGCCTACGACATCTACAAGACGCGACACGATCTGGACTTCTCTGCATGGGCCGACATTTCCGTGGGCTTTGTCGTCGCCTTCCTCAGCGCGGTTCTGGTGGTGCGCTGGCTGCTGAATTTCGTCAGCCGCAACGGCTATGCGGTGTTCGGATGGTGGCGAATCATCATCGGAACGCTTGCCCTTGCGGCACTTTGGGCGGGGCTTTAAGCTTATAGGTATCATATACTGACCTAAATTCACAAGAAATGGTCAGTTTTGATGACCCATCGCGCAAAAAACCCGACAATAGGTCAGTCTTGCTGACTTTTATTCCAAAGCCCCCCAAAGTATCAAAGCCCAGCCGATAATTTCGACCGGAGGGCGCCACTATGGCTGGGCAAAAGATGCTGAAATTCGTGACGCTGGGCAAAGAAATGCCCTCCAAGCGGAGCGCCGATGAACGCGCCACCGATTTCGATGAAATCTACCGCGAGTTTGCCGCCGAAAAGGCAGCCGAGCAGGCCAGCCGCTGCAGCCAATGCGGCGTGCCTTATTGCCAGTCACATTGCCCGTTGCACAACAACATCCCCGACTGGCTGCGCCTGACCGCCGAAGGCCGTCTGGAAGAAGCCTACGAGATCAGCCAGGCCACCAACACCTTCCCCGAGATTTGCGGCCGCATCTGCCCGCAGGACCGCCTGTGCGAAGGCAACTGCGTCATCGAACAATCCGGCCACGGCACCGTCACCATCGGTTCGGTTGAAAAATACATCACCGACACCGCATGGGAACAGGGCTGGGTCAAACCGATCCGCCCGCATACCGAGCGCACCGAATCCGTCGGGATCATCGGCGCTGGCCCCGGCGGTCTGGCCGCCGCCGATGTGCTGCGCCGTCAGGGTGTGCAGGTCACGGTTTATGACCGTTATGACCGCGCCGGCGGCTTGCTGACCTATGGTATCCCCGGTTTCAAACTGGAAAAGCCGGTCGTGATGCAGCGGATCGAACAGCTTGAAAAAGGCGGCGTCTCCTTTGTGCTGAACTGCCGCGTGGGCGAGGATCTGTCCTTTGACGCCATCCGTGGCCAGCACGATGCCGTGCTGATCGCCACCGGCGTCTACAAGGCGCGCGACATCGCCGCCCCCGGCGTCGGGGCCGCAGGTATCGTCCGCGCGCTGGATTATCTGACCGCCAGCAACCGCAAATCCTTTGGCGATGACGTGGCCGAGTTTGACTCCGGCGCGCTGAATGCCGAAGGCAAGCGCGTTGTCGTGATCGGTGGCGGCGATACCGCGATGGATTGCGTCCGCACCGCGATCCGTCAGGGCGCAACCTCGGTCAAATGCCTTTACCGCCGTGACCGCGCCAACATGCCCGGTTCCGTGCGCGAAGTGCAGAACGCCGAAGAAGAAGGCGTCGAATTCGTCTGGCTGGCCGCACCCAAAGGGTTCAGCGGCGGCGATGCGGTGGACGGTGTGCTGGTGCAGAAGATGCGTCTGGGCGCACCCGATGCCTCGGGCCGCCAATCGCCGGAACTGATCGAAGGCGCGGATTACGTTGAACCCGCCGATCTGGTGGTGCAGGCGCTTGGCTTTGAACCCGAAGCGATCCCGACCCTCTGGGGCGTGCCGGAGCTGGCCGTGACTCGCTGGGGGACCATCAAAGCCGATTTCCGCAGCCACGCGACCAATCTGCCCGGCGTTTACGCGGCAGGTGACATCGTGCGCGGGGCTTCCTTGGTGGTCTGGGCGATCCGCGACGGGCGCGAAGCCGCCGACTCGATCCTGTCCTATCTGGCGCAACCTGCCTCTGTGGCGGCAGAGTGATCTGACCCACATTTCAAAGGAAACAGACATGCGGACGGCCCTGCTTCTTTCCTTGGCTTTTGTCACCCCTGCGGCGGCGGGCAGCTTTACGGCACCCGAAGGCTGCACCACCTATCTGACCGTGCAATCGCGTGGCTGCTATGTGGCGAACTATTACCGCTGCGAAAAAGACGCGGCGGGCGACCAGTGGCGCGCGGATTTTGACCAAGAGGGGCTGTTCTACCTGTCCCGCATCGATTCCGAGACGCAATGGGTCGAAAGCATCGAAATTAACCCCAACGTCCGCCAGACTCTGGACCCAAACCCGATGGACCCTGCCTCGTTCAGCGACCTTCTGGCCACCGGCTATGACAGCTTTGCCTTCAGCCTGTCCAAGGACAACGGCGAGCATTCCAACGTGCGCGGGTTTGACCGGCTGACGGGCAAAAGCGTGACCATTGACGGCGTGACCCTGCAACAGACCGAGTTCGAATATACCGAAACCGATGACGCAGGCACCATTCTGCGGCAGGCGCGCGGCCACGAATTTATCCACAAAGACTGGCGCAACTTCTTTTCCGGCACCTCGGAATGGAAAAGCGGCGACGAATGGCTGCCGATGAACGGCTCTCCGATGCAATTCAGCGAGCCGGGCGACAAGGGCTTTGCCGTGACCCAGCCGATTTTTGAATGTGATGCCGTGATGTCATCCCTTGAACAGCCCGATCCGCTGCGGCGCTTGCTGCATCTGGCTTCGGCACAAAACTAGCCTGTTGGCCCCAACGGGCCACACCCCAATGACCGACACCAAGTCCGAAAGGAATCCGCCATGACCAAATATGATGAAGCGTGGGTAGCCGCCGAAGAAGCCAAGCGCGCTTGGATGGATGCCAACGGGCTTTACAAGACCGAGGATGAACATTCGTCCTGCGGCGTGGGTCTGGTTGTTGCAATCTCGGGCAAGGCGTCACGCAAGGTCGTCGAAAACGGCATTTCCGCGCTCAAGGCGATCTGGCACCGCGGGGCTGTCGATGCCGACGGCAAGACGGGTGACGGCGCGGGCATCCATGTGCAGATTCCGGTGCGTTTCTTCTATGACCAAGTCCGCCGCACCGGTCATGAACCCGATATGAACAAGCTGATCGCGGTCGGTCAGGTATTCCTGCCGCGCACCGATTTCGGCGCGCAGGAACGCTGCCGGACTATCGTCGAGGCTGAAGTGCTGCGGATGGGCCACTATATCTATGGCTGGCGTCACGTTCCGGTGGACACCTCGGTTCTCGGTGAAAAGGCCAACGCGACCCGCCCCGAGATCGAACAGATCCTGATCCGCTGTGACAAGGCCATCGACGAGGAACAGTTCGAGCGTGAGCTGTATATCATCCGCCGCCGCATCGAAAAGGCAGCATTGGCCAGCCAGATTCAGGGCATGTATCTGTGCAGCTTTTCCTGCCGCTCGATCATCTACAAGGGCATGATGCTGGCCGAACAGGTGGCCGTGTTCTACCCCGATCTGATGGATGACCGCTTTGAATCCGCCTTTGCGATCTACCACCAGCGCTATTCGACCAACACTTTCCCGCAGTGGTGGCTGGCCCAGCCCTTCCGCATGCTGGCCCATAACGGCGAGATCAACACGCTGAAGGGCAACGTCAACTGGATGAAATCGCACGAAATTCGCATGGCGTCTTCGGCCTTCGGCGATGCGGCAGAGGACATCAAGCCGATCATTCCGGCTGGCACCTCTGACTCTGGCGCACTTGACGCGGTGTTCGAGGCGCTTGTGCGGTCTGGCCGCAACGCGCCCTTGGCGAAAACCATGCTGGTCCCCGAAGCATGGTCCAAGGCCACGACCGACATGAAGAAAGAATGGGCAGACATGTATGCCTATTGCAATTCAGTGATCGAACCGTGGGATGGCCCCGCCGCCCTTGCCATGACCGATGGCCGCTGGGTCTGCGGCGGGCTTGACCGCAACGGGTTGCGCCCGATGCGCTATGTCATCACGGGTGACGGGTTGCTGATCGCAGGCTCCGAGGCTGGCATGGTGCCAACCGACGAATCCACGGTGCGCGAAAAGGGCGCGCTTGGGCCGGGGCAGATGATTGCCGTCGATATGGCCAATGGAAAACTTTACCACGACGTTGCGCTGAAAGATAAACTGGCCTCGTCGCAGCCCTATGGCGAATGGATCGAAAAGATCGTCGATCTGAACGCCCTGCTGCGTGACGTGCCCGAAGAGCCGATGTTCACCGGTGCCGATCTGCGCAAACGCCAGATCGCGGCGGGCTATACGGTGGAAGAACTGGAGCAGGTTCTGGCCCCGATGGCCGAAGACGGCAAGGAAATGATCGCCTCGATGGGCGATGATACACCTGCGGCTGTCTTGTCGTCGGTCTATCGCCCGCTGTCGCATTTCTTCCGGCAGAACTTCAGCCAGGTCACCAACCCGCCCATCGACAGCTTGCGCGAAGGTCGGGTGATGAGCCTGAAAACCCGCTTTGGTAACCTTCGGAACGTGTTGGACGAAACCAACGCGCAATCCGAGATTCTGGTGCTGGAAAGCCCCTTCCTTGCCAATTCGGAATTTGACGTGCTGGTCAAACGCTTTGGCGATCAGGTGGCTTTCATCGACTGCACCTTCCCCGCCGATGGTGGCCCTGATGCGCTGCGTCTGGGGCTGGAACGCATCCGCGCCGAGGCCGAGGATGCCGTCCGGTCCGGCGCAGGCCAGTTGGTGATCACCGATCAGCACCAGAACGAAACACGCGTCCCGATGCCGATGATCCTTGCCACCAGCGCGATTCATTCGTGGCTGACGCGCAAGGGCCTGCGGACCTTCTGTTCGGTCAACGTGCGTAGCGCCGAGTGCATCGACCCCCACTATTTCGCCGTTCTGATCGGCTCGGGGGCCACCACCGTCAACGCCTATCTGGCGCAGGATTCCATCGCGGACCGCATCCGTCGCGGGTTGATCGAAGGCAGCCTTGTCGATGCCATGCGCCGCTATGGCTATGCTGTGGATGCGGGCCTGCTGAAGATCATGTCCAAGATGGGCATTTCGGTAATCTCGTCCTATCGCGGCGGTCTGAATTTCGAGGCCGTGGGTCTGTCCCGCGCCATGGTGGCCGAATATTTCCCCGGTATGCAGTCGCGCATCTCCGGTATCGGCCTGCACGGCATCCAGATGAAACTTGAGGAAGTCCACGCGAAGGGCTGGAAGGGCGGCGCAGACGTGCTTCCCATCGGCGGCTTCTACAAGGCGCGGCGTTCGGGCGAAAAGCATGCTTGGGAAGCGCAGACCATGCACATGCTGCAATCGGCCTGTGACCGCGCGTCGTTTGACATCTGGAAGCAGTATTCCGCCGCCATGCGGTCGAACCCGCCGATCCATATCCGCGACCTGCTGGACATCAAGGCACTGGGCAAGCCGGTTCCGATCGAAGAGGTGGAATCCATCACCTCGATCCGCAAGCGTTTCGTGACGCCGGGTATGTCGCTGGGCGCCCTTAGCCCCGAAGCGCACAAGACCCTGAACGTCGCCATGAACCGCATCGGCGCGAAATCCGACTCGGGCGAGGGCGGCGAAGATCCGGCACACTTCTTGCCGGAACCGAATGGCGACAACCCTTCGGCCAAGATCAAGCAGGTGGCTTCGGGCCGTTTCGGTGTAACCGCCGAATACCTGAACGCCTGCGAAGAGTTGGAAATCAAGGTCGCCCAAGGTGCGAAACCGGGCGAAGGCGGGCAGCTTCCGGGGATGAAGGTGACGGCGCTGATCGCGCGTCTGCGCCATTCGACGCCGGGCGTGACCCTGATCAGCCCGCCGCCGCACCACGACATCTATTCCATCGAAGACTTGGCCCAGTTGATCTATGATCTGAAGCAGATCAACCCGCGTGCCAAGGTGACAGTGAAACTGGTCTCGGCCTCTGGCGTCGGCACCATCGCGGCGGGTGTAGCCAAGGCCAAGGCAGATATCATCCTGATCTCGGGCCACAATGGCGGCACGGGCGCATCCCCAGGCACCTCGATCAAATACGCGGGCCTACCGTGGGAGATGGGCCTGACCGAGGCGCATCAGGTTCTGGCGATGAACAACCTGCGCGAACGCGTCACCCTGCGCACCGATGGCGGGCTGCGGACGGGCCGCGATGTGGTCATGGCCGCGATGATGGGGGCCGAGGAATACGGCATCGGCACCGCCGCCCTGATCGCAATGGGCTGCATCATGGTGCGTCAGTGCCAGTCGAACACCTGCCCCGTCGGCGTCTGCACGCAGGATACCGCCCTGCGCGCCAAGTTCACCGGATCGGCCGACAAGGTGGTCAACCTGATCACCTTCTACGCCCAAGAGGTGCGCGAGATTCTGGCGCAGATCGGGGCGCGGTCGATGGATGAGATCATCGGGCGGGCTGACCTGCTAAGCCAAGTGTCGCGCGGTTCGGCCCACCTTGATGATCTTGACCTGAACCCGCTGCTGATCACCGTCGATGGTGCGTCCAAGATCACCTATGATCGGTCCAAGCCCCGCAATGCGGTGCCGGATACGCTGGACGCCGAAATCGTCAAGGACGGCGCGCGCTTCTTCGAGGACGGCGAGAAGATGCAGCTTTCCTATGCCGTGCGGAACACGCTGCGGACCATCGGCACGCGGGCTTCCAGCCATATCGTCAAGAAGTTCGGCATGAAGAACAGCCTTCAGCCCGATCACCTGACGGTAAAGCTGTCCGGTTCCTGCGGGCAGTCGCTGGGGGCTTTTGCCGTCAACGGGTTGAAGATCGAAGTGCAGGGCGATGCCAACGACTACGTTGGCAAAGGCCTGTCCGGTGGCACGATTGTCGTGCGCCCCGCGATGGCAAGCCCCTTGAAGGCCGAGGATAACACCATCATCGGCAATACCGTGCTGTATGGTGCAACGGCGGGCTATCTGTTCGCCTCGGGCCGTGCGGGCGAGCGTTTTGCGGTTCGGAACTCGGGCGCATCAGTGGTGGTCGAGGGCTGCGGGTCGAACGGTTGTGAGTACATGACCGGCGGCGTCGCGGTGATCCTTGGCCGGATCGGCGCAAACTTCGGTGCGGGCATGACTGGCGGGATGGCCTATGTCTATGATCCCAAAGGCGTGGCCGAGGATTTCGTGAACGGTGAAACCGTGCTGACCTGTGCCGTGGCCCATCCGCATTGGGAAGGGCAACTGCATCACCTGATCGAACAGCACGCCGCCGAAACCGGCAGCCGCCACGCCGCCCGAATCCTTGCCGATTGGGAGACCGAGCGCGCAAACTTCCTGCAAATCTGCCCGAAAGAGATGCTGATCCACCTGCCTTATCCACTGTCGGACGAGGCGCAAAAGGTTCCGGCGGAATAGGGTCTGATTCCCGTGATTTCCAGATGGCCCCGCCTCAAAGCGGGGCCATTTGCCTTTCCAAACCCCTTTGAGACCACGCGACATACCCGTTTCAGACATTTGATATGCCTAAGTTATGGCGATCTATACGGTAGATAGGACGATCTATCGCCCCCCTTCCATTAGACAAAACAAACATGCGCGCGCCATCCATGTGGTGCGAGTCGGTATCGATATGCCGTGCTGTTCGGTGTCACAGACCGCCTTTCCAAAGGCACGTCTCTCAATATGGGGTCGCCAATGAGCACCTACGTTCTGACAGTCCAAGACGTTGCCGGAGATCCGGTTCTTGATGGTGGCGAGATCATCATTTTGAAGGACAGAACCTCGACCGTGATCTTCAGTGAAATGGGCGACTGCTTTCTGTCCCGCGATACCGAAGCCCGAGTTTCGGTTGCAGGTGTCGGCAGCGACTTTACCTTTGCTTATCTTGGCTATGGATATGTGAAGGGCAATATCGCGCAGCAGGCACAATTCGTCCGCATCGCGATGGCCAACGGCAACTTCAAAACCGTTGCCATCGATGTGAGCGATGATGGCGTGCCGCTTCTGGCCTGTGGCGGAACCGGCCTGAGTGTCAAATCCCTTGCCAAGACCGGACCCAAACCGGTCCCGCTTACACCGGCTTCCTTCACTGGCGGCACTTTGGTCCGCACCGAGAGCGGCGACTGTATGGTTGAAGATTTGCTGCCGGGTATGAACATATGGACACTGGCGAACGGCCATGTGCGGCTTCGCAAAATCTTGCGAAGCAAAGTCCAAGGCAATGACCGCGCAGCCCCTGTCCTGTTCTGTGCCGACTCGATCGGGAATGACGAGCCGCTCCTGCTTTCGCCGAACCACCGTCTGCACTTTGACAATAGCGAGACCGGCAAAGAAGAACTGATCGCGGCCAAGAACCTTGTGAACGGAAAATCGATTGTCCGCATGCCGATCCCGGTCGTGGAATATTACCATTTGGTGTTGGACGATCACAGCCTGCTGGATACCTATGGCGCCTTGTCGGAATACTTCTTCCCCGAACCTGTGACCATCAAACGCGCCTCGCAGGTCGCGGCTGTCGAAAATCAGCAGCGGCCTTGGATGTCTGCGGTTGAAATCACCGGCGCGACGGCTGCAGCCTCATTCAATTACGCCTAAGCCCAGCAAAACTCGGGTTTCCCCCCGTGGGGTTTCCCGAATATAGACTGGCTTCATGGCTACGCCCCGCAAGAAAAAAACCGAACCCCCACCGCTCGCACCCGAACCCCGGCTGCGGCGCGCGCGGCGTTGGGCTTTGCGAGGTCTGGCAGGGATCGCGGCGTTTTATGGCGTGCTGATCCTGCTGTTCAGCTTTCTGCCACCGCCGATCAACCTGTATCAACTGGGTGAATCCTTCCGGCTTGGTGGCATCTCGAAAGACTGGGTGTCCTTTGACGAGATTGCCCCCGTGATGGGCCGCTCTGTGGTCGCCGCCGAGGATGCGAATTTTTGTCTGCACTGGGGCTTTGACATGGCCGCCATCCGCGCCGCCGTCGAAGAAGGAGAGGGCCGTGGGGCATCAACCCTGTCGCAGCAGGTGGTCAAGAACACGTTCCTCTGGCATGGCCGAAGCTGGCTTCGCAAAGCCATGGAGGCCGTTCTGACACCCGTTGTGGAACTGGTCTGGTCCAAGCAGCGCATACTCGAGGTCTATCTGAACGTGGCCGAGTTTGACGAAGGCATCTTTGGGGTGCAGGCCGCCGCGCAGCACCATTTCGGTGTCGACGCCCGCGATCTGTCTGCGTTGCAGGCCGCCCGCCTTGCCGCCGTGCTGCCCGACCCACAGGGCCGCAGCGCCTCGAACCCGTCGTCCTTTGTGAAAAAACGCACCCGCGCCATTATCGCCGGCGCCGAGACGATTGCCGCCGATGGCCGTGCCGGTTGTTTTGATCGCGGCGACTGATCCTATTGCCTGTTGAATTTGCGCCGTCCGCGCTGCATTGAAGATCAGCCCATCGAACCCAAGCCTTTCGCACACCGAGACCCAGATGATCCGCCTGTATCACTTCCCCCTGTCGCCCTTCTGCCGCAAGGTCCGCCTGACGCTGGCCGAGAAGAAGCTTGAGGTCGAACTGATCGAGGAACGCTATTGGGAACCCAGCCCCGATTTCCTGCGCCGCAATCCGGCGGGCAAGGTTCCGGTGCTGCGGATCGACAACAAGGTTCTGTCGGAATCGCAGGCAATCTGCGAATATCTGGAGGAAAGCTATCCCAGCCCCGCCCTGATGCCGCGCGATCTGGACACCCGCTATGAGGTGAGGCGGCTGTGCGCGTGGTTTGACGACAAGTTCCACAGTGAAGTCACGTCGAAACTGCTCTATGAACGCATCAACAAGAAGATCATGGCGCAGGGCTATCCGGATTCCAAGAATGTGAAATCCGGCGCGGGACGGATCAAATACCATATCGATTATCTGGGCTGGCTGCTGGATCAGCGCCGCTGGCTGGCAGGCGATGTGATGACGCTGGCGGATTTTACCGCAGCCGCGCATCTGTCGTCGCTGGATTATATCTCGGACGTGGACTGGAACCGGTCGGCGACGGTGAAGGACTGGTATGCCAAGATCAAATCCCGCCCGTCTTTCCGCACACTTCTGGCCGATCAGGTGCCGGGCTTCCCGCCGCCCGCGCATTACGCCGATCTGGATTTCTAGACCTTCGGGCGAAAGAAAGGGGGGCCGTCTGCCCCCCTCTTGGCTGCGCCAATTCACCCCCCGAGGATATTTAGACGAAGAGGATGAATGGAACCCGAGGTGCTGAAGGATCGGCTGATCGCGCGCGCCCACGTCGAGGGGTTTTCCAAGCTTGGCATCTGCGCACCGGATTCGACACCGGATACCGCAGGACGGCTGCGCGCGTTTCTGACGGCGGGGCATCACGGGCAGATGGGCTGGATGGCCGAGCGCGAGGCGTGGCGCGGATCGGCTGCGGCGCTGTGGCCCGAGGCGCGGTCGGTGATCATGCTGGCCGAAGTTTACACGCCGCAGGCCGATCCTTTGGCGGTGCTGGCGCAGAAAGATCGCGCGGCGGTGTCGGTTTACGCGCAGGGCAAGGATTATCATGATCTGGTCAAGCGACGGCTAAAGCGGCTTGGCGGCTGGTTTGCCGCCCTGACGGGGGCCGAGATCAAGGTTTTCGTCGATACCGCCCCCGTGATGGAGAAACCCTTGGCGCAGGCGGCGGGGCTTGGCTGGCAGGGCAAGCACACCAACCTTCTCGCCCGTGATCTGGGGTCTTGGTTCTTTCTGGGTGCGATCTTTACCACGTTTGATCTGCCAAAAGATCAGGCCGAGATCAGCCATTGCGGCACCTGCAGCGCCTGTCTTGATATTTGCCCGACCGGGGCTTTTCCTGCGCCCTACCAGTTGGATGCGCGGCGCTGCATTTCCTATCTGACCATCGAGCATAAGGGGCCGGTCGATCCAGAATTGCGCGCCCTGATGGGCAACCGGATTTACGGCTGCGACGATTGTCTTGCCGTTTGCCCATGGAACAAATTCGCCCAGGCCGCGCGCGAGATCGGCTATGCCCCCCGTGTCGGCGCGCCGGAGCTGACCGAACTCGTTGCGCTGGACGATGCCGGATTTCGGGCGCGCTTTGCGGGCAGCCCGATCAAGCGCATCGGGCGGGACCGCTTTGTGCGCAATGTGCTTTATGCCATCGGCAATTCCGGCCTGCCCGCGCTGGCGGCCCACGCCGCCCCGCTGTGCCAAGACCCCGATCCTACCGTTGCCGAGGCTGCGCTTTGGGCTGTGGCGCGGTTGCGCTGACCACGGCTTGAATGCCCGCCGCCCCGTGCTAGGCTGCAGCAAAATCAGGGGGCGGATATGGGACGGCTTGCGGGCAAAGTGGCGATCATTTCGGGCGGGGCAACGGGCATCGGGGCCGCCGCAGCGCGTCTGTTTGCAGCCGAGGGCGCGGCGGTGGGCATCATCGACCGCAATGTGCAGGCAGGGCAGGCGCTGGCGTTTGAACTGGTGCTGGCAGGCCATCGCGCCATGTTCGCCACCGCAGATGTCAGCCAGAAAGCGCAGGTCGAAGCCGCCGTGGCCACGGTGAAATCACAGCTTGGTCCGGTGAACGTGCTGTTCAACCATGCAGGCACCATCGTCATCAAACCTTTCCTTGAAACCGAGGAAGAGGATTGGGATTTCCTGTTCGATGTGAACGTGAAGTCGATGTATCTGATGACCCGCGCCGTTCTGCCAATGATGCTTGAGGCCGGTAAAGGCGCGATCGTCTGCACTTCCAGCATTTCGGCGGTCTACGCCACGCCGATGGAAGTGCTGTATGATGCCACGAAGGGCGCTTGCCACATGTTCGCCCGCGCGATTGCGGTCGAGTTCCGCGACAAGGGCATCCGCTGTAACGCCGTCTGCCCCGGTTTCATCGAAACCCCGCATGGGCTGCGCGAGATCAAAGAGCTGACTGCATTAGGGGTTGATGCCTCTGAAGCGGCGATTACCGCCGCGCAGGGTCGGCTGGGCAAGCCCGAAGACATCGCCCGCGCAGCGCTTTATCTGGCCTCGGACGATGCGGAGTTCGTGAACGGCACGCAGTTGTTTGTGGATGGCGGGTTTTCTGCTGTCTGACCTTCCGATCTTTGCAGGGATCGGGCGGTAAAGGTCGGCCTAATGTTGAATTGCCCTCGGAATTTCTGCTGGATTGTCCCTGCCACAGCCAGCCCCTTTGCGGGAGCTGGCTGGATATACAAGGCGCAACATGGTTCAGGCACCCCGCGCCAGATCACTGTTTTCCGATCGGCTCAGGCAAAGGCAGATCCCGGCGCATCGGTGATTTTGAACTCGCTGATCTGACGGGTAAAATCGGCCAAAAGCCGCTCCAGCCGCACGGAATCGCTTGCTCCGCCAAACAGATAGAAATCCGGTCGGACCAGCATGGCACCGATACCGTGGCTTTCCATGAAACGCCCGAACTGGCCTTGGGTGTCGGCAACCTCGTCCTCATCGGCAGAACGCCGGTCGGCAATCGTCACGATCCGCACGCCCAGACGGCCGCAGGTCTGTCGGGACGGGGCCGGGATGTCGAACCCTGCCATTGTGACAAGCGTGAACCCGCCCCCCGCGACAAGCGCATCATAGCGCCCCGTTCGCCCATTAAGCCGGACAGTTCCGGCACAAGACAACTCACCTGCCGGTGCAACGACTTGGCCCAAAGCGTCTCGTTCCAGCATGCCATCGGTCAGGATCGGAAATGGCGCGGGCTTTGGCGCGTTGCCGCCAAGGAACATCTCGTCCCGCCGCTGCGCGTCTTGCGGATCGGGCATGCAGATGATCGATCCGAGAAACATGGAAATCTTGATCACATCGGTCACATGGGGCGCGCGTTCGGGCGTGTAGGTTTCAAGCAGGGATGCATCCGCCTTGCCGCGCATGACGAGATCGAGCTTCCATGACAGGTTCCAGACGTCACGCAATCCGGCACACATGCCCTGCCCCATGAAGGGCGGCATGATATGGGCTGCATCGCCTGCGATGAAGATACGCCCGTCCTGAAAACGGTCAGCCACCAGACTGCGGAACGTATAAAGCGCATGGCGGATCAACTCACCCTGATCAGGCTTGATCCATGCGTCCAGCAGATCCCAGACCTTTGCCTCCTGAACCATCTCCTCTTTGGTTTCATGCGGCAAGCGCATGAATTCCCAGCGGCGCAGGATGCGGCCATCGGCCTCGGTCCCGCCCGGCACGATAGTCGTGGGGCGCACCGGATTGGCATATTGCCCGCATTCCGGAATACCCAGATCGCGGGCGGTCAGACCATCGCTCAGGGCAAAATCGATGACCAGCCAATCCGCCTCGAAGCCAAGGTCGCTGCGTGCAATACCAAGGCTTTCACGCACAAAGCTGTTGGCCCCGTCGATGCCAATCAGATAGCGCGCCGTATAGTCCCGCGTCACGCCCGTCTTGGTATCGCGGATCGTGACCGTCACATGGTCCGCCGATTGACGGATCGCCACCGCCTCGGAGTGCAGGTTCAGGCTGATCTTGTCGCTGGCCTTGATCCGCGCATCCAGCGCCCATTCAAAGGTCGGCTGATGGATGAAGTTCACTTCCGATCCGCCGGAAATCGACCCCGCCGCCCAGTCGATCGCCAGAAGCTGTTTCCAGTCGGCATTGAACCAGCGATAGGTTGGCGCATCGTTACACACACGCTGCGCCACATCCGCCAAGCCGGATGCGTGCAGGACACGATAAAGTTCATGGTCGATACAGACCGCACGCGGCAAGGGATAGACTTCTTCGAACCGTTCAAAGATCCCGACCCGCCAGCCAAGCCGCTCCAGAAACAGCGCAGATGCCTTGCTGACAGGGCCGTAGCCGATCTGGATTACGTCGAAATCGTAGTCTTGGCCGTTGGAACCCATGCCATGTCCTCCCTCTGGTTTTACCGGCATCGTCCCGGTCTGTTGTATTGCTCACCATGTTTCTGGTGATGCCCGCGCTTGGGGCGCGGGTCGCTGTCCTGTGCCAAGCGGCGCGCGGATGATCAGGCTTTGGTCCGCGCATAGCGGGCGCTGTCGCCTCTGGCTTCGCCAGCAAGATCGTCGAACAAGCCGAAATCCGTCGCCACAGGCTGGTCTGCTATTTGACCGCTTCGTGGTTCACGATGAAATCGGCAGGAAGCTCTGGCCCCCAAAGATAGATGGAATCCTCGGCCGGGTAGTCACCGGCATCCCAGTCGCAGGTGGCGGGGATATAATCGATATCTGCCGAATATTCGGAATAGCTGCCCCATGGATCGCGCACATAGTGGAAGTAGTTCGATCCCAGAACATGGCGCCCCAGACCCCAGCCTTTCTGAAAACCCTTTTCAGCCATTTGCATCGCGCCCTTGCCGATCTCGTTGATCGAGCCGACATCCCAACTGCAATGGTGCAGCCCCGGCGCACTCGACTTCGCAAAGGCAACAAGATGGTGATCTGACCCGTGTATCCCGTGCATAAAGCAGATGCCGTCGCCCGACCGGTCTGAAAGGCGCAGCCCCAGAACGCGGCTATAGAAGGCAATCGCCTGCGGCACGTCGGCGGTAAAAATCAGCACATGGGCAAGTCGGTGCGGCCGCACCTTCGGTGCTTTGGAGCGCCGTGGCGCACCGACGACACCTGCCGGACTGGACGCCATGTCAAAAGGCATTTTGTCGTTCGGCGAGGTCTTTTCCGCCACCTTCACCTCGATCAGCACGCCGTTGTGATCGTGGAACCAGACGCCGTTGGACTCAATCCCGCGCGGCGCATCAAGCAGGCGGATGCCCTCCGCTTCGATCCGCCGTTTGATCGGTTCGAAATCCTCCTCGAAAACACCGAAGGAGAGGAAGTTGAGTTGCTTGCGCTGTCCTTCGCCGATGCTGGCCCAACGATGGGAACTGCCAAAGGTATAAAGCCCAAGGCTGTTCCGCTCTTCCCGCACATCAAGGCCGAAGGTCTTGTAGAACTCTTCGGCCACCTTGAGGTCGGGTACGACCATATTGAAGGTATCCATAGAATGAATACCCAACTCTCCCGGTCGCTTGACGATCTCGACCTTGCCGGTGATGGCTGTCATGCTTGGGTCCTCCTCACCCCATTCAAAACAGGCCCGACCTTTCAGCCGGGCCATTGGTCAGGTGCGGTCGCGCACCGGATTCGACAACAGGCCGATACGGTCGATCTCCACTTCGACGGTATCCCCCTGTTTCATCCACAGTGGCGGCTTGCGCGCCAGTCCCACACCCGAGGGCGTTCCGGTTACGATCACATCGCCGGGCTTCAACGTCATGAACTGCGACAGGATCGCGACCAGCCGCGCCACCGAAAATACCATGTCGGAAATCGAAGCATCCTGCACCACCTGACCATTCAGCCGCGTCTGAAGGCGCAACCCTTCACAACCGGGGGGCAATTCGTCAGCCGTCACGAAATCGGGACCGAATGCGCCGGTATCGTCGAAATTCTTTCCCGGCGTCCATTGCGGCGACTTGAACTGGTAGTCACGGATCGAGGCATCGTTGAAGATCGAGTAACCGGCAATGAAATCAAGCGCGTCCGCCTCGGCCACATCACGCGCGGTCTTGCCGATCACGGCGACCAACTCGCCTTCGTAATCCAGTTGCTCCGAAAAATCGGGGCGCAGGATAGGCGCGCCATGGGCGATCAGGCTGGAATTGAAACGGCCAAAGACGGTTGGATATTCTGGTTGCTTGAACCCGCTTTCCGCCGAATGGTCTTTGTAGTTCAGCCCGATGCAGATGATCTTTTCGGGATGCGACAGCGGCGGCAGCAGTGTGACCTTGGCCAAATCGACAGCGGGTGCCGCCTCAAGCACGGACCCTGCCCGTGAAAGCGCATCGCCGCCCGCCTCGATCAGCGATTGCAGCGGGCCGGGAAAATTTGCGTCCCCTTCGGCCAGACCATGCCAACCGTCATTGGCCTTCACGGCAAGGCCCAACCGGCCCCCGATGCTATAGGACGCAAAGCGCATTTCAGTCTCCTTCAGCTTTTCACCGACTGTACTCGGCGAGTCGATCACACGTCAATAAAAATATATTATATAACTGTAGATACTTTATATGACAAATTGTGCTTAGTCAGTGGAATGATGTGAACTCATGCGCTAGTGTGTCATCGGCTAACAATAGGTGCATCTTGACCAGACCGGAAAGCGGCAGCCTGACCGCAGAAGCCTTCAGCCGCATCCGTGCGGAAATCCTCGCCTGCCGCCTGCCCCCCGGACAGAAGCTGGTGATCGCCGATTTGTGCCAGCAGCTTGGCTTCAGCCTTGGCGCGGTGCGCGAAGCCTTGGCGCGGCTGACCTCCGAAGGGCTGGTCGAAGCCGAGCCTCGCAAAGGCTTCCGCGTTGCGCCGATCACTGAAACCGAATTGCAGGACATCACCAAAGTCCGCAGCACAATCGAAAGCCTTTGTCTCGAAAGTGCGATCAGCAACGGCGATGTGAAGTGGGAAGCCAATATCGTGGCAACCCTGTTCGAGCTGTCACGGACCAGCCTGCAAGACGCCGCAGACCCGGCCCGCGTCAGTGAAACCTGGGCCGATACCCACCGCCGCTTTCACGAGGCGCTTGTAGCAGCCTGCGAAAGCCCGTGGCTGCTGCGCCTGCGCGAGATCTTGTTCGTGCAATCGGAACGCTATCGCCGCGTTTCGGTGCCGCTCAATCGCACGGGGCGCGACCTGCATGCTGAACATAAGGAAATCGCCGATGCTGCCATCGCGCGCGACAGCGCCCGTGCCTGCGCCGCGTTGCGGGACCACTTGCAAAAGACAACCCGCATCCTGATCGCTTCCGAAGTGGTCAAGGCGCATGAGGCAGAGACGGCCTGACCGTCTCTGCCCTGTCAGGCGACAGCAAGTAGCCGCGCAAGAACAGCGGCCAACTCGGCCCCAGCCTTGGCACTGTCCGACTGCATGCGCCACGCAACATGGTGGTCGGGACGAACAAGAATGCAGCCGTCCTCTTCGATCTCGGATGCACGATACCAGCCGGCGTAGATATTCACCGCATCACAGCCGGACGGCCCGATGGTCAAAGCCGCAATATCAATGCCAAAGCGCTGCTTGGCCGCCTTGATCCAGCCTTCGCCGCCAACCCCCGTCAGCAGGGCAAAGCGCCTAGTCATGCACTTTGTAATGTGTCTGGGGGCAATTTAATGCATTAAATTACGAAAATATATTATCGTTGACATAATGATTTTTCCGTGGTGCAAAGCTTCACAGCCGCTATCAGGCCCCGCCAACGCGGACCGCACAGGGACTATTCATTGGGGGAGGAGACCCAGAATGCTGACCAGAAGGACGTTCATCAGATCGACAGGGGCCACGGGCCTGATTTTGGGAACATCGGGCCTTGCCGCCCCTGCCTTGGCACAAGGCGCAAAGATCAAGATCGGTTACGTCAGCCCGCAGACCGGCCCCTTGGCCAGCTTTGCGGAAAGCGATGCCTTCAATATCCAGTCGTTCCTTGGCACCGAGGCGGGGGCCAATTTCGAAGTCATCGTCAAGGACAGCCAGTCCAACCCGAACCGCGCAGCCGAAGTCGCGTCAGAACTGATCCTGCAGGACGGCGTGTCGATGATCGTTGTTGCATCGACTCCCGAAACCACCAACCCCGTCGCTACCGTCTGTGAAAGCGAAGGGATTCCCGTCGTCTCGACGATGGCACCGTGGCAGCCGTGGTTCATCGGCCAGCAGGGCAATCCGACCGATCCGACCACTTGGGCAAAGTTCGATTACGCCTTCCATTACTTCTGGGGACTGGAAGATATCATCGCGGTTTTCACGAATATGTGGAACCAGCTTGACACCAACAAGCAGGTGGCAGGGCTTTTCCCGAATGACGGCGACGGCAATGCATGGGGCGATCCGAATGTCGGCGTTGCACCGGGCTTTGCGGCAGCAGGCTATACCACCGTCGATCCGGGCCGCTACCAGAACCTGACAGACGATTTCTCGGCACAGATCAACGCCTTCAAGGCGGCGAATTGCGAGATCGTCACCGGCGTAGTGATTCCGCCCGATTTCACCACCTTCCGCAACCAGTCGATCCAGCAAGGCTTCCGCCCCAAGATCATCTCGGTCGGCAAGGCAATCCTATACCCCTCGAACGTCGAAGTTCTGGGCGAGGCCGCACATAACCTGTCGAATGAGGTGTGGTGGACGCCGGCGCATCCGTTCAAATCCTCGCTCACCGGAAAATCGGCAGCCGAGCTTGCGGCCGACTTCACCACCGCGACCAACCGCCCGTGGACGCAGCCCATCGGCTTCATCCACTCGCTGTTCGAAGTGGCGGCCGATGCGATGGGCCGCGTGGATGATGCGGGCGATGCCGATGCCGTCGCCGCAGCCCTTGCCGCAACGCAGCTTGATACCGTGGTCGGCAAAATCGCTTGGGATGGTGCAGGCGTTCCCGAATTTGCCGCCGCCAACGTCTGCAAGACGCCACTTGTCGGAGGCCAATGGCGCCGCAAAGACGATGGCAGCTTTGATCTTGTGGTGGTCGACAACAAATCCGCGCCCATGATCCCGACACAGGGCGTCATGGAAGCTCTGGCCTGACACCTGCCACATTCGGGTCCGGCGCATTGCCGGACCCCATCTTCCTCTTTCGCGGGACACCATGACGATTCTTGAACTCGACCATGTCTCGAAATCCTTCGGTGCTTTGAAAGTCACCGACGACGTCTCGTTTACCGTCGCCGCCGGAGAGGCGCTGGGGATTATCGGCCCGAACGGGGCCGGAAAATCGACCCTGTTCAACCTGATCACAGGAAACCTGCTTTCCGATCGTGGCAGCATCACCTTGCTGGGCCGTGACGTGACCCGCATCTCGCCCATGCAGCGCTGCCTTATGGGTGTCGGGCGCAGCTTCCAGATTCCCCAGCCTTTCTCCAATCTGACCGTCTTTGAAAATCTTGTTGTCGCAGCAACGCATGGCCGTGGCCTGCCCGAACGCGAAGTGACCGATGACTGCGTGCGTGTGCTGGAACAGACTGAACTGCTTGCGCGGGCGAACCAGTCTGCGGGCAGCCTCAGCCTTCTGGGGCGCAAACGGCTGGAACTGGCGCGGGCGATGGCCACGGGGCCGAAACTGCTGCTTCTGGACGAAATTGCCGGAGGTCTGACCGAAGGTGAATGTCACGCGCTGGTTGATACGATCCGCGCGATCCATGCATCGGGCGTCACCATCGTCTGGATCGAACATGTGCTTCATGCCCTGACATCGGTGGTCGACCGCCTGCTTGTGCTGGATTTCGGGCGTCTGATCGCCACGGGGGCCTGCGACGACGTAATGGCCCGGCGCGAGGTGCAGGAAATCTATCTGGGGATCGACGTATGAGTGGGCTTCTGCAAACGCGCGGCCTTACAGCCCGTTACGGCGATTTCCAGGCATTGTTCGGGGTGGACATCCATCTTGAGGAAGGCGAATGCGTCGCAATCATCGGGGCGAACGGGGCGGGAAAGACCACGCTCATGCGCTCTATCTCGGGCGTTCTGGTGAACGCTGCCGAACAGGTGATATTCGGAACCGACCTCATCGGGGCGCTGCCCGCAGATCAAGTCATGGCACGCGGCATCGCAATGGTCCCGGAAGGCCGCCGTCTTTTCCCTTCGCTGACGGTCGAAGAAAATCTTCTCGTCGGAGCGCATGGCCGCAAGACAGCGGGGCCTTGGACACTCGACGCCATCTATGACCTTTTTCCTATCCTCAGGGAGCGTCGCCACAATCCCGGCACGGCATTATCGGGCGGTCAGCAGCAGATGGTCGCCATCGGGCGGGCATTGATGTCGAACCCCCGCGTCATTCTCTGCGATGAACTCAGTCTCGGTCTGGCCCCCGTGGTCATCCGCGACATCTATGCCGCCCTGCCGCGCATCCGCGCGGGCGGGGCCAGTATCATCATCGTCGAGCAGGACATCGGTCAGGCGCTTAAGGTCGCAGACCGCGTCTACTGCATGATGGAAGGCCGCGTGACGCTTCAGGGTCGCCCAGCGGATCTGACCCGAGCCGAAATCCATGACGCCTATTTCGGAGCAAATGCATGAACTGGCTCGACACAATCTTGCAGGGCATTCTGCTTGGCGGACTTTACGCCCTGTTTGCCGCAGGGCTGGCGCTGGTGTTCGGCATCATGCGCCTTGTCAATCTGGCCCACGGCGATCTAATCGTTCTGGGGGCATATCTTGTGATGTATCTTGTGGGCGCGCTGGGCATAAACCCTGTCCTCGCCGCACTTTTCGCCGCGCCACTGATGTTCGCGCTGGGGTGGGCCATACAAAGGCTGGTGCTGAACCGCGTGCTTGGTCCCGATATCCTGCCACCGCTTCTCGTGACCTTTGGCCTTTCCATCGTCATCCAGAACGGGCTTCAAATGGGCTTCACCGCCGACAGTCGCCGCATTTCTGCCGGACCTCTGGAGACAGCCTCGGTTGATCTGGGTTTTGTCACCTTGGGCGTCATGCCGCTGTTGACCTTCGCTTCGGCCATCGCCGTCATCCTCGTGCTGAACTGGATATTTTACCACACCGCGATGGGCCGCGCCTTCCGTGCGACCAGCGACGATCCGGTAACGGCAAGTCTGATGGGCATCCGCCCCAAGGCGATCTTCGCACAGGCAACCGGCCTTGCGATGGTCGTCGTAACGGTTGCCGCGCTCTACCTCGGGATGCGGGCGAATTTCGATCCGACCATCGGGCCTGCCCGTCTGATCTATGCGTTCGAGGCCGTGATCATCGGCGGATTGGGTAGCCTCTGGGGGACACTCGCCGGAGGTATCATCATCGGTGTTGCCCAGACATTCGGGGCTGCGGTCAACCCCGAATGGCAGATCCTGTCGGGTCATATCGCCTTTCTTGCCGTTTTGCTTGTCCGCCCGCGCGGCCTGTTTCCAAGGGCTTTTGACTGATGACCCACACCGTCACCACACGCACCCGCGCATCACGCCTTGCGACCATCGCCGCCGTGCTGCTGATCGCAGCGGGCCTTGCCTTGCCGGCCTTTGTCGACAGAAGCATGATCAAGGATCTTTTCTTTATCCTGACCATGCTGACCCTGGCGCAATACTGGAACCTGCTTGCGGGATATGGCGGACTGGTCAGCGTCGGCCAGCAGGCCTTTGTGGGTCTGGGAGCCTATGGCCTTTTCGGGGCCGCCATCGTCTGGGGGATGGACCCTGTGCTGGCCCTGCCGCTTGCTGGCCTTTTCGCATTGGCTGTCGCAATCCCCACCGCATTCTTCGCCTTCCGTCTGGCCGGAGCCTATTTTGCCATCGGCACATGGGTCGTGGCCGAGGTGGTGCGCCTGTCCATCGCCCAATGGAAAGCTGTGGGCGGTGGCACAGGAACCAGCCTGCCACGCAGCGTGCAGGCAGATATGACCGGCACCGACTTTGTGGGAACCCTGTTCGGCGTGCGTAGCGCCGCGGCGCAGGACATCCTGTCCTATTGGCTTGCCCTTGCCCTTGCGGTGGCCACAATTGGCGGCATCTACCTTCTCTTGCGATCAAAGGCCGGGCTTGCTCTGGCCGCCGTGCGCGACAATGCCGAGGCAGCGCGCGCCGTCGGCGTCGATGCAGGGCGGATGAAGTGGCTGGTCTTTCTTGCCGCCTCTTTCGGCACGGGCCTGACAGGCGCCCTGATCTATCTCCAGAAAGGCCGCATCAGCCCGGAAGCCGCCTTCAGTGTGACGGACTGGACCGCCTATGTCATCTTCATCACGGTGATCGGTGGCATCGGCACGATCGAAGGACCAATCATCGGCATCCTCGTGTTCTTCGTGCTGCAGACCCTCTTTGCCGATTACGGTTCAACCTATCTGCTTGCTCTGGGCATGATCGGCATCCTCGTCATGCTTTTTGCCCCCCGCGGCATCTGGGGCGCGATTACAGATCGCACCGGACTGCAATTCTTCCCCATCCGAAGACGTTTGCAAAAAACACCCCGGCCCGAGCCTTGATCTTCGGGCAGTCACGCCGCTGATCGGCCTACTGCCCGATCAGTGAACAGTCGACAGATGCTACCCCACCCGCCGACCTTGCACCCATGTTCCGCGCAGGGCAGCGGCCCCGCCGACCCGCGTCACCCGCACCACATCGCCGCGCGCACCGATCTGCAACTGGCCGCGGTCGGTCAAGCCAGCCGCCGCCGCAGGTGCTGCCGTGACGGTGCGGATACCCCGCGCCACGTCGCCCCACAGATCCCCCAGCAGCAAGGCCGCCGACAACAGCGCCGAAGGCACGTAATCCGATGAAACGATGTCCAGAAGATCGGCTTCGGCCAAGGTGCTGGCCGCGATATTGCCGGAATGAGAGCCGCCCCTGATCAGGTTCGGCGCGCCCATCATCACCTTGATCCCATGATCACGGCAGGCCTGCGCCGCCTCGACCGTGGTTGGAAACTCGGCGAAATGCGCGCCGTGAAGGGCCGATACGGCAACCTGCTCCGCCGTCGTATCGTCATGGCTGGCCAAAACCGCGCCAAAGCGGCGGGCCTCGGTGACGGCGGCGGCCTCGTGCAACTGACCAAGCCGGGACGACAATTCGATCTGTTCGGCGATATGGCTTTCGAACTCGGCCTCGGACAACCCATGCTTGCCGCAGACATAGGCGCGCAGTTGCGTCACGTCACGGAACTGGCGCTGGCCGGGGGTGTGGTCCATCAGGCTGACGATGCCGATACGGTCGGCGGGTCCGAACTTGGCCAACTCGTCGATCAGGGTTTCCGAGCAGACCTCGGCGCGCAAATGCAGGAAATGGCTGATCCGCAGCGCGCCCTTGGCCCGCAGGTCAAGGATTTCATCGGCCAGATGGCGGGCATATTCGCCGTAATTGGCCTTCTTGGCCGACACCACCGACCCCACCCGCAGCGCATCGAAGACCGTGGTGATGCCCACGGACGCAAGCTCGGCATCATGGGCGATAATGGCGCTGGCATGGGGCCAGTTGACGCGCGGACGCGGCTCGATATGGCGTTCAAGGTTGTCGGTGTGCAACTCGATCAGACCGGGCATCACCAGATCGCCTTCGCAATCCACAGCCCCCGCAGGCACCACTTCGCCTTGGTCGATGGCGGCGATATGGCCGTCCTGAATATGGATCGCGCCGTGGATCACCTCATCGGGCAGAACAAGGCGGGCATTGGCAAGGATGGTCTGTGTCATGTGTCTGGCTTTCGGAACGGCTTAAAGGAAGAATGACAGCGATCTGTCACAGGCTTGTGACGAAGCGGGGGTAAAGGCGGCGGTCATGGACAAGATGAAACGCTTTGCGATCTATTACGCGCCGCGCGCCGGTGCTTTTGCCGATGCCGCCGCCGCTTGGCTGGGCTGGGATTTGTTGGCAGGCCGCGCCGAGGCCAGCGCCCTGCCCGATCTGGCCGACCACATGGCCGATCCGCGCAAATACGGCTTTCACGGCACGATCAAGCCGCCCTTCCGGCTGGCCGAAGGCGTCAGCCCCACCGATCTGACGCAGGCTGTGGCACGGCTTGCGACCAGTTTGCGGGCGGTCGAATTGCCCGCGCTGGCCCTGCGGCAGATCGACGGATTTCTGGCTTTTGTGCCTGATGGCGATACCGCCGCGCTGGGCGATCTGGCCGCCGAGGTGGTGCGCGCCCTTGATCCGCTGCGCGCGCCCCTGACCGAAGCAGAGGTCGCTCGCCGCAGGCCCGAAAGGCTGACTGATCGTCAGCGCGCCTTGCTGGGTATTTATGGCTATCCCTATGTCATGGAAGAATTCCAGTTCCACCTGACTCTGACGGGCCGCCTGTCGGACACCGACAGCCCCCACCTGATCGCAGCCGCTGTGGCGCATTTCGGCAGCACGGTGCCGCAGCCCTTCCGGCTGGAAGATCTGTGCCTGTGCGGCGAGGATGCGGCGGGGCAGTTCCATCTGCTGCACCGCTATGCCCTGAGCGCCTGAAGCAAGCGCGCAACGCCTGCGGCGGGGGTGTCGTCGTTGACGATCTCGATCACCGGCAACCCCTCCGGCAGCGGCAGTTCGGCCCGCGAAAGGCGCGCCAGAATATCCGCCCGCCCCTCGCGGCCCCGCGCGGCAAGACGGTCGGCCAGCACCTCGGCGGGGGCAGTGATGACAATTACGCGCAGATCGGGATAGGCCGCCCAAGCCTGCGCCATTGCCCCGCGTGAGCCGTTTACCAGCACAACGCGGCCTTCCCCCAGCGCGGTAAGTTGCGCTTTCGGGACGCCATAGCGCAGCCCATGCGCCTCCCAGTGCAGCGCGAAATCGCCCTGCGCCAAGCGGCAGTCGAACTCCGCCTGATCAACACCTTCAAACGGCTCGCCCCCCGCGCTTTCTGGCCGCGTGATCACCCGCCGCGCCCAGTGCAGGCGCGGATCAGCCGCCAGCGCACCGGCCAGCAGCGTATCCTTGCCTGCCCCCGAAGGCCCGACGACCAGAAACAGCCGTCCCGTCATGCGGCGGCCTTGGGGGTAAAGTCGCGCACATCGACCACGCGGTCACAGACCCGCGCGCGGGCGGCCTCGTCATGGAAAATCCCCAGGATCGCCGCCCCGCGCGCTTTGGCCTCTTCGATCAGGGCCAGCACAACCTCGCGGTTGGTGGCGTCAAGGCTGGCAGTGGGTTCATCCAGCAACAGCGCCGGATAGCCATGGGCAAAGCCGCGCGCGATGTTCACACGCTGCTGCTCGCCGCCCGAAAAGGTGGTGGGTGACAGCGACCACAGCCGTTCGGGGATATTCAGCCGCGCCAGAAGGCTGGCGGCACGATCCCGCGCCTGATCCGGCGGAACCCCAAGGTTCAACAGCGGTTCGGCCACAACCTCCCGCGTCGGCACGCGCGGCACCACCCGCAGAAACTGGCTGACATAGCCCAGCGTATCGCGCCGCAGCCGGATAATCTGGCGTGGTTCGGCAGAGGCCACATCCAGCCCCCCCACACGGATCACGCCACTGGCCGCAAGGTAATTGCCCCAGACCATCCGCATCAGCGTCGATTTCCCCGCACCCGAGGCCCCGATCAGGCCGACACATTCCCCCGCCGCCACATGCAGCGCGGCATCCTGCATTACCGGAATGACGGCACTGCCTTGGTTATGCAGGGTGAAGCTTTTGGAAAGATTGCGAATTTCGATCATTTTACACCTGCAAGACCGAGGAGACCAGAAGCTGCGTATAGGCATGTTGCGGATCGTCCAGCACCTGATCCGTCAGGCCCTGCTCCACCACATAGCCGCCCTTCATCACCATCAACCGGTCGGCCAACAGCCGCACCACCGCCAGATCATGCGTCACGATGATGGCCGAAAGCCCCATCTCGCGCACCAACCCGCGCAGCAGGTCCAGAAGGCGGGCCTGCACGGAAACGTCCAAGCCCCCCGTGGGTTCGTCCATGAAGACCAGACGCGGACCGGTCACCAGATTACGCGCGATTTGCAGGCGTTGCTGCATCCCACCGGAAAAGGCGCGCGGGCGGTCGTCGATGCGGTCGGCAGCGATTTCGACCCGCCCCAGCCAGTCCACCGCCGTCTCGCGGATCTCGCCATAGTGACGCGCGCCGATGGCCATCAGCCGTTCGCCCACATTCCCCCCCGCCGAAACGCCCATCCGCAACCCGTCGCGCGGGTTCTGGTGAACATAGGCCCAATCGGTGCGCGCCATGCGGCGACGCTCGGCCTCGGGCATGGTCACGGTGTCGCGCGGGCCGCTGGCGGTGTCAAAGATCACCTGACCTTCATCGGGGGCCAGATGCCCCGCTAGGCACGACAGCAACGTCGATTTCCCCGAGCCGCTTTCGCCGACGATCCCCAGCACTTCGCCGGGGAACAGATCAAATCCGATGTCGGCACAGCCGATCCGCGCGCCATAGCGCTTGGTCAGGCCTTGCACCGACAAAAGCGGCGTCTCGACGCTTGGCGCCACGCTTTTTTGCATGAAATCCATCACTTGCCCCCTGCGCCCAACCGCCCGCTATGCCCCGCCGCAACACGGCTGCGGCAGAAATCGGTGTCCGAGCAGACAAACATCCGCCCGCCCTGATCGTCGGTAATCACCTCGTCCAGATAGCTTTCGCCCGCTCCGCACAGATCGCAGTCATGCGGAGCCTTTGACGCCACAAAAGGGTGGTCGTCGAAATCAAGACTGACCACATGGGTAAAGGGCGGCAGGGCGTAGATGCGCTGTTCACGCCCTGCCCCGAACAGTTGCAGCGCAGGAGAATCCGACAGTTTCGGATTGTCGAATTTCGGGATCGGCGAAGGGTCCATCACATAGCGCCCCTCGACCCGCACCGGATAATCATAGGCGGTGGCGATGGTGCCGTGACGCGCGATGTCCTCATACAGCTTCACATGCATCAGCCCGTATTCCTCAAGCTCGTGCATCTTGCGGGTCTCGGTTTCGCGCGGCTCCAGAAAGCGCAGGGGTTCCGGGATCGGCACCTGATAGACAAGGATCTGCCCTGCGGTCAGCGCGGTTTCAGGGATACGGTGACGGGTCTGGATGATAGTGGCCTCGGTGGTCGCCTCGGTCACAGCCACGCCTGCGGTGCGCTGGAAGAACTTGCGGATCGACACCGCGTTAGTGGTGTCATCGGCACCTTGGTCGATGACCTTCAGCGTGTCGTCCGGCGTCAGACAGGCCGCCGTCACCTGCACCCCGCCCGTCCCCCAGCCGTAAGGCATCGGCATTTCACGGCTGGCAAAAGGCACCTGATAGCCCGGCACTGCCACGCCTTTCAGGATCGCGCGGCGGATCATGCGCTTGGTCTGTTCGTCCAGATAGGCAAAGTTGTAGGACTGGTCCGTCATTCCGCAGCCTCCTGCGTGGCAAAGACATCTGCGCGCAAACGGCGGATCAGCTCCAGTTCGGACTGGAAATCGACGTAATGCGGCAGCTTGATATGTTCCAGAAAGCCCGTGGCCTGCACGTTATCGGCATGCATCAGCACGAATTCCTCATCCTGCGCGGGCGCACCGATGTTCTCCTCGCCCAATTCCTTCCAGCGCAGGGCGCGATCGACCAAGGACATGGCGATCGCCTTGCGCTCGGTCTGGCCAAACACCAGCCCATAGCCACGGGTGAACTGCGGCGGTTCGGTTTTCGATCCTTTGAACTGGTTGACCGTTTCGCATTCGGTCAACTCCACCTCGCCGATGTCTACGGCAAAGCCCAACTCGGGAATGTCCATCTGCACCGCGACCATGCCGATGCGAAGCTCTCCCACAAAGGCATGGGTGCGCCCATAGCCGCGCTGGGTGGAATAGGCGAGCGACAGGATAAAGCCTTCGTCCCCGCGCGTCAGGGCTTGCAGGCGCAACGGGCGCTGGCTGGGCATTTCCATCGGTTCGCGCGTCAGATCGGGCGGGGTGGCGTCGCTGCGGGCTTCGGTTTCGATCATGCCATCGCGGTTCAGGAAGTCCGTCACGCGCGGCACGGCGGCAAGGCCAGCGGGGGCAGTTGCGGCGGCAGGCGGTGCGTCGCCCTCGGCGGCCAGTTTGAAATCCAGCAGCCGGTGGGTGTAGTCAAACGTCGGCCCCAAGATCTGCCCCCCCGGCAAATCCTTGAACGTGGCCGAGATGCGCCGGATCACCGCCATCTGCGCGGTTTCCACAGGGCGCGAAGCCCCAAAGCGCGGCAGCGTAGTGCGATAGGCGCGGATCAGAAACACCGCCTCGATCAGATCACCGCGCGATTGCTTGATGGCCAAGGCGGCCAGATCGGGATCGTAAAGCGACCCTTCCGCCATCACCCGATTGACCGCAAGCGCCAGTTGCGCCCGTATCTGCGGCACGCTTAGTTCGGCAATCGAAAGATCGCCGCGGCGCTCCTCGGCAAGCCATGCGTGGGCGCTGTCGATGGCGCGCTCGCCCCCTTTGACGGCGACATACATCAGACATCCTCCACACGGGTTGATCGGGGCAGACCGGCCACACTGGCACCGGCGGTCAAAAAGCAATCAAAACCCAAGGGGAACAGCCCCCGATTGGCGATGAAGGCTGCGGATTCGGGCAAAGACAGCGTGGCAATACCGTCGATACCGGGGCCACGCAGACGCGGGCCTTCGGAAGACAATTCAGGCATTTCCACAATCAGCGTCGCGGCGCGGTCGGGGTAATCCGGCTGCCCAATGGCAAAGCGGGCCACGGGCTGCAATGCCTCCCACCGGCCCACGGCAAAGCTGGCCTCTTGGGCCGCCACCAAGGGGGCGCCACAATGGAAGGTGATCCAGTCGCGCAAGGCGGGGCAATCGTGGTCGCCCGCCAGATGCACTGGTGTCGTCGCATCGCACAGGGTCAGGATCAGCACTCCGGCCGCCACCGACAGCGGTTCAGGCGGAGTTGCCCCGTGCAGGCTGTGGATGGTTGCAGGACGGGACAGCGCCTCAAGGGCCGCGCGAAACGCATGGGCCGATTGCACCGGCGCATCGGCAAAACCGCCGGTCAGGGCTTCGGGGGTCATTGGTCTTCTCCACGCACAAGGGTGAAAAACTCGACCCGCGTCGCGGCGGCCTTGGCGGCACGGGTCGCGCGGCGGGCGGTTTCCTCGGCCTCCAGCGGGGCCAGAACGGATGCGCGCAGCGGTGCCGCCGCATCGGTTTGCAGCAACGCATCCAGCACGGCGGCGCGGGTTGCATGGGCCTTGTCGCGGCCCTGCACATGGGCGTGGCCCACAGCGCCCGAGGCAAGGCGCAGCGCACAACGCGTCACCGTCACCTCGCCCAGATTGAAGGGCTGGCCGGTGCCGCCTGCGCGCCCCTGCACCATCACAGCGCCCACCTCAGGCGGGCGCAGCATGTCATGCGGCGGCAGATCAGGGAAAAGCTGTTCCAGCCGCGCAGGAATGGCACGGGCCAAAAGGCCCATCCATGCCTGACGGGCGGTGGTGTCAAAAGCTGCTGTCATCTTGGTCCCGACATCTTGCGAAGTTGTCTATATTCCTATACAACTAGACAAATTCTAACCGCGAAGCCCCGCCTATGCACGTGAAGTTTTCGTAACATGACCCGCAGCCCGCTCTGGCGCTCCATCGCCGACACCCTTGCCGCCGAGATTGCCCAAGGCCGCTATGCCTCGGGCGACAAGCTGCCGACAGAGGCGGCTTTGTCCCAACGCTTTGGCGTCAACCGCCATACGGTGCGGCACGCTTTGGCGGCGCTGGCCGAGGCAGGCACGGTTCATGCGCGGCGCGGCGCGGGGGTATTCGTGGCCAGCCACCCCACCGATTATCGGCTGGGGCGACGTGTGCGCTTTCACCAGAACGTGCGCGAGTCGGGCCGCACACCGTCACGCCAGTTCCTGCGGATGGAAACCCTGCCCGCCGACCCGCGCGAGGCCGAAGCCCTGACCCTGCCTGCAGGCAGCTTGGTGCATGTGGTTGAAGGCCTGTCGCTGGCCGATGGGGTGCCTTTGGCGATGTTCCGCTCGATCTTTCCCGCCGCGCGGTTTCCACAGCTTTTGCAACGGCTTGAGGAGTTGCAGTCGGTAACTGCGGCGCTGGCGGCCTGTGGCCTTTCGGATTTCACCCGCGCCGAAACCCGCATCACCGCCAAGCTGGCAAACCCCCTGCTGGCCCTGCACCTGCGCCTTGCCGAAGGCGCGGCACTGCTACGCTCGGTCGCGGTCAACGTCGATGCGGCGGGGCAGCCGGTCGAGTTCGGCCAGACATGGTTCGCAGGGGATCGGGTCAGCCTGACGGTTGCGCCCGACTAGCCCTGATATTTCTCCAGAAACGCCTCGGCTTTCAGCGCGCGGAAATCGTCCAGTGCGGCGCGCAGGCGGTCGTGCGGCCAATCCCACCACGCCAGCGCCAGCAACCGATCCGCCACACGCGGCGCAAACCGTGCGCGCAGCGGCGTTGCGGGCAGACCGGCCACGATCATATAGGGTGCCACATCCTTGGTCACGACAGCACCCGAGGCCACAATCGCCCCCGCGCCGATGGTCACATCGGGTTTGATAATCGCGCCATGACCGATCCATGTATCCGGCCCGATCACCGTGCGGCGGCTGGCGCGGCGGGCAAAGAACTCGGCATCATCCTGCACATCGTCCCAGTAATAGCTGGAGCGGTACAGGAAATGATGCAGGCTGGCATTGTCCATCGGGTGATCGGTCGGCCCGATGCGGGTCATCGCGGCGATATTGGCGAATTTGCCAAGCGTGGTATTGGCAATATCGGCCATCCGGTCGCAATAGGCGTAATCCTCAAACGTCGAGTTAATCACCCGCGACTGGGTGCCAACCTCGCACCACGCGCCGAAGGTGGAATTGACGATCTCGCAGCCAGCATGGATCAGCGGCGCAGTGGCCGACAGCCGCGGGGCGCGATAGGAAGCCCCGTTTCCGGCAATCTTTTCAAGCGTATCCATCGTGATCTTCCCTTAATTCCGGCCCGTGCCATCGCCCCGAATCAAGCGGCGGCGCAGCCAGCCCGACAGGCTGTCCATCGCCATCACCATCAGCACGATCAGCGTCATGTAATAGGCGACCTCTTCCCAGTCTTTCTGGGTCTGGATCGCTTGGGTCAGCAGCAGGCCGATGCCACCGCCGACAATCGCGCCGATCACCGTGGCGCTGCGGGTGTTGGATTCCAGATAGTAAAGCACCTGTGACAGCAGCACAGGCGTCACCTGCGGGATCACCCCGAACCGCGCGCGTTGCAGCGCGTTGGCCCCTGTGGACCGCACACCTTCAACCTGTTTTTCGTCGATGTTCTCCAAAGCTTCGGAGAACATCTTGCCGAAAGAACCCGTATCGGTGATCAGGATGGCCAGCGCCCCCGTCATCGGTCCGGGACCAAAGGCGCGCGACAGGATGATCGTCCAGATCAACCCGTCAACCCCGCGGATGAAGTCGAACACGCGGCGGAAGGCAAAACGCACCGCCCGCACCGGCATGAAATTGCTGGCCGCGACAAAACCCAAGGGCAGCGCGATCATGGCCGCCCCTATGGTGCCAAGGAAGGCCATCAGCACAGTTTCAAACAGCGCCCAGACCACATCGCCATGCCGCCACATCTTGTTCATCCAGACCTCGGAGATCATGTAGCCAAGGTTGCTGCGGTCGGGGTCGATACGGTCGCCCGTCAGGGCAAGGGCGGCCAGATCAAGTGGCCCCTTTCCGTAAAACGGGCTGTCGAGGGTGAAGAAGAAAAGCTCCCACCCTGCCTGATATTTGAAGGTTTCCACCTTGGAACGGGAATAGCTGAACCGGCCCGCCTCGGTTGTGACCGACACTTTGGTGTCGCTGGCGTTAATCCACTCTGGCAAGGGCTGCGGGGCGGTCAGCACGACCTTGCCACCTTCGCGCCGGATGTCGATGGTGCCATAATCCGGCACGACATAGCGCGCACCGGCGCTGTCATAAGTCACCATATGCCCCGAACCAAGGTCGATGCGGGTGGTCTCACCGTCAAGCGTCACCCAGTCGGGCAGCATACCGGCAGGATAAGTGCCTTTCGCCTCGCCCTCAATGGCGACGGTCACGGCACCGCTCCGGTTGTCGCGGGTGACATGGGTCTTGTGCGACCAGAAATCCGATAGCAAAATGACTGCATTGTCCATCCGCGCGCGGGCAGCAAGGCCTGGCAGATCAAAGGCAAAGAAGGCATAGGTCAGATAGGCCAGAATGATCAGCGGGATGGCAAAGGCCAGCCGCCGCTTGCGGGTAAATCGCAGGCTGATCTGATCGTGAAGCGACGGGTTAAGGGTGGCGGCGGTCATTCAATGCCCCTTTACCATGCGGTTGCGAAAATGGTCTGACACGCGGTCGATCACAAAGATCGTCAGGAACAGCAGCAGGAAAATCGCCACAACCTTGTCATAGCGCCCCTGCCCCCATTGCATCGCGATCTTGAGGTCATAGCCAATCCCGCCTTCGCCGACGAAACCCAGAATGGCACTGGCCCGCACGTTGATTTCAAAGCGCAGCAGAGCATAAGACAGCCAGTTCGGCGCGACTTGCGGCAACACGCCCAGCCACATCCTTTGCCCCCATGTCGCCCCGACCGAGGTCAACCCCTCAACAGGTTTCAGATCGGCGTTTTCCGCGACTTCGGAGAACAGCTTGCCCAAGGCCCCGCTGGTATGCAGGGCAATGGCGATCACCGCAGGCACGGGGCCACCGCCCAGCACATAGATCAGCACAAGCGCGATGACGATTTCGGGAATGGCGCGAAAGCCGTCCATTGCGCGGCGGAACAGCGGGATCAGCCGTGGCCAGCGCGCAAGACCGCGCGTGGACAACAGCGCCAGCACCATCGCCGCCAACCCGCCCACCAGCGTCGCAATCGCGGCGATGTTCAGCGTCTCGATCAGCGAGGGCAGAAATTCGACAAACAGGCCCGGCAGGTTGGCGCGGTTGGCCCAAGCCTCAGAGATCACCTCACCCGCGAAATCGTCGATCTGCGGCAATCCGCTCCAGAAGCCCCCCGCGTTGCGCCCCTCGGCCAATATCCAGCCCGAGGCCAGCATACCCACAAACAACGCCAGCAGAATCCCGCCATACATGCGCTTGCGCCGCACCTGCTCCAGATAGGCTTGGCGCGGGTTGGTCATATCGGGGCGCTTGCCCGGTGTGGGGCCAAAGGCGATGTCAACCATGGGGGATTCCTGACTGAAAAAATCGGGCCGCCCTGTGCAGGCGGCCCGACGAAAGGTCGTTAGATCTTAAAGACCGTCTTGCATTTTGCGGGCTTCGATCACGCCCAGATAGTCGTCATGCTTGACCGGAACGAAGTCTTTCGCATCGCCTGCGGCCACGTTGTAGGCGCATTCCTTGTCGGTGGCCCACATGGTGTCCATCATAGCATAAACCTTGTCCTTGACGTCCTGCGGCAGGGCGCGACGCACCACCAGCGGGCCTTCGGGGATCAGGGTCGAGCGCCAGATTTCGACGATATCGTTCATGTCCACCAGACCGGCATCGGCGGCCTTGCGGAACGCGCCCGAGGTATAGCCGTCTTCCCAGTTGCCCAGACCATCAGCCCAGGAAACGCCCGCCGCGAAATCGCCATTGGCGACGCCGACGATGGTCTGCTCATGCCCGCCCGACATTTTCACTTCCGAGAAATACTCTTCGAGTTTGCCGTATTTGGCGGTCAACTCGGCTGCGGGAACCAGATAGCCCGAGGTCGAGTTCGGATCGGCAAAGGCAAAGGTCTTGCCCTTGGCATCTTCCATCGAGGCAATGCCAGCGTCTTTGCGCGCAAAGCCGATCGAGTAGTAGCCGGTCGACCCGTCAACGTTCTGCTTGGTCAGCATGACATCGACAGCTTCGGGATCGGTCAGATAGGTCTTGGCATAGGCCGAGGCACCCAGCCACGCATAATCAAGCGTGCCGCCCAGCAGGCCCTGAACCACACCGTCATAATCGGCGGGTGTGAAAACTTTCACAGGAACGCCCAGTTCCTTTTCCATCGCCACCCGCAGACACTCGGTCGAGGTCAGACGGTCCTGCGCGTTCTCGCCGCCCAGAATACCGATGTTGAATTCCTTGATGTCTTGGGCTTGGGCAGCCCCTGCAAAGGCGGTGGTGGCAGCAAGGGCCAGAAGGATGGTTTTCATCATAGTCTCCGGTTCGTGGCCCGCATTGCAGGCCGGGGGTAAAATCAGGACAGGATCAGATCCGCATAATCGCGGTCGGGTCCGGTATCGGTGGGAAGCGCTGTCGAGGTGGCGGCTTCGTTAAAGCTGGCATCCGCCCCGTAAATGTCGCGGGCGACGCCTGTCGAAAGCTGGTCAGGGGTGCCGTCGAACACGATGCGCCCATCGCGCATCCCGATCACGCGGTCGCAATAGCGCCGCGCGGTGTCCAGCGTGTGCAGGTTGGCGATCACCATGCGGCCATCTTCGTCATGGATGCGGCGCAGCGTATCCATCACCAGTTGCGCGTTCATCGGATCAAGGCTGGCGATGGGTTCGTCGGCCAGAATAACCTTGGGGTCTTGCATCAGCGCCCGCGCAATGGCGACGCGCTGCTGTTGGCCGCCCGACAGGGCTTCGGCGCGTTTCGGGGCCTGCTCGGATATGCCAAGCCGGTCAAGGATACCCAAGGCGCGGGTGATCTCGGCCTCGGACCACAGGCTGAACATGGTGGCAAGGGTTGACCGACGGTTCAAAATGCCGTGCAGCACATTCGAGGCCACGTCCATCCGCGGCACAAGGTTGAACTGCTGGAAGATCATCGCGCATTGGCTTTGCCAGATCCGCTTGGCCTTGCCATCAAGCGCCAGCACATTGCGGCCCTCGAACAGGATCTCGCCCATACTGGCATCGGTCAGCCGGTTCATGATCCGCAGCAGGGTGGATTTTCCCGCACCCGACCGCCCGATCACGCCCACAAAGGCCGGACGATCAATGGTAAAGCTGGCGCGATCCACGGCCGCTTTCTGGCCGAACATCCGCGTCACCGCATTGACCTGCAACATTCTGGCATCCCCTGTCTGCGTCTTGGCGGGGTTTAACGGCGGGATGTGACAGCGGGCCTTCGGTTCCAAGAAACTTTGGTAACAGCCGATGCCGCTACCATTTCACGCGCGACGGCCAGACAAATACCTCGTCTGGATCACCGGCATGGGGACCGGCCAATTCAACCGTGCGGCGGCGCAGGGTGCGGGCGATGTCGGCCTTGTCCATCGCTTGCAATGTCTCGGCATGGATCGGCGCACCGATGGTCAGCGGCAGCGGGCGACCCATCCGGCGGCGCGTTTCATGAAAGATCAGCGCCACCCGCAAAGGGTAGGAAAAATGGCTGGCGGCCTGAAACAGGCGCGAGTTCTGGCCGGAAAAATGCACCGGAACCGTGGTCACACCGGGAATGGTGGCAAGCCGCCCGACAAAAGGGTGCCATTCGGAATCGACCGCGCGCTTTCGCACCGGCGAATTGGCCGTGGCCACGCCGCCTGCGGGAAACAGCGCCACCACCTTGCCCTCGGCCAGCAGACCCGCTGCCAGCCGCCGCGTCTGTCCGGTCAGCCTGCGCGCCTCGGCGGTGCCGGAGAAATCGACGGGCAGAAGATAGGGATCAACCTCGGGGACTTTGCACAGCAAGCTGTTGGTCATGATCCGCACATTGCCGCGCAGCCGCATCCCCAGATGCCCCATCACCAAGCCGTCAACGATGCCGTAAGGGTGGTTCGCCACCAGCAAAAGCCCGCCTTGGGCCGGTAGCCCGTCAAGATGACCCTGCCCCGCGATCTGCGGTTTCAGATTCAGCAACCGCAGGGCGGCGTCAAAAACCGGCTCGTCGGACTGTTTCCCCGAATTGGCCCAATCCCGATACAGGTTGAACAGCTTGGGCTGTCCGCTGATGCGTTCGACCGCGCGGATCAACCCGCGGCGAAAACGCGACTGGCTTTCATGGGAATAGGTAAAAGCAACGCGGGGCGCGGCGTCCTCAAGGGGGGCAAGGCTGTCAAGCATCGGAACCTCCAATGGCAAAGCTGTCAGGCCGCAGGGCGGAATAGCCGCCGCGTCCGGCAACCCATGTTTGCAGCGGGGCGGGCATATGGCCGTCGGGCCAATCCAGCAGCACCAGATCGGCGCGCAGGCCGGGGGCAATCTGGCCGCGATCCGCCAGCCCCATCGCCGCCGCCGGATTGGCCGACACCAGCCGCCACAGCGCGGACAGATCCCCCACGCCATCGGCCAGAAGCCGCGTCACCGCGCCCAGCATCGCGGGGTAGAAATAATCCGAGGCCAGAATATCGCACAGTCCCCGGCGGATCATATCAGCCGCACCGGGGCTGCCCAGATGACTGCCGCCGCGCATCGCGTTCGGCGCACCCAGCACGATCCAGTCCCCCGCCGCACGCGCTGCCAGAAAGACCCGCTCGTGCATCGGAAATTCCGCGATATTCGCCCCCAGACCGCGATAGAAGCTGCGGGTTTCGATCTGGCTGTCATCATGGCTTAGCATCGGCGCGCCTTTGGCCAAGTCTGCCATGCGCGCGATACTTGTGCCAACCCCGGGGCGGCGATCCCAGACGCGGGCGATCAGAGCCACGAAATCCTCACGCGACATATGGGCGCGCTTGGCGCGGTCGCCCATCTTGGCAAGGAAGCCGGGGGCATCCAGATCTGTTACCGGATAGTCGCTCACCAGATCAAACGGGCGGTCATGCAGGGCAATCGACGGGTGCAGCAGCACCGCCGAGGTATGGTCGTTGAAGGCCAAGGCCGGACGTTCGGGCATCCCAAGCGCATGGGCGATCAGCGGCTCGGCCTCGGGGCAGAAGGTTTCCCAACGCAACTGGACGCGGTTTTCCACCGTCAGACGCGGGCGCAGCGATTCCAGCGCGCGCAGCACTTGCCAGCCTGTTTCGACACTCCGCAACCCCGGCTCCCATGACAGGGTCAGCGCGTGGTAAGCGGTGGCGATGCCATTGGCGGCAAGCTGGCGGTCGGTTTCCAGCAGCGCGGCCTCGGTCGGCACCATGACACTGGGGCGCGGCATAAGCTGGCGTTCAAAGGCATCGCCATGCACATCGACAAAGGCAGGGGCCAACACCCGCCCCTTGCCCGCGATCACGCGCGCGCCGTCTCGGGCCACGTCCAGCCCGGTGATACGCCCGCCCTCGATCCGAACCGAAACGACCTCGACCCGATCCGACAGGATCACCCGCGCGCCTTCGATGATTTCGGCGTCATGCGAGGGGGAACTGTGCATCATCATATCAACCTCTTGCGGATATAGCCCGACGCCTGCTCGACCCCGATCACCAGCGCCAGCATCATCAGGATGATCGCCAGCGCCTCGTCATAGTTGAACAGATCGAAGGCGACTTTCAGGTCCACGCCAATGCCACCCGCCCCCACCAGCCCCAACGCCGCCGATCCGCGCACGGATTTTTCCAGCGCGAACAGCGAGGTGGCGGTAAAGGACGGCAGACAGGCGGGGAATACGGCGGAAAAGATGATCCCCATCCGGCTTGCCCCCATCGCGCGCAGGGCGTCTTGCGGGCCGGTGTCGGCCTCTTCCATCGCTTCGGCGAAAAAGCGTCCGGCAAAGCCGATCTTGTCCACCATGATCGCCAGCACGCCCGCCGCAGGGCCAAGCCCCACGACGATGATGAAGAAAATCGCCCAGACCAGATCCGGCACGGTGCGGAACAGCGCGATCAGCGCGCGGGCAGCATGGCGCACCACGGGCTGCGGCGACAGCCGGTCAGTCGCCAGAATGGCAAAAGGCACCGCAAAGACCAGCCCCAGCGCCGCCCCCGCCACCGCCATTTGCAGGGTTTCAAACAGCTTGCCCGCGATATGGCCCGCACGGCTGAAATCCGGCGGGAACATCTGCATCAGCAGGCCTGACGGCGCAAAAAGCCGCGCAATCCCACGGCCCAAGGCGTCAAACCTTGGGGCGGTGGCAACAAGGCTGGACAGCACCAGCGCCAGAACCGCCAGAACAATGGCATATTCAATCCAGCCCCGATGGCGGAACCGCTGCGGGGCTATGGGATAGGAACTCATGGCGTGCTGCCTTCATGGTCAAAGAAATGGCGCAGACTGGCGGCATCGGCCTGCCGCGTCGCGGTATCCAGCGAGATACGACCCTGCGACAGCCCCAGAATCCGGTCGGAATAGCCCAGCGTATGTTCCAGCCGGTGCGAGATGACGACCAAAGTCAGCCCCTCTTGCCGCACCAGATCCAGCAACAGCCGCATCACATCCTCGCCCGATTGCGGGTCAAGGCTGGCATCGGGTTCGTCGGCCAGAATAAACCTGGGCCGCTGCATCAGCATCCGCGCGATGGCAACGCGCTGTTGCTGGCCGCCCGACAGGCTGTCCACCCGCGCAAGCGGGCGGTCCGCCAGACCCACCCGATCAAGGCAGGCCATAGCCTCGGCCCGCACGGCGGCAGGGGCGATAGACTGGAACCAGCCGCGCGGCCCCGTGCGCCGTGCCTGCACGCCCTGTACCACATTGGTCAGAACCGACAGCCGTGGCACCAGATTGTGCCGCTGCCAGACCATGCCCACACCAGACCGGAAGGCCCGCAGATCGGGCGGGGCAAGCGCGCAGACATCCCGCCCCAGCATCGCAATCGCGCCACTATCGGGTTCAACCAGCCGGATCAGGCATTTCAGCAGCGTAGACTTGCCCGATCCGTTCGCCCCGATCAATGCCGTCGCCGTGCCAACAGCAACGCTGAAACTGACGCCTTGCAGGATAGGGCGGCCATCATAAGCCTTGGTCAAGCCATTCACAGCCAAAGCAGGCCCCACCAAAGTGGAGCCTGCCAGACCTGTAATCGTAGAAACAGGAGCGTTCATCAGCCGGTCATTCGCCGACGAATTCGGTGAACTCGGTCACGCCGACATTGGCGAACATCTTGCGGACAATGTCGTAATCGGCGTCGGTAACATCCGCGCCAAAGCCACCGCCAAGATACTTGGCATTCTCTTCGGTCTGGGTCAGCGCCGCCAGCAGGACATCGCCCTTTTCGGCAAAGGTCTTACGCACGGCCTCGACAACTTCGGGCGCAACCTTGGGCGACACCAGCAGCACGTCAGACGGCAGTTCTTCGCCCTTTGCCAGCACGCGGAATTTCTGGTCGGGGAATTTCTTGGTGATGCTGTCGATATGGGTGCGGTTCAGACCGATGGCGGCGATCTCGCCTGCGATCAACGCCTCAACGGCGACGTTACGGTTCAGGAACACCGGCTCGTAATCGGTAGCATAGGTCAGACCGGCTTCGGCCAGCAGGCTGGCAGGCCCAAGGTGCTGCGAGGTAGAGCCGACTTCCCCGAAGGAAACCTTGGTGCCTTTCAGATCGGCAGCCGACTGCGCGGCGCTGCCCTCCAGCACCACCAGCGTCGAATAATAGTCGGGGCGCACCCATGTCACCACCGGCTTTGCCTCCAGCCGCGCGTTGAACACGACATATTCCGCAGGGCCGGTCATCACGAAATCAACCTGATCGGCGGCCATTGCCTCGACCGCAACGGTCCGGCCCGAGACCGGAAAGAACTCGACCTTCAGGCCAGAGGCGGCCTCGAAAGCGTCCTTGAACGGACCCATCTCGCGCTGAAGCGCCTCAAGCCCGTCGATGTCGGTGACGGCAAAACGGATGGTTTCCTGCGCCACGGCGGGCGCTGCGGCCAGAAGGCCCAAAGCAACAAAGGCAGAGCTAAGCAGGTGTTTCATGTCAGGGTCCGGGTTCCAATGGCTGAAATTCCGCTGTGCCTAGCAGCCGTAAATGATACTGGAGTGACAGTCCCGTTACGGATTTGCGACTACGCGCCTCTGCACACCGCAGGCGGTTTCGGGCAGCCTGTCGCCGTGAATGCGCTATGGGGGCAACCCCCTTGGCCAGATACCAGAGCCGCGTAAATGTTGCGGCCCACTTGCCGACATTCATCGCGCAGGTCTAAAACACGACAGGACGATATTCTGCCCGCGCCGCCAAACCGCCAAGGCCTTTGAAACACAGCCTGCCCAAAGGGGGCGCATTGCAAACACAGGTTCAATTTTGCATGGACATTAGCACCGCATGACACTGCCCGATGTTTCCCCCGGCACCACAGGTTTTCTGGTTCTGTGCCTTGCGGGCTACCTTCTGGTTGCCAACCTTCTGGCATTCACAGCCTTTGGCCTTGATAAACGCCGCGCCCTGAACGGCGATTGGCGTATTCCCGAAAGGACGCTGCTGTTGCTGGCAACACTGGGCGGTTGGGTCGGTGCGAAACTTGCCCAGCGCCTGTTCCGTCACAAGTCCCGCAAGCAGCCGTTCCGCATCTTGCTGAATCTGTCGGTGCTGGTGCTGCCCGCGTTGATTGCTACCGCTTGGGTGCTGCAATCCGACCTGCCTGTGCAGCAAACCCTGCAGGATTTCGCCGCGCGGCTGACTTCGGATACATCGCAAAGCAGCGGTTCAGCGGTTCCCCGCCGCTTTGGCCCCGGCAGCTAGGCGGATCTGCGGGAGTCTTGCGATCTGCCATTAGGTAATCCCGCGATTCTGGCGTAGCCTTGCCGGACAGAAACCGGAGGAGCGAATGACCAAACATCTTGCAGATCACCGCACCCCGTCACAAGGCGGCAGGCTGAAACACTTCCTTCGCATCGCGCGCGACCGCTCCGAAGAGGTGTGGCGCACCGCTTGGCAGCGCAACCGCGAAACCGATGGCGGCCACCGCCGCGTTGTCGAATATGTCCGCATCGCGCGCGGGCGTCAGGTGTAACGACAAAGGGCGCACCACACCGGCGCGCCCTTGCATTGCTGGGGTAGGGTGCGTGATTTCACGCACCTTTCCTTACGCGCGGACCAGCTTTTCGTAATCGGTCGCAATCGCCTTGGTCAGATCGCCCACCTCGAAATTGTAATCCCCGATCTGCCCGACCGGAGTCACCTCTGCCGCCGTGCCGGTCAGCCAGCACTGCTGGAACTCTTCCAGTTCGGCTGGCATGATCACGCGCTCATGCACGGTGATGCCCTTGTCTTTCAGCATCCCGATCACGGTTTGCCGCGTGATCCCGTTCAGGAAGGCATCGGCCTTGGGCGTATGCACTTCGCCATCCTTGACGAAAAAGATATTCGCGCCCGTCGCTTCGGCCACATAGCCTCGATAGTCGAACATCATCGCGTCCGAGCAGCCCTTCGCCTCGGCGGCGTGCTTTGACATCGTGCAGATCATATACAGCCCCGCCGCCTTGGCCGCATGCGGGATGGTTTCGGGGCTTGGCCGCTTCCATTTCGAGATGTCCAGTTTCGCCCCTTTGAACTTGGCATCACCGTAATAGGCACCCCAAGTCCACACAGCCACGGCCAGATGGATCGGGTTACGCTTGGCGGCAACACCCATATCCTCACCCGAACCGCGCCACGCCACGGGGCGCACATAGGCGTCGGTCAGCCCGTTGGCTTTCAGCGTCGCCTCTTTCGCAGCCTCGATTTCCGCGACCGACCACGGCAGCTCCATATCCAGCAACTCGCCCGATTTCCGCAGCCGTTCGGAATGTTCCACCGATTTGAAGATCTTGCCGTTATAGCAGCGCTCGCCTTCAAACACCGAACTTGCATAGTGCATCGCATGGGTCAGGATATGCACCTTTGCATCCCGCCAGTTGACCAGTTTGCCATCCATCCAGATGAAGCCGTCACGATCGTCATATCCAGCCATTTCGGCCCCCTCTTTGCGAATGTTGCGCCGCTTTGGTCCGTTTCGGACATAATATTGCGCCAAATCGAGTGCGGGCTAACAGTTGTGTCTTGGAATGTCAACAAGGCTGACATAAAATCCCCGCAGCGGAGGATACCATGGCAGACCCGACCACTGGCAGCGAAAGCCTGCTGTTCCTGACCGATGAACAGTTGCGAAAGGGCATCGAGGCGATGTTCTTTGCCTATCGCGGCTTTACCTCGGACCCGGATCGCATCCTTGAAGGTATGGATTACGGCCGCGCCCATCATCGCGCCGTGCATTTCATCCATCGCAGCCCCGGCACGACGGTTGGCAATCTGCTGACCATTCTGGGCGTCACCAAACAGTCGCTGAACCGCGTTCTGCGGACCCTGTTCGACGATGGTCTGGTCGAGGCCCGCGTGGGCAAGCAGGACAAGCGCGAGCGCCACCTTTACCTGACCGACAAAGGGGCCACCCTTGAACGCGCGCTGTCCGATGCCCAGCGCGCCCGCATGCGCGCCGCCTATCGCGCGGCAGGGCCGCAGGCCGTCCACGGTTTTCGCACCGTGCTTGAGGCGATGATGGACCCGGAACAGCGCCGCCAGTATCAAGGTCTGAAGGAAAGCGGAACATGACCGATACCCACGCCCACCTTCTTGTCGTCGATGATGATGAACGCATCCGCGGGCTGCTGCAGAAATTCCTGATCCGCAACGGCTTTCTGGTCACCACCGCCCGCGATGCCGCACAGGCCCGCCGCCTGCTGGCCGGTCTGGAATTTGATATGCTGGTGCTGGATGTGATGATGCCCGGCGAAGACGGCATCGCTCTGACCCGCGATCTGCGCAAATCGCTGTCCCTGCCCATCCTGCTGCTGACCGCCAAGGGCGAAACCGCCAACCGCATCGAAGGGTTCGAGGCTGGCGCAGACGATTTCCTTGTAAAGCCGTTTGAACCCAAGGAACTTCTGCTGCGGATCAACGCCATCCTGCGCCGTGTGCCGCAAGTAAAGCCCGCCACGCCTGCGCCCAAAGTGCTGCACCTTGGGGCCGTCCGCTATGACATGGACCGGGGAGAGCTATGGCGCGGAACCGAGCAAATCCGCCTGACCTCCACCGAGGCCGCGCTGATGCGGATTTTTTCGGCCCAACCCGGCACGGCCCTGTCACGCGACAAGCTGGTCGGAGACATGCCCCGCGACGAGGCGCGCGATGAAAATGGCGGTCAGGAACGCGCGGTCGATGTCCAGATCACCCGCCTGCGCCGCAAGATCGAAGAAGACCCCAAACAGCCCCGCTATCTGCAAACCGTGCGCGGCGAAGGCTATATGCTGCAACCGGATTAAGCCTCCCACCGCTTGCCGCACCGCTTTGGCGATCTACACTACACTCTCCATATATCGAGGATTTACATGACCTTTCTGCACCTTGCCTCTGCCCTTGGCCTTGCCCTTTTGACCACCGCCGCCACCGCTCAGGATCTTGTGCCTTATTCCGAAGCCGGCGGCTGGGCCGTGGCCGTTGACCCGACCTTGGGCAATGGCTGCCTGCTGACCTCGGATTTCGAAGATGGCTCAACCGTGCGGATCGGTTTTGACCGCACCGCGGGCAATGGCTATGTCGCCGCCTTCAATGACGCATGGGGCGACATCGAAGATGGCGCGTCCTATCCGATCTCGTTCCTGCTGGACGATCAGCAATATGACGGCGAAGCGGTTGGCGTCCATTTGGACGCGCTGCCCGGCGCCGTGATCACCTTTGACAGCATCGATTTCCTGACCGACCTTGCCGCGCGCAATGTCATGGTGCTGCAACACGATGGCAGTGACGTGATGTCGATCGACCTCTCCGGCACGGATGAGGCGATTGCCGAAACCATCGCCTGCCAAGAAGTCCAAGGGTGACAACAGCCGTCTATACCGCTGCGGCGTTCCGGAGGCATGTCACGCCTCCGGGCCACCCCGAGCAGGTGGCCCGCCTTGCTGCGGTCGAGTCGGGTCTTGCCCCCCTTTCGCCGGACCTGCGTGACTGCCCCGTGGCTGATGACGCGCAAATCCTGCGCTGTCATCCTGCCGCCTATCTTGCCCGCGTCCGCGCCGCCGTGCCATCGGCAGGCTGGGCGCAACTGGATGGCGACACCTACCTTTCCCCCGGATCGCTCGATGCCGCCCTGCGCGCGGTCGGTGGGGCCTGTGCTGCGGTGGATGCCGTACTGTCGGGCGATCTGAAAAACGCTTTCATCGCATGCCGCCCACCCGGCCACCACGCCGAGACCGCCACTGCAATGGGCTTCTGCCTGTTCGGCACCGTCGCTATTGCCGTAAAATATGCGCTGGACCATCACGGGCTGTCCCGCGTTGCCATCGTGGATTTCGACGTGCATCACGGCAACGGCACCCAAGACCTGCTTTGGGACGAACCCCGCGCCCTGTTCATCTCAAGCCACCAGATGCCGCTTTACCCCGGCACCGGCGCGCGCATCGAAACCGGCGCGCATGGCCAGATCGTGAATATCCCCCTGCGCGAAGGCTCGGGCAGCGGCGTGATGCGCGCGGCCTATGAAACCCTTGCCTTCCCCGCCCTGACCGCTTGGCAGCCAGAACTCATCCTGATTTCCGCCGGTTTTGACGCCCATCAGGATGATCCGCTGGCAGGGCTGGAATGGCAGACCGACGATTATGCTTGGCTCACCCGCCGGATTTGCGAAATCGCCGAAACCACCTGCGGCGGGCGGGTGGTATCCTGCCTTGAGGGCGGCTATGATCTGGATGCACTCGCGGCTTCGGTCGCGGCGCATGTGGGCGTTCTGATGGAGCAAGGCCAATGACCGACAAACCCGTAGCCGAAATGTCCTTCGAAGAGGCGATGGCCGCGCTTGAATCCGTCGTCACGCAACTGGAACGCGGCGAAGTGGCGCTGGAACAATCCATCGCCCTTTACGAACGCGGCGCGGCGCTGAAATCCCATTGCGCTGGCAAATTGAAAGACGCCGAAGAAAAGGTCGAACTGATCCGTGCCGCCGAAGGCCGCGCCATCGGCACCACCCCCGTGGAGGGGATGTGACCTTTCCGCAAACCCTTGCCGCCGATGCCTGCCTGATCCAAGCCCGTCTGGACGCGGCCTTGGCCGACAAGGCCGATCAGCCCGTCATCCACGCCATGCGCTATGCTGTTCAGGGCGGCAAACGCCTGCGCGGCTTTCTGGTGCTGGAATCCGCCCGCATGCTGGGCGTGCCATCTGAAACCGCCATCGCGGCAGCGGCGGCGGTCGAATCCCTGCACGCCTATTCGCTGATCCACGACGATCTGCCCGCGATGGACAATGACGACCTGCGCCGCGGCCTGCCCACACTGCACATCAAATGGGATGAGGCCACCGCGATTCTGGCCGGTGACGCGCTGCAAACGCTGGCTTTCGAGCTGCTGGCCGATCCGGCCCTTGGCAGCGCCGAAACCCGCATCGCGCTGGTCGCCAGCCTAGCCAAAGCCTCGGGGGCCGAAGGCATGGTGCTGGGTCAGGCGCTTGATATCGCCGCCGAAACCGCCGCCACACCGCTGACCCTGCCCCAGATCACCGCGCTTCAGGCGGGCAAGACCGGCGCCCTGATCCGCTGGTCCGCCGAGGCGGGCGCAATCATCGCCCATGCCGATCCCTCCCCCCTGCGCGCCTACGCCACAGCGCTTGGCCTTGCCTTCCAGATCGCCGACGACATTCTGGACGTAACCGGAGACGCCACCAAAGCCGGCAAGCGCCTGCAAAAAGACGCCGATGCCGGAAAAGCCACTTTCGTCTCGCTTCTGGGCCTTGATGCCGCCCGCGCCCGCGCCGCCGAACTGGTGGAACAGGCCGAAAGCCACCTGCAGCCCTATGGTGCAGCCGCCACCAACTTGATTGCCGCCGCGCGCTTCGCTATCTCGCGCGAGACCTGACAGCCCGAGGGGACCATGACGGACACACCGAAAACCCCGACGCTGGCCACTCCAATGCTGGACCGCGTAAAGCTGCCTTCGGATATGAAGGCGTTGAACGACCGCGAATTGCGCCAACTGGCCGATGAACTCCGCGCCGAAACCATTTCGGCAGTGTCGGTCACGGGCGGCCACCTTGGCGCGGGTCTGGGCGTGGTAGAACTGACCGTAGCCCTGCATGCCGTGTTCAACGCCCCGCGCGACAAGATCATCTGGGACGTGGGCCACCAATGCTATCCGCACAAGATCCTGACGGGCCGCCGTGACCGCATCCGCACCCTTCGCAGCGAAGGCGGGTTGTCCGGCTTTACCAAGCGCAGCGAATCCCCCTACGATCCCTTCGGCGCGGCCCATAGTTCAACCTCAATCTCCGCAGCCCTTGGTTTTGCGATGGCCGCCGAACTGGGCGGCGATCCGGGCGATGCGGTGGCGATCATCGGCGATGGCTCGATGTCGGCAGGCATGGCGTTCGAGGCGATGAACAACGCGGGCCACCTGAAAAAGCGCCTGTTCGTGATCCTGAACGACAATGAAATGTCCATCGCGCCCCCCGTCGGCGCGCTGTCGGCCTATCTGTCGCGCATGTATGCGGGCCAACCGTTCCAAGAATTGAAATCCGCCGCCAAGGGCATGGTTTCCCTGCTGCCCGAACCCTTTCAGGAAGGCGCGCGTCGGGCGAAAGAGATGCTCAAAGGCATGGCCGTTGGCGGCACCCTGTTCGAAGAACTGGGCTTTTCCTATGTCGGCCCTATCGACGGCCACGATCTTGAGCAGCTTCTTCCCGTCCTCCGCACTGCACAGGCCCGCGCCACGGGTCCAATCCTGATCCATGTGCTGACCCAGAAGGGCAAAGGCTATGCCCCCGCTGAATCCGCCCGCGACAAGGGCCATGCGACCGGAAAATTTGACGTTCTGACCGGTGTGCAGGTCAAAGCCGCTTCGAACGCGCCCAGCTATACCAAGGTTTTCGCGCAATCGCTGATCGCCGAAGGTGCGGCTGACGACAAAATCGTCGCCGTCACCGCCGCCATGCCCGACGGCACCGGGCTTGACCTGTTTGCCGCCCGCTTCCCCAAGCGCTGCTTTGATGTGGGCATCGCCGAACAGCACGCCGTCACCTTCGCTGCAGGTCTGGCGGCTGGCGGGATGAAACCCTTCTGTGCGATCTACTCGACCTTCCTGCAACGCGGCTACGATCAGGTCGTGCATGACGTGGCAATCCAACGCCTGCCCGTCCGCTTTGCCATCGACCGCGCCGGTCTGGTCGGCGCCGACGGCGCGACGCATGCGGGGTCTTTCGACGTGGCCTTCCTTGCCAACCTGCCCGGCATGGTGGTGATGGCCGCCGCAGATGAGGCCGAACTTGTCCACATGGTCGCCACCGCCGCCGCCCATAACGATGGCCCCATCGCCTTCCGCTATCCGCGCGGCGAAGGCACCGGCGTTGATATGCCCGCCAAAGGCATCCCGCTTGAAATCGGCAAGGGCCGGATGATCCAGCGCGGCGCGCGCGTGGCCCTCTTGTCCTTCGGCACCCGCCTGTCCGAAGTGCAAAAGGCCGCCGAGGCGCTGGACTCCAAAGGCCTGACCCCCACCATCGCCGACGCCCGCTTTGCCAAACCGCTGGACCGCGACCTGATCCTTGATCTGGCCCGCACGCACGAGGCTTTGATCACCATCGAAGAAGGCGCCATCGGCGGCTTCGGCAGCCACGTCGCGCAACTGCTGGCCGAAGAAGGCATCTTCGACACCGGGTTGAAATACCGCAGCATGGTCCTGCCCGACACCTTCATCGACCACGCCACCCCCGAATCCATGTACCGCACCGCCGCCATGGACGCCGCCCACATCGAGGCAAAGGTGCTGCAAGTTCTGGGCGTCGCTGTGGTGGGGAAGCGGGCCTAGCAACCGCAGAGATCCTAAAATCAGATTGTGTCAAATAGCATCACAGGGAGAGTGGCGCCAATGTGATGCTAACCTATTGCCACACGGTCGCGCTTATGCTATATATCGCATGACAGCATTTGGGGGGTATTTCGATGAGCAGCGATTCTATTGTCAGCGAGATACTGTCGGCAATCCGGCCACTCTTGGATGCTGCTATTTCCAAGGCTCACTCCGAAGCTTATGCTCAGGGCCATACCGATGCAAAAGCAGAAATTCGCGCGCTTTTACAAATGGACCGGCCGGAAGCTGCAACTGTCGTCAGCCAAGAATTCGCTGTCAACATCGCGCAGACTTCATCCAATGTTGTAGAGCAGCGCTTTAGCGCCCCAAGTGTTCACGCCGAAAACCGTGACAGAAAGCGAGCACCGAAGGGGCTTCCGCGTAACTTTGTAAATAGAGTCTTGGCAGATCACCCAGAAGGCGTGAGCCTAGATGATATTGTGATGTCAGCGCAAAGCGACATGGAAAAAATGATAGCGTTATCAACCATACGCGGCGAACTGCGTAAAGGCCGCGAAGATAATCGCTATAAAGAACAAAATAGCCTCTGGTATCTAACATCATCAGAGACTTCATCGTGAAGAAGCGGAGGATTAATCTTGCGAGGAGAACCCCTCCGCTTCTGGCTTTATCCAAGGAGGACATGATTATGCCGCCGCCTTAGCTTAACAACCCGACCGCCAAGGCGGAGGGGCAACGCGGTCATCGTCCAAGAGTTATCTGGCCGATGACCACATTCACCGCGGACGTGGTGAAATAGGTAGACACAGTGGCCTTGGAAGCCACGGGGGCGAGCGCTCAAACTCAGATGCCCCGTGCCGGTTCAATCCCGGTCGTCCGCACCATTCACAAACCATAACTTAACTAATTTTGCAATTTCTCTTTTTCAGGGGTTAACGGCCACCAAATTGAACATACAGTGGGAACGCATTTCGTAGTGGTAGCAGTGCGCCTGACTTCAGCACTAGAATGCGTTCATAAGCACGAAGATCGCGGATTTCACCAATCCATAGGCCAGACCGCCCACCACCACCGTTGCAACCAGACCGGCCACCAACCCGCCCAGTATCCACGCGCCATCCCGCTCCAGTATCCCCAAAGCGATGACGCAAATGGCAATCGAGGGCAGCATGTTGCCAAACGGGATCGGCAGCACAAGGATCAGCGCCAGCAGCAGGCACACCGCCCCCAGCGCCCTTTGCGCCGAGGGGCTGACCAGAAACACCATCCGCTCGACCAGCATCTTTTCGGCCCGCACAATCCACGGCGCGGCGCGCGTGACAAGCGAGGCAAAGGCTTCGCGCGTCACCGACCGGTTGCCGATGAAATTCGGCAACCACGGGCTGCGCCCCAGCATCAGTTGCGACGCCAGATAGATCAGCGGCAACCCCAGTATCCCCGCCAGCCCCGGCGGGCTGGGCAGGATGTTCGGAAAGGCGAACAGCAGCAGCAACGCGCCAAAGGCCCGCCCCTCCATCGCCGACAACAGATCGGCAATCGTGATCCGCTCTTGCGTGGAATCGGCGGCGATCGATTTCAGAAGCTCGGACATCCGCCGCCCCGGTTCGGCCGCGTTCAGATGCAGACGCTGGCCCAAAGCGGGGCGCAGGGGCTTGGACTCAGGCTCGTCAGACATGGGGAAAACCCTCACCACCGGAACACCCGATATGGGCCGCAAGCGGCGGGGTTACAACCCCGCCACCGGCAGCGCCCCGTCCTTGCGCGACCGCCACAGCGAATAGACCACGCCCGCGGCAAGGATCGCAAAGGTGATCCCCAAAGACCAGCTTGCGGGGAATTTCTGCCACCCGAACAGATCGGCCACAAACACCTTCGACCCGATGAACACCAACAGGATCGCCAAAGCATGCTTCAGATAGTGGAACCGATGCAGCACAGCAGCCAAGGCGAAATACAACGCGCGCAGGCCAAGAATGGCAAAGATGTTAGAGGTGTAGACGATATAAGGATCGGTCGTGATCGCAAACACGGCAGGCACCGAATCCACGGCAAACACAAGGTCTGCAATCTCGATCAACACCAGCGCAAGGAAAAGCGGCGTCATCCAGCGCACCACCTTGCCCGACGCCGGATCAGCCTCGTTCACAAAGAAAGCACTGCCCCGCAAGCCCTCGGTCACCCGAAACCGCTTCCGCATGAACCGCAGAACAGGGTTGGCGGCCATGTCGGTTTCTTTCTCGTCCGTCACCAGCATCTTGATACCGGTAAAGATCAGGAAGGCCGCGAAAAGATAAAGCACCCAACCATAGCTGGCGACCAAAGTGGCACCCACGCCGATCATGATGCCGCGCAACACGATCACGCCCAGAATGCCCCAGAACAACACCCGATGCTGATAAGCACGCGGGATGGCAAAGAACGAAAAGATCAGCGCGATGACAAAGACGTTGTCCAAGGCCAAAGTCTTTTCAACAACAAAAGCGGTCATATATTCCGCCGCCGGAACGGCACCGAAATGCCACCAGACAAAACCGCCAAAACCGACGCCCAAACTGATATACAGCGCCGAAAGCCGCAGGCTTTCGCGCACCCCGATCTCGTGATCGCCCTTGTTCAACACACCAAGATCAAAAACCAGAAGTGTGACGACAAGCCCGATAAAGGTGAACCACAACCAAAGCGGGGTTCCCAGAAACAACGTGAATAGCAAACTTTCCATATGCAGCCTCTTTGCGATGAAGAGTGCGCTTGGAAAACGTCCGGGAAACCACCGGGCCGACACCGAGCGCGCTCGATGCAGTCCGACATCACGGCACGATTGCCGTCAGAGGGGCCCGGTCTGCGTGCAGAACCTATGCACAAAATTCCGCATTTCAAGCCATGGTGCGTGAAATCACGCACCCTACCCCCTGAATTCATCTTGGCCTAAATACTCCCGCCGGAGGCTCTTGCAGCATATGGAGGAGCCTCCGGCGGGAGTATTTGAACCAAGCTGAAGCCCAAAGGGTAGGGTGTGTGCTTGCACGCACCCCGATGGCAGGTCAGCTTTCGGACAGCAGTCCCGCCAGACCCTCGCGGTAGGTGGGATACAGCAGTTTGAGGCCAAGATCGGCCTTGATCCGGTCATTCCGCACCCGCTTTGACTCGGCGTAAAAGCTGCGGGCCATCGGGGTCATCTCGGCGGTCTCATAGGGAATCGCGGGGGGGTCGGGCAGGCCAAGGAGCCGGGCGGCGTGGGACAGCACGTCTTCGGGCGGGGCGGGATCGTCGTCGCAGACGTTATAGATCCCTCCCGGAGCGGGCCGCGCGATCGAGGCCGCAAGAACCTGTGCGATGTCTTGCACATGCGTGCGCGAGAACACCTGCCCTGTCTTGATGATCCGGCGGGCCGTTCCGTCGCGCACCTTTTCGAAAGGGCCGCGGCCGGGTCCATAGATGCCGGCCAGCCGGAAGATATGCAGCGGCAGGCCCAGCGCAGACCATGCCTGTTCCGCCGCCACCCGCGCCGCGCCGCGTGCAGTGCCGGGCGTCAGGGCCGTGGTTTCATCCACCCAGGCGCCCTTATGGTCGCCATAAACTGCCGTGGTTGACAGATAGCCCACCCAGTGCAGCGGCGTGGCCGCAATCTGCTGGCCATAGCGCAGCAGCACCGGATCGCCGCTCTCGTCCGGCGCGATAGAGGACAGAAAATGCGTCGATTGCGCCAGCGCGGACGTAAGGTCGTCTTGCCACAGGATCGGCTCGACCCCTTGGGCGCGCAAGGCTTGCGCCTTGGCCGCACTTCGGGTCGTGCCAATGACCCGCCAGCCTTGCGGGATCAGCAGACGGGCCAGTGCCTGCGCGGAATAGCCGTGGCCAAGAGAAAGCAGTGTGTTCATCGCTCCAATATCGGCCCTGTGCCGCGCCCCGGCAAGGTGGTTGATTTCCTTTTGTCGTCATGGCCCTATCACAACATGACAGAACCTGACCTGACCTCTGCCCTCGCCTTGCGCGGCACCGATGAAACCCTGCGGCTTTACCGTGACTGGGCGGCCAGTTACGACTCCGGCTTTGTGGCCGGAATGGGGTATCGCCTGCCTGCCCATGTTGCCGGGGCGTTCCTTGCGGCTGGCGGTGTCGGCCCTGTGCTGGATGTCGGCGCCGGCACAGGCCTTTTGGCGGCCAGTCTGCGCGAGATGGGGTTTAGCGCGCCGATTGACGGTATCGACCTGTCACCCGATATGCTGGCCTTTGCCGCGCAGAAGGGCATTTACCGCGATCTGGCCGAAGCCGATATCACCAAACCCTTGCCACTGACCCCACGCTATAACGGCATAGTCAGTTCCGGCACCTTTACCGCTGGCCATGTCGGGCCGCAGGCGTTCGGCCCTCTTTTGTCCGTTGCCGCCCCCGACGCGCTGTTTGCGGTATCCATCAATGAGCGGGTCTGGACAGCGGACGGCTTTGACACTGCCTTGCAAGACCTGACCGACAAAGGGCTTATCCATTCCCTGCATCTGATCGAAGTTGCGGTCTATACGGACGCCGCCCTTGCGCTTGATCCGGCCCATGCCAAGGATCACGCGATGGTGGCGCTGTTTCGGGCGTCATGAACACGTCACTTGCGGAAAGGATCGTGTCGGCCTTAGATGCCCGATCAGATTTTGGAAGATGACGCGATGATCGAAGATGCTGTTTTTGTCCTGACCCCCGACCAACCTGCCGCGCAGGCCTTCACCGATGCCCCTGCCGCCGTTGCGCGGCTGGAACAGCTTTACGAACAGGCTGTCGAGTTTCTGTCCACCCATTTCAGCGCGACGGTGACCGGGCAAAAGCCAGACACCCGCATCCGCGCCTTTTACCCCGAAATCCGCCTGACCGTGACCAGCCACGCCAAGACCGACAGCCGCCTGTCCTTTGGCCATGTCGCTGGCCCCGGCACCTATGCCACCACGATCACCCGCCCCGACCTGTTCCGCAGCTATCTTACCCAGCAGATTAGCCTTCTGATGCACAACCACAGTGTCTCGGTGCAGATCGGGCCGTCGGATACCCCGATCCCCGTGCATTTTGCGGTGGCGGGCAATCCCAATGTCTCGGTCCCGCAAGAGGGCGTGCTGGAGTTTTCCCTGCGCGATGTGTTCGACGTGCCGGATCTGGCGACCACGAACGATGACATCGTCAACGGCACCCGCACCCATAACCCCGACGGGTCTGCCCCCTTGGCACCCTTTACCGCGCAGCGCGTGGATTACAGCCTTGCCCGCCTGTCACATTACACCGCCACCGATGCCACGCATTTCCAGAACCATGTGCTGTTCACCAACTACCAGTTCTACGTCGATGAATTCGAAGCCTATGCCCGCGCCGCACTGGCCGATCCCGACACCGGCTACACCAGCTTTGTCGCCACCGGAAACCACGAGATCACGACCCCCGACGGCGTGATCCCGCCCCATTCCAAAACCCCGCAGATGCCGACCTATCACCTGAAACGGACCGACGGGAACGGCATCACACTGGTCAACATCGGCGTCGGTCCCAGCAATGCCAAAACCGCCACCGACCATATCGCGGTGCTGCGGCCCCATGCGTGGCTGATGGTCGGCCATTGCGCGGGGCTGCGGAACAGCCAGTCGCTTGGCGATTTCTGTCTGGCCCATGCCTACCTGCGCGAAGATCACGTCTTGGACGACGATCTGCCGATCTGGGTTCCCATCCCCGCGCTGGCCGAAATCCAGATCGCGCTTGAGGATGCCGTGGCCGAAGTGACGCAGCTTAAGGGATACGAACTGAAGCGGATCATGCGGACCGGCACCGTTGCCACCATCGACAACCGCAACTGGGAGCTGCGCGACCAGTCCGGCCCCGTGCGCCGCCTGTCGCAATCGCGTGCCATCGCGCTGGATATGGAAAGCGCCACCATCGCCGCCAACGGCTTCCGCTTCCGCGTTCCCTATGGCACGCTTTTGTGTGTCTCGGACAAGCCGCTGCATGGTGAGTTGAAGCTGCCCGGCATGGCATCCGAGTTCTACAAGACCCAGGTCAGCCGCCACTTGCAGATCGGCATCCGCGCCATGGAGCATCTGCGCGACATGCCGATCGAACGGATTCACAGCCGGAAACTGCGGAGTTTCGAGGAAACTGCCTTCCTCTGACGTGGGAAAACTCCTTATTTCGCACGAAAACCCCTTGCCTTGCCGCTTAAATCCGTGGGAAGCGGTCTCATTCGCCGTAACGGCTGGAACAGGCCTCTGTTGCACAACGGTGGCCGAAACGAAGGAACAAGATGATGACGACGAAACCGATGACCAAGACGCAGCTGGTGGCCGCTATTGCCGACGCAATGGGCGCTGACAAGAAAACCGCCACCTCTGCACTGGATGCCATCGCTGCCATCGTGGCGCGTGAAGTCGCTGCGGGCGGTTCGGTTGCGCTGCCGGGTCTGGGCAAAGTTGTCTGCCGTGAACGCCCCGAGCGTCAGGTTCGCAACCCCGCCACCGGCGAAACCGTGACCAAGGCCGCTGACAAGCAGGTGAAATTCTCGATTGCCAAGGCATTGAAAGACAGCGTCAACGCCTGATTTGTGGCGATGACGGATGAAACAAAGGGTCGCCCTATCGGCGGCCCTTTTGCTTGGGGGATGACTATGGATTTCCGCGCTATCCTGATGGGCCTTGCGTTTTCGCTGATGTGGTCCTCGGCCTTTGCCACCGCGCGGATCATCGTGGCCGATGCCCCGCCCCTGCTGGCCCTTTCAGCGCGCTTTGCGATTTCCGGCCTGATCGCGGTGATCGCCGCGCGGGCGATGGGGCAAAGCTGGCGTCTTACCCGCCCCGTCGCCCTGTCGGTCATCATCTTTGGCCTGTGCCAGAACGCGCTGTATCTGGGGCTGAACTTCATCGCGCTGCAATCGGTGCAGGCATCCTTGGCGTCGATCATCGCCTCCTCGATGCCGCTGATCGTGGCGCTGCTGGGCTGGATCTGGCGCGGCGACAAGGTTGGTCCCTTGGGCATACTTGGCCTGCTGGCGGGCTTTGCGGGTGTGGCGCTGATCATGGGCGGCCGCGTGTCGGGCGGGGCCGATCCTGTGGCGGTTGCGCTCTGTGTGGGCGGAGCCTTGGCGCTGGCCGTGGCCACGCTGACGGTGCGGTCGGTGTCCTCGGGCGGCAATCTTTTAATGGTGGTCGGCCTGCAAATGCTGGTCGGGTCCATCACCCTTGGCGCGGTGTCCGCCGTGCTGGAAACCCCGCAAGTGGCACTCACCACGCCGCTGATGCTGGCTTTCGCCTATCAGATCGCCATCCCCGGCCTTGCGGCGACACTGTTGTGGTTCGCTCTGGTCGGGCGGGTCGGGGCGGTGCGCGCCTCGACCTTCCACTTCCTGAACCCGTTCTTCGGGGTCTGCGTTGCGGCGGCGCTGCTGGGCGAAAAGATCGGCCTGCTGGACATGATCGGCGTCGCCATCGCCGCCGCAGGCATTCTGGCGGTGCAACTGTCGCGGATGAAGGCGGCCTGAGCAGGCCGCCCCACTACGTCACTAATCGGCTTACAGAGCCGAAAATCCCGCATCCAGCGCCGACAGGATCACCCCGACATCGGCGCTTGTCAGCACCAGCGGCGGCGACAGGATGATATTGTTCCCCGACACCCGCACCATCGCACCTTCCTCATAGGTGCGGGCCTGCACCTTTGCCGGAACCGCCTTGTCTGCCGGTTTCTTGCTGTCCCGATCCGCGACCAGTTCAATCGCGTTCATCAACCCATAGCCGCCGCGCACATCGCCAATCACCTCATGCTTGGCCATCAGCGCCTTCAGCCCCGCGAACAGTTCATCCCCCCGCGCCGCCGCGTTGTCCTTCACGTTCAGCCTTTGGGTTTCCGCCAGACAAGCCAGCGCCGCCGCCGCCCCCACCGGATGCCCCGAATAGGTATAGCCATGCCCGATGGCAGCCTTGCCGGATTCATCCTTTTCGAACACCTCGGCCACGTTTTCCGCGATCATCACCGCGCCGAAGGGGAAATAGGCGTTGGTGATTGCCTTGGCAGTGCAGGTGAAATCGGGCTTCACCCCCCACAGCCGGCTGCCCGTCCAGGCCCCCGTGCGGCCGAACGCCGTGATCACCTCATCCGCGATCAGCAAAATCCCGTTCTTCCGGCAAATCGCGGCGACCCCCGGCATGAAGGACGGGTGCGGCGGGATCACCCCACCCGCGCCCAAAACCGGCTCCATGATGAAGGCCGCAATCGTGCCAGCCCCCTGAAACGCGATCTCGTCCTCCAACGCCGCCAGACACAGCGCCGCCAGCTTGGCCGGATCGGATTCGTTGAAAGGATTGCGATAGGTATAGGGCGCGGGGATATGGTGGCATCCGGGCAAAAGCGGCTCATACATGGTGCGGAAATTCGCGTTTCCGTTCACCGAGGCCCCGCCGAAATGCGTGCCGTGATAGCCCTTTTTCAGCGACAGGAACTTCACCCGACCGCCCTCGCCGCGGATCTTGTGATACTGACGCGACAGCCGCAGCGCCGTTTCCACCGAATCCGATCCGCCCGAGGTAAAGAACGCCCGCGTCAGCCCATCGGACGCGAAAAACGTCCGCAATTCCTCGGCCAGCTCGATCACCGCGTCGTTCGAGGTGCCGCGGAAGATCGAGTAATAGGGCAGCTTCTCTAACTGCGCCGCAATCGCGTCCTTGATCGGCTGGCAGGAATAGCCAAGGTTCACGTTCCACAGCCCGCCCACGCCATCGACCACCTCATGCCCGTCGATATCGGTGATCCGCACACCCTGCCCGCCGGTCACGATCACCGGCGCATTCTTCAGGCTGTCGCCCGGTGCGGTCATCGGATGCCAGACGCTGCGGGCGTTATTGGCCTTGAGGAAGTTCTCGTCTTTCATGGCTTGATCCTTTCGTCAGGCGCGGGCGCGCCAAAGTGTGGCAATGGCGGGCGGCAACGTGCCACCCCAGCTTGTGGTAATCTCGGCCCCTGCTCGGGTGATTTCGCTGCGGATCAGATCGCGCTGCGCGGGCGTCATCCGGCTGGACAAAGCCGCCACCGACAGCCCGCCACAGCATTGGCCGCGCGCATCGAACAGCGGCACCGCCATGCTGCTGACATCCGATTCATAGCCGCCCGCGCTTTCGGCAATGCCGCTGGCCTGCACCTGCGCCAAACGCGCGCGCAGCGCAGCCACATCGGTTTCGGTCACCTCCGTCAGCCGTTGCAACGGCGCGGCCAGCACCCCCGCCTGAAACGCCTCGGGCTGAAACGCCAGCACCGCCATGCCCGAAGATGTCGCATGAAACGGCAGCACCTCGGCATCCTCCATCGTCACCTTGGTGGCATGGGCGGTCGCATAGGCATGGGCCAGTGTCCGCAGCGCCCCCCCGATCAAGATCGACAGATGCGCGGTTTCCCCCGTCGCCTGCGCCAAGGCTTGCAACACCGGCATCGCGGCATCGCGCATCGGCACCTGCGCCTCGCGCAGCACCGCCAGCCGCAACACCGCCGGACCCAGCCGGTATTCCCGCCCCGTTCCGATCTGTTCGACCAGCCCGAATTCGGCCAGCTCTGTCATCAGCCGATAGCAGGTGGCCTTGTTCACCCCCGCAAGCCGCGCCAGATCCGACAGCCCGATCAGGGGCCGCGCCCGTGTGAACAGGTTCAGAAGTTCAAGCGCCTTTGAAACGGTTCCCATGCTGTCCTCGGTCTGCGCCACGGCACGGGAAACCCCCGAAACCGTGCTCCTTTCATTTTTGTTGACAGATCGCCCCCCACTCTGTCAATCTAAATTCGAACCATCGGTTCATATAATAAACCAACAGGGAAGCAGCGCAGGATTGACCCGACAGCGCCGCAGCACACCAAAGGGAAACGGCAGATATGGCTGAACCAACCAAAGGCGCAAACCAGTTGCGTGGAAACTCGTTAGGCACCAGCGCCATCACCTTCATGGTGGTGTCGGCGGCGGCCCCTTTGACAGCGGCGGGCGGCGGTATCCCGCCCTCGATGCTGTTCGGCAATGGCGCGGGCATCGCAGGGGCGTTCGTGATCGTCACCGTGATCCTGTTGCTGTTCTCGGTCGGCTATGTCGCCATGGCGCGGCATGTCCGCAACGCTGGCGCCTTCTATGCCTTCACCGCCAGCGGCCTTGGGGGTCGGATGGGCGGGGCGGCGGCCTTGGTCGCCATTCTGGCCTATAACACCATGCAGATCGGCCTGCTGGGCCTGCTGGGGGCCATCGCATCCGGCACCTTTGCCGAGTTTGGCTTGGTCCTGCCGTGGTATGTCTGGTCCTATATCGCCATCGCCTTGGTGGCCGTGCTGGGTTACCGTCAAGTCGATCTGTCGGCCAAGGTGCTGATGGGCCTTGTGTTGGCCGAATTCCTGATCGTGCTGGCGCTGGACGCCGCGATCCTGATTTCGGGCGGCGACTCTGGGTTGAACGCGCAGCCGTTCTCGTGGGCGCAAGTCACATCCGGCACGCCATCGATCGGCATCCTGTTCTGCTTTGCCTCATTCATCGGGTTCGAGGCCACCACCATCTACGCCGAAGAGGCCAAGAATCCCTCGATCACCGTTCCCCGCGCCACCTACCTTTCCGTCGGCATCATCGGGGTGTTCTACATCCTGACCTCGTGGCTGATGGTGATGGGTGTCGGCGTCGACAACCTGATGCCCACACTGCAAGGTCTGCCCGATCCGGCAATGTTCCTGTTCGAACTGGGTGGCCGCTATCTGGGTGGCACACTGACCTCGATCATGGGCATCCTGTTCATGACCTCGGTTTTCGCCGCCGTGCTGGCCTTCCACAATGCCGTGGCACGCTACAAATTCGTCGCTGGCCGTGAAGGCATCCTGCCCGCCCGCGTCGGTGTGACCCATGCCGAACACCAAAGCCCGCATATCGGCTCGGTGATCCAGACCGTGCTGGCGCTGGTGGTGGTGACGGGCTTTGTGATGGGCGGGCTTGATCCGGTGCTGAACCTGTTCGTCTGGCTGACGCAGGTTGGCACGCTGGCGGTTCTGGGCCTGATGGCGCTGACCTCTTTCGCGGTAGTCGCCTTCTTCGCCAAGGACGCGCGCGGCGAAGGCCCGCTGTCGACCAAGGTGTTTCCGGTGCTGACGGGTGTGGTCATGGCGATCCTGTTCGCCATCATCTTCCGGGACTTCGGCGCATTGACGGGCGCTGCGGGCTGGCTGGGCATCGCCCTGCCCGCGCTGGTGCTGGTTGTAGCGGTGATCGGCTATATCATGGCCTCGAACCTTGCAAAATCCGACCCTGTGCGCTTCGGCAAGATGGGTCAGACCAAGTAATCCACCCCACAGGGCGGCGGGCAACTGCCGCCCTTCCTTTCACTGGACAAGACCATGGCCCTGACACAAACCGACATCGACACCCTCGCCGCCCGCCCCGTTGCCGCCGGAAAACTGCTGATCAATGGCCAATGGCTTGATGGCGAAGGCGGTGAAACCGTGGTGCTTTCCCCGATCAACGGCCAAGCCCTGACCACCACCGCCAGCGCCTCTGCCGCCGATGTCGCCCGCGCTGTCACCTCGTCCCGCGCCGCCTTCGAATCCGGCATCTGGTCGCGCTCGGCCCCCGCCACCCGCAAAGCCGTGTTGCACCGCCTTGCCGATCTGATCGACAAACACGCGCTGGAACTGGCCGTGCTGGGTGTGCGCGACAACGGCACCGATATTTCCATGGCGCTCAAGGCCGAACCCGCCAGCGCCGCCGGAACCTTCCGCTATTATGCCGAGGCCATCGACAAGGTTTACGGCGAAATCGCCCCCACCGCCGATAACGTCCTTGCCCTGATCCACCGCGAACCCGTCGGCGTGGTCGCCGCCATCGTGCCGTGGAACTTCCCGCTGATGATCGGCGCATGGAAGATTGCCCCCGCCTTGGCCGCAGGCAATTCCATCATCCTGAAACCCGCCGAAACCGCATCCCTCACCCTGCTGCGCCTTGCCGAACTGGCGCTTGAGGCCGGCATCCCCCCCGGCGTGTTCAACGTCGTCACCGGTCCCGGTCGCATCACCGGCGAGGCCCTCGCCCTGTCCAACGATGTCGATGTGCTGGTCTTTACCGGATCAGGCCCCACAGGCCGCCGCCTGCTGCAATACTCGGCCCAGTCGAACCTCAAACGCTGCTACCTCGAACTCGGCGGCAAATCCCCCAACATCGTTTTCGCCGACGCCCCCGACCTGCCCACCGCCGCCAAGACCGCCGCCACCGCGATCTTCCGCAACGCAGGGCAAGTCTGCGTGGCTGGCTCCCGCCTTCTGGTGCAATCGGACATCCACGACGAGTTCATCGACCTTCTGGCAAAAGCCACCGCCAAGATGACCATCGGCAACCCGCTGCACCTGTCCACCCAGATCGGCGCGGTGAACTCGGAAACCCAACTGGCAGGCAACCTTGGCTTCATCGCCGATGCCACCCGCGAAGGCGGCCAGATCGTCACCGGCGGCCAACGCGCCCTGACCGAGACCGGCGGCTACTACATGCAGCCCACCATCGTCACCGGCGTGCAGCCCACCCACCGCCTCTATCGCGAAGAGGTCTTCGGCCCCGTCCTTGCCGTCACCCCCTTTACCGACGACGCCGACGCCCTGCGCCTTGCCAACGCCAGCGACTTCGGCCTTGCCGCAGGGGTCTGGACCGGCAACCTAAGCCGCGCGCATCGCATGGTGCGCGGCATCCGCTCGGGCGTGGTGCATGTGAACACCTATGGCGGCGCGGATAACACCGTCCCCTTGGGTGGCCACAAGCAATCCGGCAACGGCCACGACAAATCCCTGCACGCGCTGGACAAATACACCGATCTGAAAACTGCGTGGATTCAACTCTGAGGTCACCATGGGCAACCGCATCCTGATCGTCGGCACCTATGACACCAAGGACGACGAACTTCGCTACATCGCATCGGTGATCGCTGCCCAAGGCGGGCAGGCGCTGACGATGGATGTCTCGGTGCTGGGCGACCCCAAGCTGCCCACCGACTGGACCAAGCACGACATCGCCGCCGCTGCCGATACCACCATCCCCGCCATCATCGCGCTAAATGATGAAAACGCCGCCATGCAGGCGATGGCACTGGGGTCGGCCCGCCTTGCCGCCCGCCTGCACCACGAAGGCCGCTTTGACGGCGTTCTGGTGCTGGGCGGATCGATGGGAACCGACCTTGCGCTGGACCTCTGCGCGGCTCTGCCCTTGGGTGTGCCGAAATACATCGTCTCGACCGTCAGCTTTTCCCCGATGATCCCGCCCGAGCGCCTTGCCGCCGACATCCAGATGATCCTCTGGGCGGGCGGTCTTTACGGGCTGAACTCGGTCTGCAAGGCCTCGCTGTCGCAGGCCGCAGGCGCGGTTCTGGGGGCCGCCCGCGCGGTCGAACCGCCGAAACGCGATCGCCCGCTGATTGGCATGACCAGTTTTGGCAAAACCGTGCTGCGCTACATGGTCAGCCTGAAACCCGCGCTTGAACAACGCGGGTTTGAGGTGGCCGTGTTCCATGCCACCGGCATGGGCGGCCGCGCCTTCGAATCGCTGGCCGCCGAAGGTGCCTTCGCCGCCGTTCTGGATTTCGCCCCGCAAGAGGTTGGCAACCACCTGTTCGGTTCCGCCCTAAGCGCGGGCGCAGACCGGATGACCAATGCAGGCGCCAAAGGCATCCCGCAAATGGTGTCGATCGGCTGCTATGATCTGATCGATTTCGTCGGCTGGCACCCGCTGCCGGACCGCTTCCGCGATACCCCCGCCCATGCCCATAACCGCCTGCTGACTTCTATCGTGCAAACGCCAGATGAGCGCCGCGAACTGGCCCGCACATTCTGCACCAAACTGGCAGGCGCCAAAGGCCCCGTGACTTTCCTGCTGCCCACCCAAGGCGGCAACGAGTGGGATCGCGCGGACGGCCCACTGCATAATGCCGAGGGGCTGGCCGCCTTCATCGACCAGATGCGCCAATCCTGCCCACCCAATGTCACGCTGCTTGAACTCGATGCCCATATCAACGACACCGCCTTTACGGATGCCGTTCTGGCCCAGTTCGATACATGGGTCGCCGAAGGATTGATTGCCCGCCCATGACCAACACACCTACCGCCCGCACCCGTGCCAAGCGCTTTCACGACCGCGCCCGCTATGATGCCGAAACCGTCCACGCCATCCTTGACGCCCAGCCGAACTGCACCGTCGCCTATGTGATCGACGGCACCCCCTACGCTACCCCCACCCTGCAATGGCGTGAAGGCGACACGATCTACTGGCACGGATCATCCGCCAGCCGGATGCTGCGGAAAAGCGCCAATCATCAGGTCTGTGTCTCGGTGATGCTGTTCGACGGCATGGTGATGGCGCGCTCGGCCTTCAACCATTCCTGCAACTACCGCTCTGTCACTGCCTTCGGTCAGGCCTTCATCGTCACCGATCCGGCGGAAAAGCGCGCGCGGCTGGATACTTTCGTCGAAACCCTGTTCCCCGGCCGCACCAAACTCCTGCGCCCGATGCTGGATCAGGAGATCAAGGCCACCACGATCCTTGGCCTGAAACTGGATGAGGTGTCCGCCAAAATCCGCGCCGACGACCCCGAAGATGAAGCGGCAGACTACGCCCTGCCGATCTGGGCCGGCGTCATCCCCTTTGCCCTGACCGCAGGCGAAATCCGCCCCGACCCGCGCCTGATAGATGGCACCCCGATGCCCGATCACGTCGCCAGCTACAAAATCGGCTGACGAAGACTGCCGACAATTTTCCTAAAATTGTCATCCTCTTTGCACAAATATCCCACGGGGGACGCAGGCTTGGCACAAGCCTGCGCGGGGGTGTGAAACCCCCGCTCGCGGCCCGAAACATTAAAAATCCGTTAACGGCGAGGGATCAACCTACTGTAAATCAACAGTATTTTTCGATCCCGCGTTGGAACCTACCCGCCATTCACCCCGCGCAGCGTATCCATGGCCGCCACCAAAGCCTCGGAAATCCCCGGCTCCGAAAGCGCATGCCCCGCCATCGGAATGATCCTCAGATCCGCCTTGGCCCAGCCCGAAGCCAGCTTTGACGCCGATACCGGCGGGCAGATCATATCGTAGCGCCCCTGCACGATCACCGCCGGAATATGCTCGATCCGGCCCCTGTTCGCCATGATCCAGCCGTCCGATTCCAGAAACCCCGCGTTAACGAAATAGTGGTTCTCCAGCCGCGCAAAGGCCCGCGCGTAATCGGCAGGGCTTTCGCCGAACATCCCCGCCGAATGCACCGAAGCCAGCGCGTTTTCCCAAGCCGCCCAGACCCGCGCCGCCTTGGTCTCCTCCAACAAGTTCCCGCTGAACAGCCGCCGGTGATAGGCCGCAATCAGATCGCCCCGCTCCTCCTCAGAAACCGCCGCGACAAACCGCGCCCAGAGGTCCGGATAAAACGCCCCCGCCCCGCCACCGTAAAACCAGTCCAACTCCGCCCGCGTCGAAAGAAACACCCCCCGCAACACCAGATGCCGCACTCGTTCAGGGTGCGTGATCGCATAGACCAGCGCCAGAGTGGCCCCCCAACTGCCGCCAAAGGCGATGAACCGCTCAATCCCCAGCGCAACCCGGATCGCCTCGATATCCGCCACCAGATGCCACGTCGTATTCGCCTCAACGGACGCATGTGGCCGCGACCGCCCGCAGCCGCGCTGATCGAACAAGATCACCCGATACACCGCCGGATCGAAATAGCGCCGCATCGCAGGGCTGCACCCGCCCCCCGGACCGCCGTGGAACACGATCACCGGCACCCCATCCGGCCGCCCGCATTGTTCCACATAAATCCGGTGGCCATCGCCCACGTCCAGCACGCGCTGATCGAAGGGATCGACCGGCGGGTAAAGATATTCGACTGCGCGCTTTTGGCCTGATCTATGATCCATAATCGTCCTATATAACGCCTCCAGACTGCGCCGCCATAGACCTACGCGCAAGGAGTTCCGATGACCCAGACCAGCTCGATCAACCCCGCCGAAGTTGCCAAGTTCGAGGCGATGGCCGCCGAATGGTGGGACCCGAATGGCAAGTTCAAGCCGCTGCACATGCTGAACCCCGTGCGGCTGGATTATATCACCCGCCAGATCGCCGCCGAGTTTGACCGCGATCTGACAGTGCCGCAACCCTTTGCGGGCCTGAGGATTCTGGACATCGGCTGCGGCGGCGGGCTGCTGTCAGAACCGATGGCGCGGCTGGGCGCGACCGTGGTGGGGGCCGATGCCGCACCGCGCAACATCCCTGTCGCGCAACTTCACGCCGAACAGTCCGGCCTGACCATCGACTATCGCAACACCACAGCCGAGGACATCGCCGCCTCGGGCGAGCGGTTCGATGTGGTGCTGAACATGGAGGTCGTAGAACACGTCGCTGACCCGCAAGCGTTTCTGAGCACCTGCCAGACCCTGCTGAAATCCGGCGGACTGATGCTGTGTTCCACCTTGAACCGCAATCCGAAAAGCTTTGCGATGGCGATCATCGGGGCGGAATGGGTGATGCGCTGGCTGCCGAAAGGCACGCATGACTGGGCCAAGTTCATCACGCCGGATGAATTGTATGACCTTTTGCGCCACGCAGGGCTGGACCCTGTGGATCGCAAAGGCATGGTCTTCAACCCGCTTGGCTGGAGCTGGAGCCTGTCGGCCCGCGATCTGTCCTGCAATTATGTGACGGCCAGCGTGAAACGCGCCTAGCCGTCATCCTCCATCCGCAGGCGAAGTTCGCGCAGCACCGGCAAGACTGCGCGGACCTTGTCGGCCCCCAAGGCCGTGACCACATCCCCGATCAACGGCGACACCGCCGCCACCGCCGCATCCCGCGCCGCACGGCCCGAGGGCGAGATCGCCACGAATTTCTGCCGCGCGTCGTCCCAGTCGGGGCGGATATGCACATGCCCCGCCCATTCCAGTTTCGCCAGCGTGTTGGTCATCGCCCCCCGTGTGACATGGAACGCGCGGGCAAGCTGGGCGGGGGTGCGTTCTTCGTTCAGGCGGGCAAGATGGTTCAGCACCGAGAAATGCGAAAGCTCCATCCCCTTGGGCAGCGCCTTGGACACGCGGTTGCGGGCAAGCTGATCTGCCATGAACAGCTCGCCAAACAGGGCAACCGCGATGTCGTCGGTCTTGTCATTCATGGCCCGTCAAACTCGCGGTCATGGCTTAGGGATGGCACGCGGGCGCGGGCAATGTCGACGCGGCCAAGGTCGATATCCACCAGGGTTACGCCCGCATCGGTTCCGGCATCGGCCAGAACCTCGCCCCAAGGGGCAATGGCCAGCGAATGACCATAGGTGCGACGGCCCTTGCCGTGGGTTTCGGCGTGAAATCCGGTCTGCGCGGGGGCCAGCACGAAGCAGCCCGTTTCAATCGCCCGCGCGCGCAGCAGGGTTTCCCAATGCGCCGCCCCCGTGATGTGGTTGAAGGCGGCAGGCACCGTGATGATCTGCGCGCCCGCCTTGGCCAGCCGCCGATACAGATGCGGAAAGCGCACGTCATAGCACACCGTCATCCCGATCTTCGCCAACGCGGTATCCGCCAGCACCGTCTTGGTGCCGGGGCGATAGCCCGCTGATTCGCGGTAAACCTCGGTTTCCGAGACATTCACATCGAACATGTGAATCTTGTCATAGCGCGCCGCGATTTCCCCCTTGGGCGAGATCAGGAAACTGCGGTTGGCAAAGCGGCCATCGGCGTCGCTGGTCAACAGCCCAAGCGAGCCGATCAGCAGCCAGATGCCAGACTCGGCGGCCTGCGCGCGCAGGGCAGCAAGGGTTTCGTCCTGATCCTCATGCCGCAAGACGCTGCGCTGATGCTCGCGGTTAGACGAAAGCGCGTTGGTGCATTCGGGCGTCAGCACGAATTGCGCGCCCTGCGTGGCGGCTGACCGGATATAGGCCAGCGTCTGCGGCAAGTTGGTGGCCGGATCATCGCCGACCGTCAGTTGAACAAGGGCGGCGCGCATGGCTTAGGCCAGCATCGGATCAAGCTTGCCGTCATGGTCCAGCGCGTGCAGATCATCGCAGCCGCCGACATGCTTGCCGCCGATGAATATCTGCGGGACCGAGCGGCGACCGGCGCGGGCCGTCATCGCATCCCGCAATGCCGGATCACGCGATACATCAATCTCGGTATACTGGACGTTCTTTTTCTTCAGCAGGCCTTTGGCGGCAATGCAATAGGGGCAGGTCGGGGTGGTATAGATCTCAACAGGTTTCATCGGGGGCCAATCCTTTGTGTTGCGGCGACTATAAGGATTTAGGCATCCTTCGCAACGCGGGCCAGCACCAGAACGGAAACCCGCTTTGCGCCCCCTGCAACACAGGCCTCCGCAGCGGCGGCCAGCGTCGCGCCCGAGGTCATCACATCATCGACCAACAGGATATGCCGCCCCTCAACCCTTGCGGCGCGGCGGGGATGCAGGGACAAGGCATCCAACAGATTGGCAAATCGGCCATCACGGTCGCGCCCCTCTTGGCTGGGCGTTGAACGGCGGCGGATCAGCAGATCGGGGCAATGATCCAGCCGTGCCAGACTCGACAACGCCGATGACAGCAGCGCCGACTGGTTGTAGCGCCGCTTCAGCAGCCGCAGCCAGTGCAGCGGGATCGGGGCCACCAGTATATCGGGCTGTAACAGCGGCTGCGCCGCCCGCATCAGCCACCCCGCCGCAGGCCGCGCCAGATCAAGCCTGTCGCCATGTTTCAGCGCCAGCACCATATGCCGGGCGTTGTCCTTATACAGCAGCGCCGCCCGCCCCTGCGACCAAGGCCGCGCGATGGTCAGGCAATCATCGCAATGTTCGGGCTGGCCGGTATCTTGCCCCGGCAGGGGCGTGCCGCATTGGTCGCAGACCAGCCCCGTGATAAACGGAGTTTCGCGCCAGCACGGGCCGCACAGGCCGAAATCGGTCGTCACCAGCGCATCGCAGGACAGGCATTGCGGCGGATAGATCAGATGCAGCGCGGCTTGCATTCCCATCGCTTCCCCCTATGGTCCCTGCCCATGCAAAACCCGCCCCTTTTGACCGACCGCAAGGCGCTTGCCCTGCACCGCGCCCGCGCCACCGCCCTTTTCTTGCAGGAAGAGGCTGTGTTCGAAGTTCAGGAGAGACTCAGCGAGGTTAACAGAAGGTTTACGGCACCCGTTGTCGTGACAGCTTTTCCGTCGCTGTGGCCCGAAATGCCCTGCGTTCCGGATGACGAGGTGCTGGCGCTGACACCCGCCGCGCAGGATCTTGTGGTCCATGCCCTGTCGCTGCATTGGGCGAATGATCTGGTCGGGCAGTTGGTGCAATGCCGCCGTGCGCTGCAGCCTGACGGGCTGTTTCTGGGGCTGATGTTCGGCGGGCAGACCCTGCACGAATTGCGCGCCTGTCTGGCGCAGGCGGAATCCGAGGTGACGGGCGGGCTTTCGCCCCGTGTGCTGCCGATGGCGGAAATCCGCGATCTGGGCGGGTTGTTGCAGCGCGCGGGCTTTGCGCTGCCGGTGGCGGATAGTTTCACCAAAACCGTGCTTTACCGCGATGCCTTCCATCTGATGCGCGACCTGCGGGCGATGGGCGAGGGCAACGCACTTGCCAACCGCCTGCGCCGCCCCACGTCGCGCGCGGTTCTGGCGCGGGCAGCGGCGATCTATGCCAAAACCTACGCCACCCCCGATGGCATGATTCGCGCAACCTTCGAGATCATCTGCCTGACAGGTTGGGCGCCGCATGAAACCCAGCAAAAACCGCTCCGCCCCGGATCAGCGGCGGCGCGTCTGGCCGATGCTTTGAACACGGCGGAAACGCCTTTGCCGCCCAAGGACAGTTGACCCGACGTGCCACAAGGCTATCTGGTCGCAGAATATCAAGAGGACACCCGATGACTGACGTTTTGCCCGGAACCGGCCGCCTTGCCCATGCGCCTGCCAATCACCCGCCGGTGAATCGGGCGAAGATCGGTGTTTTGTTGGCCAACCTCGGCACGCCCGACAACTATGACTATTGGTCGATGCGCCGCTATCTGAGCGAATTTCTGTCAGACAAGCGCGTGGTCGATATTGCCGACTGGAAATGGCAGCCCCTGCTGCAACTGATCATCCTGACCAAACGGCCCTTTACCAGCGGCGCGAATTACAAGTCGATCTGGAACCATGACAAGAACGAAAGCCCGCTGCTGACGATCACCAAAGATCAGACCGCGGCGATTGCAGCGGCGATGCAGGCCACGCATGGCGATACGGTGATGGTCGATTTCTGCATGCGCTATGGCAATCCGTCCACGGCATCGAAGGTCAAGGCGATGGTGGCGGCGGGATGCGAGAAGATCCTGTTCTTCCCGCTTTATCCGCATTACGCGGGCGCAACCTCGGCCACCGCGAATGACGCCTTCTTCAAGGCGCTGACCAAGGAAAAACGCCAGCCTGCCGCGCGCACTGTGGCCGAGTATTTCGACCACCCCGCCTATATCGACGCGCTGGCGCAATCTGTGGAACGCGCCTATGCCGCGCTGGATCACCGCCCTGATGTGCTGGTGGCCAGCTATCACGGTATGCCGCAGCGCTATCTGATGGAGGGCGACCCCTATCACTGCCAATGCCAGAAAACCTCGCGCCTGCTGCGTGAACGGCTGGGCTGGGAAAAGGGCGCGATCGATACTACGTTCCAGTCGGTCTTTGGCCGCGAGGTGTGGCTAAAGCCCTATACGGTGGAGCATGTCGCCGAATTGGCCAAGGCAGGCAAAAAACGAATCGCCGTGATGGCGCCCGCGTTTTCGGCTGATTGCATCGAGACACTGGAAGAGATCAACGGCGAGATTCGTGAAGCGTTCCTGCACGCAGGCGGTCAGGAATTTACCTATATTCCCTGCCTGAATGACGATGCCGCGCATATCTCGGCACTGGTTCAGGTGATCAAGGAAAACTTGATGGGCTGGATCGGCTGAAAACTGCAACTGCCGCCGTTCTGGTAAAAGCCAGAACGGCAGGTCGCTGCGGCTTGGGCAGCCCTATTGGCTTCCCCTAACTGGCCGAAATGGTGTCAGACTTCGCCGCCGGACGACAGCGCGGCTGCCAAGACCAAAAGCAACAGCAGCGGAACAATGATGCCGCCAGCCGAGGACGAGGTCGCAGCGGCGACAACTTCCGGCTCCATCACCGGCTCGGCGATACCACCTGCAAAGGCGGTCGAGGCAGATAGGGTCAATGCGGCGGCAAGTGCGAACTTCTTCATTCTGTTTCCCTCACGTCCAAGCCCGGCAGAACGGGCGTTATGGGGCAGTTCTTTGCGCGACTCCCCCCCATGGATGATTACTGATTCCCTGAATATTTCAATCCTGCTTGGCTGACCGCGACGAAATAGCTGTCAAAACAAAAAGGCAGCCCCGAAAGGCTGCCTTTTGAACCCGGATTACCGGGTTTGTCCGAAATCGGATCAGATCAGTTACGGCCGCTCGACGAAGCAGCAGCAGCGACAACCAGCAGCAGCAGCAGCGGAACAATGATGCCGCCAGCCGAGGACGAGGTTGCAGCAGCAACAACTTCCGGCTCCATGACCGGTTCAGCAACGCCGCCAGCGAAAGCGGTGGAAGCGGTAACTGCGAAAGCGGTGGCAAGTGCGATTTTCTTCATGGGATGTCCCTTCTTAAAGTTTATGATTCACCGAAACCCGCGCGAGTCCCGATGGCCTACGACGAATGCAGTTGAGCCAGACGGCGGCAATGATTCAAGACAATTTCTGTATACTGGAACGATTCCAAGTGCAGACTGTGCTTTTCAAGCCCCAAAAATGAAAAGGACGGCAGATTGCTCTGCCGCCCAATTCATGTTTGATCCGAAGATCAGCCGTTGTTCGACGACGCAGCAGCAGCAACCACGACCAGCAGCAGCAGCAGCGGGACGATGATGCCACCAGCCGACGACGAGGTCGCAGCTGCAACAACTTCCGGCTCCATGACCGGTTCAGCAACGCCACCAGCGAAAGCGGTCGAAGCGGCAACCGACAGAGCGGCAGCGAGAGCAAGTTTCTTCATGATAACCTCCAGTTATGGCATACCGCACAAATTCGCAGAGGCGGCGATATGCACCCAAGACAATTCCTCGTAGTCGCTCTCTAAACAGCTTGGCCGCAAAATTGCAATCCGCAGCGCCGCAAAGAGACCGACCTTCGCCATCATGTCGTCAAATTAGCAACACTTGCGTACCGACTTTGGCCAGCGAAAACAGTTCGAGAATGTGTTCGTTGTACAATCCAACGCAACCGCTTGATGATCGGCGACCGATCTTGCGTGTATCGTGTGTCCCGTGGATGCGATAGGCAGGCCAGCTCAGATAAAGCGCACGGACCCCCAACGGGTTATCAGGCGAGCCCCCCTCGACAACGCGAGGCCAATCAGGGTGTGCCGCCAACTGGTTGGGAGTCGGCACCCAGCGGGGATTCTCGACCTTTTGAATCACCTCGGTGCGGCCACGGCGGGTCAGTTCCTCATTCAGCGGAACCGAGCTGGGATAAAGGCGATAGATTGTCTGATCTTCCGACCAGTAATGCACCGCGCGCGAGGAAAGGTCGCACAGGATCACACCGTTGCGGGTGTTGCTGAAATAATCCTGCCAGTTCTTCATCTTGAAGCTTGAGATGTTGTTCCGCTGTCCGGTCGCCTGGGTTTCCATCTCGGTGCTGCCCTGCTGGGCAAATGCGGGCATCGCCGCTGTGGCCATAACGGCCGCAGCCCCGCCCAAAAGCAGTCGGCGGTTCGGGTTCTTGCGCGTCTCGGCGGTCATCCGCAGATCTCCAAAGCTGATATTTTGTGTGCTTTTACTGCTTTGAAGCCCAAGGCGCAAATCAAAGACCTGTCATTCGGCGGCGTCACGCAGAGTTGGGTTTGAACACGGCGCAGGGTTTGGATAGACACAGACGCAGATCAGGCCCGTGTGGCCGCATTGGGTGGCAGACAGATGAACAGACGAACAGTCCTTTTGCTTGGCACGGCCTCGGCCCTACTGGCGGCATGTGGCGTGACGACGGTGACCCCGCAGGTTGGGTCGGATGGCAAGCCTTTGCCGCGGGTCTATGTGATCGACGCGCGCACGGCTCAGGCCATTCCGTTCCACCTGCTTGATTCGGTCAACACCTTGCGACGCGCCAAAGGTGCCGCGCCCTTGGTCTTTAACGCAGCGCTGAACGCCGCATCCCTGACCCATTCCCGCGATATGTCCGTGCAGAACCGGCCATGGCACTTCGGGTCTGATGGTTCGTCACCGCTGTTGCGGGTGCAGCGTGTTGGCTATCGGGGCAGGCTGCTGGGCGAGCTGATCTCGGAAACCTACCAGACCGAGTTGGAAACACTGGCGGCATGGATGGCCACACCCGAAACGCGGGATGTGATTCTTGATCCGATGGCGCGCGAGATCGGCTTTGCCTGGTATCAGGAACCCAATGGCAAGATCTGGTGGACGATGATCACTGGCGGCTGAGCCACAGCACTGGCAGACGACAAAGGGGGCCGCTGGCCCCCTTTTGCATTACTCAAGGATGTGGATGGGCGTTCCGGGTTTGACCATGGAATAGATCACCTCGATTTGGCGATCCGTCACCGCAATACAGCCTGCCGTCCAATCCTTGACTTTGGTTTTGCGCGGCGGCCCGCCGTGGATCATGATATCACCGCCCGGAGACTTATCTGCTTCGGCAGCAAAGGCCATGTCGGCCTCGTTCGGATAGCTGACGCCCAACGACAGGTGATAGCGCGATTTCGGATTGCGATGGCTGATGTAATAGGTGCCTTCGGGCGTCTTGCCATCGCCCTCGAATTGCTTGTGGCCTTCCGGGGCGAAGCCAAGGCCGATGTCATATGTCTTCAGCACTTTGCCATCATGCAAGAGATACATCTTACGCTCGGCCTTATGGACCTGAATCGAGGTCACCTCTGGCCCGTTATAAGTGCGAAATTTCGATGAGCCACAGGCGGTTAGCGAAAGCCCCACCAGCACCATCATAAGAACCCGCAAGAAACGCATCGCCACACTGCCCTATTTTTCTTTTGTCATGGGCAATAGCGAAAAACCCGCGCCCTGCCTAGACGGCACGGGCGCGGGGATCATCACGCTTTCTTCAACGCGAAAGACTAAAGCGGGCAACCAGTTCAACATGCGATGACCAACGGAACTGATCGACCACCTGCACCCAATCAAGGCTATAGCCCGCGCGGATCAGGGTCTTGGCATCGCGGGCAAAGGTGACGGGGTTGCAGGACACCGCTGCAATCACCGGCACGCCCGATTTCGCCAGAACTACCGTCTGCGCCTCGGCCCCTGCGCGGGGCGGGTCGATGACAACCGCCTCGACCCCTTTGAACTCGTCCGGTTCCAGCGGGCGCCGGAACAGGTCGCGGGTTTCGGATGTCACGCGCTTTAGCCCTTCGGCATTGCGGAACCCCTTGTCCAACGCCGCGATCATCGCCGCATCGCCTTCCACCGCATGAACCTCGGCGCGTTCGGCCAAGGGCAGGGCAAAGGTGCCAACGCCTGCGAAAAGATCAGTGATCTTGCGCGCCGACCCGACCGCAAGCGCCACCGATTTCAGCAGCGCCGCCTCGCCCTCGGCGGTGGCCTGCAAAAACGCTCCGGGGGGCGGGGCAACCAACGCGCGGCCAAACCGCTGCATCGGCGCAGTCCGCAGCGCAACGGTATCGCCGTTCCACGTCAACCGCGCGATGCCTTGCGCCTCGCAGATGCGGGCCAGTTCCAACTGGGTCTGGCTGTCCAGCTCTTTGCCGCCCTGCACCATCACGTCCGGCCCCGACAAGGACCGCGTGACCGTCAGCGAAACCTCGCCCGTGCGCGAGCCGCCCAGTTTCACCAGCGCCTCAAGCGCGGGGAAGGCGGCGATCAGATCAGGGTGCAGCAACTGGCAATTCGGCACTGAGACCAGCATATCCGACGCCCGCGCATGAAACCCCATCAGCGCCCCGCCCTTGGTGCGCCGCGCTGCAATGGTCGCGCGGCGGCGCGATTTCGGCGGCGAGGTGATGATCGGCAGGAAATGCGCCGTCAGCCCCTGCCCCGCCAGTGCGCTTTGCACAACGCCCAGCTTCCAATCGGCCACAAAGGCATCTGACGCATGTTGCAACAGGCAACCGCCGCAGGTCTTGGCATGGGCGCAGGGCGGGCGGATACGATCCACCGAAGGCGTCACAATGCGCGGGTTCAGCAGCTTGTCGCCCTGCAAGTCGCCCTCAACCTCTTCGCCCGGCAACATTCCGGCCACAAACACAGGACCATCCGGCCCCTGCGCGATCGCGTCGCCCAAATGCCCCAGCCGTTCGATTACCAGTTTCACTGTGCCGCTTCCTTTTCATCCACACCGATGAAGCCGCCCGACTGGCGGTTCCAGTAGCGGGCGTAAAGGCCATTCATGGCCAGCAACTCGGCATGGCTGCCCTGTTCCACAATGCGGCCTTCGTCAAGCACCACGATGCGATCCATTTCGGCAATCGTCGACAAACGGTGCGCGATAGCCAACACGGTCTTGCCCTGCATCACCTTCGACAGCGCGCTTTGGATATTCGCCTCAACCTCGGAATCCAGCGCCGAAGTGGCCTCGTCCAGCACCAGAATCGGCGCGTCTTTCAAAAAGGCGCGGGCAAGGGCGATGCGCTGACGCTGCCCGCCTGACAGTTTTACGCCACGCTCACCCAAGAATGCGTCATAGCCGGTCCGCCCCTGAAAATCCTTCAGGCCAAGAATAAACTCATGCGCTTCGGCCTGTTTGGCGGCGGCGATCACCTGTTCCATCGTGGCGTCAGGATTGCCGTAAAGGATGTTTTCACGCGCGGTGCGGTTGAACATCGCGGTTTCCTGCGTGACCATCCCGATCTGGCGACGCAGCGATTCCTGCGTGACCGACCGCACGTCGATCCCGTCGATCAGCACCCGCCCCTTTTCGGTATCGTAAAGCCGCAAGAGCAGCGAAACCAGCGTGGTTTTTCCCGCGCCCGAGGCCCCAACAACCCCGATCTTTTCGCCAGCAGCCACGGTCAGCGTCACCTCATCCAGCCCGCCCTTGCGGCGGCCATAGGCAAAGGAAACGCCCTCCATCTGTATCCGCCCCTCCACGTGCGGCATCACGGCGGCATCTGGCGCATCGGCCAAAGTATAGGGCGGCGTCAGAGTTTTCACGCCATCCTCCACCTCGCCCAGATTGCCGAAAATCGACATCAAGCTGAAGGAAACCCAGCCCGTCATCTGCGCCAAGCGAAACGAAATCGCCCCCGCCGCCGCAATCTCGCCCGCCGTCGCGTCGCCCTTCGTCCACAGCCAGACCGTGCCACCAACCAGCATCACCGGCAACAGCCCCGCCAGCGCCATCAGCACAAGCCGGAACCAGCTTGAGATCAGGCCATATTCAATCGCGCGGTCGCGGAAGGTCTCCATCGCGTCCAGCGCAACGCGGTCCTCGTGGCGGGCATTGGCGAACAGCTTGACCGTTTTCATATTGGTCACAGTGTCCACAATCTGCCCCGTCACCATCGCCCGTGCCGCAGCCCGCGCACCTGAGGCCCCGCGTACCCGCTTGAGAAAACCACGGATAAACAGAACATAGGCCAGAACCCAGATCACCAGCAGGCCCGACACCCGCACATCAATCGCCATCAGCAGCGCCACCGACCCCACCACCGATGCCAGCGAGAAGGACATGGTTTCCACCATGCCCGACACCACATCCGTTGTCGCCCGCGCCACCTGCATCTGCTTTTGCGCGATGCGTCCGGCAAAATCATTGTCAAAGAAGGTCACCGCCTGCCCGATGGTCCAGCGATGTATCCGCGACAGGATCAGCGGAAACAGGTTCGGCTCCAGCGTAATCGAGGTGGCCGAGGTGCTGATCCCGAACACCGTGGGCCGCAGGATCAGGTAAAAGCCCAGAAACAGCGCAAACAGCCAGAAATGCTCTTGAAACACCGCTTCGGGTGCCGTGGTGTTGGCGGCATCCACGACGCGGCCAAGGATGGTGGCCGAAATCGCCTCAAGCGATCCGGCGGCGGCGGACCAGAAGGTTGCCCACAAGATCCCCGGCCAAGCGCCTTCCACCGCCCAGCGGAAGAAGGCCCAAGTGGTTTGCGGCGGGGTGGTGGATGCAGGGCGGAATGGGGCAATGTTTGGTCCAAAGCTCATGCGTCAGCCTCAAGTCCAATAAACCCGCCGGATTGCCGCGCCCAGAAACGGGCGTAAAGCCCGCCGCTGTTCAACAGTTCGGCATGGCGGCCCTCTTCGGCAATTCGCCCATCCTCGATCACCACGATCCGGTCCATCGCCGCGATGGTCGACAGACGGTGCGCGATGGCGATCACCGTCTTGCCCTCCATCACGCCATAAAGTGCCGCCTGAATTGCCGCCTCGGCCTCGGAATCCAGTGCCGAAGTTGCTTCGTCCAGAATAAGGATCGGCGCGTCCTTCAATATCACCCGCGCCAAGGCCACACGCTGCCGCTGCCCGCCGGACAGTTTCACCCCGCGTTCACCCACATGGGCGTCATAGCCAGTGCGGCCCTGCGGGTCTTGCAGCGTCAGGATAAAGTCATGCGCCTCGGCCTGCTTGGCGGCGGCGATCATCTGATCCTCGGTCGCATCGGGGCGACCATACAGGATATTATCGCGGACCGATCTGTGCATCAGGCTGCTGTCCTGCTGCACCATCCCGATTTGCCGCCGCAAGGATTCCTGCGTGACCTGCGAGATGTCCTGCCCGTCGATCAGAATCCGCCCCGCCTCGGCCTCATAAAACCGCAGCATCAGCTTGACCAGGGTGGATTTGCCAGCCCCCGACCGGCCCACAACGCCAATCTTCTCGCCGGGGCGAACCGTCAAAGTCACCGCCTGCAACCCGCCCGAGCCGCGCCCGTAATGGTGTGACACGCCCTCGATCTGGATCAAACCCTGCTTGAATTCCAACGGCTTGGCATCACCCGCATCGGTCAGGCCAATCGGATGGGTGATCGTCTCCATCCCTTCCGCCACCACGCCCAGCGCCTGCACCAGCGCCGTCGTCGCCCACATAATCCAATAGGTCATGTTGTTCAGCCGCAGCACAAGGGCCGAGGTCGCAGCCACAGTGCCAACGCTCGCCTCCCCCTGATACCACAGCAGCATCGCCCAACCGATCACCGCCACAATCAGGAACCCGTTCAATAGGGTCAGCGTGATGTCCATCTTGGTGACGATCCGCATTTCCTTCATAAAGGTGCTGCGGGCCGTCTCGATCGCCTCTTTGGCATAGGCCAATTCGTTCTGGTGATGGGCGAACAGCTTGACGGAATGGATGTTGGTATAGGAATCCACCACCCGCCCTGTGACCGCCGACCGAGCATCGGAACTCGCCTTGCTGGCCGGACCCGCCCGCCGCAAAGTCCAGCGCACCAGCAGGGCATACAGCGCGAACCACACCAGCAGCGGCAACAGCAGGCGCAGGTCGGCCTCGGCCAGCATGAAAGCCGCTCCGAACAGCGTGACACTGGCGAAAGCCACCGCGTCAAAGGTCTGGAACACCGCGTCACCCGCAGCGGGCGGCGTCTGCATGATGCGGTTGGCAATGCGCCCTGCGAAATCGGATTCGAACCAGCCCACTGGCTGCCGGATCACATGCGAATGCGCGCGCCACCGGATCATCGTGCCAAAGTTCGGCAGGATGGTGTTGTGCAACAGCGCCACATCCGCCCCCGCAAGGATCGGCCGCAGGATAAGGATCGCCAGCGCGACCAAAATCACCTCGGTGCCATATTGCGCCCAGATTTCCTGCGGTTGCCCCTGCGCCAGCAGGTCCACCACCCGCCCGACATACCAGATCAGCGCCACATCCCCCGCCGCGACGATCACCGACAACAGCGCGGTGGCGGCGAAAACAGTGCGGAATGGCCGGATATAGTCCTTCAGAAAGGGCCACATCTTTCTGGGGGGCGTATCGGTTTGCGGATAGGCGGCGTAAGGGTCAACCAACCCCTCAAAGAACTTGAACATGATACTCTCGCGCGTTGCCCTCGGGATATAGACCCGTTTGGGCAGAAGGGAAACATGTCAGGCCAGAAGCTGCGCCTTGGTCAGCGTCAGACCCGAGGCGAGCCAGCGGGATTCAATCTCGCGCAGCTTGGCACCCAGCGCGGCCCCTTGCAGCGCAGGCATCAGATCAGCGGCGGTTACAGGGAAACTGGCTTGGATGCCGCGCCCGATCTCGGCCTGCCAATCGGGCGGCAAAGGAGATTCCAGAAGGGCAGAGCGGCACAGAATAACATCCTCCGCCTCGGCCTGCCCCAGTTTCCATCCCAAACCGGCAGCAGTCTTGGCCGTGCCGATTTCGGCTCTAACACGGCGAATAGAGACTGAATCTGCCCGTGACAACCGCAGCGCATCGGCTGGATCAACGCCACCAATCACCGCAAGCCGCCGCTGCCAACGCGGCGGCAAACCGCCCTCAAGATGCACTAAGGGCGCAAGCGCGCGGGAGTCGGCTCCGGGCAGAACGCGCGCCAGAATTCCGGCCTGCGCCATCGCCGCAACCGACGGTGCGGGATCGCGGGCGCCCAGAAGTTTCCGCATCTCTGCCCCGACCCTTTCGCGGGAAAGTTCGTCTATCCCTTCGGCATTGGCCGCGCAGGCCGCATAACCTTCGGCATCAAGGCCGCCTTCAGGATCGCCGTAAACCGCATGAAAGCGGAAAAACCGCAGGATTCGCAGGTAATCCTCGCGGATACGCGCCTCGGCGTCTCCGACAAAGCGCAGGCGGCGGGCCAGCAGATCGGGCAGGCCGCCCAGAGGGTCGATCACCAGACCGGACGACTCCGCATAAAGCGCGTTCATGGTGAAATCGCGCCGCGCCGCGTCCTCGGTCACATCGGTGGAAAAGGCCACCACCGCATGACGCCCATTGGTTTCGACGTCGCGCCGAAAGGTTGTCACCTCATGCGCCTCACCATGGGCCAGAACGGTGACGGTGCCATGTTCCAACCCCGTTGGAACAACACGAAAACCGGCTCTATTGGCAATATTAGTGACTGTTTCCGGCAAGGCATCCGTCGAAATATCAATGTCGGCGACAGGGACGCCCAGCAGCGCGTTGCGAACACATCCGCCCACAAAAAGCGCGCGGAACCCTTCTGCCGCAAGCGCCGCACAAAGCGCCTGCGTGCCGGGATGCTGTATCCAATCGCCGCTGATCTTCATGGCGCAACCCTTTCGGCCAAGCCGCGCAGAATGCGGGCCGTCGCCCCCCAGATATAATAGGGACCGTAAGGCACCGCGTAATAGCGGCGGGGCTGGCCCTGCCAGATCCGCCCCTCGATCACATAGCGGGCGCGGTCCAGCACATGGGAAAGCGGCACGGTAAAGGCCTCTTCCACCTCGCCCGCCTCGGGGATCGGATGAAAATCACCCCGCACCAGCGCAAGGATCGGCACCACAGAGAACCCTGTTACGGTTTCATGAGCGGGCAGCCGCCCCAAAAGCTCCACTTGATCCGAAGGCAGGCCAATTTCCTCATGCGCCTCGCGCAGTGCGGCGGCTTCGGGACCATTGTCGCCTGCATCTACCTTGCCACCGGGAAAAGCGATCTGGCCGGGATGATGCTTTAGATGCGAAGCGCGCTTGGTCAGGATCAACCGCGCACCTTCGGGGCGCAGCCAAACCCCGACCAGCACCGCCGCAGGCCGCAATGGGCGCGACGAGGCAGCGCGGATAGCCGGATTCAGATCAAAATCAGACGACTCGCCCGCAGGACGGGCGAGTGCATCTGTCAGACGGGAAATCTCATCCCGCATCACCCGGCGCCTTTACGGCATCGAAGCCCAGAGTCGCGGGATCGAATTCATAGTGCTTGCTGCAGAACTGGCAATCCGCCGTGACCACCCCTTCGGCAGTGGTCATGTGCTTGATATCCTTTGCAGAATAGATCGACATCGCCTGCACGACCTTTTCGGGCGAGCAGGAGCAGCCGAAATGCACCGCTGTCGCATCAAAAACGCGCGGGCCTTCTTCGTGGAACAGCCGCACCAGCAGGTCGGTCGGTGCGACGGTGGGACCGATCAACTCCAACTCTTCTACCGTGTCCAGCAGCACGTTGGCGCGGGTCCAATTCTCGGCCTCATCGCCCGCCAGAATGTCGATATGGCTAAGCAAGCCACCTTCGCCCGACCCCTGTTCCGCCGCAACCGAGCCGCCAACCGCAGGCATATGCTGCAGCATCACACCGCCCGCCCGCCAGCGCGACAGGCCACCGGGAAGCTGGCTTTTGCCATAGGTCAGCGCAAAGCGGGTCGGAATCTGTTCGGATTGCGCGAAATAGGTCTGCGCGCAATCGGACAAGGATGCGCCCGCAATCGGCGTAAAGCCTTGATAGGGCGTCATATCCTGACCCTGATCGATCATCACGGCGAAATAGCCCTCGCCGATCTGGCTGAACGGGTCGGCGTCGTGATCCAGACGGTCGGCGTCAAAGCTGGCATAGGCGCGGATGCGGGCGGGCTGACCGTCTTCTTGCGGGCCGTAGTAATCGGTCGCAATCAGACGCGCGGGGCCTTTTCCACGGATTTGCAGGCTGAGTTTCCAGCGCAGTTTCACCGACTGCCCGATCAGGGCGGTCAGAACCGCAGCCTCGGCCACCAGCGCCTCGATAACCGGCGGGTAGGCGTGTTGCTTCAGAACATTGTCCAGCACCCCATCCAACCGCGCGACGCGGCCGCGGATGTCAGAGCGGTCAAGCTGAAAGGGCAGGACGGTATCGTCCCAAGCGATGTGCGATCCAATAGTCATGGGGTTTCCTAAACGTGCCAAGCTTGGCATACCGCGCCTATATAGGCAGGGCAACCGCGTGACCAAGGGGCAAGCATGATCAAACGCTACGGAGACAGCCCGCGCGCCGGCCAAATCTATCGCCGCAGACCCGGAGTCTACGCCGTTCTGCTGGACAAAGGTGCGCTTTTGGCGACCCATCAGGCCGATCCGCTGCCGGAGTATCAACTGCCCGGCGGCGGGATTGACAGGGGTGAACACCCGATTGCCGCCCTGCACCGCGAGGTGATGGAGGAAACCGGTTGGCATATCACCGGCCTCCGGCGACTTGAGGCGTTCCGGCGCTTTACTTATATGCCGGAATACGACCTCTGGGCCGAGAAGATTTGCACGATCTATCTGGCCCGCCCGACCCTTCGGATCGGCCCCCCGACCGAGCCGGGGCATCAGGCGGTGTGGATGCAGCCTGATGCCGCCTTAAAGCTGTTGGGGAATCCGGGGGATCGCGCGATGCTGGCCTTGGCATTGCGTCAGGTAGGGCCGCGATAGTCGAACAGGATGCCCGACACATCATCGGGGAAGTCTGTTTGTCCGGCAAAATCTGCCAGATCCCACATCAAAGCCTCAAGCAAAGCAGAACTTTTCAACCCTTTGCTTTTGTTGAGAAACGCAATCAGCCCGTCTACGCCAAGCTCCTCCCCTTGGGGGTTGGGACATTCGGTAATGCCGTCAGACATCAGGAAAAGCCGGTCCCCCCGTGACAGCGAAAAGGTGATCCGATTATAGCTGCAGCCTTCGATCAGGCCGATCGGCATTCCCCCCGCGCCGATTTTATCGACCCCTCCGGCAGCCCGCATGACCAAAGGATGCGGGTGGCCAGCCTGCACCATCCGCACCTGTCCTGTGAAAAGGTCGATCTCGGCATAGGCCATTGTGAAATACTGATCGACGACGAAACCTTCGGTCATCATCCGGTTCAGGCGGTGCGCCACCATTTCGGGCGGCCACGCTTCGGATCGGCCATAGGCACCCGCCGACATGGCAATATTCTGATCCGGCGACCCGCCAGATAGCAGCGCCGCCAACCGTGCCGTCATCATCGCCGAGGCAATGCCATGCCCCGCCACATCGACGGAATAGATCGCAATCGTCGTCGGATTGATCTGGAACGTCCCCACCAGATCGCCCCCCACATGCCCCGATGGCCGCAGCAGAACCGAGGCAGAGCCGGTCGCAAATTCAAGCTGCCTGTCCCGCACAAGTGCCTGTTGCAGTTTGCGCGCCTCGATCAGGTCGCGGTCCAGCGAATCATAGAGTTTCTGCAACTCGCCCAAGGTGGAGCCGATCAGCCGGTTCTTTTCGACCAGCTCATCCTGCATGCCCAGAATACGTTCCCCCGCCCGCAGCCTTGCGCGCAATTCATCCGAACTGACCGGCTTGGTCAGAAAGTCATCCGCCCCGTTTTCCAGCCCATCGGCGATTTCGGTCTTTTCAGATTTTGAGGTCAGCAGGATGAAATATCCGTAGCCCTCACGCGGAAGCCTGCGAAAAGCCTTGCAGAATTCAAGGCCCGTCATGCCGGGCATCATCCAATCCGACAGCACGATCTGGAAATCGGTGGCCTGACACAGCGCCAACGCCTCTTCGCCCGAGGCGGCCTCGACCGTGGGATAGCCCCAGCGGGTTAGCTGCATCGACAGGATCTTGCGCTGTGCCTTGCTGTCATCGACGATCAAAACGGGGCGCGGCACCGATACCCCGTCCGGTCGATCCTGTCGTTTGATTGGCAGCAGGCCCACAGCCCTTCCTTTCGCGATGATACGCCTTGTTTGCACCCAAGCGATTAAAGAGAGGTGAACCCTAAAACTGTGCGCTTTTCGTTGTCACGGAGTTACCATTTCTTAAATCCCGACCAGCACTCTGACCTTAACCAAGGGCAGGGGCGGCATTTGCGCGGGGAACGGAATGATCGACTGGGGCAGAGTCAAAGACCTACGCTCGGAAATCGGGGCCGAAGATTTCTCCGACGTTGTGGCGTTGTTTCTGGAAGAGGCGGATGAGGTGATTGCCCGCATCTCGGCCAGTGCGGGGGCAAAGGGGCTGGAATCTGACCTGCATTTCCTGAAGGGTGCCGCGCTTAATCTTGGGTTCGACGCTTTGGCGACGGTGTGCCAGGATGGCGAAAGGCGGGCGGCGGCGGGCGATGTGGCTATCGATCTGGATCGGGTCCGGCAGGTCTATACCGAGTCAAAGGCCCGTTTTGACGCAGGATTGGGGCAGGCTTGCGCGGCCTAGATCAGAAATTCCGACAGAATCTCGTCATTGGTGATGTCGCGATAGGTGAAGGCTGCGGCGTCAAGCTGCGCGAAAAGGAGGGCAAAATTCGCGGCGTTCTTCGTCTCGATCCCGATCAGGACCGACCCGAAGTTGCGGGCCGATTTCTTGAGGTATTCAAAACGGGCGATGTCATCCTCGGGGCCAAGCATGGCAAGAAACTCTTTCAAAGCACCCGGCCGCTGCGGCATCCGCAGGATGAAGTATTTCTTCACCCCCGAATAGCGTTGCGCGCGTTCCTTGACTTCGGGCAGGCGTTCGAAATCGAAGTTGCCGCCAGAGGTGACACAAACAACGGTCTTTCCTGCGATCCGCTCGGCAAGGTCTGGCAAAACATCGACCGACAGCGCGCCTGCAGGTTCCAGAACGATGCCTTCGACGTTCAGCATGTCCAGCATGGTGACACAAATGCGGTCCTCGGGGGCCAGAAGAACCTCTTCGGGACGCACCCAGGACAGCGCCGCAAAGGTCTTGTCACCCAGTCGGGCAACGGCGGCTCCGTCAACAAAACTGTTGATTGTCCGCAGTTTGACCGGTTCATGCGCGACCAGTGCCGCCGTAAGGCTGGCACCGCCGACAGGCTCGACAAAGCGGAACTCTGTTTGCGGCGCCTCGATCCGCAGAAATTGCGTCACCCCCGCCGACAGCCCACCACCGCCCACCGGAAGAATCACCAGATCGGGGGCATGTCCCAATTGCTCCAGCATCTCGACCGCGACCGAGGCTTGGCCTTCGATCACATCGTCATCGTCGAAGGGGGACAGGAAATGCGCGCCCTTTTCGGTGCAGAATCGTTGGCTGGCGGCCAAGGTCTGATCGAAATAGTCGCCCGTCAGCACGATCCGCACCGCATCGCCGCCAAAGGCCCGCGTCTTGTCGATCTTTTGCTGCGGCGTGGTCACAGGCATGAAAATCGTGCCTTTCACCCCGAAATGACGGCAGGCAAAGGCCACCCCCTGCGCGTGATTGCCAGCACTGGCGCAGACAAATTCGGTCTGCGCCGGGTTGGTCGCCCGCACCTTCCGCATTGCCGTGAAGGCCCCGCGCAGTTTGTAACTGCGCACCGGCGAAAGATCCTCGCGCTTCAGCCATATATCGGCGCCAAAGCGGCGCGACAGGTATTCATTGCGCTGCAACGGGGTGCGCGGGAACAACTCGCGCAGAGCGCGGGTGGATTGGCGGGCGGCTTGGGCAAAATCTGACATGAGGAAACCCTAGCGCGAAGGCGCGGCAAGGCCAATCCGTCTTGTTCAGGCAGGCAAAACGCAATAGACCGCTGGCAGTTTTCACGCAGGAGCCTGCCGATGTCCGCGCCCAAGAAAGTTGTTCTCGCCTATTCGGGCGGGCTTGATACCTCGATCATCCTGAAATGGCTGCAAACCGAATATGGCTGCGAGGTGGTGACCTTTACCGCCGATCTGGGACAGGGCGAAGAGCTTGAACCCGCGCGGGCCAAGGCCGAATTGCTGGGGATCAAGAAGGAAAACATCCACATCGTTGACGTGCGCGAAGAATTCGTGCGCGACTTCGTGTTCCCGATGTTCCGCGCCAATGCCCTGTATGAAGGCCTGTATCTGCTTGGCACCTCGATCGCGCGGCCGCTGATTTCCAAGCATCTGGTGCGGATTGCCGAGGAAACCGGTGCGGATGCCGTGGCGCATGGCGCGACCGGCAAGGGCAACGATCAGGTGCGGTTCGAACTTTGCGCCTATGCGCTGAACCCCGCCATCAAGGTGATTGCACCGTGGCGCGAATGGGATCTGACCAGCCGCACCAAGCTGATCGAGTTTGCCGAAGCGAACCAGATTCCGATTGCCAAGGACAAGCGCGGCGAAGCGCCGTTCTCGGTTGACGCCAACCTGCTGCACACCTCGTCCGAGGGTAAGGCGCTGGAAAATCCGGCAGATGAAGCGCCCGAATATGTGTATCAGCGCACCGTTTCGCCGGAAGAGGCACCGGATACTGCCGAGATGGTGGAAATCACCTTCGAAAAAGGTGATGCGGTTGCGATCAACGGCGTGCCGATGTCTCCGGCGACGATCCTGACCAAGCTGAACGAATTGGGCGGCAAGCATGGCGTGGGCCGTCTGGATCTGGTGGAAAACCGCTTTGTCGGCATGAAATCGCGCGGCGTTTATGAAACCCCCGGCGGCACGATACTGCTGGAAGCGCACCGCGGCATCGAACAGATCACGCTGGATTCCGGTGCTGGCCACCTGAAAGACAGCATCATGCCGCGCTATGCGGAACTGATCTACAACGGCTTCTGGTTCTCGCCGGAACGCGAAATGCTGCAAGCCCTGATCGACAAATCGCAGGAACATGTCACCGGCAACGTGCGGGTGAAGCTGTACAAAGGCTCGGCCCGCACCGTGGCGCGCTGGTCGGATCACAGCCTGTATTCGGAAAAACATGTGACATTTGAAGAAGATGCGGGCGCTTACGATCAGAAAGACGCCGCAGGCTTCATCCGCCTCAATGCGCTGCGCCTGAAACTGATCGCAACGCGCAATGCACGGGTGGCAAAGAAGCGCTGATTTAATCCCACTGACTGCGCGGTTTATCGCAAGGCCGGACAATCCCAGATTGTCCGGCCTTGTCTTTGCCATCTTTTGCTCCGACTGATGCGCCTCGGGATGATTGCTTTGGTTTCCAGTTAAGCTCTCGAAACGCCGCTCAGGATGTGGCCCGCCTTTGTAAAGGATATCCCCATGAAATCGCTTCGCTCTTTGACCAAGGCCTTTGGACTTCTGGCTTTGGCGCTTGGTCCGGTTCCGGCCTTGCTTGTTCATGCGACCGGCCTTGATGTCGCCTATGCCGACAGTTCGAATGGCAAAGGCAATGGTGGAAACAGTGAAAACGCCGGAAACAACGGCAACGGCGGCACCAACAACGCCGCCAAGACGACTGGATCTAACAATGGCAATGGCGCTTTGGCGTCAGAACTTAAGGGCATGAACGCAGTTCACGCCAATCCGAATGCATTGAAGAATGCCGATCCCAACAGCCAGGTTGGCAAGATTGCCGCCTATCAGAATGCTGCACTGGCCACGCAAGCCGCTGAATTGGCAGTGGAAACTGCTGCCTCCAATTTGGCTGCAGCCCAGAACGGACTTGCTGTGGCGGAGGCGCTGCCTGCCTCGACACCGGAAGAGATCACGGCACGCGATGCGGCGATTGCGGCGGCCAATCTGGCTATTGCAGATGCCACCACCGCCGTTGGCACCGCGAACACTGAACTGGAACTGGCCGTTGCTGCCGAAGACGCGGCGCTTTTGACTGCAACCGGCAGTGAACCCCTGTCGGATGAGGCGCTGGCCTATATCCGCACAGAACTTGGCCTTTGATTTGAAGGGGTTGGCGGCCTACAGCCTGTAGGCCGCCAACCGTTCGTAATGCGGCATCGCCTGATCCACCAAGCGGCGATAATCGGCGGACAGGTCTGGCAGATCGCCTTCGGGGTCTTCGAATCCGGTGGACTTGTGGACCGCATTATACCAGTGCGGCGCCCAAACACCGTCATAGGGTTTGGGGCCAGCAGGCCAGTGTAACATGTTGTCTGTAAACGGAATTTCCAGCGCTGCACAAAGGCCTGACAGGGCCGCGTGCGGGTTGGCGCGGATATCGGCGCTGTCGATCACCAAGGGGGCGCGGCCCATCCAGCCTGCCACCTCGTCAAACAGCTCCGCCTGCTGGGTAAAGCCGATGTCGGCAAGGGTCGTGCCTTCGCGTTTCTTGGCATAGCTGGCGACAACGCGGGCGGGATGGCGGATCAGGAACACATTGGTCAAGCCCCGCATGAAGCCGCGATCAAAGGCGGGGATCATGTGAAGCGTCATATGTTTCTGATAAAACAACGGCTTGCCATCGGGGATCGGACCAAGGCACCCCGCCGCCACCGCCACAGGATCGGGGTTTTGCGCAGCAATCACCTCGGCCCTCATCGGATGGTCAATATGGGTGGCGTTCAGATAGGCGCCATAAAACGGCTCGTCCCAGGCCGCGCAATCGCCCCGCGCGGCGAAAGCGTACATCATGGCGGTGGACAGGTTGCGGGGACCGCTCCACATGGCGATTTTCATTGTCGTTTTCCCGTGCTGCATGCGTGGTTTTTCCGTGGTCACAGCCGTAGCCGCCTAGGCCCCGACCAGCGCCTTGTACAGGCCGCGAATCCGCTCGGTCATCGGACCCATCTGGCCCGTGCCGATCACACGCCCGTCGATCATGCCCACCGGCGTTTGCGCGCCGAAGGTGCCGGTCAGAAACGCCTCGTCCGCGCCATAGGTATCGACAAGGCTGAAGTTGCGTTCAAACACCGGAATGTCATTGGCGCGGCACAGGTCGATCACCTTTTGCCGCGTGATCCCGTTCATGCAGTAATCGCCGGTGCTGGTCCAAACCTGCCCCTTCCGCACGATAAAGAAGTTGCAGGCGTTGGTGGTGTTCACGAAACCATGCACATCCAGCATCAGCGCCTCGTCCGCGCCGGCTTTTTCGGCGGCGATGCAGGCAAGGATGCAGTTCAGTTTGGAATGGCTGTTCAGCTTGGGGTCTTGCGTCATCGGCAGGCCGCGCAGGTGCGGCACCGTTGCAAGCCGGATCGGGCGCGGCAGTTTCTGGCGCGAATGTTCCATGATGATGACCACGGTCGGCCCCTGCTGCGACAGTTTCGGGTGCTGGAAGGGCCGCGTCTTGATCCCCCGCGTCACCATCAGGCGGGCATGGGCATCGGTGGTCATGCCGTTCGCCTTTTGTGTGTCCAGCAAAGCGGCGATCACCGCCTCTTTCGTCATGCCGATGGTCAGGTCGATGGCCTTTGCGGCCTCGAACAGCCGGTCCATATGTTCGTCAAGGAAGGTCCAGCGCCCGTGATACAGCCGCACGCCTTCCCACACGCCATCGCCCAGCATGAAGCCCGAATCATAGACCGAGACCAGCGCCTGCGCCTTCGGCACGATCTTGCCGTTCACATAGATCAGAATCGATTCATTGCGGGCGTCGTCTTCGGCCTGATGGGTGGAAACGTGGTCGGTCATGGGAGGCTCCTGCTTTGCGCCACGCTATGCGGGCGGCGCAGGAAGGCCAAGGGGGGAATCCGCAGCCGTTGCCGCAGCACTGTGACGGTAAAACCGCCCCGGGTTATGCGTCGGACGGATTGCCCTATGCGCCTTCATCGGCTTGCAAATCGTGATTTTGCAAGATGAACTGGGTTTCGCGAGCAAGAGGGCTAGGGCCGGTTTCGGTAGCCTTGGCGGCAGGAATTTCAGGCATGACAGGGGATTTCATGGGTGTTTTCCGGAAAATGGCGGTGCGGTGATGACTGAACCCGGCCACCACATGCGCGCCGAGATTGCCGAGGCTCTGGCCGTGTTTGCGCGTGCGGTGACAGGCGCGGTTTCGGCGCAGGCGAGATCGGCGCTGATGGCGCTTGATCCGGCCAAGGCCCGCGCCTTTTACACCATCGCGCGCGGGTCGTCGGATGCGGCAGCAAGTATCCTGTCATATGAATTCATGCGCGAGACAGGCCGCCCGATGACCTCGCTGCCGCCCTCTGTGTTTTCGCTGGGGCGCGGTGTTGATATGGCGGGAACCGTGTCGATTGTCGTGTCACAATCGGGGGCAAGCGAGGATCTGGTGCGGTCGGCCAAGGGTGCGCGCAACAGCGGTGCAGCGGTGATCGGGCTGGTCAATCAGGCAGGATCACCGGTTGAATCGGCGGCGCATATCACCTTGCCCATCGGCGCGGGGCCGGAAATTGCCGTGCCTGCAACCAAGTCTGTCATTGGATCAATCGCGGCAGGAATGGCTCTGTTGGCGGTGTTAGAGCCTGAATATGCCCAGCGCGCGGCGGCTTCGGCACAGGCCATCGCTGCACTTGACGGGGTGGCGCTGCCCGCCTCGCCCGGTTTGGTTTCGGCGCTGCTTCGCGCCCAGCATGTTTATGTGATCGGGCGTGACACCGGTTTTGGCGCGGCGCAAGAGTTGGCGCTGAAGCTGAAAGAGACCTGTGCGTTACATGCCGAGGCCTATTCCAGTTCCGAAGTCCTGCATGGCCCGCTGCAACTGGTGACAAAGCCGTTGCTGGTGCTGATCCTTGACACAGGGCAGGCCGATGTGCAGGCCAGCCTTGATACTGCCGAAGCGCGGTTTCGTGCAGCCGGTGGGACGGTGTATCGCATCCGCCCTTCCGATGTGGGTGCGTCGGATCTGACACCCGCTGCGGCAGCCGCGCTTTTGCTGTATCTGACCTATCCACTGGTTCTGGCCGTCGCTCTTGCGCTTGGCCATGATCCGGACCGCCCCGCCACCCTCTCGAAAGTGACGCAGACAACATGACCGACCTGACCCGTTTTGCCACTTGGTGCGAAATTCACGCCCAGCCTGCCATCTGGCGCGATTGGGCGGCGGCGCTGGATGTCGCCGCTTTGCGCGCATGGGTCGCTGCACAGGCGGTTGACGAGGTCTGGTTCTGTGGTGCGGGGTCTTCTGCCTATATAGGCGAGATGGTGGTTGCCGCGCTGGAAGGCGGAAAAGGCCCAAGGTTGCGCGCGGTTGCCACCACCGATCTGGTCGCGCGGCCCCGTGCCTACCTGAACGGGCGGCGGGTTTTGATGGTGAATTTTGGCCGCTCTGGCAACAGCGCGGAAACGCTTGGCACGCTGGACCTGTTGGATGTCTTGGCGCCGGACTCACCGCGCCTGAATATCACCTGTAACGCTGCAAGTGCCTTGGCGACCCGCACAGCCGCCCATCAGAGGGTGATCGTTCTGCCCGATGCAACGCATGATGCGGGCTTTGCGATGACTTCCAGCTTTTCAACCATGCTGTTGACCGCCTTGGCTGTGTTCGACCTTTCGACGCCTGAATCAGAGACAAAGGGTCGTTTAGAGACTGTTTCTGACAATTTGCAGCGCCTTCTGCCTGACATTGTGGCCTATGCCGGTTCGGCACGCAGGCCGGATCGGGTGGTTTTTGTCGGGTCTGGCGCTTTGGCCTTTGCGGCGCGCGAGGCGGCGCTCAAGGTGATGGAACTGGCGGCGGGACAGATTCCGGCGCTCTGGGATTCGACGCTTGGCTTTCGGCATGGGCCGAAATCCTTTGTGTGCGGGGCGACGGATATCTGGGTTTTCGGCTCGGCCGATCCGCACGCCGCCCGCTATGATGCCGATCTGGTCACAGAGTTGCGCGCGCAGTTTCCCGGCTCTACCGTAACGAAGATCGGGCCAGACGGAGATATTGCGGTGCCGACCGAGAACTGGAACATCATTCTGCCCGTCGTGGTGGCACAGGTGCTGGCGGTGGTCTGGTCGGATGCGCTTGGCCTGACGGTGGACGATCCTTTTGCGGGACAAGGCACGCTGTCGCGCGTGGTTTCGGGGGTAAAGCTTTATCCGGTGACGGCAACATGATCGCGGGCGGGATCGACCTTGGCGGCACGAAGATCGAGGCGCAGATTTTCAATGCCGACTGGTCTTTGGCATCGCGTCGCAGGGTCGAAACGCCCAAGGATTACAAGGCTTTGGTTGCCGCAATGGCAGACCAGATCGCATGGATTGATTCACTTAGCGGCGAGGTGCCGATTGGCATCGCAGCGGCAGGATTGGTCAATCCGGCCACTGGACTGGCACTGACGGCCAATCTGTCCGCAACGGGGCGGCCCTTTCCGGCAGATATCGCGGCGGCGGCAGGGCGCGCGGTGACATATATCAACGATTGTCGCGCGCTTACCCTGTCCGAAGCCGTGTTTGGCGCGGCAAGGGGCAGCAGTCCGGCCATCGGGTTGATTATCGGCACAGGTATTGGCGGCGGCGTTGCGGTTGACGGACGACTGCTTGCAGGTCAGGCGGCTTTGGGGGGCGAGTTTGGCCATTTTGCGCTGGCGGCAGGTCCGGTCGTGGCACATGGGCTGCCTGTCCTGCGCTGCGGCTGCGGGAGGATTGGCTGCACCGAGACATTGATCTCGGGTCCGGGTCTGTCGCGGATTGTGCGGCACAAGACCGGTCGTGATCTGACGCCCGCAGAGATTGCCGCGCGTCGGAAGTCAGAGCCTGACATCGCCGAATGCTGGAATATCTGGCGCGATCTGCTTGCCGAGATGTTGCTGACCCTGTGCCTGACCATCGATCCGGCCTGCATCGTGCTGGGGGGCGGCCTGTCCAATATCGAGGGCGTCATCGACGATTTGTCCGCAGCCTTGGATCGCGCGCAACTTGCGGGCTTTCGCATCCCTGCCCTGCGTCTGGCCGAAGGTGGCGACGCCAGCGGCGCGCGCGGCGCGGCCTTTGCGGCCTTGCAGGCAAGGGGGGATCATGGCTGATTTATCGGCCAAGGCCATCGCCCGCCACAGTCTTGGCAAGGAGCGGCACGGATGAGCCTGCATTGGCTTTGCCCCGATCAGGTCTTTGACGGCCAAACTCTGCGGTCAGGCATGGCGCTTGGGCTTGTTGACGGGCGGGTGCAAGGGCTGTGCGGCATTGCGGATTTGCCCGATGGGGCAAGGCGTCACATCGTCGGGGGGATCGTGACGCCCGGATATCTTGATCTGCAGGTTAACGGGGGCGGCGATGCTTTGCTTAACAGCGACCCCAGTCCGGCCGCCATGCAGATCATTGCCGCCGCGCACCGGCGCTTTGGCACGGTGGGCGTGCTGCCGACCGTTATCACCGACAGGCCCGAGGTTTTGGCGGCGGCTGTCGAGGCGGCCATTGCGGCCAAGGGCATGCAGGGGATTCTTGGTCTGCATATCGAAGGCCCGCACATAAGCCTTGCGCGCCGTGGCACCCATGCCGCCGCCCATCTGCGCCCGCTGGACAGCACCACAATGGCCCATGTCGCGCGGCTGCGCGCCGCTGGGATCACGGTGAAGATCACCCTTGCACCCGAAGCCGTGCAGCCGGGGCAGATCGCAGCGCTTGTGGCTTTGGGCGCGATCGTGTCCTTGGGCCATAGCGATGCCACAGCCGAGGCCGTGCAGGCCGCGCTGACCGAGGGTGCAAGCTGTTTCACCCATCTTTTCAATGCCATGTCACCGATGTTGGGCCGCGCACCGGGGATGACGGGGGCTGCGATCAACTCCGGGGCTTATTGCGGGTTCATCTGCGACGGGCATCATGTTTCGGATGCGATGCTGGGGCTGGCGATCCGCGCGCGGCCCCTGCCCGACCGGATGTTTCTGGTGTCGGATGCGATGGCGACGGTGGGCGGATCGGATAGTTTTGTGCTTTACGGGCAGAAAATCCGGCTGGTGGACGGCATGCTGGTCAATGCCGAAGGGTCGCTTGCCGGCGCGCATGTGACGATGGCCGAAAGCGTGGCGCGCTTGGTGCGGGTGCTGGGGATTGCACCGCAGGCCGCATTGCGGATGGCGGTGACAGTTCCGGCGACGCTGATATCTGCGCCGGAGCTGGCGCAGATCGTTGACCGCGATGCCGCCGATCTGCTGGTTCTGGGGCCGGATATGATGCCAAGCGGCACCTGCGCCGATCAGCTTTCGCGCACTTTCTGAACAAGGGCCGCAGCGCCTTTCACCAGAATCGCAATATCGCCTCCGACGCCGATAAAGGTGACGCCCATATCACGATACCGCGCGGCGGCGGCGGGATCGAAGGTCAGGATGCCCGCCGATTTGCCGCTGGCGATGATGGCGCGCAGGGCGGTGTCGATGGCACTCTGAACCTCGGGCGCGGCGGTATTGCCGGGAAAGCCCATGTCGGCGGCCAGATCAGAGGGGCCGATGAACACACCGTCCACGCCCTCCATCTCCAGAATGGCGGGCAGCGCGGCCAGACCGGCGCGGCTTTCCAGTTGCAGGATCAGGCAGGTTTCGGCGTTGGCGGTGGTCAGGTAATCGGTGATTCGCCCGAAATCCGACGCCCGCGCCACCGCCGCACCCACCCCGCGCGTGCCTTTCGGCGGATAGTGCATGGCGGCGACCATTTGCGCCGCATGCTCGGCGGTTTCGATCATCGGCACCAGAATTGTCTGCACGCCCAGATCAAGGATCTGCTTGATCATCCGCACCTCGCCCACAGGCGGGCGCACCACGACATTGCAGCGCGTGCCGATGGTTTGTGCCTGCGCCAGCATATCGGGAATGGCGTTCGGCCCGTGTTCCCCGTCGATCAGCAGCCAGTCATAGCCCGCGCCCGCCAAAGCCTCGGCGGAATAGGCGCTGGCAAGGTTCAGCCACAGCCCATATTGCGGGCGCTTGGCGGCAAGGGCGACTTTCAGGTGGTTCTTCGGGGCGGGCATGGTGATTCCTTTGCGACGATGGCGTCAGTTTTGCCGCAAGCGCGGGTGGATGGCATTGGTTTTCCAGCTAAGTGGCGCGGAAATCTCTTGCACTTCAAGCGACAGGGCAAAGTGTGGGCGGGCCAGAAGCGGGGCGAAATGCGCCTCGGCAGCCTGCATCAGCGCCGCCCCGACCGCTTGCTTTTCGGCGTCAGAGCGTCCCTTGCCGATCCGCAGGATCATATCGGCAAAGGCGTTTTCAGGCAGCCGGTCTGCCACCGCATACTGCGGGCAGGCGCGGGCGCGCACGCGGATCGCGCCCAGTTCGAACAATCCCGATTGCAGCAAGACCCCGTGCAGCAGGACGCAAAGCGCGTCGAAATTCGAAACGGTGTTCTGCGAATAGTCTATGGTCAGATGTGGCATAGGCTCTCCAATCACTTAACAGGTTAATGATATTTCACGCCACGTCAAGCGACCCGCGCAGCCTGCTTGCGCGCGGCGGGGCAACATGGATACTCAGGCCATGCAGAACGATACACAACCCCAGCCCCGTGACACCCGCCACTCGCTTCCTATGGCGCTTTTGCGGGCGCGCGAAGCGGTGATGAGCCGGTTTCGCCCGCTTTTGGCCGAGCATGACATCAACGAACAGCAATGGCGCGTGGTGCGGGTGCTGGCCGAGGTGGATCAACTGGACGCAACCGAGGTGGCGGCGCGGGCGAATATCCTTGCGCCTTCGTTGACGCGGATGATCCGCGCCATGACGGATCGCGGTTTGATCGCGCGCGCCAAGGATGCAACCGACGGGCGGCGCGTGTTGCTGTCCATCGCACCGAAGGGGCGGGAATTGCTGGTCAAGGCCAGCCCCGACAGCGCCGCGATCTACCGCCAGCTTGAAGCGGATTACGGGGCCGATCGCTTGGGGCAGTTGATCGAGATGCTGATCGATCTGACCGAGTTGGGCGTGGACGCAGCACCGCCACCCGAACAGGACTGACCCCGATATCGGGATCAGCCTGCGCCGGACTCAGACCCGCTCCAGCGCGATGGCAATGCCTTGGCCAACACCGATGCACATGGTCGAAAGCGACCGCTTGCCTCCGCCCAGTTGCAGTTGCAGCGCCGCCGTTCCGGTGATGCGCGCGCCCGACATGCCCAGCGGATGGCCCAGCGCAATCGCGCCGCCGTTGGGGTTCACGCGGGCATCGTCATCGGCAATGCCCAGATCGCGCAGGGTGGCAAGGCCTTGGCTGGCGAAGGCCTCGTTCAGCTCGATCACGTCGAAATCGGCTTGGGTCAGGCCCAGCCGCGCCATCAGTTTCTTGGACGCGGGCGCGGGGCCGAACCCCATGATGCGCGGGGCGACGCCTACGGTAGCACCGCCTAGGACGCGGGCGATGGGGGTCAGGCCGTATTTCCGCACAGCCTCGGCACTGGCGAGGATCAGCGCCGCCGCACCGTCATTGACGCCGCTGGCATTGCCTGCCGTCACCGAACCGCCCTTGCGGAAAGGGGTGCCCAGTTTCGCCAAAGCCTCCATCGTGGTGGCGCGGGGGTGTTCGTCCTTGTCCACCACAACCGCATCACCCTTGCGCTGGGGGATGGTTACGGCGGTAATCTCGCGGGCAAGGCGGCCATTGGCCTGCGCTTCGGAGGCTTTGGCCTGCGAGCGCAGCGCAAAGGCATCCTGATCGGCGCGGCTGATGTTGAAATCCTCGGCCACGTTCTCGCCGGTTTCGGGCATGGAATCGACGCCGTATTGCGCCTTCATCGCGGGGTTCACAAAGCGCCAGCCGATGGTGGTGTCGTAAATCTCGGCGTTGCGGGAAAAGGCGGTGTCCGCCTTGGGCATCACGAAGGGCGCGCGCGACATGGATTCCACACCGCCCGCGATCATCAGATCGGCCTCGCCCGCCTTGATCTGGCGCGCGGCGGCCAGAACCGCATCCATGCCCGACCCGCACAGACGGTTGATCGTGGTGCCGGTGACCGAAACAGGCAGACCGGCCAGCAGCGCCGACATGCGGGCGACGTTGCGGTTATCCTCGCCTGCCTGATTGGCGCAGCCGAAGATCACATCGTCCACCGCCTCCCAATCAATGCCCGCATTGCGCGCCATCAGCGCACGCAGCGGCACAGCGCCCAGATCGTCGGCGCGGACTGACGACAGGCTGCCGCCGAAGCGGCCAATCGGGGTGCGGATGTAGTCGCAGATGAAAACGTCGGTCATGTCAAAGCTCCGGCACGATAAGGTCAGCGAAGGGGGCCTTGACCAGCAGTTCGGCCCCTGTGACGGCTTGAAGGTCTGCCAGCGACAGGCTGGGCAGCTTTTCGATCAGCACAAAGCGGCTGTCCTGAATGTCGATCACCGCAAGGCTGGTATAGATGCGGGTCACGCAACCCACACCCGTAAGCGGCAGCGTGCAAGACTCAAGCAGTTTCGGCTTGCCGTCCTTGGTGACGTGATCGGTGATGACCGCCACGCGCTTGGCCCCGTGAACAAGGTCCATCGCGCCGCCAACGGCGGGAACGCCCTTCGGCCCCGTGGACCAGTTTGCCAGATCGCCGTTCTGTGCAACCTGATAGGCACCAAGGATTGCCACATCGAGATGCCCGCCCCGCACCATCGCAAAGCTGTCGGCATGGTGGAAGAAGGCAGCACCGGGGTTCAGCGTGACGGCCTTTTTGCCGGCGTTGATAAGGTCCCAATCCTCGGACCCCTTCGCAGGGGATTCCCCGAAATCGAGGATGCCGTTTTCGGTGTGGAAAATCGCTTGCCGACCCGCGGGCTGATATTGGGCGACCATCTCGGGGAAGCCGATGCCAAGGTTGACATAGGCCCCGTCGGCAATGTCCTGCGCCGCGCGCCATGCGATTTGCGCGTTTGAGAGTTTCTGGGTCATGGCTGAACGGCTCCCGAATAGACGGCATTGGCGCGGTTAAGGGTTTCTTCCTGCTGCGGGTTCGGGACATGCACCACGGACTGCACAAAGATGCCGGGGGTGATGACGTGTTCGGGGTCAATCGCTCCGGGTGCCACCAGTTCCGACACCTGAACGATGGTCACGGCAGCGGCGCTGCACATCAGCGGGTTAAAGTTCCGCGCGGCCTTGTTGTAGGTCAGGTTGCCATGGGTATCGCCAGCATGCGCCTTGACCAATGCGAAATCGGCCTTCAGCCAGCGTTCCTGCACATAGGGGCGGCCGTCAAATTCCTCGATCTTCTTGCCCTTGGCCAGATCGGTGCCATAGGCGGTGGGGGTGTAAAACGCCGGAATACCCGCGCCCCCTGCCCTGATCCGTTCGGCCAAGGTGCCCTGCGGGACCAGTTCCAACTCAATCTTTCCCGCCAGATACATTTCCGTAAACACCACCGGATCGGCGGATCGCGGGAAGGAACAGATCAGTTTCCGCACCATGCCCTGTTCGATCAGGGCGGCGAGGCCGATATGGCCGTTGCCCGCGTTGTTGTTCACCACGGTCAGGTCTTTGGGATGGCCGGTGGCAACAAAGCGGTCAATCAGGGCGTGAATCAACTCGATCGGTGCGCCCGATCCGCCAAAGCCGCCGATCATCACCGTGGCCCCATCAGGGATGGCGGCAACGGCGGCAGGCAGGTTGGAAACTGTCTTGTCCATGGGATTCTCCGATTTCCTTATCGTCCAGATAGGCAGAGGGGGCTTTCCGGTCTACTGATTTTGTGCGATATGCATTATTTGTTGACATATCGCACAAGGCAGGCCGATGATCACAGCGCGCGACACGATGGGGGGGCTGGCCAAGGGGCTGGCGGTGATTGAAACCTTCACCGCAGACCACCCGCGCCAGTCGATTGCCGAGGTTTCGGCGGCCTCTGGGCTGGACCGCGCCACCGCACGGCGCTGTCTGCTGACTTTGGCGCATCTGGGCTATGCCGATTATGACGGCAAGTTCTTTACCCTGACGCCCCGCGTGCTGCGGCTTGGCACGGCCTGTCTGGCGACGATGCCCCTGCCCCAGATGGTGCAGCCCTGGCTGGACAAGCTGTCAGAAACCTTGGGCGAAAGCTCGTCGGTTTCCATTCTGGACGGGGACGAGATTGTTTACATCGCCCGCGCGTCACAGCGGAAGGTGATGTCGATCTCGCTGATGCCCGGCTCGCGGCTGCCTGCGTTTTGCACCTCGATGGGGCGGGTTTTGCTGGCGGCACTGCCGGAAGCAGAGGTGGCGCTGTTGCTGGCGGCGCGTCCTTTGCAGGCGCGGACAGAGTTTACTGTCACCGACCCCGAGGCGGTAATGCAGCGGATCGCGCAGGTGCGCGGGCAGGGATTCGCGGTGATTGATCAGGAAGTAGAGATCGGGCTGCGGTCCATCGCCGTGCCGATACTGGATGCACGCGGGCGGGTTGTGGCGGCGCTGAACCTTGGCCTGCCTGCGCGGGCCGAAGCGCCCGAGGCGCTGGAATCGCGCTATCTACCGGCTTTAAGGGCGATTCAGGCCGAGTTGCGGAAGGTTTTGCGCTGACCCTGCCCCGCCAATCCTGTTTCCACAGAAGCGACGATTTCCCATAATACCGCGGATAGGTCGCGCTTGCGCCCCGATCCTGCCTGATTTCAAGATCAATAAGGGTCCATCAACCAGCTCTGCTCGCTTGGGGAAAACAATGGACCGATTGACTGAAATGGAAGCCTTCGCCACCGTGGTGGACCAAGGCGGCTTTACTGATGCGGCCAAAAAGATGGGGATTTCGAAATCTGCCGTTTCGAAACACGTCTCGGCCCTTGAGGCGCGCCTTGGGGCGCGGCTGCTGAACCGCACGACCCGCCGCGTCAGCCCGACCGAGATCGGACTGGCCTATTACGACCGCGCCCGCCGCGTGCTGAATGACGCAGGCGAAGCGGATGCGCTGGTCACATCCATGCAGTCGGCCCCCTCGGGTCTGCTGCGGATTTCGGTGGCCACCGATTTCGGGGTGAACCTGTTGTCGCCCATTCTGGGGGATTTCCTGCTGGAATACCCAGATATCACCGTGAACATGGTGCTGAACAACCGTTATGTCGAGTTGATCAGCGAAGGCTTTGATCTTGCGATCCGTGTGGGTGATCTGGAGGACAGCAGCTTGCGCGCCCGCAAGCTGACCGACACCACCAAGCGGATGATCGGGTCGCCGTCCTATTTCCAGAAATATGGCCGGCCGATGAAGATCGACGATCTGAACGACCACAAGCTGCTGCATTATTCGAACCAAGCCAATGGCAACGTCTGGAAAGTCACCGCGCCCTCGGGTGAAAAGCGTCAGGTCCGCACGGCGGGTTGGCTGACGGTGAATGACGGGCAAAGCCTGTTGAACGCCGCGATTTCGGGGCTGGGCATCGCTTACCTGCCGTCCTTCCTTTACGCCGATGCGATGAAGCAGGGGCTGGTGGAAGAGGCGATTGCGGGCCTGCCGGTGGAAACGCTGGGCATCTATGCGGTCTATCCGCCGGGGCGGTTCACGCAGCCCAAGGTGCGGGCCTTTATCGACTTTCTGGCGCGTCGCTATATCGACAAAGGGCCGGATAACTGGTGAGCCTTACGGGGCGAGCAGAAGGTGCGACGATTACTTGGTCGAGGTCAGCATGACCTCGACCCTTCTGTTTTTCTGGCGGCCCTCATCCGTCAGATTGCTGTCTCGCGGGGCCAGATAGCCCACGCCTTCGGCCTGCACCTGATCGGCGGGAATATCATAGCGGGCCAGAAGGGCTTGCCGCACCGAAGCCGCGCGCTTTTTGGACACGGCGATGTTGCCGGCAAGGCTGCCGTCGTTGTCGGTATGGCCCACCAGCGTGACCGATTGATCGGGGTTCGCCTTCAACCAATCGGCCAGCGCCTGCAGCGAGGCATAGTCGCCCTCGGCCAGATCGGCGGAGCCGGAGGGGAACACCAGATCCTCCAATACTTGCGGCTGGCCTTGGGCCAGAAGCCCTGCCAGATCGGAGACGACGGGTTTTGCAGGCAAGGACAGCGCCTGCTGATCGGCGGGTGCGGCCAGCGGCGTCTTGGTTGATGCCGTAAAGCGCGGCGCGGGCTGGGCCAGTTGGCCCACTTGCGTCACCTGCACAAAGCCGTTGTCCTGCGACCGGCTGACCACAAGGCTGATATATTCATCGCCATGCGGGCCGATACGCTTGGCGGCAAGATAGCGGAAATCGCCCAGATCGACATGCATGTCAGGTTCCGGCAACAGCGCCGTGCCATAGCGGAAATCATAGCCGCCGCAGCCTTCGGTTTCACATTCGAACAGAACCTCGAAGCCTGCGCGTTTGATCTGGGCGCGCAGCGGTTGCAGCAGTTCCAGCGTGGACAGATCGGCGGTCTGAAGCCGATAGGCCGACTGATCCAGCGCGCCCTCGGCCAGCGTCGTGGGAATACCGTCAGCCCCAAAAGGACCAACCGCCATGCGAAACGAGGTCATCGCCTCGCGCTGCGATCCGGTTGCTTCGGAAGGGGCAGGAAAGTGCAGATCAAGTGTCGGAGCGGCGTGAATAGCGGATGCGCCCAGCATCGCGGCGGCAAGGCCGATCACCGACCGGAATAGGGGCGCTTTGGTCTTCACCTGCTCTGGCCTCTTCTGGGGCTCACTTCTGTCGATAGTGATAGTGTCCCACAACAGCCATCCCGTGGGAAGCATAGAGCGCGCGGGCGCCATCATTGGCCGTTGTCACAACCAAAGCCAGCGTATCAGCCCCCTGATCCAGCGCCCAGCGCGCGGCCAGCGTCAAGATATTGTGCGCGGAACCTTGCCGACGCAGCGCCGGAGCCACCTCCAACGCATGCAGCATGGCGATATTTCCGGCGGTGGCAACAAAGGCAACCCCTGCGGGGCGGTCGTTTGACCGCGCAAGGATCGCGGTTTTCTGGGTTTGAACGCGGTCCATCACCGCAAGACGCGCGGGGCCGATACCGGACTCGGCCCACAGATGGGTGGCCACAGCCAAGGGCGGCCAATGTGGAAAGCCGGCAAGACGAGGCAGATCGGCCACGGCCAGATCGGCGGCAGGACCGGCATAGGCCAGCACCGGATCAACGATGCGATAGCCACGCGCACCAAGCGCCGCATCAAGGGCGGTATCGCCATCGCGGATCAGGAACAGCGCGGGCTGGCCAAGGGCGGCCATTGCGGATTCGGCCTGGGGAATATCGGTGTCGCTCCATGCGGCATCGGCGGTGGCTGCCGACACGCGCTTGCCGCCGCCCTGCCCGTCGCGGATGGTCCAAGGGCCAAGGCGCGTGGCGGTGGCGGCGGGCCATGTCGCCTCCATCGCGGCGAAAAGCACCTCGGGCGTCATGCGAACAGCGCCGCCAGCCGCGTCATGGCGGCATCGATCCGGCCCGCATCGGTGCCACGCACCACAAGATTGGTGCCGTAGACGCCGTTGGTGGTGAAGGGATAAGACCCCATCGTCAGATCGGGGAAATCTGCCGCCAAGGCAGCGAAATCACTGGCAATCTCGCCCTCGCCCCGGTTGACGCGGAGGGATTGCGACAACAAAGGCGCGCCGCCGGTCAGTGTCGGGATCACCGAGGCGACCATCGCCTGAAAGATATTCGGCACGCCCGCCATCACATGCACATTGCCAAGGGTGAAACCGGGAGCGGTGGAGATCGGATTGTCGATCAGCGCAGCCCCATCGGGGATACGCGCCATGCGCTGACGCGCCTCGTTGAAAGGCAATCCGGCGCGGTCATAATGCGCCTGCAGCAGCGCCATCGCATCGGCGCGCTGGGTGATCGGCACGCCAAAGGCGGCGGCAATCGCCTCGGCTGTGATGTCGTCATGGGTCGGGCCGATGCCCCCGCTGGTAAACACGGTGTCATAGGCGGCGCGCAGGGCGTTCACGGCGGCGATGATCGCATCGCGGTCGTCGGCAACCACGCGGGCCTCGGTCAGTTGGATGCCGTGATTGGTCAGCTCGACCGCAAGGTAGTTGGTGTTGGTGTCGCGGGTGCGGCCCGACAGGATTTCGTCGCCGATCACCAGCATGGCGGCGGTTGGATTGGACATCGGGGCGATCCTTCGGCTGTGATTTGGACTAGGTATAGGCCGCGCGCACAGGGTTTCAAACCCCCGCCCGCCGCCCTCTGGCAAATTCTGCGGGCATTGGCTATTTAGGGGCATGACCAAAGCTGGAGCCAGAACCTTGGACGAGACGCGCGGACGGATTACGCGGGACGGCATTCGCATCTATGAGGACGCGGATTTCGCCGGAATGCGGCAAGCAGGCAGGATCGCCGCCGAGATTCTGGATATGGTCGCGCCGCTGGTCAAGCCGGGGGTGACGACGGCGGCGCTGGATGATTTCATCCGCGACGAGATCGTGCGGCGCGGTGTGGTTTCGGCGACGATCGGCTACAAGGGCTATCAGCACGCCTCCTGCATCTCGGTCAACCATGTGGTCTGCCACGGGATTCCGGGAACCAAGGTGCTGGCCGACGGCGATATTCTGAACGTCGATGTGACGGTGATCGTGGATGGCTGGTTCGGTGATACCAGCCGGATGTATGTGGCCGGAACCATTCCGCGCAAGGCGGAACGTCTGGTCGAGGTGACGCATGAGGCGCTGATGCGCGGCATAGCGGCGGTAAAGCCGGGGAATACCTTTGGAGACATCGGCTTTGCGATCCAGTCCTTTGTCGAGGCGAACCGCATGTCGGTGGTGCGCGATTTCTGCGGCCACGGCTTGGGGCGCGTGTTCCATGCGCCGCCGAATGTTTTGCACTATGGCCGCCCCGGTTCGGGCGCGGTGCTGGAAGAAGGCATGTTCTTTACCATCGAGCCGATGGTGAACCTTGGCCGCCCCGAAACCAAAGTTTTGGCCGATGACTGGACCGCCGTCACCCGCGATAAATCTCTGTCGGCGCAGTTCGAACATTCGGTGGGCGTGACCGCGACGGGCTGCGAGATTTTCACCGCCTCGCCTTCGGGCAAGTTCCACCCGACCTGGGGCTAGGCGGGCGGGGCTAAAGACCCAGCAGAGCCGGAAGATCGGCCATATCGGTGAACACTGTCGCCCCCACGGCGCGCAACCCTTCGCCTGCGCCGTGCGGAGCATAGCCCATGCAGCGCATACCGGCGCTGCGGGCGGCCTGTGCGCCAGCGGCGCTATCCTCGACCACCACGCAATCGGCGGGCTGAACGCCCAAGGCGCGGGCGGCGTGCAGGTAAAGGTCCGGCGCGGGTTTGGGGGCGGCCACGGAATAGGCCGAATAGATATGCCCCTTGAACCGCGCGGTCAGGCCCGCATGCTGGCCCAGCGTCACCTCCATCTTGCGGGCAGAGCCGTTTGATCCGATGGCATAGGGGATGCCCGCCGCATCCAGCGCGTCCAGCACTGTCAGAATGCCGGAAATCAGCGGGGTTCCTTCGCCCAAGCGGGCATAGAGGCGGTTGTAGAAATCGCTTACCCAATCGTCGGGCAGGCTGGCACCCATCTCGCGCGCCTTGGTAAAGGCACCTGCAACGGTGCCGCCAAGGAAAAGCTGCTCCATCTGTGGCACCGAAAGGGGCAGGCTATGCAAGGCAAGGTCTTGGCCCAGCATGGCAAAGGTTGGCCCTTCGCTATCAACCACCACGCCGTCACAGTCGAAAATCACGGCTTTCGGGATCATGCGGGGGCCTTCAGGATGGTGACAAGCGTGTCGCCGTATTTGCGTTGGTCAAGCTGGTCAAAACCGGCGGGCGGGGTGGGGGGTGTGTTTTCTTCCCAGACCACCAATGCCTCGGGTGCAAGCCAAGGCGCAAGGGCGGAAAGCGCCACTTCGCCCATCGCTTTGCCATAGGGCGGATCAAGAAAAACCACATCGAAGGGGACCGCAGGGTTCGGCCCCGGTTTGGTCGCATCGCGGCGCAGGATTTCGGTGCGGGACTCGGCCCGCATCAGGGCGATGTTGCGTTTCAGCAGACCCAGCGCAACGGTGCCGTTTTCCAGAAACGTGGCATGCACGGCCCCACGCGACAGTGCCTCAAGCCCCAGCGCGCCGGTTCCTGCAAAGACATCCAGCACCCGCGCGCCGTGCAGCGGATTGCCGTAACCGCCATTGATCAGCAGGTTGAAGATCGACTCGCGCACGCGGTCCGAGGTGGGGCGCAGATGGGCCTTGGCATCGCCATCGCCCACCGCCACCAGATGCAGCCCGCGTGAGGTGCCGCCGATGATCCTCATGCCTTGAGCAGGTCTTTCATCACGGTCGCCGGATTGGTCAGCGCGGCTTTGGCGGGGGATTTCCCCTGTTCGATCAAGCGCTTGCCCACCATATAGGCGCGGGGATCGTTCACCGCGTCGACGGCCAGCAGGGTATCGCCCTTGAAATACCAGAAAGACACCGACTCACCCTCCGGCCCGCGCGTCACGATATTGTCGTAACCGGTATTCAGACCCGCGATTTGCAGTTTGCAGTCATATTGATCCGACCAGAACCACGGTTTCGCGTCATAGGCCTTGCCCGCGCCAAGGATGTTTTCGGCGACAGTTTCGGCCTGATCAATGGCGTTGCCGACGGATTCCAACCGCAGACGGCCACCTTTCCACGGGAAAGAGGCACAATCGCCCGCCGACCAGATATGCGGGTCCGAGGTGCGGCCCTGTTCGTCGGTCTTGATGCCGTTTTCAATCTCAAGCCCCGCAGCCTCGGCCAGCGCGGTTCCGGCGATGATGCCGACGCCTGCAATCACGAAATCGGCAGGCAGTTCGGTGCCATCGGTCAGACGCGCGCCCGTCACGCGGGTATCGCCCAGAAGACGGTCAAGGCCGGTGGATTCAAGGATTTTCACGCCATGCGCCGTGTGCAGGGCGCGGAAGTAATCGCTTGTCTCGGGTGCGGCGACGCGTTGCAGGATGCGGGGGGCCATCTCCAGCACGGTGACATCAAGACCCAGTTTCGACGCAACGGCAGCCGCCTCAAGGCCGATGTAGCCACCGCCAACGATGACCAAGCGGCGACCGGCGACAAATTCGGCCTTCATTGCATCCACATCAGCAAGGGTGCGGACAGTGTAGACACCCGCCAGATCGCCACCCACAGCGGCCGGCAGGCGACGCGGGGTCGATCCGGTGGTCAGCGCCAGTTCGTCATAGGCAATCACCTCGCCACCGACGGTCACGGTCTTGGCGGCGGGATCAATCGCGGAAACGCGCTGACCCAGACGCAGGGTGATGTCATGCTCGGCATAGAAATCGGGACCGCGCAGCCACAGGCGTTCTTCTTCCATCTCGCCCAGAAGATAGGCCTTGGACAGCGGCGGGCGCTGATAGGGTGGGGCGGTTTCTTCACCGATCAGGGTGATCTGGCCGGTATGCCCCGCGCCGCGCAATTTGGCCACAAGCGCCGCCCCTGCCTGTCCCGCCCCGATTACTACGACATGAGTCATTTCCGGCCCCCTCTGGTCGATTGCTGCCGCGGAGCCTATATCCCGCTGGCGAGGAAACGCAACGCGAGAGGGATAGGTTATGACGATTTCTGTAGGATCAAAGATTCCGGCGGCAACATTGCAGCAATTCGGGGCAAACGGACCGGAAGCCGTTGATCTGGCTGCGAAACTGGCAGGCCGCAAGGTGGTGATCTTTGGTCTGCCGGGGGCATTTACCGGCACTTGCACCACGGCGCATTTGCCTAGCTTTATCCGCACCCGTGAAAAGTTTGCGGCGAAGGGCGTGGACGAGGTGATCTGTATCGCCGTCAATGATGCCTTCGTGATGAAGGCTTGGGGCGAAAGCACGGGCGCAACCGCCAAGGGCGTGACCCTGCTGGGCGATGTCGATTCCAGCTTTACCAAGGCGATCGGGATGGAATTCAGCGTGCCGGCGATCGGCTTCTTTGACCGGTCCAAGCGCTATGCGCTTTATGCCGAGGATGGCGTGGTCAAGGTTCTGAACCACGGTCAGGAAACAGGCGCTTGCGAAATCTCGGGCGGCGAGGCGCTGCTGGAACTGATCTGAGTCAGATTGGCGGCAAACCAAGACAGGCCGGAAATCTTTCAGGCGCTACGGTTTGCCTTGACCTGACAGAGACAGGAAATCGGTTCGGAGTGGTCGCGGACAACCGTGGCCTCTCCGGCGACCTTGTCCATGATGCGGGCTAGGCTGACATCCAGTGCAGATAACCCGCCGCAATCATGGGTGATCAGCGTCACGTCAACGATGTTGAACCGGTTCGTCCATTCGGGATGGTGGTTCAACTTTTCTGCCGCAAGCGCCGCGCGGGACATAAACCCCCACGCCTCGGAGAAGCTACGAAATTTCCAGATTTTCCGCAGCGCGTCACGGTCGGGAACCGCACCCCAGCCGGTTTCGCCAAGGGCGGGAAGGTCTTGCTCGCGTTCGGGTTGGGTCAGAAGCTGTGCCATCATTGTGCTTTCTTCAAAAGTGCGTCGTTCAGCATGACAGAGCGCAGATAGGCCGGTCGTGCCGACAAGCGCGCCCAGTATTCGGTAAAAACGGGCCGTGACTCGATGGTGTTGAACCGCATGCCAAAGCCGATCTGGCTGCCGACATAGACATCCGCCGCCGAGAAGGTATCGCCACAAAGACAGGGCGTCTTTTCCAACTGCGCGGCAAGGGTATCTGTCACCGCCTCAAGGCTGCCATAGCCGACCATGCCGCGCCGTTCGGGCGGCACCTGCACGCCCAGCGCCTTGTTGGTCACAGCGGCTTCGACCGGACCCGCGCCGAAGAACATCCAGCGGTAAAAGGCGGCACGGTTGGCGGGCATCAGACCTGCGGCGGGGAAGGCATCGGCCAGATAGGTGATGATGGCCGCGCCTTCGGTGATCGCCTGCCCGTCATGCACCAGCGCGGGAACCTTGCCCATCGGGTTGATCGCCAGATAGGCGGGGGCTTTCATCGTGGTGCCATAGTCCAGCACAACGGTTTCGTAGGGTTGGCCAAGTTCTTCCAGCATCCAATGGGTGATGCGGCCTCGGCTTTGCGGATGGGTGTAGAAGGTCAGGGTCACAGGCGATCCTTTCAATCAGTCTTCGGACGAAACACGGCGAAACGGTCCGTAGGCGGTCAGAACCTCGATCTCCTCATCCACGGCGCGGCGTTCCTGCGCCAGATATTGTGCCACGGCGGCCCGAAAGCCGAGATCGGCAATCCAGTGCAGCGAATGCACCGGTGTTGGCAGATAGCCGCGCGCCAGTTTGTGTTCGCCCTGCGCGCCCGCCTCGACCCGCTGCAATCCGTTGGCAATCGCCCAGTCGATGGCCTGATAATAGCACAGTTCGAAATGCAGGCAGGGGTGATCTTCGATGCAGCCCCAATAGCGGCCATAAAGCGTGTCGCGCCCGATGAAGTTCAGCGCGCCTGCGACGGGGCGGGGGCCATCGAAGGCCAGCACCAGCAGCGTATCGTCGCGCATATGGGCCTGTATTTCGTCGAAGAAGGCGCGGGTCAGGTAGGGGGTTCCCCATTTGCGGCTGCCGGTGTCCTGATAGAAATGCCAGAAGGCATCCCAATGCGCGGGTTCGATCTGATCGCCGGTAAGGGCGCGAATATCCAGCCCTGCGGCCCGCGCGGTTTCGCGTTCCTTGCGGATCATCTTGCGCTTGCGGCTGGAGAGATCGGACAGGAAATCATCGAAACTGGCGTAGCCACGGTTCTCCCAGTGGAATTGCTGGGTGATGCGGTGCAGCAGGCCGTGGGTTCCGGCAAGGCTTTCGGCCTCATCCGCCGTGCAGAAGGTGATGTGAAGCGAGGAGAGGCCGTTCTGTTCGGCCAGACCGATGGCTGCGCCCAGCAGGGTTTCGCGCAGGGACGGATCGCACAGAAAGCGGCGGCCCGTTGCGGGGGTGAAGGGAACGGCGGCTTGCAGCTTGGGGTAATAACGCCCCCCCGCGCGCTCATAGCCCTGCGCCCAGGCGTGATCGAAGATGTATTCGCCTTGACTGTGCGATTTTACATAAAGCGGCAGGGCGGCGACGGTTTGGCCATCCTGCAGCACCAAGGGACGCGGCTGCCAGCCTGTGCCTTTGCCGGTCGAGCCGGACCGATCCAGTGCCGCAAGAAAGCGGTGGGTGGTAAAGGGGTCGATCGGAGGCCCGCCTTCGGGGCAGGCCAGCGCGTCCCAATCGGCTTGGGAAATCTCGGCCATACCGTTGAGAAGACGGGCTTCCATGCTCAGATCCGCCTTGCTGGCCTGTTCACCGGAAAGGGTGGGGTGAACCGCGCGGCCGTCAAGGGACCAAAGCCGCCGGATAGGATTCAAACGTGATATTCTGCGCCACCTTGCGCGCCTTTGCCTCGGCTGCGGGGTTGCGGATGGTCCAGCACAGAATGGCGGCCCCTTGCGCCTTGAGATCGGCCACGCGGGGGCGGGTCAGGTCTGCGGCCTCATGGCTGATAAAGCTGGAGCCGGTGCGGTCATAATCGGGGATGCCGCGCAGCAGGTCACAGGTTTCGGGCGCAAGCGGCGCCCAATCGGCGGGATCATAGGCCGAAGTTGTCAGCCCGCGCGGGATCTGCGGGGCAAACCGCGCCATATGGGCAATGGAGTGCGGATTGAAAGACATCACCGCGACGGGGCCTTGGTAATCCGCCAGCGCGGCAGCGGTGGCGGCTTCAAGGCGGCCATCGGTTTCCGACATGGCGTCGGTCTGGTCCTTGATTTCGATCAGCAGGGGAACCTTGCCCGCGACCAGCGCAAGAATTTCGGCCAGCGTCGGGATGGTTTCGTCACTGTCGCGCAGCTTGATATGGCCAAGCTGCGCGGCGGTGTAGTCTTTCACAAAGCCCGTCGCCGTGGTCAGCCGCCCCATCGCCTCGTCATGGAACACCATTGCCACACCGTCTTGCGACAGTTGCAGGTCAATCTCGATGCCATAACCCGCCGCGACCGCAGCCCTGACCGCCGCCGGTGAATTCTCGGGGCGGGCTTCGACGCGGTTGTGATAGGCGCGGTGGGCAAGCGGCACTGTCAGAAAGACGGCGGGCAGGGCAACACGCATCAGCGGATCTCGAAAATGCCTTCGATTTCAACGGCCACACCCAAGGGGAGCGAGGCAGCGGACACTGCAGACCGTGCATGACGACCCGCATCGCCAAGGGCGGCCACAAGGAAATCCGACGCGCCGTTGATCACCTTGGGCTGATCCACGAAATCGACAGTCGAGTTCACAAAGCCCACCAGCTTGACCGCCCGCACCACACGCGACAGATCGCCACCGCAGGCTTTCTTGAGCTGCGCCAGCAGGGAAATCGCGCAGGATTTGGCGGCATCGGCACCGGCAGGGATGTCAAGATCGGCCCCCAGCTTGCCCTTGATCAGGCCGCCGGCGTTCTGGCTGATCTGGCCCGAAATATGGACCAGATTGCCGACCACAACGAAAGGCACATAATTCGCGGCAGGGGCGGGGGCGTCGGGCAGGGTGACGCCAAGTTCGGACAGGCGGGCTTCGATGCTGGACATGGGATGGCTCCGGTTTCTGGTGCGGCGGTTCTGGTCGCCGGTTTATGGTTCGGGTGCAGGCTAACCGCGGGGCGGGCAAGGGGCAAGCCTTGCAGGCGTTGCAAGATGGCCGCTTGACCCTGCGCGGGAAAGGGCGGAGTCTGGCGGGAAAAGAGCAAAAATTGACCCGCATTATTCTGCCCCCCCGCATCGTTCTGACCCTGTGCCTGACGGTTCTTCTCGCCTGCGCGCCGCGCGGGGTGATGACGCTTGCGCCGGAGGCGGGGGCGGTCGGCACCATCAGCCCGATTTTTGTCGGCACCACCCGCGCGGTGGAAAACGGCAGTTTCGGCGCGGGCCGGTCGGAGTCTGTGCGCTTTGCCCGCTTTGATATCTCGATCCCGCCGCAGCGCAAACTGGGCGAGATCAACTGGCCGTCACGGATGGGCAAGCCCGATCCGAAACGGCACTTTCTGACCACCGCTGCGCAGGTTTACCCCAGCGCCCCGACCTTTCGCCGCGATCTTGCCGCCGATCTTGCCGCCCATAACGGCGAGGCGGTGATCTTTGTGCATGGCTATAACAACAACTTCTCGGAGGGTCTGTATCGGGTGGCGCAGTTCGCGCATGACCTCGATCTGCCGGGGACGGTGGTGCATTATGCCTGGCCCTCGGCGGCCGAGCCTTTGGGCTATGTCTATGACCGCGATTCCGCGATCTTTGCCCGCGACGGGCTAGAATCCTTGATGGAAGAGGTCGCGGCTGCGGGGGCGACCAAGATCCTGTTGGTGGCGCATTCGATGGGGGCGGCGCTGACGATGGAATCGCTGCGACAAGCGGCAATCCGGGGCAACAGCCGCGCCTTGCCGAACTTGTCGGGGGTGATCCTGATCTCGCCGGATATCGATGTCGATGTGTTCCGCGCGCAGGCCCATGCGATCGGCAACCTGCCGCAACCCTTTGTGATCTTTGGATCGGATCGGGACCGGATCTTGCGGATTTCGGCGGGGCTGACAGGGCAGGCGGTGCGGCTTGGGTCGCTGCCGGATGTCTCGCGCGTGGCGGATTTGCAGGTGACATTTCTGGATGTCGGGCAGTTCAGCACGGGGGCCGGACATTTCACGGTGGGCGACTCGGCGGCACTGATCCTGCTGCTGGAGCGGATCGGCGAGGTGGAGGGTGCCTTCGAGAAGGATCGCGCGCTGCGGGTCGGTCTGGTGCCGGGGGTGGTGATGACAGTGCAGAATGCCACCCAGATCGTGCTGTCGCCGGTGGCGAAGGTTTCGACCGGCCTAGGGAAATAAAGGGTAGGGTGCGTGCTTTGCACGCAACGCACCGCAACATCAGCGGCGGCGCAGATAGACGTAATAGGCCCCCGTGCCGCCATGTTTCAGATGCGCCTCGGAGACTTGCAGCACCGCAGGGCCAAGCGGGGGCAGGCGCAGCCATTGCGGCACCTGATGGCGCAGCGCGCCCATGCGTTGCGGGATGGGTCCAATATCCTGACCGCGCTTGCCCTTGCCGGTGATCACCAGCACCAGACGCATCCCCGCCGTTTGCGCGTTCAGCACAAAGCGGATCAGCTCGGGATGGGCTTCGGACAGGGTCAGGCCATGCAGGTCGATGCGGGCTTCGGGGGTCAGCTTGCCACGGGTCATCTTGCCGTGGGTTTTGGCATCCATTTGCAAGGGTGCGGCGGCAAGGCTTTCCGACAGGGTGGGCAGCAGATCATGTGTGGGCTTGCCGCGCGCCTTTTCGCCAAGCCGGAAGCCGGGAAGGCGTGGCTGCGGCGTGGCGTGCGGCGGCAGGGTTTCGGGGTGAAACGGCACCGGATGGGCAGGGGCCTCAACCGGCTTTAGAAACACATGATGGCTGGCGTGCATCGGTTTGGCCGTGCGGGCGACGGCCTGCCAGATTTCCTCTTCTTCGGGGCGCAGGGTGCGGCGGCGGGCCATGCCTCAACCCTCGGGCAGCAGCGCGAAGGCGCGGTCTATCGGCAGCAGCACGACCATACGGCCACCGTCCTTGATGGTGCCTGCGGCATCGCCCGCGGCGGGACCGGTGCCGTAGAAAATATCCGCGCGCTGCGGGCCTTTGATCGCGCCGCCCGTGTCTTGCGCCACCATCAGGCTGCGGATCGGAGTGGCACCGTCTTTCTCGATCCAGACCGGTGCGCCCAGCGGAGTGAAATCGGGATCGATGGCGATCGAACGCAGGGCGGTGATCGATTTCCCCATCGCCCCGATCGGGCCTTTGTCAGCAGGCAGATCCGCGATCTTGCGGAAGAACACGTAGGACGGGTTGACGTTCAACAGGTCGTTTCCCGCCACAGGATTCCCGCGCACATAGCTGCGGATCTCCTGCGCCGAAACCTGATCGGCGCTATGGGTGCCGCGCGCAACCATCTCTTGCCCGACCGAGCGATAGGCATGGCCATTGCGCCCCGCATAGCCGACGCGGATCACGCGGCCATCCGTCATGCGGATACGGCCGGAACCCTGGACTTGCAGGAAAAACACCTCGACCGGATCATCCAGCCAGGCCAGTTCCAGACCGCGCCCCCGCAGCGCGCCAGAGTCAATCGCGGCGCGGTCAAGGTAGACCTGACCATCGGTCAACTCGGGCGGGCGGGCGTAGATCGGATAGGCAAAGCGGGGGGTGCGGCTGGCGGAGCCTTGCAGTTCTGGTTCGTAATAGCCCGTAAACAGCGCGGGGGGGGCGCCGATCAGAACCGGCCTGAAGAACAGTTCGAAAAAGGCACGGGCAGAGGCGTCTGTGGTATTGGAATCGGCAGCGAGACGGCAAAGCGGTTGCCAGTCGTCTGCCAACTTCTCGCATGTCGCCAGAAAACTGGTCAGGGCGGCGCGATGGTCATCAGCCTCCCAACCATCAAGGCTTGCAAAATCAAGCATCTGCGCCGGAGCAGGCAGGGGGGCCATCATGGCAACCAGCAGGGCGCAAAGCAAGGCACGCATCTTCCCCCCGGATCAGTCGCCGGTGGCCACAAGCTGCCAGTTCGGATCTTGCACGCCCATGCGGCGCGAGAACACCCACGCGTCGCGCTGACGCTTGATCTCGTTCGGGCCGCCCTCGACGATCTGGCCGGATTTGTCGCGGACGGTGTGGTTCAACTCGCCCAGGAAACGCACGGTAATCTCGGCGCTGCGACTGACATGGTCAAACTCGGCCTCGGCAATGGTGATCTCGCGCGTACCAAGGAAGTTGGCTTCGACCGTCTGACCGGCACGCTCGCGGGCAGAGATGGCTTGGGTAAAGCTGGCTTCGACCTCATCACCAAGGAAAGGACGGATGGCTTCGATATCGCCACGCTCGAAAGCCATCAGGATCATCTCATAGGCGCCGCGCGCGCCTTTCAGGAATTCGGAGACGTTGAAAGCCGGCTCTGCCTGCTTCATCGCGGCCAAGGCCTTGGCGGACTCGGAGCCTTCGGGGACGTGATCGGTGATGTCCCGATCAGGACCACCCTCGATGACCTCGAAGTTGCGCTTGGGTTTGGCGCGCAGTTCCTCAAGCGGAACGGGCGGCTTTTCAAAGCCCTCGCGCGTGCCAAGCACAGAGCGCAATTTCAGGATGAGAAAAACGGCGACCCCGGCCAGGACGAGAAGTTGCAGCAGGGAGGAATTCATGGACGGCCTCAAAACTTGTCCGGGGGGTTGGCGGTCCGGACCTTGGCACCTTATGTAGGGATTGGGCGCGCGCAAGTCTACCTTTTGGCCGCGCTAAGTTTGGAGGCCGTGACGATGTGGGTTTTTGCGCTGTTTCTGGCGGTGCCGCTGATCGAGATTGCCCTTTTTGTCACCGTTGGCGGTTGGCTGACGCTGTGGCCGACACTGGCGATTGTGCTGCTGACGGGGGTGCTGGGGGCGTGGCTGGTGCGCTGGCAGGGCATGGGGGTGCTGCGCGATCTGCAACGGGCGCAAGACGAGATGCGCGATCCGTTTTCGCCGCTGGCGCATGGGGCGCTGATCCTGCTGGGGGGCATGCTGTTGATCTTGCCGGGATTTTTCACCGATAGTCTGGGGCTTTTGCTGATGATCCCGCCGCTGCGGCGGGTTCTGATCCGCTATGCCGCGTCGCGCATCCGGTTTGAGCGATTTGCCGCAGCGGGCTTTGCGCGACAGCGCGCGCCCGCCGATGATTGGGTCGATGCCGAGTTTGAAGAGATCGTGCCGGAACGGGACAAATTGGGCGGCCCCTCGAAATGGACACGCCATTGAGGCGGCGCGTATGACCTGCTAACAGGAGGCCAAAGGGTTCCTTGAGGAGTGGGTCGTATGGCCGAGGAAAATGGCGGCGCGCCGCAGGTCAAGATGTCGGTGCTCGCGCAGCATGTGCGCGATATGTCTTTCGAAAACATGGTGGCCCAAAAGGGTGTGACCAGTGCCGAAGTGCAGCCCGATATCACGGTTGCGGTCAGCCTTGATGCGCGCAAGCGGGCGGTTGAGCATCAATATGACGTGATCACTAAGTTCAAGGTGACCTCGAAGAACAAGGTGAACGGCGATACGCTGTTCCTGCTGGAAGTCGATTACGGCGGCATTTTCCACGTTGAGGGCGTGCCGGAGGAACAGTTGCACCCGTTCCTGCTGATCGAATGTCCGCGACTGTTGTTCCCCTTTGTGCGCCGGATCATCTCGGATGTGACGCGCGACGGTGGCTTCCCGCCGCTGAACATTGATACCGTCGATTTCCTTGCGCTTTATCGCACGGAATTGGCCCGTCGGGCGCAGGCGCAGGCGGCAGCGGCCCCGCAGGGCGCGCCGAACTAAGCGGCTTTCTGCTGTTACCATCTGGCAAGGCCGGTCCTTTTGGGCCGGCCTTTGCGTTTCAATTCCGCTTTGCCCAGATCGCTGCGTCGCCCATTTTGGCGACAAAAGTTGCATGCGCCGCACTTTCCTCATCCGTCAAACGCGGTGACAGCGGAACCGGGCGCGGGCGGGCGCGCCAATCGCTGTCTTGGCGGGCGGCCCCCGAAGTATTGCTTTGCGCCGCTGGGTTCAGTCCGAAATCCGGCTGGCGGCCGCCAACAAGCTCCAGATAAACCTCGGCCAAAATCTCGGAGTCGAGCAGAGCGCCATGCTTTTCGCGGGCCGAGTTATCGACGCCAAAGCGGCGGCACAACGCATCCAGAGAGGCGGGCGAGCCGGGGAATTTCTGCCGCGCGATCATCAGCGTGTCGGTGGCGCGACTGTAGGGCAGTGTGGGCAGCCCCACCGCCTTAAGCTCGGCGTTCAGGAATTTCATATCGAAGGCGGCGTTGTGGATCACCAACTGGGCATCACCGATAAAATCCAGAAAGGCTTGGCCGATGGCGCGGAATACCGGCTGATTCCGCAGGAAATCATCGCCAAGGCCATGCACCTCGAAGGCCTCTTTCGGCATCATGCGTTCGGGGTTGATGTATTGGTGATAGGTCTTGCCGGTTGGCAGGTGGTTGAACAATTCAACCGCGCCGATTTCGACGATGCGATGGCCTTCGGACGGCTCGAAGCCGGTGGTCTCGGTGTCAAGAACGATCTCACGCATGTTGGCCTCGGATATGGGCGATCAGGGCGGTGACATAGGCGGCGGTTGAGGTCAGGTCCAGCGTCTCGACGATGTGGGTGGCCAGCGCACGCTTTTGGGCGTCGGGCATCTGGTGCGCAAGGATGGTCTGGAAATGCGCTTCGGTCATACCAGGGCGGGCCAGAACGCGCTGGCGTTGCAGGCGGGCAGGGGCTGTCACCAGCAAGGTCGCGTCAAATTCGTGCTGGCTGGACTTCTCGAACAGCAGCGGAATGTCGAGGATGACAATATCGGCGCGGGTTCTGGCCAGAAAATCGGCGCGGTCGGCGGCGACAAGCGGGTGAACGACGGCCTCGATCCGCGGCAAAAGCGCGGGGTCGGCGGCGATGGCGGCCTTCAATGTTTCACGTGAAACACTTCCCCCGGCGGTTGCAGCGGGGCAAATCGCGGTCAGGGGGGCAACTGCCGCGCCTCCGGCGGCGTAAAGGCGATGAACGGCGGCGTCAGCATCCCAGACCGGCAGGCCCGCCGCCGCAAAAAGCCCTGCGGTAGTGGATTTCCCCATCCCGATCGATCCGGTCAGGCCAAGCCGAAAGCTCATGCGGTCAGGACCGCATTGCGGGTGGCTTCGTCCACCTCGGGGCGGTGGCCGAACCAGCGTTCGAAACCGGGGGCAGCCTGATGCAGCAACATGCCAAGCCCGTCGACAATGGTGCAACCCTTCGACTCGGCCTCAAGAAGAAACTGGGTTTTCAACGGGTTATAAACAAGATCCGTTACCAGTGCAGAAGGCTCCAGCGCATCCAGCGGAACCCGGAAATCATGCTTCCCCGACATGCCAAGCGAGGTTGTGTTGATCACCGTCGCCGCACCCTCCAGCATGTTCGGGGCATGCACCCAGTCGTACACCGTCAGTTTCGCCCCGAAATCGGCGCGCAATGCTTCGGCGCGCGGGCGGGTGCGGTTGGCGATGCGGATTTCCGGCACGCCCACCTCGATCAGCGCGGCGATAACCGCCCGAGCCGCCCCGCCCGCGCCAAACATCGCAGCCGGACCGGCGGCCGGATTCCAATGTGGCGCGTTCTGGCGCAGGTTCGCCATGAAACCCGCGCCATCGGTGTTGTCGGCATGGATGCGGCCATCCTTGCGGAAAATCAACGTGTTGGCCGCCCCGATCAGGGCTGCGCGATCCGTGATCACATCCGCGATCCGCAAGATTGCCTCTTTATGCGGGATCGTCACATTTACCCCGACAAAACCAAGTTTCGGCAGCGTTTCCAACGCCTGCCGCAGATCCTGCGGTGCCACATCCATCGGGATATAATGGCCCTTTATGCCATAGCGCCGCAGCCAGAACCCATGCAGCGCAGGCGAGCGGCTGTGCGCGATGGGGTGGCCGATCACACCGGCAAGCGGAATACGCGGAAGGTCGGTCATGTCGGGATAAAACCTCTGACTCCAAGGTAACTGATCAAGGGCAGCAAGGGCAGGCCAAGGATGGTGAAATAATCGCCCTCAATGGCGGAAAACAACCGCACGCCTTCTTCCTCCAACTTATAGGCCCCGACGGAATGGCGGGCCGAGGGCCAGTTTCTTGCAAGATAGCTGTCCATATAGGCATCAGAAATATCGCGCATGGTCAAACGGGCCTCGGATATATGCCGCCAGATCGGCTTTGCCCCATCATATAGCACGATGGCCGAGATCAGATGGTGGGTTTGTCCACGGAGCTGCTGCAACTGTGACCGCGCGGCATCAGGGGTTTCCGGCTTGCCATAGACCTTGCCCTTGAAGGCCAGCACCTGATCGCAGCCCAGCACAAGCGCGGTCGGATGCTTTTCCGCCAGTTTTCGCGCCTTCACCTCGGCCAAGGCATCGGCAATGTCGCGCGGCTTGGCCTGTTCAGCTTCAAGCGCGGCGCGGATGGTTTCCTCATCCACGCGGGCGGGCTGTGCCGAGACCAGAAGCCCCGCGTTCTGCAAAAGCTGAAGCCGGATTTCGGATGCCGAGGCCAAAAGAAGCGGGCGGATCATGGGGGCGGCCTTGTGGATAATCTCTGTTTGTTCCGGCAGGCGATTTTGGGGATAACGCCGCTTTCCCCGAGAAAAGGGCGGAGAGAGACGCTTTTGTCAAGCAGACGGCTCTGGTCCACAGCAGTTGCCCACAACGGGAAAACTGCCCAAGCCTGTTGTGGATTTCAGACATCCCCTCTTTCTGGGGATAAAATCCGTTCCGCACAGAATATGCTTCAAGGCTTTGTTATACATTTATTTTTTGGAAATTATCCCGCGCTAACTACGCATGTCCTGCCATTTTTCCACAGAGTCATCCATGGGGATAACATACAGGAGTAAATGGCATATCCTGTTATCCACGGCCCCTACATCATCATCTTCCTTTCTAGAATCTATTCTTTAAGAAGAAGAAAAGACGCGAGGACAAACATGGGCGATTTTCTGGCAACCTATTACCCTTGGGTGAAATCCCTGCATGTCATCTCGGTGATCGCGTGGATGGCCGGCCTGTTCTACCTGCCGCGGCTTTACGTCTATCATGTTGAACAGGTCGAACCGGGTAGCCGCACCGATGCGATGTTTCAGGTGATGGAACGGCGGTTGCTGAAGGCGATCATCAATCCGGCCAGTGTTGCAACCTGGGTGTTCGGGCTGGCCTTGGTGTTCACACCAGGCATTGTCAGCTGGGATCAGCTCTGGCCATGGATGAAGGCGGCCTCGGTCTTGGGCATGACTTGGTTTCATCACTGGCTGGGCTGGCGGCGCAAGGATTTCCTTGCCGGAACCAATAAGACCACGGGACGGCAGTACCGGATGATGAACGAAGTGCCGACGCTTTTGCTGGTGGTCATCGTCTGTTCGGTGATCGTGAAGTTCTGAAATCCTTGACTTTGAACGCGGCGGGTCTTAGGTCGGCGACAGCGCGGCCATTCGGCCATCCCGCTTTCCATTGACATTGCTGCTGCTGCCCTGCCTGACAGGGCGCGCCGAGGATAATTCTGCATGACTGTTGAGCATCTGAATCTTGCCGATCTGAAGGCCAAAACGCCCGCTGAACTGCTGGCGATGGCGGAAGAATGGGAGATCGAGAACGCGCCCAGCATGCGGAAGGGCGAGATGATGTTCTCGATCCTGAAAGAGCATGCGGAAGAGGGCTGGGAAATCGGCGGCGATGGCGTGCTTGAGGTGCTTCAGGACGGCTTCGGCTTCTTGCGCTCGCCCTCGGCCAACTATCTGCCCGGACCGGATGATATCTATGTCTCGCCGGACATCCTGCGGCAGTTTTCGCTGCGGACGGGTGACACCATCGAAGGCACCATGGCGGCGCCGAAAGAGAATGAGAAATATTTCTGCCTGACCAAGGTGACGCGGATCAACTTTGACGATCCCGAAAAGGCGCGTCACAAAGTTCACTTCGATAACCTGACCCCGCTTTATCCTGATGAGCGGCTGAAGATGGAAATCGAAGATCCGACCATCAAGGATCGCTCGGCGCGGATCATCGATCTGGTCTGCCCGATCGGCAAAGGCCAGCGCGCCCTGATCGTGGCACCGCCGCGGACGGGTAAAACGGTGCTGCTGCAGAATATCGCGCATTCCATCGCCACGAATCACCCTGAATGTTATCTGATCGTGCTTCTGATCGATGAACGTCCCGAGGAAGTCACCGACATGCAGCGCTCGGTCAAGGGGGAGGTTGTGTCCTCGACCTTCGACGAACCGGCAACGCGGCACGTTGCCGTGGCGGAAATGGTGATCGAAAAGGCCAAGCGGCTTGTCGAACACAAGCGCGACGTGGTGATCCTGCTCGATTCCATCACCCGTCTCGGACGGGCCTTCAACACGGTTGTGCCGTCGTCGGGCAAGGTGCTGACCGGTGGTGTCGATGCCAACGCGCTGCAGCGCCCAAAGCGCTTCTTTGGTGCGGCGCGGAACATCGAAGAAGGCGGGTCGCTGACCATCATCGCCACCGCGCTGATCGATACCGGCAGCCGGATGGACGAAGTGATCTTCGAAGAATTCAAAGGCACAGGTAACAGCGAGATCGTTCTGGATCGCAAGGTTGCGGACAAGCGGGTGTTCCCGGCCATCGATATTCTGAAATCCGGCACGCGGAAGGAAGATTTGCTGGTCGAAAAGACTGACCTGCAAAAGACCTATGTGTTGCGCCGGATTCTGAACCCGATGGGAACCACCGATGCCATCGAATTCCTGATCTCGAAACTGAAGCAAACCAAGTCGAACGGCGAATTCTTCGATTCGATGAACGCCTGATAGGCGTTTACCTTCAAAGGGTTAAGCATGGATACGATTTTCGCCTTGGCTTCGGCGCGGGGGAAAGCCGGCGTTGCCGTGGTGCGGCTGTCGGGTCCGGTGTCGCATGCGGCTGTGGCGCGGTTTTGCGCCGTTCCACCGTTGCGGCGGGCCATCCTGCGCCGTTTGATCTGGCAAAATGAGGTGCTGGACGACGCCCTTGTGCTGCTTTTTGGCGCGGGGGCCAGCTTTACCGGCGAAGACAGCGCTGAATTGCAACTGCATGGCAGCACGGCGGTGGTTTCTGCTGTTTTGCGGGCCTTATCGCAGATTGACGGCCTGCGGATGGCAGAACCGGGCGAATTTACCCGCCGCGCGCTTGAGAATGGCTGCCTTGATCTGACGCAGGTAGAGGGTCTGGCCGATCTGATCGACGCCGAAACGGAATCGCAGCGCAAACAGGCGCAGCGGGTGTTGTCGGGGGCATTGGGTCAGCGGGTGGAAGGCTGGCGACGCGATCTGCTGCGCGCAGCGGCCTTGATCGAGGCGACCATAGATTTTGCCGATGAGGATGTACCGGTCGATGTCACGCCCGAGGTGTCGGGTTTGGTTTCGGGCCTGCTGGCCTCTTTGCGGCAGGAAATTGCGGGGGCGCGGGCGGCCGAGCGGATTCGTGACGGCTTCGAAGTTGCCATCGTCGGTGCGCCGAATGTTGGAAAGTCTACGCTTCTCAATGCTTTGGCGGGACGAGAGGCGGCGATCACCTCGGATATCGCTGGCACCACGCGGGATGTGATCGAGGTTCGGATGGATCTTGAGGGTCTGGCAGTCACCCTGCTGGACACCGCAGGTCTGCGCGACTCTTCGGATCAGATCGAAAGGATCGGGATCGAACGGGCGATTGCAAGGGCAGGGGCGGCGGATCTTCGCGTGTTTCTTCTGTCCCATGCGGGCGAGGCGCCGATGATGCAGCCCCTGCCGGAAGATATTGTTCTGGTTGGAAAATCCGACACACTGGCGTCGCAAGAGGGTGCGATTTCCGGCAAAACCGGAGCGGGTCTGGATGCTTTGATTGCGGCGATTTCATCACGCTTGGCGGGCCGTGCGGCCTCGGCAGGATTGCTGATCCGTGAGCGGCAGCGTATCGCTTTGGAGCGGTCGATCACAGCTCTCGAATCGGTTCAAACGGCACTGGATCGCAGCACCTATCTGCCCGAGCTTGTGGCGGCAGAATTGCGGTCGGCGATGCGCGCCTTGGAGGCTTTGGTCGGAAGAATCGATGTCGAGTCTCTGCTGGATGAGATATTCTCCAGTTTCTGCATTGGGAAATGAGGGCGTTTCACGTGAAACATTTTGACGTCATTGTGGTCGGCGGGGGCCATGCCGGTGCAGAGGCCGCAGCCGCTGCGGCCCGTATGGGTGCAAATACGGCCTTGATTTCATTGCGGAAAGACGGGATCGGCGTGATGTCTTGCAATCCGGCAATCGGCGGATTGGGCAAAGGCCACCTTGTGCGCGAAATCGATGCGATGGATGGAATCATGGGGCGGGCCGCGGATCGCGGCGGCATCCAGTTCCGCTTGCTGAACCGTCGCAAAGGTCCGGCGGTTCAAGGCCCAAGGGCGCAGGCGGATCGCAAGCTGTATCGGCAGGCAATTCAGGATTTTCTGGCGCAAGAACCGAACCTTACGGTGATCGAGGGCGAGGTCGTCGCGCTTCGGGTTCAGGGCGGCAAGGTGACCGGCGTTGATCTGGCCGGAGATATTGCGCTGGATGCGGCGGCGGTGGTTCTGACGGCTGGCACTTTCCTGAACGGCGTCCTGCATTTTGGCGACCAGCGCCGCCCCGGCGGTCGGGTCGGGGATGATCCGTCGATCAAGCTGGCCGAGCAACTGGCGGGTCTGGCGCTTGAGCGGGGCCGCCTGAAAACCGGCACCCCGCCGCGTCTGGATGGTCGCACGATCAACTGGGATGTGCTGGAGCAGCAGCCCGGAGATGACGAGCCGGTGGTGTTTTCCTTCCTGAACGCCGCCCCCGAAGCCCGGCAAATCGCCTGCGGTATCACCCATACCAACGCCCAAACCCATGACATCGTGCGCGCAAATCTGGACCGCTCGGCGATGTATGGCGGCCATATCGAAGGCGTTGGTCCGCGCTATTGCCCCTCGATCGAGGATAAGGTGGTGCGCTTTGCCGACAAGACCTCGCATCAGGTTTTCCTTGAACCTGAAGGGCTTGACGATCCTTTGGTCTATCCCAACGGGATTTCCACTTCGCTTCCGGTCGAGGTGCAAGAGGCCTATGTCCGCACCATCGTCGGGCTGGAGCAGGTCAAGATCACCACGCCGGGCTATGCTATCGAATACGACTATTTCGACCCGCGCGCTCTGGATCAAACCTTGCAACTGCGGACTCTGCCGCGCCTGTTCTTCGCCGGTCAGATCAACGGAACGACTGGCTATGAAGAAGCTGCGGCGCAAGGCATGGTGGCCGGTCTGAACGCAGCCGCACTGGCGCTTGGTCGGCCGCCGATCACCTTTGGCCGCAGCGACAGCTATATCGGCGTGATGATCGACGATCTGACCAGTCGCGGCGTGACCGAACCCTATCGCATGTTCACATCGCGGGCCGAATATCGGCTGACCCTGCGCGCCGACAATGCCGATCAGCGGCTGACTCCCAAGGGGGTTGAGGCGGGCTGTGTCCGCGAAACCCGTCGTATCGCATTTGAAGCAAAGGCGGAGCAGATGGCTCTTGCCCAAGCCCAGCTTGCAGCGACCGGCTTTACCTCGCGCGAACTTGCGGCGGTCGGGTTGCATGTCAGTCAGGACGGCGCGCGGAAATCTGCCTTGCAGGTCATGGCCTTCCCGGATGTGGAAGAGCAGCACATTGCGGCGCTGGTTCCGTCCTTCATGGATTTTGACCCCGTTGTGCGGAGTCAGGTCGCCCGCGACGCGCTTTACGCGCAATATCTGCACCGGCAGCAGGACGAGGCTTCGGCGCTGAAACGCGAAGAAGCGGCCGAGATCCCGCCCGAATTTGATTATTCCGCCCTGCATGGCCTGTCGAACGAGCTGACTGCAAAGCTGGAGCGGCGGCGTCCTGCCAATATGGCGCAGGCCGGTCGGATCGAAGGGATGACGCCAGCCGCGCTGACCCTGATCCTTGCGCATCTGCGTAAGGCGCGTCGGGAAGCGGTTGCACGATGATGGATGCAGCCTACGACGTGCCGGAGTGGTTGGATGTTTCACGTGAAACATCCGACAAACTGGCAGCCTTCTGTGCGCTTGTCATGCGCTGGACGCCCGCGATCAACCTTGTGTCAAAATCGACGGGCGCGCAAATCTGGAATCGACATCTTCTTGATTCAGCACAGATTTTTTCGCTTTTGCCATCAGGCGCCGCCCATTGGGCCGACCTTGGAAGTGGCGGCGGCTTTCCGGGTCTGGTGATTTCGATTCTGGCCGAATCGCAGACTCCCGATCTGTCGGTCACTTTGGTCGAATCTGATCGCCGCAAGTCGGTGTTCTTGACCGAGGCGGCACGAACACTTGGCCTGCGCACCAAGGTTCTGACGCAACGAATCGAAGAGATTCAGCCTCTTAACGCAGATGTCCTCTCTGCGCGTGCGCTGGCCCCTCTGACGGTCCTTTGTGGTTTTGCGGCGCGACATCTGGCGGAATCCGGCACCGCCATCTTTCAAAAAGGCGCGAATCACGCCGAAGAGGTGGCCGAGGCGCGCAAATCCTGGGCCTTTGATCTGCAAACCCACCCCAGCAAGACCGACTCAACGGCGGTCGTCCTGGCCATGAAAGCGATTCGTCATGTCTGACCCGACACGCCGCAAGCCGCCGCATATTCTGGCCGTCGCCAACCAGAAGGGGGGCGTTGGCAAGACCACCACCGCCATTAACCTTGCTGCCGCCTTGGTCGAGCGGGGGGCAAAGGTTCTGCTTGTCGATCTTGATCCGCAGGGAAACGCCTCGACCGGATTGGGTATTCTTCCTGCAGATCGGGTCAAAACCACCTCTGATCTGCTGCTGGACGAACTGCCCATTGCCGAAGTCATCGTCCCCACCGAAACGCCCGGCCTTTTTCTTTGCCCCGCCAACGCCGATCTGTCTTCGGCTGACATGGAGCTGGTGGCGAATGAAAAGCGCAGCTTCCTGCTGCATGATGCGCTGCGTGAAGCCGGAATCGATGGCTATGCTCTTGATTTCATACTGATCGACTGCCCTCCATCTCTTAGCCTGCTGACGGTGAACGCCCTTGTTGCCAGCAATGCGGTGCTTGTTCCGCTTCAGACCGAGTTTTTCGCGCTGGAAGGTCTGTCGCAGCTGATGCTGACCATCCGTGAGGTGCGCCAATCCGCGAATCCTGCGCTTCGGATCGAAGGGGTTGTGTTGACGATGCATGATGCCCGCAACAGGTTGTCGCAACAGGTTGAAGCCGACGCCCGCGCAACGCTGGGCGAGGTGGTGTTCAAGACCGTTATTCCCCGCAATGTGCGGGTCAGCGAGGCACCCTCTTACGCGCAGCCGGTTCTCAGCTATGACAGCGCCTCGAAAGGGGCCGAAGCTTATCGTGCGCTTGCCATCGAATTGCTGGCGCGCCACCCCCTGCATTTGACAGCCGAGGAGCTTGGCGCCTGATGGAAAAGAAAATCGAACGTCGCGGTCTTGGGCGGGGTCTTTCCGCTCTTATGGCGGATGTTAACCTTGATCCAATCCGCAGCAGCCCGTCCCAGCCGCCGCGTCGGCCGGATCTGATGGTGCCGGTCGAAAAGATCGTGCCAAACCCCGACCAGCCGCGCCGCGATTTCCAACCCGAGGCGCTGCAGGATCTGGCTGATTCGCTGCGGCAAAAAGGTGTGATCCAGCCGCTTATCGTGCGCGCGATTCCGAACTCTGATCGCTATGAAATCGTTGCGGGCGAACGCCGCTGGCGCGCGTCTCAAATCGCCAAACTGCACGAATTGCCCGTGATTGTGCGTGATTTTGATGACGCCGAGGTTCTGGAGATCGCCATCATCGAGAACATCCAGCGCGCCGATCTGAATGCGATTGAAGAGGCGCTGGCCTATCGTCAACTGATGGAGCGTTTCGGCCATACGCAGGAAAAGATTGCCGAAGCCCTATCGCGCAGCCGCAGCCATATCGCTAACCTGTTGAGATTGCTTGCCTTGCCCCAAGATGTGCAAGGTCTTGTCAAGAATGGCACGATGTCGGCAGGCCATGCGCGGGCGCTGATCACCACCTCCAACCCGTCGGTTCTGGCGCGGCAAGTGGTGGATCGCGGGTTGTCGGTGCGCGAAACCGAAGCGTTGGTCCGCAAGGCGGCACAGCCTGAAACCAAACCTGCGGCCCGTGGCCCGCGTGGCGATGGCAAGGACGCCGACACCCGCGCGCTTGAGGCCGATCTTTCGGCGAATCTCAATATGCTGGTTCGCATTGATCACGGTGCGGCGGGCGAGGGTGGCAAGGTCACGATCAGCTACCGCACGCTGGAAGATCTTGACCTGCTTTGCACCGCGCTGTCGCTTATTCCTCGGGACATGTCCATATAAACACCAGCACGGCCGTCAACGCGGCCGCTTGCACGGCCAATATCCACCACTTCAGCCCCAAAATCACGCTGATCCCGAAGGCAAGGGCGATGGAAACCGTCGCCAGACGCTTTGCCTGCCGCGAAATTGCGCCACTTTCGTTCCAACGCGCAATCGGCGGTCCCAATCTGGGGTGGGTGGTCAGCCAGTCATGCAGGTGCTGGGAAGATCGGGCAAAGCAAAACGCCGCCAGCAATAGAAACGGCACTGTCGGCAAAAGCGGCAGTACAATCCCGACCAAACCCAGCAACAGCGCGCCAAATCCGCCAGCAATCCACAGGGCCTTCATCCTATTCCCCCGCCAGATCGCGGATGATCGCGTTCAGCACCATCCGGCCCGCAGCCGTTACCTGAACCCTGTCCTCGACCACACGCGCCAAACCAAGCGCATCCAGATCGGCCAAACGCATCCGGTCAAGCGGGCGGTTGGCCATTGCTTCATAGCGCGAAATTTCCATCCCCTCCGCCAGCCGCAGCGACATCAGCAGATATTCCTCGGCCCGATCCATTGTGCTTAGAGACGTTCGCGGCAGTTCTCCGGCCTTGCCTGCCTCGACCAAAGCCAACCACGCCCCCGGTGCTTTGGGGACCTCGGTCGCCCATCGGGTGCCATTCAGTGTCATGCGCCCATGCGCGCCGGGACCGATGCCAACGTAATCACCGCCGCGCCAATAGATCAGATTATGCCGCGATTCCGATCCCGGTCGGGCATGGTTGGAAACCTCATAGGCGGGCATTCCGGCGGCATCGCAGACCTCTTGCGTCAGCGCATACATGTCCGCCGACAGATCGTCATCCGGCAGGCCAAGCAAGCCACCCTTCGCGCGCCTGTCCCCGAAAGCCGTGCCGTCCTCGATGGTCAGTTGATACAGCGACAGATGGTCCACCGCCAAATCGATCGCCTGCCGCAACTCGGCCTTCCAGTCAGCCAGTGTCTGATCCTGTCGCGCATAGATCAGATCAAAGCTGACGCGATCAAAGCAGTTTCGTGCAATATCAAAGGCTTGCCGCGCCTCTGCCGCCGTATGCAGCCGCCCCAGACGCCGCAGATCGGCATCATTCATCGCCTGCATCCCCATCGAGATGCGGTTGACGCCACCATCCCGAAAGCCCCTGAACCGCCCCGCCTCAATCGAACCGGGATTGGCCTCAAGCGTGATCTCCGGGTCATTCGACATCGGCCACGTCGCCCTGATCCGTTCGATAATCGCGGCGACCAGATCCGGCTCCATCAGGGATGGCGTGCCGCCCCCGAAAAACACGCTGTTCAGAATGCGGTCCGGCGTCTCGGCGCCCAACCGGTCAATCTCGGCCAGATAGGCCAGTTTCCAGCGGCTTTGGTCGATGCTGGCCGCAACATGGCTGTTGAAATCGCAGTAGGGGCATTTCGATTGGCAGAACGGCCAATGCAAATACAGCCCAAAGCCGCCGTGCCGCCAATCGTCCATGCGTCACCCCTTAAAGGCCGTAACCTCGATTTCGATCAGCATTTCGGGCCGGATCAGGCCCGCGATCACCATCGTCGCGGCGGGCCTGATCTCTCCCAACACCGCACCCAGCACCGGAACCGCCGCGTCCACCAGCGCCGCATCGGTCACAGTATACTGCACCCGCACGATATCGGCCATCTCGAAGCCCGCCTGCTCCAGCACGCCCGCAATCGTCGCAAAGCAATTGCGCGCCTGCTCGGCAATGCCTTCGGGCATCGTCATCGTGGCGTAATCATAGCCCGTGACGCCCGAAACAAAGCACCAACCGCCCTTTACCACCGCGCGGCTATAGCCCATCGTCGCCTCGAACGGCGATCCCGTCGAAATATGTTTCACGTGAAACACCCCGCTACAAGTTTCCGAAACGCATCTGCCCGATGGCTGATTTCATTCTTCTGCCAACGGTCCATCTCGCCAAAGGTCACATCGAAACCGTCCGGCTGAAAGATCGGGTCATAGCCGTGGCCCTGATCCCCGCGCGGCGGCCACACCACTTGCCCCGCCATGACGCCCTCGAACACCTCGTCATGCCCATCCGGCCACGCCAGCACCAAAGTGCAGCGAAACTGCGCCAAACGGGGCAGGGGGGCCTTGGCCTCCTCCAGCATGGCCCAGGTTTTCGCCATCGCCATCCCGAAATCGCGCCCGTTCGGCGTCTCTGCCCAATCCGCCGTGTAGACCCCTGGCGCGCCGCCAAGCCCGTCGACCGTGATGCCGGAATCATCCGACAGCGCAGGCAATCCCGTCGCCTGCGTCGCAGCATGTGCCTTGATCCGCGCATTCCCGACAAAGGTAGTCTCGGTTTCAACCGGCTCGGGCAGACCCATCTCGCCTGCCGAAGTCACCGAAATACCGAACGGTTCCAAAAGCTTGGCGATTTCTTCCAGCTTGCCCCTGTTATGTGTCGCCACCAACAGCCGATCGCCCGAGAACTTCCGCATCATGCCAGCCCCAACGCCGCCTTCTGCGCCGCAACCAGACCGGCCACGCCCGCCTCGGCCAGATCCAGCAACTCGCCCATTTCCTGACGCGAGAACGTCGCCCCCTCGGCCGACATCTGCACTTCGATCAACCGACCGCGGCCGGTCAGGATGAAATTCCCATCGGTGCCAGCCGTCGAATCCTCGGCATAATCCAGATCCAGCACCGACTGGCCCGCGTAAATCCCGCAGGAAACGGCGGCCACATGGTCAATGATCGGGTCGCTGACAATCGCGCCGGTCTTCAGCAATTTGTTCATCGCCAACCGCAGCGCCACCCAACCGCCGGTGATCGAGGCGCAGCGCGTCCCGCCATCGGCCTGAATCACATCGCAATCGACCACGATCTGCCGTTCCCCCAACGCGCTGCGATCCACGCCCGCCCGCAACGCCCGCCCGATCAGCCGCTGGATTTCCTGCGTCCGCCCCGATTGTTTGCCCGCCGCCGCCTCACGCCGCGTCCGCGAATTGGTGGCGCGCGGCAGCATGCCATATTCCGCCGTCACCCAGCCCAGTCCGGTGTTCTTCAGAAACGGCGGCGCCTTGTCCTCGATGGTGGCCGAGCAGAGAACATGCGTCTCACCCATCTTGATCAGGCAAGAGCCTTCCGCATGCTTCATCACGCCGATTTCAATGGAAACCGGGCGCATATCATTCAATTTCCGTCCAGAGGGGCGCATGATCTGTCCTTTGCTGCTTTGGGTCAGATAGTCAGTGACACGCATCCAGTGCAACCCCGATTGACGCGCCCGCTGAACGGCCCTTAATGTGACCATCCCCCGGGAACAGACCGATGTCCGAAGGCTCCAAGATTCTCAGCGATATGAACGACCGCTCGCGCGAGGTGTTTCGCCGCGTTGTCGAAGGCTATCTGGCCAATGGTGAACCCGTCGGCAGCCGCACCCTGACNCGCAGTGTCAGACACCGTAAATAACTGCCATTAAACCCGGTTTTCTGCCATTCGGACACATGAAAAACTGCCATCGCCCGCCATCTTGGCGGGCGTTTTCTTTT